>Ga0081539_10002303_pt1 | contig 27591 bp, 19 predicted proteins | sample TabmetS4T2R2_FD_71023 | JGI IMG/M metagenome (GOLD analysis project Ga0081539, IMG submission 71023) | Tabebuia heterophylla rhizosphere microbial communities from the University of Puerto Rico - S4T2R2 | ecosystem: Host-associated > Plants > Roots > Rhizosphere ... | reverse complement strand
TCGTCCGCAACGACGGCGAAGCCCAGCCCATGCTCACCTGCGCGGGCCGCCTCGATGGCGGCGTTCAGCGCGAGCAGATTCGTCTGGTCGGCGATGTCGTCGATGGTTTCGACGATCTTGCCGATGTTTTCCGCCCGCGTTCCCAGCGAGCCGATGGTGTTACCAGCCGATTCGACTGAAGTGTTGATGCGCTGCATGTTGGTGCTGGCTACGGTCAGTGTGCGCTGTCCGGTTTGAGCGGCTTCGCTGGCTGATGCGGTCAGCGAGGCCAACTGTTTGACGTTTTGCGCGATTCCCTGAATCGAAGCCACCATCTCGGTGACGGCGGCAGAGGTTTCGGTCGCCGCCGCACTTTGCGTTTGTGCATTGTTGGATACCTGGCGAATCGAAGCCGCCATTTGATGGATCGTTGCGGTAATCTCTTCGGATGCGGAGGAGAGGTTTTGGACCGAATTTTTGGACTGATCGCTGGCGGCGGCGATTTGCGAAGATGTTGAAGCCACCATGTTCGCGCCCTGGTCGATCTGGCCGATCGAGTTGCGGAGGCCGTTCGTCATTTGGCGGAAGCTGGCGCCGATATCGCCGAGACGTTCCGACAATTTATTGAATGAGATGGTCATCTGGCCGATCTCGTCGTTCGTGCTGACCGGCACCGGCTGAATTTGAACTTCGACATTATGTGTCAGGTTTCCTGCGGCAATTGCCTGGGCGGCGGCGACCAATTGCGGCAATTCATCCTCGGCCAAATGCGCCGTTGCCTTTGCCATGTCATTTACCGGACGGGAGATCGTGTTTGAGAGGACGATACCGATTCCGATTCCCCCAGCTATCGAAAGGATCAAGATTCCGATGATCCAGTTGCGGGTTGAACTGTTCGTTTCGATGGACTCTTTTCCGAGCTTAACGCCGTAATCGTGGTTGACCGTGATGCACTGACCCAGGTGTTGCATAATTATTTCGAACAGATCCCGGTGGCGGCTGAGCAGCAAGTCAATAGCTTCTGAGCGCTTGCCTGCTTTCACCATTCCTACCAGCTGGTTCTGCATTTCCAAATAGGGAGCGAGACTCGCCTTATAATCATTGAATGCCTTTCGCTCTTCCGGACTGAAGATCAGAGGCTCATAGGCCTTTTCGGACTCGGACAACATCGTTAGCTCTTTGGCGAGTTTCTCTTCCTCCTTCGGGATGTCCTCCTTCTTACTGTTCAAAACGCGGTAAATATCCAGTCGAAGCGTATTGAGACGCCAGCGGAGACTGGCAATGGCCTCGATCGAGGGCATCGAATTGGTCGCGATTTCAGTTGTCTGTCCCTGCATGGTGTTCATCTGGAACAGGACAAAGACACCCAGAAGAAGTGTGAGCAGAGTTGTGCCGAGAAAGCCGGCCAATAATTTTTTTCGGATCGTTAAAGTCATGAGGCATTTCCTTTCAACTGAGATGGCCAAACCGGTTTCACTGGCATCAGTGGATGATTAGCGGGAAGCGAGCATCAAGAGCAGTTTTTGATAGATCTTCAGGTTAGTGAGAAATTGCCTCATCGACTGAATCTCTATGATGGTACTGCATGCGCTCTATCAACGGGCAAATTGACCTCGAGTGCCGAAGATCGGCAATAATTAGTTATCAAAACGCAAAAGTGCCTCGTCCCCTATACGGAATGACCCGGCGTTATTTATATCGGAAAGACCGGTCAAAAACTTAAGGTGAAAAAAGGGAAGTCTCCTCCTACCCCGCGACGTCTTAACTGAGCACGAGCCGAAATATCGGCGTGCGCCGTGATTTCGGCTCGAAAACCTTCGGCACTCGGCATCGTCACTGTTTCGCCAGCAGAGCTTTCAATACCGCAACTCTTCCCATTTCAACCGCTTAGATTTCTGCCGAGAGACCTTCCTCGGTTTGGCAAGTCCGTTGCCCTCTTACTTCTTGTCAGAACGAAATGATGAGGTCGAGGTCGGCATTCCCAATCCGCGCCAGTTACTCAGGTCCGGCCTCATCGCTTCGCTGGTGTTGGCTGAGGCAGAGCGGCCACGCCAGGTCCTGGTCGTGCCGCTGGCATCTATCGTGCGATCCGGCGCCGGGAATGGTGGCGATCGAACGCCCGACAATTACGCCGTCTATGTGGTGGAAGAGCAACGCGGCAAACAGATCGCCCGTCAGCGGCGGGTCAAACTGGGCGAAGCCCTGGGCAATACGATTGCCGTGCTTGATGGAGTAGGCATCGGCGAGCGCGTCATCGCCACCGGAGCGACGCTCGTCAAAGACGGCCAGGCAGTGCAAGTGATCCCCTAGCAGTTTGTTTGGTTCGGCTGGTTGTTGCCGATCTTCGTCCGGGCGGACGAGATCTGGCAGGCCAGGCGGAGCCGGTAGTATCCCTAGCATCTGAGGAACAGATTATGTCTCAACATCGAACCGACGCTGATATCATTGCCAAAAAGCGCAACACTGCACGCTTCTTCGTCGAGACGCGGCAGATCTCCTGGGTCCTGCTCATTGCCACCTGTCTATGGGGAGTTTACGGCTACTTCAACATGCCCCAGCGTAAGGATCCCGAGACGCAGGTGCGCATCGCCGTCGCTCTCACTCCCTGGCGGGGCGCAAGCGCGGAGAAGGTCGAACAACTGGTCTCTAAAAAGATCGAAGAGCAGGTCGCCGCCAATGCGACAGTGACCAAGATCGAGTCGATTTCGCGCACCGGGCTCTCGGTGGTCTATGTCGAACTCGATGAAGAACTCAAAGAGACCGGTAAGGAGTTCGACGACATCAAGATCAAGCTGGACGGCATTCATGATTTGCCGCAAGGAGCAGGCCCGATCAATTTCATCAAGGACTTTGGCGACACGGCGGCATTGATGCTGACCGTCGCCAGCCCTCGTGTGAGTGAAGTCGAGATCGCTTTGCGCGCCGACGCCGTTGAGCCGGCCATTGTGCAGGCGCGTGCTCAAGCGCCGGCGGTGGGGACCGCTCCCCGCGCCGCATTCATCGTTTGTCACCCTCAATCACTGAGCCTGCCATCGGCCGTGAGGTACCGGGATCTCTTCGTCGATTACTTGACGGAGAAAGGCGCCGCACGCGATCCGCGTCCCATCGTCGGTTCCGGATTTGTCGGGTTTGACGTCGCCGGAGAGATCGATGATGCGGCGCTCCTCAACCAGTTTTACGCCTTTGTTCGAGAGCGGCTTCAGGCATCCGATCTGCATCCCGACGCCTGGCAACCGGCAATTATCCGCGACCCGCGAGAGACGCGGGCGAAACTGACGGCGATGGCCGGCGATCGGTACAGCTATCGTGAAATGGATGAGTTCACGGACCTCATCGAAAAGACCATCAAGACCATTCCGATCGTCTCGAAAGTGAGTCGCTCGGGAGTGCTCGACGAAAACATCTTTCTCTATTATTCACAGGAGAGGCTTGCTTCTTATGGTCTCCGGCCATCGACGCTGCCGGACATCTTGACCGCGCGCAATATCACCGTGCCGGGCGGTCAACTCGAGGTCGAAGGTAAGAGGCTGTCGATCGACCCTTCCGGTGAATTCAAGAGCGAGCAAGAGATCGCCGATACGGCGGTCATTGCGTCGGCCGGCAGTGCGCCAGTCTATTTGCGCGACCTGGCGGAGATTGTCCGGGGCTATGCCAGCCCGCCGCGTTATTTGAACTTCTACAATTGGCGCGATGAGAAAGGCCAGTGGCACCGCACGCGCGCGATCACGATCGCCGTGCAGATGCGATCAAGAGAGCAGATTGATGAGTTTGGCCGGGCGATCGATGCGACGCTCGCGGAATTGAAAAAACGCCTTCCGGAAGATCTGGTCATGGCGCGGACTTCGGATCAGCCATTGCAGGTCAAAGAGAACGTCAGCCTCTTCATGAATAGTTTGTACGAAGCGATCATCCTGGTCGTCATCGTCTCGCTGATCGGTTTTTGGGAATGGCGGTCGGCGTTGATTATGGCGCTCTCAATTCCGATCACGCTGGCGATGACCTTCGGGATGATGCACATGCTCGGGATTGACCTTCAGCAGATCTCGATCGCCACTCTGATCATCGCCCTTGGATTGCTGGTTGACGATCCGGTCGTCGCGGGCGATGCGATCAAACGCGACCTGGCCGCCGGTCATCGGCCTTTGATCGCCGCGTGGCTCGGCCCGACCAAGCTCGCGACAGCGATTATGTATGCGACAATTACCAACATCGTCGCCTACCTGCCGGTTCTCTTCCTCAACGGCGTGACCAGAGAGTTTATCTTTACCTTGCCGGTCGTCCTGACCTGCTCGCTGGTGGCATCAAGGCTTGTGTCAATGACCTTCATTCCACTGCTGGGTTATTACCTGTTGCGACCCAAGGCTGAGGTCAACATTGAAGAGCGCCGCAAGAAAGGCTTCGCGTCGTTTTACTACAAGGCCGGCACGTTTGCCATCAATCATCGCTGGAAAGTGTTGGCCGGATCGCTGGTCTTTCTCGTTCTCGGCGGATTTTTTATGAGCCAGCTCAAGCCGCAGTTCTTTCCCAAGGACCTGTCCTATCTGTCTTACGTGGACGTCTGGTTGCCGGAAGATGCGCCGCTTGGGGCTACGAATGAAGCTGCTTACCGCGCGGAAGAGGTCATTCGGGAGGTGGTGAAAGAGTACGGTCAACACCATGCGGATCACGGTCATCCGCGCGAGGTTCTGGAATCGTTGACCACCTTTGTCGGAGGCGGGGGACCCCGGTTCTGGTTCTCGGTCGCGCCCGAACTCCAGCAACTGAACTATGCTCAGATCATCATCCAGGTTAAAGATAAACACGACACCAATCATCTCATCGAGCCATTGCAGAAAGCGCTTTCAGCCAAAATAGCCGGAGCGCGTGTTGACGTCCGTCAGCTCGAATCCGGCAAAGCAGTCGGGTTGCCCGTCTCAATTCGAATCTCGGGCGATGAGATCGGCGTCCTGCGGAACTATGCCGAGCTCGCTTGCGGATGGAGGAGCGCGCACAGCTTGCCGATATCAACAACCTCTATGTTTACTCGTCGCAAGGTATGACGCGCGTGCCTTTGCCTCAGGTTTCATCGATCGAATATCGAATGCAAACGGAGAAGCTCCGCCGGAGAAATCAATTTCGAACGATCACCGTCTCGTGCTTTCCGACAGGCGGCTACTTGCCTTCTGAAGTGATGAAGGTGGTGAGGCCGCAGCTCGAAGCTTTTGCGGGGACGTTGCCCGCCGGTTACAAAATGGAGATCGGCGGTGAGGAAGAGGAACAGGTTAAAGGCTTTAAAAACCTGGCAGTCGTCCTGGGGATTTCGATTGCCGCGATCTTCCTGGCTCTCGTTTTTCAATTCAAACACGCGATCAAGCCGATGATCGTCTTCGCCGCTATCCCGTTTGGAATGGTCGGCGCGCTGGCTGCGCTCTGGATCATGGGATCGCCATTCGGATTCATGGCTTTCCTGGGTTGCATCAGCCTGGTCGGCGTCATCGTCAGCCATATCATCGTGCTCTTCGATTTCATCGAAGAGGCGCATGAAAAGGGCCGTCCTTTGCGCGAAGCGCTACTCGACGCCGGAATTCTTCGGCTGCGCCCGGTCTTGATCACGGTCGCGGCGACGGTCATCGCGCTCTTCCCGTTGGCAATGCACGGCGGGCCGCTCTGGGAGCCGATGTGTTATGCACAGATCGGAGGTCTGAGCGTTGCGACCTTTATCACGTTGCTCTTGGTTCCTGTGATCTACGCAATCTTCGTGATCGATTTGAAATTGGTGAAGTGGGAAGCCGTGGGCGGGCACCTGGAAATCGAGCAGGAAGAACAACGGAACGGCAGTCAAGGCTTGCCGAGTCTCAAGGAAGGATAAGGAGGACAAAATTATGATCGTCATGATTATCATCACTTGCTTCGTCACGCTCTACGCCGCTCTGGGCATTGTCCTGATTCTGCAGGCGTGCGACTTGTGGTGGGATGAATAGCCGCCCGCCGTAACCCCGCACATCTATGCGGCGGGGGATGTCATCGGATTTCCAGCTCTGGCGGCGACATCGATGGAACAAGGGCGTTTGGCGGTGGGGCACATGTTCGGAGAGCCGGAGATCAACTCTGTCTATCCTCTTCCTTATGGAATCTATACTATTCCCGAAATCTCCATGATCGGGAAGACCGAGCGGCAACTGACTGAAGAGAAGGTTCCGTATGAGGTTGGTATCGCAAAGTATGAGGAGCTGGCGAGGGGGCAGATTCTCGGCGACCAGACCGGGAGACTGAAACTCCTGTTTGATCCGAAGAGTCTGAAATTGCTCGGCCTTCATATCATCGGCGAAGGGGCGACGGAGCTGATTCATATCGGACAGGCGATTCTGGGCGTCGGGGCGACGATCGAATATTTCAGAGACGCCGTCTTCAACTACCCGACGCTGGCCGAGGCCTACAAGGTCGCTGCACTTAACGGATTGAACAAACTTCGGGATTGATCGATTACAGCATTTTTTAGATGAGCGATCAGGTCCCGGACAATTTTCTGCCCCCTGGCCCCTGTTCCCTGATTCCTGATACTTTTTCATAAAGATCAGGGATCAGGGAACAGGGGCCAGGGGGCAGCCTTCGTGTTTATCCTGAACAACGATGTATCTTCTCGCTTCAAAAGGCGTGACGATGGTTGATCGCGGCTGTCTCATTGCTGCGAGACGGCGCGGTTGCAGTGTCCGTAAGTTCCGAGCTTTTCTGCTTGCTAAAGGCGTCCCAAATGCCGATCGCCAGAATGGTTCCGCCGAAGCCGGTAAATAGCATCATGAAAAAGAACAATATGAAAACCATGATTTGATTCCGTCCCTTTCTTTGAGAAGTAAAGTATCAGTTACCAAACTTTTCTGTCCCCAGATCCCCGGTTCCTGAAATTGATGAAAGTGATCAGTGATCAGAAAATTGCCTCGATCCTTGATCACTTGCGACGCTCATGAGAATGGCAATCTCTTGGCCAGAACCGCGGCTGCTTCGGTTGATCGATCAAATCGGTGAAGGGAAATAGCTTAGATTGATGAAGGGATGATCGAGAGGTTTTGATTATGGCAAGTGCCGAAGGGCTTGAAGCCGAAATGCCGGCACTTGCCGAAATGTTGACATTGCCGCAGGGAATTACCGGCTTTCATCGCCATCGTCCGCAGAGGCTGCGGGCTTCTCGCACTTGCAGGCGTCCACGATTTCACGGACCCGTTGCTGAATCATCTGCACAGTGGGAGCGACGTTCGGACCCTGGTTTTGGACCATGAATACTCCGATCAGGTGGCGTTTTTTATCTGCCCATGGAGTGAACCCGAAAGCGCCGGGGCTGCTCACTTGAATGGCGTGGCCGCGCGCGTCGAGGAGATCGATCCATTCGCCGATCCCGTAGTTGACCGAGTCCGTGCCGCGCGGAGAATAAACGACGGGCAACCCGGCGGTCAGGTTGCGTTGCATCTCGCGTACTGATTTGGCCGAGAGCACTCGCTTGCCGTTAAACCGGCCTTTGTTGATGATCATCCGCAGAAAGTTGGCATAATCGTTCAACCTTGATCGCGCGCCACCCGCGATGATCGGATTTGTTCCGGGTCCGAATGTGGCGCTTGGCATCTCCAGAGGAATGGCGATTCTTTCCTGGAACAATGATTCCCACGATTGCCCGCTCACGATTTCGCAGATGCGTCCGGCCACCTGCATCGAATTCTCTCCATACGCGAATTGCGCGCCCGGCGGGCCGATCAGATCGAATCGCGCAATCTGTTGCACGCAGGCATCCATCGATGCGAATGGATTGTAGATGCATCGGGCGTCATTCGTGATGGGGGGTAATCCGGATGTGTGAGAGAACAATTGTCGAATCGTGATCGTGCCTTTTGTTTCGATGAAATAAGGCAGGTATTTCGATACCGGATCGTCCAGACTGAGCTTTCCTTCATCGACCAGCGTCATCAGCGTCGCTGCCGATAACCATTTCGACGCCGAGGCGATGGGGACAATCGTACTGGCATCATAACTGCCGAAATAACGCTCGTAAATCACCTGATTGTCTTTGATCAACATGAGGGAAGCGCCGTCGAGCGGGATCGTCTCGACCGCGTCCTGCATAAGCGCTGTGACTGTCGAAAAATCGTAGTTGCAACCAGCCTGTGTTGCCGCTTGATATGAAGAGGATGAGAACATCACGATCGCTAACGCCATCGCCAGTCCGATTTTCACCAATGATTTCATTGATCGCATTCAAACTTCCTTTCTACAAAACTGTCCATGAATAAATCGTTGCAGATGTTCGACTATTGTTGACGCTGCTTGATCCAGTCCTCCAAAAACGTACCGGATGCGCCATTGGCCCGGAGACGGGGCCTGAGCTGTTGAGCGATGGCGAGGCGCAGTTGCGGCAATTCTTCCTGATTCTCCGCTACTACCTGCACGCCGCAGAGCGCCATTTCATCCGTCGTTTGTTCGCCCCACCGGACGCGTTTCGGTGGAGTGTTCGGGTTGCGCGGGTTGTCGGGAGAGTTATCGTAGTAAGCTTCCATCTCCAGCCGCGTGCCTTTGGGCAGGCGCACCGGCCTGGCATAGAGGTATTGACCTTGCCAGTTGAAATCCCAGTCTTTGATCCAGATCAGCGGTTGGACGGCGCCGCCGGGCAAAAAGGCGGTAATCTTCATTTCACGGCCGAGCAGATGCATGTGAGGCGTGATCCCGATGGCTTGCAGATCGATCGGAGTCGTGAAAGAGACCAGCGTCTTGTAGAGTTTCTCGCCCGGCGGAATGTCGAGGTCGAACCGGATCAATGGAATGGCTCTGGCCAACTTCTGTGGTGGCGTCTTGGAAAAATAGATCCCGATCGTGGATTGATCAGTCTCTACTTTGCCACTGGGATGATAGTGATTTTGAATGACGAGGTCCGATCCACTCTTGATGATCTTCACGATGCCGGCAGGCAGATAGTGGGGAAATGCGCCGGGCGCCCATCCTCCTAAAGTGCCGGTCGGCAGGAATCCCGGCCCGCCGAAACTGCGAAACCCGATCTCAGGATCCGCCTCATCTTTCTTGCGCGCCGCGCCGGAGCTATCGAGAAAAAGTAACGAGTGATGCACGACGCGGCGATTGCCGGGGCGAAATTCAAAAGCCGAGATGTACTTGTCTTCCGGGAGATTGAGGGGAATGACGAAACATTGATAAATATCCGGGCCTTCGGCCTTGATTGTAAAGGCGTGCGGCATCTTGAGCACCAGATCGGGCGTGCCCAACTGCCATCCTTCGGTGAATTGCGGCATGGGCGGCAAGTCTTTCGGATCGCCTTCGACGGCTCCGCTGCCTGCCCAACGTTGAATGAGCGCGATCTGTTCGTCCGTCAACCTTCGTTCATCGTGGAATTCGCCATAGCCCGGCTCGGCCTTCCATGGAGGCATATAACGTGACTTCGTCACGGCGGCTATTTGCCCGGCGCGTTTAGCCGTATCGCGATAATTCAAGAGCGAGAACGGCGCGACTTCGCCGGGACGATGACACGAGGCGCAGTTCTTGAAAATGATCGGCGCAATGTCCTTGTTGAAAGTAACCGCCGATGGCTCGCTGTGACCTTTGGCCGAAGCGGAAAATGGGAGATGCGTTTCACGCATGGTGACGAAGAGCATCAGGGCCAAGATCGCCGCGATCATCAATGACAGTTTAATATTTTGAACTCTCATGGTCCTTCTCCTTTAATTGATCTTTTGATACGCCGGGCGGCGGCAGTGCGCAGCCAATCGATTTCGTTACCGGCTCAGCGATCTTTCGTCCTGCCAGTGCTGCATCGAGCGCCTGTCGTAGATCGGGTTTAATGTTGGTGTCACGATATTTGCCAAAATCGAGATAGCGATTATCGAAACGCCCGCGATAGAGCAACTGACCCGCGGGCGAGAGGATCACAGCGGTCGGCGTCAAGGTCGTGCCCGTCCGTCCGGCCAGGATCTGGGTTGGATCCATGAGCACCGGAAAATTGAAGCCATAATCCCGCGCGTATTGCCGGATGGCCGGCGCTCCGACTGCCGGATCGGAATTTACGCCGTAAAAAGCAACGCCGCTGCCCGCGTAATCGGCGACGAGCCGATTGATCTCCGGAGCATAACGGTTAGAGATCGGGCACTCGGTCGCGATGAAGAAGAGCACCGTGGTTCGCGTCGCTCTCCATTCATTCGCCGTGTGTGGCTGTCCGTCGGCGTCCATCAACCTGAAGTCTGAGGCCGCAGGTTGATGGGCATGACTTTTCGTTTGTGTGAGACCAATGCTCGTCACCAGAATTGAAGTGAAGATCAAAAGCGCGATCTTTTTCATTATTTGTTCTCCTTCGCCTTTCCAGGTACTCTTCAGTCTTCAGTCTTCAGTTGTCACGAACTAGTGAAGACCGAAAACTGAAAAGTAGATCATCACCTACTGCCCTCCTTCGGCGTCATAAACGAGACGTATTTCAATTGGCCGCTCGAGTTTTGGATTGGTTATCTTCGCTAAAAGTGTCATCTGATTGCCGCTCGGCGCCAGTTGATAAGTGACGATCCTTTTCCCTCCGTTCTCCGTTTGAGTCGTCACTACAAGTTGTTCTCCTTGCCAGCGCGCAGTGGTCTGAGTATCCACTTCTTTGCCCCTGATCTGTCGGGTGTTGCTGACCGGGCGGCCGTCAGTGAAGAAGGTCTTTGATGCGCCGGTCTCGTTATCCGCCATGAGCTGAAACTCCGGGTCGTTGTGGATGATCCTCAATGAACCTGCCATCAGCTGGTTATTCTTCGTCCTCTCGTCAGCCTTTCCTCGCCCACCTCGTTTCCCACCCATCACTCGGCCCAGTGCGCCCGTCATTCCTCCCACTGAGCCGATGGCTTCTTTCATTTTTTCTTGCGGGTTGTCGCTCAATTGGCGATTCAATCGCCAGGTTCCCGTGAAGTTCGGATGTCCGGCGGTCTTTCTGTTTTGTGCCGCGAGCGTCATCGCCACGCCGATTAGAGCGCAAATAATTATTAACAATTGTTGGAACCGCTTAACGGTGATCATGAGCCGCTTCCTTTCGTTCGATCGTTACTTCAATTAAAGAGGCGGCTGGACTCTATCGCGAAAACAGATGAGAGTCGTTAGCGCGATGCAAAATGATGTAAGTTATGTAAATTCAGCGGAGCAATCGGAATGAAGACCAGGCGATTATGCTAAATTGATCAGTATGATGAAGAGTTCGAAACATCTTCCCGCAGTTACCCTGATCCTGGTGACGGCGCTCATCGGACTGTTGGTGGCCATTGCTGCGCTTCAATACAAGTGGCTGGGGAAATTGAGTGAGAGCGAACTGGAGCTGTCGCGATCGGCGCTCCGTGCGGGAGCGCTCCGCTTCAGCGAAGACTTCGATCATGAATTGACATTGGCGTTCGTCAGTTTGCAGATGAACCGCTCGCTCTTGCGCGGCGGCGACGGAGAAGATTATACGAAAGTCTACAATCGATGGATTGCTGCGGCATCCTATCCGAAGATGATCAGCCATCTCTATATCGTCAAAGTAGGGGCAGACGAACAATTGCAACTATTCATGTTCGATCACGAGAGTTGTCAATTAGAGCCCACCATCTGGCCCGCGAGCTTCGGAGCCCTGCGGCAACGCATCGAACAACGGTATCAGTACATTCTTTCTCCGGACAGGCCGCTGGACATCAAATCTCTGAGATTGATCGACGGAGAGATTCCGGCGCTGGTCATCCCCATGGCTCCCAGGATGACAGCCGAAGAGCAATCCGAGCAGCCACCGGGAAGAGTGTTTGATCCGGCGACTTTCGGTTGGATCATCGCCGTTCTCGATCTTGATGACATCAAGCGAGAGGTTATCCCGGCGCTTGCCAAACGCTATTTTTCAAGCAGCGATGATGACGGGAAGTTTGATTACGATCTCTTGATCGTTGGCCGTCATGATCCCGCCAAAACGATCTATTCTTCCGCCTCCGGATCCGACGATCTCAGTATTGCCGAGGCGGACGTGAAAGTAGACCTGTTCCGCTTGCGATTGGCGATGCTTGCCCGAATGTTCTCTGAGAAGTATTCATCGCCGCTTTCGGACAGATCACCGAAAGCTGACAGACTGGATATACGAGAACCCGGAGAGCTGCCGCTTTTACCTCGTAATGTGCGGCGGCAGTTTTTGCGGCAGGTCCTCCAAACCAGCCAGGAAGGCCAGTGGCAGCTGGCGCTCATTCATCGCGCGGGGTCGTTGCAACAGGCTGTCGCCGATGTACGCCGCCGAAACTTGATGATCGGTTTCGGAGTGCTCACCTTGTTGTCCGCCAGCATAGTCCTGATCTTCATGCTGATCCGCCGAATGCACCTCCTGGCGAAACAGCAGATGGAATTTGTCGCCGGGGTTTCACACGAACTGCGAACGCCTGTCGCTGTCCTCTGCTCTGCCAGCGAGAACCTGGCGGATGGGATGATTCAAAGCAGGGAAGAGGTCCTACAATATGCGGAGATGATCAAAAGCGAGAGCTATCAATTGGCCGAGCTAGTTGAGCAAGTCTTAGAGTTTGCGGGGACGCAATCACTGCGCAATCCTTATCAGCTCTCTCCCGTTCAGGTCACTGAAGTGATCGAAAGCACGCTTGCTTTATCTGCACACCAACTGGCCGGTCTTGGGTTTACCGTCGAGAGGGATTTTCAAGCGGATTTGCCCATGGTGATGGCGGACAGAGCAGCGCTGGGACGTGCGATTCAGAACTTGTTGAGCAACGCCATGAAGTTCAGCGGCGACCAGCGTCTGATTAAAGTGCGAGCGCAAACGAGCAAGAGCAAGCATGGAGAAGAGGTCATCATCGGCATCGAGGATCATGGGATCGGCATTGAGCCGCATGAATTGAAACAGATCTTCGAGCCGTTTCACCGCGGGAAGATGGCCGTTTCTTCGCAAATCCACGGCAGTGGTCTTGGGTTGAGTCTGGTCAAGCATATCGTGGAAGGTCACAACGGGAGGGTGAATGTGCGGAGCATTCCCGGTCGAGGCAGCGCCTTCACGCTACATCTGCCGATGATGTCTGAATCCGGCCTGGAATGAATTGGCCGTTGAACTGGTCAAAGGCTTTATGAATAAACGCATTCTTTTGATCGAAGATGAGTTGAGATTGGTGCGGACATTGTCGGATCGCCTGAGAGGCGAGAATTATCAGGTCGACTCGGCGCTTGATGGAGAGAGCGGGCTGGAGAAAGCTGCAAATGAGGCTTTTGATTTGATCATCCTTGATGTCATGCTTCCCGGCCGTAACGGATTCGATGTTTGTCGTGAGTTAAGGCAGCGAGGAATTGAGACGCCGATCATTATGCTGACTGCGCGAGGAGAGGTCACCGACCGCGTCGTTGGCCTGAAACTCGGCGCCGATGACTATCTGACCAAACCGTTCAAGTTTATCGAACTGCAAGCGCGGATCGAAGCCCAGCTCCGCCGTGCCGCCAAGACAGCGCCCGCGCCTGACGTCTATCAATTCGACTCCATCCGCGTCGATTGCCGGCGAGCGGTGGTCGAACGGGATGGGCAGCCGATTGAACTGAAAGGGCGCGAGATCAGCCTGCTTTGTTATCTGATCAAGAACCGCGGCGCGGTTCTCACCCGTGATCAGCTCTTGAACGAAGTCTGGGGATATGACGCCATGCCTACCACGCGCACTGTCGATGTGCATATCGCCTCGCTGAGGCAGAAGATCGAGCCGGCCCCACATAGCCCCAGATACATCCTCACGGTCCATGGGTTGGGTTATAAATTCGCGGGTTAATTCAGCTCGGTCACTTCGCCCCGAGCAATTGCTGGATCTCCGGAGAAGACAAATTTTCCCTCGTCACCAGCTTGACGCCGGTATCGATACGGCGGGGCGGTTCTTTGCCGTTGAGCTTATCGACCAGCGTCTTCACGCCTTCGTAACCCATCCGGTAAGGATTTTGGATGACCAACGAATCGATGACGCCGGTTTTCAAGTCTTCAATCAGATTGGGGCTGGAATCGAAACCGACCAGGACAATTTTGCCCGCCACGCCTTTCTGTTTGATCGATTGCGCCGCGCCGACCGTCGAAGGTTCGTTAGAAGCGAAAAAGCCGTCGAGCTCAGGATGAGATGTCAAAATATCTGTTGCCCGATCAATGGCGATGGCTCGGTTGGCCTCGCCATATTGAAAAGCGACGATTTTGATCTCGGGAAACTTCCGTTTGATCGTATCTTGAAAACCACGCTCACGCTCGTCTGTCGAGACCGATCCGGCCTTGAGCCCGAGCACGGCAACCTTTCCTTTACCGCCGAGTTTCTCAGCCAGCCGCTCCGCCGCCATCACACCGCCCTGCACGTTGTCTGTCGCCACATATGAAATGTAGTTCTCGGTTCCAATGCCGGAATCGAAGATCGTGACTGGAATGCCTTCGCGTTGGGCGCGCTCAACGATCGGCACCAGCGAATTGCCGTGTAACGGCGCGAGTAAAATGCCGTCCAGGCGGCTCGTGATGGCGTCTTCGACAATGTTGATTTGGCTGCTCGTGTCGGTTTCGTTGGCCGGGCCTTTCCAATAGATCTTGACGCCGGTCTCTTGACCCGCGGCTTCGGCCCCGGCCTTGACGCTCTGCCAGAAGAAATTGGCGACCCCTTTGGGGATGACGGCGATTGTTCGCGTTTTGTTGGCGATGTTGCCACCGCGTTTGCACGCGGGCAGCAGCGAGATGGTGGCGAGCGAGATGAGCAGTAGAAAGGTGAAAGTAGTCTTTTTCATTCTTCTCCTCTTCCTCCAACACTATAGACTTTCGATGGCATTTTGCATATTTTTTATTGCCTGCTGTCAAATAAACCGCATCATGACGCAGAGCAATCGGATGATAAAGAATTTCGGCGATCTGGGGGAGGGGACTGGCAAACGGCAATTGACCCAACCCTCAAGTACGCTGCGGGTTCTTACTTCATCATGCGATTGCCGGGCCCCGTTCGCTTCAACTTCTTGAACGGAAGATTTTTCCATGCAAGGAAGGACTATGGAACAGGCAACTTCTACATATGACCTGCTCGACCGGTTAAGTAAAGGGGACGAGGCTGCATTTACCCCGCTATTTGAGAAATATCAGAAGCGGCTCGCCTTGCTGATTCACTACAAATTGAGCCCCGAGTTGAGGCGATTTACTGAATTGGAGGACGTACTGCAAGAAACGTTCTTCGAAGCTTTCCGCGACATTGGGCAGTTTCGATATCAGCGCCCCGGGAGTTTCCTCAGCTGGTTGTCGAGGATTGCCGATCACGTCGTCGCCGATGCCGCCCGTTTCCAGGGCAGGCAGAAGCGCCGGGCGGAGGACTTGGTGCGATTCCGATCAGTTGGGAATCCGGATGGGCCTGAACCGATTGTCAGTGTTACTCCCAGCTTCTTGTTGGCAGAGAAAGAAAGTCTGTCGGCTTTGATCCAAAAGTTGGACCGATTGCCGGAAGACTATCGTCGAGTGATCATGCTCGCCAAGATCGAAGGTCTCTCAAACGCGGAGGTTGCCGCCGAGTTGGGCCGGACCAGAGAAGCAGCGGCTTTGTTGCTGCATCGAGCAATCAAGCGACTCCGAACGCTCCAAGAGGCGGAAATGGCGCGATGACGGAAGAACGAGAAAACCCCAGCGCCGACACTGGCTCTGATCGTGAACAATTGATCGCGAATGCAGTGGCTAGGTATGTTGATCTGCAACTTCGTGGGGAAGCGGTCAATGCCGATTCATATTGCCGCGCCAATCCCGAACTTGCGCCGGAACTGAGCGCGCAGTTAACGGCTCTCGAAGAGTTGGATACGGTCTTGTTGAATAGTGAGATGCCGCAAGTCAACCCGTCGATCCAGGCCCCGGAACTGCCTGAGCGTCTTTCGGGCTATCAGATCCTGGGCGAGATCGGACGGGGAGGAATGGGCCGCGTCCTTCTCGCGTTCGACGAGAGGTTAGATCGAAAGGTCGCAATCAAGACGCTCCACCCGTCTTACGCCGATAATCCCCAGTTGCGTGCGAGGTTCATGCACGAAGCGCGGGCGCTGGCGCGCCTCGCGCATCCGAACGTGGTTCGCATCTACAACCTCGGAGGAGCCGACGAGGAACCGCATTTTGTCATGGAATATTTCGAAGGCTCTTCATTGATTGAGGCCGGCCACCGGCTGACGCTCAGTCAAAAGGCCGACTTGATGCTGAAGGTGGCCGTGACTGTAGATTTCTTACACCGGCATCGAATTATCCATCGAGATCTGAAGCCCGGAAATATTCTGGTCGGCGCCGACCTTGAACCGAAGGTCTTGGACTTTGGTCTTGCCTTACAGGCCAACGATTTGGGCGCGCGTCTCACGCAAGCCGGCGACATCCTCGGAACGCCCGACTACTTTTCGCCCGAACAGGCGCGAGTCCAGGCGCCGCTCGACGCGCGGAGCGACATCTTTTCGCTGGGAGCCATTCTCTACGAGTTGATGACAGGTACGACGCCATTCCATGGAATCGACATGCGCGATCAAATACGCCTGATTTGTGAGAGCGATCCCATTCTGCCGCGCCGTCTTGACCCGAGCATACCCGGTGAGCTCCAGAACATCTGCTTAAAGGCGTTGGAAAAAGACCCCTCGCAGCGGTACCAATCCGCGCGTGAGCTGGCTGATGACCTGGCACGCTTTGTGGCCGGCGAGCCGGTGCTTGCCATGCCTTCATCTTACGTTCGATTGATCGCGGGCAAGGTCGCTCAGCACCTGCGTGAGTTGAGCGGTTGGCGGCAAGATCGAATCCTCTCGGAACAGGAATTCGATTCGTTCGGAAAACTTTACGGACGGTTGATAGAGCGAGAGGACGCTTGGATTATGGAGGTCAGGCGGCTGTCGCTCTCTCAGGTGAGTTTGTACCTGGGGGCCTGGGTATTGGTGATTGCCGCTGCTCTGATTGTGCTGTTTCGTTATGTTGGTTTGCCGGGCGCAGCGCCGGTGGCCGTTGTCTCGGCCGCGGCCGCTTTTGCCGGCTATTTGGGCATCAGCAGATGGAGGGATGGGCGCCGGAGAATCAGCGTGGCCTTCCTTTTGGCCTTCAGTATGTTGCTGCCTACTTCGCTGGTCGTCGCCATGAACGAATGGGGGATGTTCGCAGCCCTGACCAAGGGACGTGAAGATCTCGAACTTTATCATCTGTTCCCCGCATTCAAGAAGACAACAAACGCTCAATTATGGTGGGCCATCCTGATCTCGCTTCCGGTTTACGGCAGGCTCCGGCACTTTACGCGCTCTTCCGTTTTCTCGCTCGTGATTGCAGTTATGACGGCGTTGCTGGGGCTGGTGACTCTCCTCAGAATGGGGCTGATCGAATGGTTCGATGCGGACCCGGGAAAGATGTATTTTCACTTGATGCCTCTTGCCGGCTTGTTCTTCGGAGCCGGCCTCGTGATCGAACGGTCCGGGCGGCCGGATGACTCGCGTTACTTCTATCCCATGGCCGTCGTCTTCACCTTGATTGCGTTGAGCGGCATCGCGGCGTTTCACCAACCTTATGCTGAATGGCTGCGATCGACGGCGCCTGTCACACGAGGGCAAGTTGAGTATCTGTTCATCATCAACGCTTTGATCTATCTGGCGCTGCAATATGCATGCGAGCGGGTGTCGTCGCCACAGACGAGATGGGTAGCCAAGTCCTTCCGCTTTTTCATTCCCGGACATGTGTTGACGTCGTTGTTGCTGCTTGGCATTTCGGCGTCCGCCCTTTGGGGGCAGACGCCCACGGACAATAACCTCCGATCTGAAGCCCGTGTTTTCGAGGTCTTGCTTCCAATCGTGGCCTGTCTCTTCGTTTTCGGGAGTGTGACCAAGCAGATGAAAAATTTCTTTGTGACCGGTCTATTGTTTCTGGGAATTGGGATTGTCCGCCTGCAGCAAAACCTATTTAAGGGGCGGGTGATGTGGCCGCTGACCTTGCTTGTCGTCGGGTTCTTGTTGATGTTGGCCTCGGCAAACCTCGACTCAATCAACCAGTTTGTCCGCCGGACCGTCAAAAAATACCGGTTCAAGCGGGACTCGCGCCCAGGCGGTGCGGGAACATCGCTTTGATTCCAAGAAGACCGGTGGCTTCGCTGGGCTCCACCACCGGTTGTTATCTGCCATGCCTCTTGCCCAAAGAAACAGCCGTCCCTCCAATCTGGCTATTCGGGCTGAATGCGACGATAGACTTCAGCGTCGCCGAACACTTCCTCGCCGGCAGCATTATTCACCACGAAAGCTTGCAGCTCTCTGGTCGGCGCGGTCAACACAATGGTTCCATTGGCGAGACGTTCATGGGCCAAGTTGAGATGGTTTAAATCACTCAACTTTTTGAGCCGGTCGCCATCCATCGGCGCAAGAGAGATCGAGTCCCGGCCGATGGTCACCCGCACCAGCGTATGGGCCGGGACAAAATGGGCAATGAAAAAGCCGTTGTCCTTCTCTTGAGGCTGAGGATAAAGATCGAGGTAGGTTGTGCCGCCAACCTCGAACAATCGCGTTTCGAACCGTGCAGACGTCCCATCTGTGTACAGCAGTTCATACCGGTTTTCAACTTTTGGGGTAAAGGTGCATTTGTCGCCGGAGTCGTTTACCCACGTGCCGAGCAAGGCCTCATTGAAGGAGCTCTCCTCTTCGGCAAAGAATGGATGTAAGGATGTGGCGCAGCCGGCGAAGATCAACGCGACACTCAATACAGCCAATGTCATCTTGACGTTTCTCATTTCAGTCCTTTCCTTTCCGGTCGCTCAAATTCTGTTGAGATCCGACCTATCTTGGAAAGCGACTTTCTTTGCCGAGAATTTCACTGGCCGACGATTTTTTTGGTGATTAACCAAAAATCGCCTACTCATAACGGAATGCCACCATTGGATCCACTTTCGCCGCCCGGCGCGCCGGGATGTAACAAGCCAGTAACGCCACGCCCATCAATAGTAGGACGATTACCGCGAACGTCGCCGGATCCGTCACGCTCACGTTAAAGAGCAAAGTCTCCATCAGCCGCGTCAGCGCGAGCGATGCGACCACGCCGATCGCTACGCCGCCGAGCGCCAACGTCAAGCCCCTTCTGATGACCATCCCGAGCACGTCTCTCTTGCGCGCACCCAGCGCCACTCGCACGCCGATTTCGCGCGTGCGCTGCGCCACCGAATAGGCCATGACACCGTAAATTCCCACGGCGGCAAGCAGCAAAGCTACGATTGCGAAGATCGTCAGCAGCAGCGTGTTGAATCGCGCGCGCGCGACCGATGTCCCGATCAGACTCTCCATCGTGCTGACGTCGGCGACAGGTTGTTTCGGATCGAGCTGACGGATGACATTGCGCGCGGCGGGCGCAATCGCTGCGGCGTCACCTCGTGTGCGAATGACGAACGTCATGCTCGATCCGGCCAGCTCGGGATAGGGCCAATAAGACATTGGCCTGACCTCGGCGTCCAGCTTCATATGCTTCGAGTCGCCGACAATACCGATAATCTCGCAAGGCTGGTTGTCGTTTTTCATGTAGATTGTCAGCCGTTTGCCGAGCGGGTCTTCGTTCGGGAAGTGTTTCCGCGCGAACGTCTCGTTGATAATCACAACGTGGCGCATCTCCGTCGCTTCCTGGTTGCTGAAGAGCCGGCCACGTTTGAGCGGAATCTGCATGGCTCGGAAGTAGTTGACGTCGGTAACCATCACGCCGGTTTTCAGCTTCTGAGTTACAGGCACCATCGGCCGTCCCTCAATGTCCACGCTCGTGCCGGAGTGCTGCGAGCTGAACGGCAGAGAGTTGACTGCACCGACAGCTTCGACGCCCGGCAGTGCCTCCATCTGTGCGATAGCCTGCCGGAAGAAATTGACTCGTTTCTGGTCGCTGTCATATCCCAACGCCGGCAGGCCCACTGACATTGTCAACACGTTTTGGGCATTGAAGCCGGGGTCAACCGCCTGTAGCCGCGCGAAGCTACGAATGAGCAGTCCCGCGCCAATCAAGAGGACAAGCGCCAACGCCACCTCAAGGATAACCAGAGAACTCCGCAACCGCTGGGCGCGTCCACTGCCACCGCTTCGTCCGCCTTCCTTGAGCGTTTCAGTCAGATTGAGCCGCGTGGCTTCCAGCGCAGGCACGAAGCCGAAGACGACGCCGGTCAACAACGAAATTCCCAGCGTGAAACCGAGCACCTTGGAGTTGATCTTGACCTGCGGCAGGTTGAGTAGATCGGGCGGAGCGAGTGAGACGAGCAAGTTGGTTCCCCACCACGCCAGTATCAGCCCGGCCAGACCGCCCAGTCCGGCGAGCAACAAACTCTCGGTCAATAATTGCCTGATGATGCGTCCACGATTCGCGCCCAACGCCGCGCGCACGGCTATTTCGCGCTGACGACCTGCGGCGCGCGCCAGCAGCAGGTTTGCCACGTTCGCGCACGCGATCAAGAGCACCATCCCGACGGCTCCAAGCAGCACCAGTAGCGCCAGGCGAATCTCGCCTGCTAACTGCTCGCGCAGCGGAACCAGATTGACGCCCCACCCGGCGTTGAATTCGTTATACTGTTGCTCTATCCGGCTGTGAATGACGTTCATCTCGGCCTGCGCCTGTTCCAAGCTGACGCCAGGTTTAAGCCGGGCTACTGCCATGGGGCCGCGCCCCCGGCGATTTCGGTCTTGAATCTGCCAGGGGAACCACATCTCTACTTTATTAATGGCAGTCACGCCTCCGCTCCTGACATCCCAGCCAAAGCCCGCCGGCATGACACCGATCACTGTCGTCTCGTTTCCATTCAAAATCAGTTTTCGTCCGATGATCTGCGGGTCGCCGCCGAATCGGCGCTGCCACAATCCGTAAGTGATCACAGTCACGGCCGGCTGTCCCGGCTTCCCGTCGTCCGGCGCGAACGTTCGCCCCATAATTGGGGAAACGCCGAGAATGTTGAAGATGCCGGTCGTAGCGAGTTGTGTTTTGATCACTTCCGGCTCGCCGCCGCTCGTGAGATTGACGCTTAGATTGAAGAATGCCGCCATCTCCTCGAAGACGCGATTCTGCTCTTTCCAGTCGAAGAAGTTGCCGAGATTGATCACGTTCTGACCTTTGATCTCCGGGCGTCTCGTCTCCCATACCATCACCAGCCGGTCAGGTTCAGGGTAGGGCAGCGATTGCAGCAACACAGCGTGGACGACGCTGAAGATCGCCGTATTCGCGCCGATTCCGAGTGCCAGCGTCAACATCGCAATCAAAGTAAAGCCGGGTTGCTTCAATAACATTCGCGCGCCGTAGCGGAGGTCTTGCCACCATCTCTCCAGGGATCCGAATTCCCACAGCGTGCGACTCTCTTCTTTGGCTAAAACAACGCTGCCAAATGCACGCTGCGCCGCGTATCGCGCCTCTTCCGGTGAAAGCCCGGCCTCGATCTTCTCTCGGGCCTCCATCTCCAGATGGGATTGAATCTCCTCCTCTACTTCTTCCTCCGCACGTCTCCGGTTGAGTTTCTGGACGAGATATCTCAGTTCGTGCCACCAACGCATCGCTCGGCCTCCTCTCGATTCTGGTTGCGGACGCGGGCGGTCGCTCTGCTCAAAATAAAGACCCCGAGCGTACCCCGCAGCCTGTTGGTCGAATTATCTTTGTTGCCTTTGCGTGAGTCTCTGTAGTTGACTCTCTACTGGAGTATCCGCCCACTTTGGTAGAATGTCAATGAGAGGAGTGCGCTCGCCATCGACATGATATTTAAATGACAAGCGATCCGGGAACGGTGAGGGCTTCACAGTGGAATAGGTGAATCACCAGAAAGTGCCGAAACGGATTACCGCGAAGCTTTAGAGCAGACACGCCCTGTTTGCGGGAAGTGTTTCAATAAACTACGAGTAGAATCGCGCCATCCATGATAGTCAACGGGATAGTCACCGGGATAGGCGCCGGCTCGGGCAAAGAAGCTTGGAACTGAGATCCATCAGTGAGAGTCCTGCGCCCTCAAAAAAATTTTATCCCTTCCAAACAAAAGAACGTCTTCACTGCATCTTTACTTACGGGACTCTACCTTCCTACCAATGAAATCGAGAATTTATTCAAGGGTCGCCTGATTATGAAGTGACCGGAGCTTTGCTGAAGTTAAGTTTGGAATACGGAGTACGCTCTGATTGCTGATAACCTGATTTGTTGCTGGGCACAATGTCTTTCAGCTTTGATCCGGCCACTGATGGCTTGACCTCTATCATGACAGCGTTCGGATCTAAGCCGATCTATCCGTGAAAACCAGGAAGTACGCTCACTAACTGCACCTTACGGAGAAAAATCATGTACTCGAAAGCGGTATTAATTCTCACACTTATCTTAGTGTTCGGGGCTGGTTTTAAGACCCCGGCGCAAACTATCACAGGACGTATCTCAGGTACCGTTACAGATTCAACCGGCGCCGCAATTTCAGGCGCGACAGTCACCACAATCAATGAGGCCAACCGGCAATCACGAACCGTCCAGACGGATGCCAACGGCTTTTATGTGGTCACCAATATTTTGGCCGGCGATTATCAGGTTGTGGTCGAGCATCAGGGATTCAAGAAGACCGTCAAAACGGGCAATACGTTGGTCGCGGATGGGCGGTTGACGGTCGATTTGATGCTTGAGGCCGGGCAGGTCTCGGATACCGTCGAGATCTCGGCCGGCGGTGAGACCGTCAATACGACCTCCGGCGAATCGGCGCGGACGATCGACGGCGCACAGTTACGGGGACTGGCTCTCAACGGGCGTAATTACATGGAGATCGCCAATCTGCTGCCCGGCGCTCCGCTGATCGATGCGGATGCGCTGAATTTGATGACCAGCCTCTCCTCCAATCAACCGATCAACGGCGGCCGCGGCAACTCCAATATGCTGACGATCGACGGGCAATTGAACACGGTCTCGGGTAGTTTCAACAGTCAGATCAACAATGTCGGAATCGATTTCATCCAGGAAGTAGATATCAAGGCCGCAAGCTTTTCGGCGGAATACGGCCGTAAATCCGGGGCATCGGTCAATGTCGTGACGAAAAGCGGCACCAATGAAATTCATGGAGGCGCGTGGGATTATTTGCGCAACAATGCCCTCGATGCCAATCTTCCCACCAACAATGCACGGAGCTTACCGAAGCCTGCTCTCCGGTATAACAATTTCGGCTGGAGTTTAGGCGGTCCGATCATCAAAGATAAATTCTTCTTCTTCGGTGGAATGGAATGGAAATATATCCGCCGCGCCGAAGAATTCAGGGGGCGTTTGCCGAGCCATGCGGAGCGGAACGGCGATTTCTCTTTCACTCTGCGCGGTCCGGACGGAATCATCGGGACGGCGGATGACGGCGCTTTGCGCGATCCGCGTAATCCGGCGTCCTCTTGCGTCGCCCCGACTATCACTAATGGGGTGATTACAAAAGCGGCGGTGCGGACCGGTTGCTTTCCTAACAATACAATACCAGCGAATCTCATCACGGCCGATGGTCGCGCCCTCATGAATGTCATGAACAGAATGGAGCAATTGGCCGTCAGTTTTGATGATTTTCCACGAGCCAGCAATGCTGCTTACCAAATGCCCAATCCGTTCAATTTCCGGCAGGAGATCATCCGGCTCGATTACAAATTCAATGACAAGCATTCTATTTACGGACGGTACATTCACGATCGGAATGTTCAGATCGATCCGCGCGGAACTTTTATCACTTCGGCGCTGCCGACGATTCAAAGTTACCGTAATCGTCCGGGATATAACATCCAGATCGCCCATACGTGGCTCATCGCTCCGAACCTGATCAATGAAGAGAAGATCAGTACCTCCTGGGCAGCCCAACGGATTCCGCCCGCGAACGACGACTGGAAACGCGATAAGTATGGATTTACATTCCAACAGATCTTTCCGAACGGCGGCCCTTATGAGCAGAGCATTCCGAACGTCACGATCGCCGGCGGCTACTCGGGTTTTGAAGGTGCGGTCGCATCTCTGATTGCGCCGACCCTGGATTTCTCTGTGGCGGATACCTTGTCTTGGGTCAAAGGATCCCATACGATCAAATCAGGATTCGTCCTGATTCGTAACCGCCAGGATCAAAACTCCAGGGGCCTCTATGCCGGCAACATCGCTTTCAACAACTCGGGAAATACGTTGACGACCAATAATGCGCTGGCCGATGCATTATTGGGAAATTTCCGCACCTATAGCGAAGCTCAACTTGATCAATTGGGCATGTTCCGGTTTTGGCAGGCTGAGGCGTTCATCAATGATACCTGGAAGATCACGCCCAAACTGAGCATAGATTTTGGAATGCGTTACGCTTATCTTCAGCCGACCATTACGACAGCTAACAATATCGCTAACTTCGATCCGGCGCTCTATGATCCGGCACAGGCCGTGACCGTCCTCAGTAATGGAACGATCGATACGACCAAGCCCGGAAACCGCTTTAACGGGCTGGTTCGTGTCGGTGGAGGAACGCCGTCAGACCAACTTGGCCGCGTTCCAAACGGCAATGCCCCCGAGGTCCTTGCTGTGTCCGCGACGGGCAGGCGAGGCATCTACCAGCCGCAGCATGTGGTGGCGCCGCGATTCAGCTTCGCTTATGCGCCTTTTAAAGACGGAAAGACGTCGATTCGCGGCGGATTTGGAATGTATTACGACCGTGCCGAAGGGAACCTCATCTTTTCGAATCTGTCGGTTCCTCCGCTCTCGCTCAGCGCTCAATACGAAAACGCCAATCTGGCTGCTATCATCTCCGGGCGAACCACCGTCCAACCGTTCGGAAACATCACGGTCATCGATCCGAATCTGGAAAATGCCTATGTCATGAACTTCAGTCTTGGGGTGCAGCGTGAGCTGCCTCGCGGCATCTTCCTGGATGTCTCATATGTCGGTTCTCAGGGCCGCCATTTGACGCGTCGTCAAGACATCAATCAGGTGCCATTCGATGTCGCGCGAGCCAATCGAGCTCTTCCATCTCCGGCATCGGACAACGCTTTGCGGCCTTTCAAAGGGTTTGCGCAGATTAACCAGACGATGTCCGACGCGATCTCCAACTACAATTCGTTCCAGGTCTATGCCGTGAAACGAAAGGGCAACGTAACCATGTCAGCCAGTTATACATGGTCGAAATCCTTGAGCGATACGCGGGGAGGTTCCTTCGATACCGTCGAAGACCCATATAACCGCAGGTTTAACTATGGCCCAACCAGTTTCGACCGCCGGCACATTGCAGCTTTTACCTACACCTATTCTCTGCCGAGTCTTAAACAATTCAACCAGTTAGTGCGAGCGGTGGCCGGAGGATGGGAAGCGAGCGGAATTACACGATTGCAGACTGGGGGGTATCTGACCGTCACCGGTAACTCATCGATCGGCACCCGCCGCGCCGATTACCTCGGCGGCGAGATCGAAGGCCCGAAGACGATGGAGCGATGGTTCAATATCGATGCCTTCGCCAATCCTCCGGATGATCGGCGCGGTACCGGCGGAATTGGGATGGTCCAGGGGCCGGGAAGATATTTCTGGAACTTCTCGCTTCGCAAAAGTTTTGCGATGACCGAAAGATTCAAGATGCAGTTCCAGGCCGACCTCTTCAATGCTTTTAACAACGTCAATCTGAACAATCCGAGTATCGATCGTAATAGCAGCGCCGTCGGGACTATTACCGACTCCTCCCCGGCACGCAATATTCAGCTCGGACTCAGATTGTCATTCTGATCAGGGGAACTACGAAAAAGCGAAAAGATCACAGCAAGTAACTCTGGTTAAACAAGGCGAAATCCTCTCTCAGTGTGCGCCTCACCGCAGGCGCACACTGAAATCCTTTTCCGAAGCCGCATCGATCATCCGGCCAACTGATTGATCTCATCAAAAGACTTTGGAACACGCCTTCAACTTTTTAGGTATCCATCGATTGGTGTCCGCTTGATGTCCGAGAACCTTGAATTCAGCTTGACCTTTGAGTAATTGGGTAAGAATTTTTCACTTCAGCTTCACTGTCCATTCCCGGACGGTACGAGCCATTTCGTCGAAGACGTCCTCCTCGTTCTGACGGGAGCGTTTGAGGATGCGGAAACCGTGGTCGGCGGTATCGAGGAGATGAAGTGTCGCGCGTTTGCCGAGTTTTTTACAGACGGGTTCCAGCAGTTTGAGGTCTGCCAGTTCGTCGCGCGTGCCGCTGAGAAAGAGCATGGGGACTGTCACCGCGCTGAGATGATCAGCGCGTTTCGTCTCCGGCTTGCCGGGTTGATGTAACGGGAAAGAGAAGAAGACCAGGCCGCGCACATCATCGAGCGGAGATTCTGAAGCTGCCGTGGAGGTCATGCGCCCGCCGAAAGAATGGCCGCCAGCCAGGAGCGGGAGGTCGGGAGCGGCCCTGTGCGCTGCGGCAACTGCTGCGCGAACCGTTGCTGTGCAGACCTGCTGGGAATCGCGCCCTCTGCCGTGCTCCATATAAGGAAAGTTGTAACGGAAGGTCGCAATGCCCACACTGGCCATCCGCTCCGCAATGGTTTGGAGAGTAGCATGTCGCATGTTCGTGCTGGCTCCGTGACCCAGGACGAGCAAGTGAGTCGCGTCGCCAGGCCGGATCAGCAGTGCAGAGACTGCCTCCTGCTCAGGGGTCGCAACAAATTTCAATTCTTTTGTTTGGTGAACCATTTTGATCCCTCGGTTGAGAACCGCCGTTTGATTTAGGGTGCGTTCGGTAGAAACTTAACATTTTTAACAGACTCTTTTCATCAGTTTAACCACTCGATTTCGCATTTCGGCAATTATTCGCCCCTCATCAGGTTCGCGTTTTAGTTCTGATGACTCAAGAAATTGACCAGTTTAAGAGATCGGAGGTCTCGAATGAGAAAGATGAAGACTACTATTCCGCTTATCGCCTTAACCACTGTACTGGTTTATGCGTTGACGGTCTCGGCCCAGCAACCCAGAGAGCAGCCCGAGATGACGATCGATGCCGCGATGCGCGCCGAAGTCATCGACGGCGTCTTGAAAAAGCTCAAAGACGCATATGTCTTTCCCGAAGTGGCGGACAAGATGGACAGGGCCATCCGCGAGCGGGTCCAAAAGAAAGAATACGAAGCCACCACGAGCGCATCAAAGTTCGCTCAGATGCTGACCACACACTTGCAAGATGTCAGCCACGATAAACATCTGCGCGTGAACTACAGTCATGAGCCATTTCCCCCAGAAACCGCCCAGCGCGAACCTTCGCCTGAAGAGCGCGAAAGATTCCTCGCGTTCATGAAACGGATAAATTTTGGTTTCGAAAAGGTCGAACGACTGACCGGCAACATCGGGTACCTTGATCTGCGCGGTTTTACGGATGCGACCCTGGGCGGTGAGACGGTTGTGGCGGCGATGAACTTTTTAGCCAACACTGACGCCCTCATTATCGATCTGCGACAAAATGGCGGTGGCTCGCCGGCCATGGTCGCGCTCATTTCGAGCTACCTGTTCAATGAACCTACGCACCTTAACGATCTCTACTGGCGCGAAGGTAACAGCACGCATCAGTGGTGGACTGCGCCCTATGTTCCCGGAAAAAGGTATGGCACTAACGATGTTTATGTCTTGACGAGCAATCGCACTTTTTCCGCCGCCGAGGAATTTACTTACAACCTCAAGAACCTCAAGCGTGCAACGATCGTGGGCGAAACGACCGGTGGCGGCGCTCA
>Ga0081539_10002302_pt1 | contig 27597 bp, 23 predicted proteins | sample TabmetS4T2R2_FD_71023 | JGI IMG/M metagenome (GOLD analysis project Ga0081539, IMG submission 71023) | Tabebuia heterophylla rhizosphere microbial communities from the University of Puerto Rico - S4T2R2 | ecosystem: Host-associated > Plants > Roots > Rhizosphere ... | reverse complement strand
GGCGTTTCCCGACGTTCCCGGGTGCCAGGCACGGTTGGGGGAGGTCGAGGGATTGCAACAGGATCTCGTCGTCGTCGAACTCGCGCGGCGCGGCAAGCTCGTCGTCGGCGAGCCGTACTTCACGCCCGGCACGCCGATCACCCTCGACCGAAAGGGCCTCGGCGACGCCGGGCCCGGGGACCTCGTCGTCGCGCGCCGCGGACGCGGCCGCGCGCGGGTCGTCGACGTCATCGGGCCGGCGAGCCGGATCGAAAACGTGCTGGAAGGGCTCCTCGTGCAGACCGGCGCACGAGAGGAGTTCGAGCCGCACACGCCGCCGACGCCGACGCCGACCGGCGACGGCCGCACCGACCTCCGTGATCTCGCGACGGTGACGATCGATCCCGAGACGGCGAAGGACTTCGACGACGCGCTCTCCCTCGACGGGGACACGGCGTACGTGCACATCGCCGACGTCTCCGCCTTCGTGCCCGCGGGCTCGCCGCTCGACCACGGCGCCGCCCGCCGCGGCTTCTCGACCTATGTCCCGGGTCTCGTCGCACCGATGCTGCCGCACGAGCTCGCCGACGACCTGTGCAGCCTGCGTCCGCACCTCGACCGGTTCACCGTCACGGTCGAGATCCCGCTCGACGGCGGCGAACCGAACTTCTACCGCTCGGTGATCCGCAGCGACGCGCGTCTCAGCTACCCGCAGGCACAGCGGATCGTCGACGGCGAAGAGGAGTTCGCGCACGCGGACCTCGTGCGCCGGCTGGACGATCACGCGCGCGAGATTCGTCGCCGGCGATTCGCCCGCGGTGCGCTCCGCATCGAGTCGCCCGAGATCGCGTTCGCGTTCGACGGACAGGGCGGCGTCGAACGCGCCTGGCGCGAAGCCGAGCCGCAGGCGCATGCGCTCGTCGAGGAGTTCATGATCCTCGCCAACGAGGCCGTCGCCAGGCTGCTCGCGTCGCGCAACCGGGACGCGCTGTACCGCGTCCACGAGCGGCCGGACCCGCAGGCGATCGCGCTGCTCCTCGCCAAGCTCGGCGAGCTGCAGGTCCCGACACCGCCCGCGCCGGACGAGGAGCGGCTCACGCCTGCCGACGCCGCGCAGCTGGCGGCCGCGGTCGCGGAGCGCGTCACCGAGTACGTGCGTCAGTCCGGGCGCGGGCGGGAGGCGTTCCCCGCGCTCGTGCTGCGCTCGCTGAAGCAGGCGCGGTACGACCCGCGCAACCTCGGCCACTCGGGGCTGGCGAGCCGCGCCTACTGTCACTTCACGTCGCCGATCCGCCGCTACCCCGACCTCGTCTGCCACCGCGCGCTGTTGCACGAGCTCGGAGCCGGTGACGATCCGCCGCCGCCCGAGCTCGAGGAGCTTGCGCGGCACCTTTCCGATCGCGAGCGAGCAGCGGCGCTCGTCGAATACCAGGCGGACGAGATCTGCCTCGCGTGGCTGCTCGACACGCTGCTCTTCGAGCGCGGCTGGGAGGAGGCGTGGGAGGGCGAGATCATCGGCGTGATCGGCTCGGGGATCTTCGTTCGCTTCGGCGACGTCTTCGAGGGATTCCTGCCGGCGCGACGGCTGCCGGGCGACTGGTTCGAGCCGACGCCCCTGGGCACCGCCGTCGTCGGCCGCCGCGGCGGCGGCACCTTTCGTCTCGGCGACTCGATCGCGGTGACCGTGCAGCGCATCGAGCGCGCCGAGGGCAAGGTGGAGCTCGCGCTCGCGTAGCGGGCCGCCGTGAGGTTCGACCTCCCGCGGCGGATATGCGAGTGTCAGCGCCGAAGGAGGAAAAGATGAAAAGGCTCTTGCTCGTGCTCGCAACGGCGCTCGCCGTCCCGGGCACGGCCGCCGCGAAGGAGGTGCAGTCCGTCAGCGTCTGCGGCGGCAACGGGTGCCGGGCGGTGGCGGGCGCGGTCGCGCCCTTCCGCGACATGTTCGAGGGTCAAGGCACCGCCAACGAGCCGCGCACCGTTCTCGACGCCGTCCCGGTGTCGTCGTTCTACAAGATCGGGATCAAGATCCGCGGCGACGAGACGCACACGTTCTCGATCGTCCTGTGGTACGTGCGTCCAGACCTGATCCGCTTCGCCGACGGAATGCGCGACACGCTGTCCGAGCCGTGGAAGCGCGTGCCGTCCTCGTTCGCGGCGCAGCTCGAGTCGGCCGCTGCCCCGCTCGAGCCGTTTCCCGCGCCGCGCGTGATGAAGGCGATCGTCAACGACCGGCAAGTCGCGAACCCACGCGCCTACATCGGGCTCTTCGCGAACTTGCCGAGCATCGAGGCGACAACCGATGCCGCCGAGGGCTTCGTCAACATCGCGCTCACACCCGACCGATGGAACCCGTGGTTCGCATCGGGCGTGTCGCTGCTGTACCTGAACGACTCGCAGGCCTTGTTCCTGGCGAAGCCGCTAAAGGTCGACGACAAGCTCGCGGAGCGGATCGCGCGCGACGCGCGCATGCCGAATCCGGTCCGCTCGTCGGGTTGGCATCCCGTGAAGCTCGGCATCCTCATCGGCTGGATCCCGATCGCGCTCGCCGTGGGCCTCGCCTACGTGCGGAGGCGGCACCGGCCGAGCACGACCTGACGGGGTGCAGGGTGGCGAGGAGCGGACGTTCCGGCGCTATCAGCGCGACTTCGATGCGCTTTTCCGGGAGCACTACCCGGAGATCGTGCGCTACCTCGCCGCCCGCCTCGGGTCGCGCGACGCCGCCGCCGACGTCGCCGGCGACGTGTTCGTCGAGGCCTACAAGCGTGCACCGCTGCTCAGCTGGCGCGGCAAGCCGATGCTCGCGTGGCTGTACCGAGTCGCATCCAACATGGCTGCGGACTACGTGAAGAAGGCCGTTCGCGAGGTTGCCGTCGCCGACGTACCGGAGCGCGCCGTGGCCGAGGACGACACGTTCGGGGACCGCGATGCGGTCGCGCGCGCTCTCCGCACGCTGCCGTCCGACTACCAGCTCGTCGTGCACCTGCGGCTCGTCGAGGGCTATCCGTTCGACGACGTCGCCCGCACGATGGGCCGCACCGTCGGCGCGTGCCAGATGTTGATGCTGCGCGCCGGCCGCGCTCTGCGCGAGGCGCTCGAGGCTGAGGGGATCCATGCTCGAGCTTAGGGAGGAGCTGACGCGGGCCGGTGCCAGCGAGCACGAGGCGATGGAGCTCGCCGAGCTGCTCGAGCGCGCCGCTGCGCCGGCGCGGTTCGAGGTCTCGCGGGCAGAGGTCGAGTCCGCGCTCGGACGCGCGCGCCCGACGCGCACGTGGCGGCGGCTGCCGCGATTCGCGCTGGCCACCGGTGCGGTGGCTGCCGCCGCCTTGCTCCTGATCCTCGTCCTGCCGTCGCGCCAGCAGTCCGTCCAGGCGCGGGCGCTCGACGCGCTCGGCGGCGGCAACACCGTCCTCCACCTGCGGGAGTCGGTCTTCGCACAGCTGCCGGGCGTCCACGGCACGACGACACGCGACGTCTGGTTCGACGCCGCGCGCGGCCGCGCGCGCTGGATCGACTTCGACGAGGGCGGCGGCGTCATCTCGGAGACGCTCGTCACGCCCAACCGGTTCGACCGTGTCCTTCCGAGTGCGCGTGTCCACCTCTACGGCAGGAGCTGCCGGGCGATCGTGGGCGGTTGCGCCCAGGTCCAGGATCCGATCGCGCGCTACCAGGAGGTGCTGCGCCGGTCGACCGCGCATCCGGTGCGCACGACCTTCGGAGGCCGTGCGACGTACCGGTTCCAGCTCCCGCTGCAGCCGGGGCTCGACCAGCTGGTGTACGTGGACGTGGAGACGCTGCTGCCGCGGACGATCGTCTGGCGCGAGCGAAGCGCCGACGGACGCGTCCACGTCGTCTCGACGATCGAGGTCACGGACGTGGAGCGCGTTTCCCGCGACGACGCACCGCGCGCGATCTTCGCGCGGCCGTCGGGCGGCCGGCTCGTCGAGGCCGTGCCGGCCGGGAAGCTGGTGCGGACGTTCGCCTTGAAGCCGGGGCAAGTCCGCGGCGGGTTCTGGCTCGGGCCGAAGGGGCTGAGGTCGATCGTTGCCAGGCAGTACACGCGCGGCACGGTGATCGTCGCCCGCTATCCCGAATTCGAAGTCTGGTCGTACGGGCGCGCGATGCCGACGGAGCTGCTCGCCTCGCGGCTCGCGGAATCGAAGACGCTCGACGTCGGCGGCCGTCCCGCGACGTTCGTGTTCCTCGACGGCCGCGTCGGCCTCGTACGCGACGGCCTTCCGAGCGTCGCCGTCCTCGGCGTGACGTCGAAGGAGGCGCTGTTCGTCGCGCTCGAGCAGGTGCGGCCCCTCCGCTAGCCTGGCCCGGCGATGGCCGGGGAGAAGGTGATTGCGGAGAACCGTCGTGCACGCCACGACTACCACCTGCTGGAGCGGTACGAGGCGGGGATCGTGCTCACCGGGACGGAGGTGAAGTCGCTGCGCGAGTCGCGCGCGACGCTGCAGCAGGCGTACGCGGACGTGCGCGGTGAGGAGGTCTGGCTCGTGGGCGCGCACATCGCCGAGTACGCACAGGGCAACGTCCACAACCACGATCCCGACCGCGACCGCAAGCTCCTCCTGCACAGGAAGGAGATCGCGTCGCTGATCGGCAAGGTGCGCGAGCGGGGGTTCACGCTCGTACCGACGCGCCTGTACTGGAAGGCAGGGAGGGTGAAGGTCGAGCTCGCCCTCGCCCGAGGGAAGGAGCTCCACGACAAGCGCCGGGACATCGCCAGGCGCGACGCCGACCGGCAGATCGAGCGGGCGCTCCGCGCCCGGCGCTAGTGCCTTCGAGCACGAACCGCGACCGGCCGCCTTCCGTACGCTGGGGAAACAGAGACGAGAGGGGGAGCTGATGATTCGCGTGCTCATGCTGGCCGCCGCGGCCGTTGCGGCCGGAACTCTCGCCGCGGGTGCTCGACCTGCGGATGACGAGGCATTTCCCGAGGTGATCTCGCTTGGGCAGGGCTTCCAGCCCGAGGGCATCGAGGTGGGGAAGGGGACGACGTTCTACGTCGGCTCGGTAGCGAGCGGCGCGCTCTTCCGCGGCGACCTTCGAACCGGGAAAGGGTCGGTCCTCGTCCAGGGCGGCGCGGGCCGGAGTCTGACCGGGATCGAGCTCGACAACCGCAACCGCTTGTTCGTCGCGGGCGCAGGGGCCGGCAAGGCGTACGTCTTCGACGCGAAGACCGGCGCCGAGATCCGCACCTACACGCTGGCGACGGCGCCGACGTTCATCAACGATGTGGTCGTCACGCGCACCGCCGCGTACTTCACGGACTCGCAGAAGGCCGTGCTCTACCGGATCCCGATCGGCTCCGGCGGCGCCCTCGGCGACGCGCAAACGATCCCGCTGACGGGCGACTTCGCGTTGCAGCCGGGGTTCAACCTGAACGGGATCGACGCGACCGCGAACGGCAAGACGCTGATCGCGGTGCAGAGCAACACCGGCAAGCTCTTCCGCATCGACCCCGCGACCGGCGTGACGCGGCTGATCTCGCTCGGCTCGGAGAGCGTGCCGAACGGCGACGGGATCCTGCTCGCCGGCAAGACGCTCTACGTCGTCCAGAACCAGAACAACCGGGTCGCCGTGATCGCGCTCGCGTCGAACCTCGCTTCGGGGCGCGTCGTCACGCGGCTGTCCGACCCCGACTTCGCCGTCCCGACGACGATCGACGACCTGGGCCGGCGGCTCTACGCAGTCAACGCACGCTTCGGCGCGCCGAATCCCGCCACGACCGAGTACCAGGTCGTGCAGCTGCGGAAGCCGAAGGGACGGTGAGGCCGCTCAGGCGTTAGGGTCCGCGGCGGAGAGTCATCGAGAGGGGAGAGTCGCATGCTTCGCTTCGCCTGGATCACGGTCGCCCTTTCGCTCGTGGCGACCGCCCTCGTCGCCGCCACGCCGGCCGCGTCCCCGAACTTCCCGGCGCGGATCGACTTCCCGTCGGGCTGGCGCGCGGAGGGGATCGCGACCGGCCGAGGTCACACGTTCTACGCCGGCAACACCGCCAACGGCTCGATCTACGCCGGCGACTACCGCACGGGCGAGGGCGCGGTGCTCGTGCCGGGCGCGACGGGCTCGAGCGCCTTCGGCGTCTTTGCCGACAACCGGAACCGGCTGTTCGTCGCCGGCGGCGGGACGTGCCGCGCCAAGGTCTACGACGCCGATACCGGTGCGCTGATCGCGGAGTACATCCTGACGACGCCGCCGTGCTTCATCAACGACGTCACCGTCACGAACGACGGCGCGTACTTCACGAACACCGCCGGTGCGCCGGTGCTGTTCAAGATCCCGATAGCGCCGAACGGCGACCTCGGTGCGACGTCGCAGACGCTCACGCTGACCCCGGCGGTCGCGGGGCTGAACGGGATCGAGGCGACCCCCGACGGCTCGACGCTCGTCGTGGTGTCGATCACCTTGAGCAAGTTCTACACCGTCGATCCCGCGACCGGGGCGACGCGCGAGATCGTCCTCGACGCACCGGTGCTGCGGGGTGACGGGCTGATCCTGCAGGGTCGGACGCTGTACGTGGCCGAGAACCTGCCGAGCGCGGCCTTCCCGGGCATACCGGGGGCGGTCGCCGTGGTCGAGTTGTCGCCGGACTTCACTACCGGGCACGTCGTCGGCCGGCTCAACAGTGCGGACGATCCGCTCGTGAACCCGGCGACGATGGATCGCTTCGGCAAGTTGATCTACGTCGTGCGACGCGATGCGCCGGCGCCCGCGCCTGCGGCGTACCACCTCACGCGTCTCGACGAGCACTAAGGAGGCGAGCCTGAGAGCGGGCCGCGCATCGTGACGCGGCCCGCTGCAGGCCCGTAGCCCAACGCCTCGTTGATCCTTCGCATCGCGTCGTTACGGAGCTCGTTCGTCGTCGTCAGCCGCTCGATACCGTGTGCGCGCGCCCACTCGATCTGCGCGCGCTTCAGCGCGGTTGCGATTCCGCGTCCGCGCCAGGCTCGTTTGACGGCCGTCATCGCGTGCCGCGCGGTGCGCCCATCCGGGTGGAGGGTCAGCTTCGCGTAGCCGACGACCTCTTCCGCTGCGAGCGCGAGCAGCACGGCGTCGGGCGGCGTCGAGGGACCGAAGAGGTGCGTCTCGATCCAGAGCTTGCGCGGCGGGGCCTTCCAGTCGTCGTAGCCGGGCACATCCGGCCCGGCTTCGAGCTCCACGTCGTAGACATCGGAGGCGAGATCGGGCCGCTCCAGGAGCGTGACGAGCTCGACGCCGGGCGGTGGCGCGACCGCCTCGCGAACGGCGTCCGCGACGTCCAGCGCGAGCCCGACCTCTCTCGACGTCTCGACGAAGCCGCGTCGACCCGCGAACTCCAGGCTCGGCGTGTCGTCGCCGTCGACGAACGTCACGATCTCGTCGAGGCTCCTCGCCAGCGCCCAGGCCGAGACGGCTTGGTAGAGGGCGTCGCCCGCGCCGCGCCTGCGGCCGTTGGGGAGGACGGTGACGAGTGCGAAGCATTCGCGCGGGTGCTCCCGCCGCAGTGCCGCGGCGGCGGAGCCGACGTCCTCGCCCGCGACGGAGGCGAGGAACTCTGCCGTCGAGAGCGCCGCGCGTCTCCAGGCGCGCACGTCCTCGACCGAGACGGCACGGTGTGGCCAGACGGCGTTGTAGATCTCCAGCGACCGCGCGAGCTCGGCGTCGTCGGTGCACCGGCGGACAGAGGCGGCCACGGATCGAGGCTAAACTGTGCGTCGACATACGGGGGCGACCTGGTTTCGACGTGGTCGGTTCTCCGGCGGAGCTGCAAGCCGAGGTTCCGGAGGCCTCGTTAAAAACCGGAAACCAAACGCAAGTGCGAACGACAACCTCGCACTCGCCGCCTAACTCAGTTAGGTGACGCGGCGGCTCAGGTTGGGCCCGTGGCCTGAACCCGCCGACAACGAACGGGCTGGCACCGAAGGAGCGCCAATCGCCGGAGGTGTGAGACCCAAGGATGGCTGGCCCGGCGGTAGGGCGGCTGCACCCCGGCCGTCCGGGCGAGACGAAAGGGCAGCCTAAGCTTGTAGACGTTCCGACCGGTGCGTCCGCGGACGCGGGTTCGATTCCCGCCGCCTCCATTTTTTCCGCGGCACCGCTTCGCGGGGGTGGCGCGGGCTTCGCCCGTGCCACCTCGCTCTCGCGTTTCTGCCGCTCGCGCACGCCCCTCTGGGGCGTGCGATTTTGCTGCGGCGCGAGTCGTGCGATGTGGCAATGCAAGACCTGACGACTGGCTTCTCCGGCTTTGAGAGATGCCGCTGCCGGCGGACTGGCCTTTCCGCGCGTGGAACGTGTGAGCTAAGAAACAGCATGGTTCGTTTGCTTCGTCGCCCGTGGCTGGTTCCGTTCCTTGCTCTCTTGACTGGGGTCGCGACGTCGTGCGGGGGCGAGCACGTGCAGCCGTCCGGCGGCCGCTTCCTCGTCTATACGAGGCATCTCAACATCAGTCGGCAGGCAGTATGGATCGCACGCCTCGACGGCACCCACGCGCGACCGCTGGTACGCGGAGGCATCTTCGGCGCGCTCTCGCCGGACGGACGCTGGGTCGCGTACAACAAGTGCCTTGTCTCCCAGGAGCGTTGTCAGACGGGGAATGCGCCGTTTGCCCTCTTCGTCATTGCCAGCTCGGGAGGGAAACCCCGGCTCCTCGCACGCTCGGCGTCTTATCCGAGCTGGTCGCCGCGCTCCGACCGTATCGTTGCGCTCCGCAGGAACACGCTCGTCAGCGTCGACCTTGACGGCCGCCTGCGCGTCCTCGAGCGGAGCCCCGCAACGGCGGGCTGGAGCTTTTCCCCGGACGGAGAGTGGCTGGTCTACGCGAAGGCGCGGCAACACACGAAGTGCGCCAGCGATTTGTTCGTGGTGCGCGCGAGCGGCGGTGAGGAGCGCCGCCTCACGCGCGGGCGAGACATCTTTCCCGTCTGGGGACGGCACTGGATCGCGTTCTCGCGGTATCCGAGGACATGTGCGTACGCGCGACGGATCTGGCGGGTCCACCCGGACGGAATCGACGCGGCACCGGTAACGGGCCCGCCGCCTCCCGGCTACAGCCGAGGGGGCTATTACGGGTTCGACCCGATCGCCTGGACGCCGGATGAGCGCGTGCTCCTCGCCGGCCTCGCGTCCGAATGGGGCGCCGAGGCGATCCGCGTCGACGCCGCAACAGGAGCATTTCGGAAGCTGAGTGGGTACGCGGTCGACCTGTCACGCGACGGCCGCTTCGCCCTTGTCGATTCCGGCGGCAGCGAAGGGCCACAAACGATTGCGGCAGTTGCGCTTGCGGACGGGCGTCGGCACGTCCTCGCGCACGGAGACGTCGCGTTTCCGAGCTGGAACAGGTGAACTTCAGGGCGACTCATGCGCTGCTCACGTCTCCAGATCGAGAACCGACGACGATTCGTATGACGCGCTTGCGCGCACTCGCGTGTGGCGCTGGCGCTGGTTCGCGAGGCCCTAGGGAACCGTGCGCGGGTTCGATTCCCGCCACATCCCCGGGTCGCTCGCCCTGAAGCGTGTGGGGGATTCTGCGTCGAAGCAAATGCGATCAGTAATCGGCGCCGCAGATGTTCTTCCACAGCTCGCCTTTCGGTGGGCACGCGGTCGGTACTAGCCCCATCCCACCGACGAACAGGACAAGCCCACCACCCCAACCGACAGCGGCCAGCGCAAACGTCCACCAAGGAAGAGGCCCCTCGCTGGCAGCGGTTACGAATGCGGCGACGACGAATGTCACGACGGCCATCAACATGCCGCCCCCCGAAATTCGCTCGCCCCAGGCCGGGTCACGCACCCAGGTCGCCTCGACCAAGCTCGCCGTTCCGTCCCGCTCGATGAGGTACCGGCGAAGCTCGCCGCCCTGCCGCGTCCGCACCTCGGCCGTCCCGTCGGGATATGTTCGAACGAACTTTCCCTCGTGCTCGCCTGGGAGTGCGACGGCCGCCTGTCGCTGGGCGCTGGTCGGTTCCCACGGCTTGTCACGAAATCGCTCAAACCATCCCATACACGCTCACTGTGTGACCGGCGGCCTGGGTTGTCCAGCCCGTCGCGATGAGAAACGAGCGTTGCCGATGACGCGTATCTACCGCCTAGCATCGCCACGAGCGAAGCGGCAGAATGCCCCGGTCGCGCAGGCCTGCGCGGAACGCGAGGTGCTGCTGACCACGGACGCTTCCGCGGCCGCGTTTGTCCGGCGCGCGTTCACTCTCTATCTTCTAGCCATGAAGGATCTCAGCGAGCGTGACGTCCATCGCGCGCTCGCCGTCGTCGGCGCTGCCGGCGCGGACGGGAACGGGACAGCGTTCGGGATCGACACCGTCGATGCGATCGTGGCGGCGATTCCGGCGGATGAGGCGGCTTACGTCGAGTGGCGTTTCGGCGACCGCGATCCCGTTCGCGTCGCGCGCGGTGAAGACGAGCCGCCGTGGCTCGACGAGGCGCTTGCGGCGACCTGCGACTCGTATCCCCTGCGCGACGTCGACCACGCCGCGTCGGTCGAGCCGCTGAGGATCAGCGACGTCATCTCGCGTTCGCGATTCCGAAAGAGTGCGTTTTACGCATCCGTGATGCGGCCGCTGGGCCGGGAACACGAGCTGAAGCTGTGGCTGCCGGCGCCTCCCGGTCACGCGCGTGTCTTCGAGCTCGAGCGAGGGCCGGGCCGTGACTTCGACGAACGCGACCGCTCGTTTCTCTCCCTCCTCCGGCCGCACCTTGCCCGCCTGCGGGCGCGGTGGGAACGCCGGCCGCACCTGCCGTTGTTGACCGCGCGCGAGATCGACGTGCTCAGCCTGGTCGCACAAGGCCTGACGAATCGCGAGGTCAGCAGCCGGCTCTTCATCTCGCCGGCGACCGTGCGAACGCACCTCGAGCACATCTACGACAAGCTCGGAGTGCGAAGCCGCGCGGGCGCGGTCAACGTCGCCTTCCGCCGGGCGTCGTAGCGCGCCGGTCGACATACGTCAGATGACCGATTGCGGTTGCAACCGCGGCGATCGAACGTGTGAACGGAAAGCGACCTGAGGAGGCGAGAGGGGATGCGTTCACTTGCGTCGGTGATGCTGGGGGTCGCCGCATTGGCAGCGGCGATCTTCGCGGTCGGCGCGGAAGCCGAGCCGCCGTGGGGGCCGGAGACGCCACCGTTCAACATCGAGGTCATCCTCCGCGACGTCACCGGCGGTAGCGGCTTCGGCCACGTCAAATTCCGTCAGCCGAACGATGCGGAAAAGATCGTCTACCTCGACACATGGGTGCGCGACCTCGCGCCGAACCACGCCTACAAGCTTCAGCGCGCGGTGGACACGACTCTCGACGGCGACTGCCCCCGCGCGGAGACCGACTGGCTGACGCTCGGCAAGGGGCTCGCGCCGCAAGCGATCGTCACCGACGACCGCGGTACGGGCCGGGAAGAGTTGTTCCGTGACCTCGGCACGGCGCCGACCGGCAAGCAGTTCGACATCAACTTCCGCGTGATCGACGCGGTCAGCTCGGCGCCGGTGCTCCAGAGCGCGTGCTACCGGTTCACGGTCAGCCCATAGGGCTTCGCGAACCCGTCAGGCGGCGGTCGTTGCAACCGCGGAGGGCAGCCGGTAGGCCGGCTGCGCTCCGTCGAAGCCCTTCAGCTCGAGCTGCTCGGGCTCGACGGCCAGCCCGCGCTCGCTCAACCAGGCGGCGACTCGGCGGAAGGCTTCGTCACTGAGGAGGATCTCGCCGCCCGCCGCAGCGGTCTGCAGGCGGGCGGCGAGGTTCGTTGCCGCGCCGAGCACGGTCACGTTCGCGTCCGCGACGGAACGCGTCACCACCGCCGGGCCGACCGCGATGCCGATGCCGACCGGGAGGTCCATGAGCGCTGCCTTGTCCCGCAGCGCGAGCGCCGCCTCGAGCGCCAGCACCGCGTGATCGACACGTGCGCCGGACGCGTTGAACGTCGCCATCACGGCGTCGCCGGCGAACTTGTCCACGATCCCGTACCTGCGACCGACCTCGGTCGCGGCCCACCTGTGAAGCGTCGTCAGGCGGTCCGCCAGCTCCTGCGGCGCGGTCGCCGTCGCGAGCGGCGTGTAGCCGCGAACGTCGGCGAACAGCGACGTCACGAGTCGCTCGCCGGCGGGAAGGGCGTCAGGAGCGGCGGTCCGGGCGGCTGGTTCTTCGTCGTACGGCGGCACGTCGATGCCGACCTGCGAGGCCCGGGCGCGAGTATCGTCGCGAGCGCGAGCAGCGCCCGCCCGGTGCGCGTCACGAATGCACGACGCAAACACCGAGCTTGCCGCATCGCGATCGCCCGCGCGGGCAGCCGCCTCGGCGGCGAGCGCGCCCGCCCGCCACGACCAGAGGCGGAGCCCGGCGTCCTCGAACCCGCGCATTGCCTGTTCGAGGTGCGGCCTGGCCGCGGCCGCGCTTCCGGTTGCGAGCAGGATCCTGCCCTCGGAGAGCTGGAGCCCCGCGCCGCCCGTCTCGGCGATGACGCGCCGCGCTCGGTCGAGCACGCTCCTCGCCTCGTCGAGCGCGCCGCCGGCGACGAGGGCCTCGACTGCCAGGGCAGCCGTCTCCCGGAACATCAGCAACGCGTCATCGCTCGCTGCTCTCCGACCGAGCTCGACCGCCTCCTCGACCCGTCCGAGCGCGAGGGCGATCCCGAGTCGGGCCGGCGTGTCGTAGACGATGTCCTGAAGCTCGTTCCCCGCCGACGGCGGAGGGAGCCCGGCTGCCGCCTCCGAGGCGCGTCCGAGCTCGAGCAGCGCCTCGGCGGCGGCCAGATGGGCGCGCCACGCGAACTTGCTGGCGCCGAGGCTCTCGTGCCGCTCTCCGCTCTCTTGCGCATCTTGGAGCGCTTCCCGTGGTCTGCCGAGGTGGAGCAGCGCCAGGCTGGACGCACTCGGTCCGCCGCCCCAAAACCAGACGTCGGCGGGGACCGGCTCCACCTTCGTCAACGCCTCTTCAAGCCCGCCCGCGAGCGTGTGCACGCGATCCCAGATCTCGTTGAACAGGACGCTCCGAGCGATGAACGCATATCCCTTCGCCAGAGCCTCCCGGTAGCAGCGGTCCAGGAGGTCGAACTCGCGCGCCGTGCCGTAGTACCCCAGCGCGATTGCCGAACGGGCCAAGACCGCTTCGTAGTCGGCGTCCGCCTGCTCGGCGATCGCTTCGGCCCGCTCCGCGGCCACGCGGCAGCGTTCGAAGTCGAGTTGGAAGGCGTGGATGCCGGCGATCCTCATGTACACGAGCGCGAGCTCCGCTGATGCGGGCTCGTTCTCGAGCGCGTCTCTGGCGCGCTCGTAGTCGGCGATCGCGTCATCCGGGCGGTCGAGCTCCCACCGGCAACGGCCGAGGTGGATGCGGGTCCGCGCCGCCTCGAGCGGAAGCCCGAGCTCGTCGAGCTGGCGCGCCCCTTCCGCCAGGAGCTGCTCCGCTGCCGCCGGCTCGCCGTTGAGCCACCGGAGGTGGCCCATTCGCGCGAGGAGTCGGCCATGCTCCCGCGGGTCGCCCACGTGGGGAACGATGCGCTCGAGGAGCTCCGCAGCCTCTCTGTACGCCACGGCTCGTTCGGCTTCGTCGGCGGCACGCAGGCACGCGTCGACGGCCTCCCCGGTGCGACCCGCCGACAGGAGGTGGTGCGCGACCGCGATCGCCCGTCCGCTCGACGCGGTCAGCGCGTCTGCGGCGCGCGAGTGAATCCGCTGTCGCTTCGGGACGACGGTGTCGTTCGCAATCGCTTCCTGCGTGAGCGCATGGCGCCAGGTGAAGCGGTCGCTCGCGTCGGCGGCCTCCTCCAGAAGCTGCTGAGCGAGGGCGGACTCGAGGGCGGCGAGCACGACCGGCTCGTCGGGCTCCGCCACCTCGACGAGCAAGCGGTAGTCGAAGGTTCTCCCGAGGACTGCGGCTGCGCGCAAAACCTCGATCTCGCCGGCGTCGAGCCGGCCGACGCGGAGCAGCACCGCCTCGCGCACGGTCTCGGGCATCCGCAACGCGTCGAGCGTGCGCCGCTCCCAACCGCTGCCCGTCCGCGAGATCTCGCCGCGGTCGAGCGCCTCCTTCAGCATCTCCTCGAGCGCGAACGGATTTCCCTCGGCGCGCGCATCGACGACCGCCGCGAGCTCGACGGTCACGTCGTCGACGTTCAGAATTGCGGCGATCATCTCCGCGACGTCGCGTGCCGTCATCGCCGAGACGTTGATCGTCTCCGCGAGCCCGGCTCTTCGCCAGACCTGCACCGTGCGCGTCAACGGGTGCCGGCGATCGAGCTCGTCGCTCCGATAGGTCGCGAGAATCATCACCCGGCTCTTTGCAAGCCTGCGCGCGACGTAGTCGAGCAGCTCGCGCGTCGAGTTGTCCGTCCAGTGGATGTCGTCCAGGACGAGCAGGACGCCGCGATCGCGCGCCCAGAGCTCGAGCAGCGTGACCACCGACTCGAAGAGCCTGAGCTTCGCCTGAGCCGGGTCGCCCACGGGCGTCGCCGGAGGGCCGTCCGCGAGCTGCGGGAAGAGATGGGCAAGCTCGTCCGCTGCGGAGCCGAGCTCGGCCCGCAGACCCTCACGGTCGTGCTCGCCGAGCTGGTTTCCGATCGCCTCGACGAAGGGCAAGTACGGCAGCGCCAGCTCCGCCTCCGAGCAGCTGCCCCAGAGAACGTTGCACCCGAGCTTCCGAGCCCGTAGGCGAAGCTCCGTGGCGAGGCGGGTCTTCCCGATTCCCGCCTCCCCGGCGAGGAGGACGAAGCGGCCGTCGCCGCGATTCGACGACAGCAGGGCGTCCTCGAGCTGCGACAGCTCGTCCTGCCGTCCGACGAGTACCGGGGAGAGAACCCGCTGCATGGCGGCAATTCTTCCATCGGCCTAAGATCGTCTCGAATGGACTCGCGCGACTCGCTCCGTCGTAGTAGGGGCGTGAAGACGCTCGGTGCCGCGCTCGTCGTCTCGCTGATCGTGTGCGGGACGGCGCTCGCGAAGTTCAGGCTCACGATCACCGCCAGCGACCCGACGCCGGCCGTCGGCCAGCGGGTGACGCTCGTCGTGCGCAGCGACCGAGCCGTCCCGACCGATCTGCGCCTGATCGCCGTCGCGCCGGGCCAGCCGGTGTTTCGCGTCGTCGCGACGATCACCGGAGACACCGGCCGCCCGGATCCGAACGTCGACCGTCACGGCTTCGAGATCGACCTCACGAGGATGGCGCCGAATCGTTGGCGCGGTACCGCTCGCTTCACGCGCCCCGGACGCTGGCGTGTCGTCGTCCCGAACTGGGGACCCGTGGGAGTCGTCATGCCGAACGGCGCCGCGATGCTCGCGATCGCGGTGCACTGAGTCGTACCGTCGCGCGGTATGGCGACGATGGCCGACCTCGACGAGCTCGCGCTCGCGCTGCCGGGCGCGACCAAGGAGCTCTCCGACGACGGACGGCCGTCATACCTCGTCAACGGCAAGCGCTTCTGTCTGCAGCGGAGCCGGCGCCCGGACGCCGTCGACCCCGAGACCGGCGAGCGTCTCGACGACGTGCTGATGTTCCGCGTCGCCGACCTCGACGTGAAGGAGCTGCTGCTCGCCGATGCACGCGGCGTCTACTTCACGACCCCGCACTTCGACGGCTATCCCGCCGTGCTCGTCCGCATTCCGGATCTCGCGCGCCTCGACCGCGAGGAGCTGCACGACCTCGTCGCGGAGGCGTGGCTAACCCGAGCTCAGAAGCGGGTCGCGAAGCAATGGCTCGCGCAGCATCAGGTCGACCAGCCTCACGAGTAAGTACACGGCCCATTCCGGAGGCGGTCGCCGAAGCTGCAGGCACAATGGGCGCCGGTTTGTCGACGCCCGAGGACACCGAACGCCTGCGACGGCTCCAGGCTCTCACCGACGCTGCGCTCAGCCAGCTGGAGGTCGAAGAGCTCCTGAACACGCTGCTCCGGCGGATCCGCGATCTCCTCGGTGCGGACACCTGCGCGGCACTGCTGCTCGACGACGATCGTCAAGAGCTCGTCGCGCGCTCGGCCGTGGGGATCGAGGAAGAGGTGGAGCAGGGCGTCCGGATCCCGGTCGGGCGCGGTTTCGCCGGCCGCGTCGCCGCACAGCGAAGCCCCGTGATCCTCGAAGACGTGGACCACGCGGACATCTTCAATCCGATCCTCCGCGAGAAGGGAATCAAGTCGCTGCTCGGAGTGCCGCTGCTCGTTCACGGCGACGTCATCGGCGTGTTGCACGTGGGCACGCTGACACCCCGCCGCTTCACGGAGGACGACGTCGAGTTGCTCCAGCTCGCGGCCGACCGGGTTGCTGTTGCGATCGACCGCGCACGCCTGTACGAGGCGGAGCGAGCGGCGCGTCGCCGACTCGAGCACGTGCAGGTCGTGGCCGACGCGGCGCTCGCTCACCTCGAGCTCGCGGAGCTGCTCGACGTGCTGCTGCCGCGGATCCGCGGGATCCTTCGGGCCGACACCTGCGCGACGCTGCTGCTCGACGAGGAACGGCAGGAGCTCGTTGCCCGCGCCGCCGTCGGGATCGAGGAGGAAGTCGAGCAGGGCGTGCGGATCCCCGTTGGTCGCGGCTTCGCGGGGCGCGTCGCCGCAAGCCGGCGCCCGGTGATCCTCGACGACGTGGACCACGCGGACGTCCTCAACCCGATCCTGCGGGCGAAGGGAATCAAATCGCTCCTCGGCGTTCCGCTGCTGGTGGGTGACGAGGTCATCGGCGTGCTCCACGTCGGCACACTGAAGCCGCGGACGTTCGTCGACGACGACGTTCGGCTCCTTCAGCTCGTGGCGGATCGCGTCGCGGTTGCGATTCAGCGTGCGCGTCTCCACGAGCAGGTCGTGATCCTCGACGAGCTGAAGGCGGACTTCATCGCCGTCGCCTCGCACGAGCTTCGGACTCCCGCCGCGGCGGTCTACGGCGCCTTGCAGACGATCGTCGGCCGCGGCGACGTTCTTTCGCCGGAGCTCCGCGATGAGCTGATCCGCACGGCCTACGAGCAATCGGATCGAATGCGCCGCCTGCTCGAACAGCTGCTCGACCTCTCGCGGCTCGATTGGCGCGGTATGCGCATCGAGCCGAAGTCGCTCGTCCTGCACACGGAGCTGCGCAAGATCGCCGCGGAGGTCGCGCCGAACGGCGTTCCGGTGTCGGTGGACGTTCCGGAGGATCTCGCGGTCGTCGTCGATCCGCTCGTTCTCGACCGCGTCCTCTCGAACATGCTCAGCAACGCGATCCGCTACGGGCGGCCGCCGATCGTCGTCTCCGCCGACGCGGACGATCGACTCCTGCGCATCGCTGTGGACGACCGCGGCAGCGGCGTGCCGCCGGAGGTGGAGGCTCGCCTCTTCGACCGCTTCGTCCGCCAGGAGCAGGGCAGCGGAAGCGGCCTCGGCCTCGCGATCGCACGCGCGTATGCGCGCGCACACGGGGGCGACCTGGTTTACCAGCGAGTGCAGGGCGGGACGCGGTTCGAGCTCGTCGTACCTCTGCACTGAGCAGCGCGGTCAGTTCGCCGACATTTCGTGCGCGGCCTCGCAAGAATCCCGGCGTGCTCCGCCTCGCCGTCGTCCCGCTGGCCGCGCTCGCGTTTGCGGCGCCGGTTGCGACGGTACAGCCGCTCTCGCCGTCGCTCCGCGCGCAGCTCCAGGGCGAGTTCTGGCATCGGGGCTGTCCGGTCGCGCTCTCGGGGCTACGCCTGCTGAGCGTGCGGCACTGGGGCTTCGACAACCGCGCACGCAGCGGACAGCTGATCGTCAACGCGGACGTCGCCGCGCCGCTGGCGCGCGTCTTCCGCAGGCTCTACGCGCTCCGGTTTCCGATCCGTCACATGGAGCTCGCCGACTACTACGGCCCCAAGTCGCAGCGGCCGAAGGACACCGACGTCAGCGAGAGCTTCGAGTGCCGCCAGGCGGTCGCCTCCCCGTGCTCGAGCGCGAAGAGCAAGGGAAACGGCAACTGGTCCGAGCACGCCTACGGACACGCGATCGACCTCAACCCCGTCGAGAATCCGTACGTCGGCTGCGGGATGAGCCGCGACCCGCGGAGCCGCAGCTACCTCGACCGCTCGCGCGTGCGGCGCGGGATGGTCACGCCCGCGGTCGTCGCAGCGTTCGCGTCGATCGGGTGGGGCTGGGGCGGCGCCTGGAGCGGCAACACGAAGGACTACATGCACTTCTCCGCGTCCGGACACTGATGCTCGTCGACGCCAACGGGAGGCGGCTCTGGTTCGACGTCGACGGCGTGGCGCTTGCCGCCGACGGCGACGAGATGCGCGAGCGGCCGACCGTCGTCCTGTTGCACGGCGGCCCCGGCAGCTTCGATCACTCGTACTTCAAGCCGGACTTCGCGCGGCTGGCGGACGTCGCGCAGGTCGTGTACCTCGACCTGCTCGGCCACGGCCGGTCGGAGTGGGGCGATCCCGCGGACTGGACCTTCGAAGCCGCCGCCGACGCCGTGCGCGACTTCTGCGACGCGCTCGGCATCGAACGCCCGGTGGTCTTGGGCCATTCGCTGGGGGGCATGGTCGCGCTCGTCTACGGCATCCGTCATCCCGAGCAGCCGGCCGGGCTCGTCTTCCAGTCGATCTTCGGACGCTTCGACCTCGAGCGCACGGTCGACAGCTTTCGCCGCGTGGGTGGCGACGAGCTCGCCGAGGTCGCGCACCGCGCGTACGGGGGTGTCGGACCGGAGGTCACGCCGGAGGAGTGGGCACCGTGCTGGCAGCTGTTCGGATCGTGGGTGCCGGGCGACGAGGAACGGGCGCGGACGGTCGCCAACGCGGAGCTCAATCCTCGCGGGATCGCGCTCCTGCGCGAGTTCGACCTCCTCGACGAGGCGCACCGGATCGCCTGCCCGACGCTCGTCTGCGGCGGCGAGCTCGACCCGATCGCGCCGCCGGCGGCGCTGCAGGAGCTGTACGCCGCTCTCCCGAGCGAGAACGCCCAGCTGGAGGTGGTCGACGGCGCCGGCCACTTCACGTGGAGGGACGCGCCGGACCGCTACTGGCCGCTGCTGATCGACTTCGTCACGGCCGCCGCGGCGGCCGAACGCCAGCGCGCCTAGGCCAGCTTGCGCACCGCGTCGCCGCGGCGCACCGTTCCGCTCTGCACGATCCGCGCGTTGATTCCGCGCAGGTTGAGCGCGACGCCCTCGGGTGAGTTGACGAGGTCTCGCGCGTCCGCGCCGTAGCGCGCCGTGAACTTGCCGCAGCCGAGATGCGGCAGATCGGAGATCTCGAGCACAGCTGAGCCGATCGCCAGGCGCGTCCCGGGCGGGACGTTCGCGCCGCTGATGTCGAAATCGACGTAGAGCTGATCTCCCGCGAGCGCCCAGCGCTCTCGCTCGCCCGCGATCATCGCGGCGGCGCGGGCACTCATGATCGTGACCTGTGACTTGGGGTTCGGACGCTTGCCTCGCCGGCTCCACGAGTCGCCCACCACGCCTTGCTCGACGTCGAGCTCGGCTTCCTCGAGCACGTCGCGCTCGCCGACGGCGGGCCGGCGCGCGATCAGCTCGAGCGTGCCCTCGTCACGAGGTGCCGCACGAACGTGGTCGAGATCGGCCTCGAGATGTTCCGCGGTCGCAGCCACGACCGCATCCTACGTGTCAGGCGCGACGCCGCCCCGAGCCGAGGTCGGGGTCCCAACGCGTCGGGTCGAAGCCGAACGTGTCGACGAGCTCGGTCCGTTCAGCCGCCGCGCTCGCGCTGTAGGTCCACACCGTCTCGGACGAGCTTCCGTGGAGCTTGCGAATCTCGAGCGTCTGCGGTTCGTGCTCGTCCAGAAGCTCGAACGCGAAGTCCGCCGCCTCGAGGAAGTTCGTGCTCTGGAACTCGACGCGATCGGCGTGGCAGACGTGGTAGACGGGCTGTGCGCTCGTCGCCGGACTGACCGTCGTCTCGACGGGATGCGCACGCTTGTCGCGCGCGTCGAACCCGACGCCGTGCTGGTCGGCGAGCGCACGCAGGAGCTGCAGGCCCGACAGCCACTGCCGTTCGATGAGGATCTCGCCGAGGCGCGCAGCCGGACGCTTGCGCTGTGCCTCGAGCGCGCGATCGACGCCGGCCGAGCTGAGCAGCCCCATCTCGATGAGCACCCGCCCGAGCGGCCGCCACGCGGTGCGCTTCTCGGTAGGTGTCGACGTCGGCGTGGCGCCGCGCGTCCGCACGGCGACGCCGTGCTGCTCGGCGAGCGTCTGCGACAGCGAGAAGCTCGAAAGAAACGAGCGCTCGACGAGGATCTGGCCGAGAAGCCGGCGGCTTCGCCGCTGTTCGGCGAGCGCTTCGTCGAGCTCGCAAACGCTCAAGAAGCCCTTGTCCACGAGCAACGTGCCCAACGGCCTCCAGGGAAACGCGTCGGCGGTCATGGTCGTTTATCGGCACTCGTCCGCCGGCGCTCAAGCGGGCCCCCGGGCGCCTGGCCGGGAAGCTTTTGCCGCTCTCGGCCGTCTTGGAGTCGATGCATCCGGGACTCGCCGTCGTCCAGCAGGGGCTCGAGGCCGTCGATCCGCTCAACCGGCCTGCCGAGAACGAAAGCGCGATCGCGTCCCTCCTCGAAGAGGTCGACGGCCCGGACGACTACTCGGATCTCCGCCGCGAGCTCGGGCGCGGGCGGCCGCTCGCGGACGCGGTCCACTTCCCGGTGGCGCACCGCCGCACGGTCTCGGCCCTCGAGACGCTCGGACGGCACGGGTACGCGCGGCCGAAGACGGCGGCGCGCTTCCGGCCGCTCGCTTTCGTCGTCCGCTGGCTCGTCCAGCTCGTCGTGCGCTACGTCGTCGTCGACTACCTGCGCACCGTCTCGAGGGATCTGCGGAACCTCTACTGGCTGCGCGAGATGGCGTCCGAGGAGTCTTCCGCCGAGCGCAAGCTCCTCCGCGCCGCGCGCGAGGACGCCGAGGGGTTGATCACGGTCTTCAAGCGGCGGCAGCTCGGATTGCCGTCGTTCGTGATCGGCGGCCTGCTCGTGCCGCTGGTCGCGACCGGATGGCGTCTGGCGCAAGGGATGGCGACGACGAGCTGGTGGAGCGCAACGATCGCGACCTCGGTCACGGTGGTCGGCGCGCTGGCGGCGTCCGCGATCGTGCTGCGCGGCGCCGCGACGGCGCGTCATCGGATCGCGCTCTGCGCCGATGCGGCGCTCGACGACCTCTGGGGGACGGTGGGCTGGTGCGGGAGCCGGCCGCGCGACGACAGCTACCGCTTCGCGACGGTCGCGATCGTCCTCATGGTCGGCGCGTGGGTCGTCGTGCCGGCGATCGTCGGCATCGCCGTCATGGGCTAGCGGCTGCGACGCAGGCCTCGGCTCGCGACAAGTGCCGCGGTGGGGACGACGCCTGTCCCCGCCGCAGCACGGTGCGAGCCTAGCTAGATCCGGCGGACGGCGATGCTCGCGAGCGCCAGGAGCTGGCCCATCGTCGGAAGGCCGGGTGGTTCGAGGCCGACGCCGTTCGTCGAGAGCTGCAGCACGTTGTCGCCCTTGCGGACGATCACGCCGCGGGAACGGACGACGGGGTCCTCGGTCGTGTGGTCGTACGTCACGGCCTGGGTGCCGACGCCCTTCAGCGGCCTCACGGGCTGGCCGGCGGCGCGAACCAGGTTGTTGAAGCCGCGCCGGCCCGTCCCGCTCGTGAGCCCGACCACGGGCAGGAACGCGCCGCCGCGGAAGACGCAGTTCGTCACCTTCGCGCCGCGCTTGATGTCGACCGGCGCGGCGAGGACCTTGCGGACCTCCGCCGCCTTGAGCAGCGCGCAGGCATTGATCACGCGGGCTTTCGCGCCGACCGCGGCTGCGGGAACGGCCGTCGCGAGCGTCAGGACGAGCCAGGATGCCGCGACGAGCCGATGGGGGCGATGCACGGACCGCGATGCAACCAGGTCCCGCGTGTGGGCGCAAATCGCGTGGCTGCTTTAGGCTCCCCGCGTCGCCCGATGTCCCAGCCGCTCGACACCGTGCTCAAGGAACGCGTTCGCGTCGTCCTGGACGGCGGCCCGGCGACCGAGGCCGAGCTTCGGCGCTTGTTCGAAGAAGGTCAGGCGTGCGCTCTGATCATGGGCGCCCAGCTCGAGCATCGGGAGCAACGGCTGACCGAGCTCTCGGCCGACCCGGCGAGCCCGATCGCCGAGCTCGCGTCGACGGTCCGCGAGGTCAACGAGCTGCGGCCGGAGCTCGCCGAGCTGCGCTCGCTGCTCGGGCAACTCGACGCGCGCGCGCGGCAATTCCGCACGTCCTGGTTGACGCAGCGACGCTGAAGCTAACGGCCGACGTACACGACGACGACCCGCCTGCCCCGCCGGTCGCCGTCAGGGAAGCGGCACCGCCGGCGTGGAGACCACGCCGAGCCGCTCGAGGATCTCGGCGGCCTCGTTGCCGTCGTCGCCGCCCGTCTCCGCGATCGCGCGGAGCGTCAGCGCGAGCTCGTAGGGGGCGTCCGCGACGCGCGCCGCCTCGGCCGAGGCGTCGAAATGCGGCTTCGCTTTCGCGAACGGCGCGCGCGACTGCACGACCGCGTATCCCGCCAGCCGCTCGAGCACCGCGCGCTGCGTCGAGGCCCCGTTGGCGAGGAGCGAGTCGACCAGGGCAGTCGCCTCCTTGTGCCTGCCCTCCAGCACGAGACATTCGGCCACACGCGCGCGGGTCTCGCCGACGAACGCGTCGGCGCCGAGCTCCTCGAACTGCGCGAGCGCGTCGTCGAACAGCCGGTGCGCCTCCTCGAAGTTGCCGCCTCGCGCCGCAAGACGCCCGAGGTTGGAGGTTGCGAGCGCGATCCCGACCCGGTAGCCGGCCGCACGCCAGACGCGCAGCGCCTCCTCGAGCAGCGCGCTCGCGTCGTCGAGCCGTCCCTGGTCGGAGAGGATCTCCGCCTCGTTGTTTCTTGCCGTCGCCGCAACGACGACGTCTCCGGCGCGCTCCGACACGTCGCGGCAGCGCCGGTAGTACTCGCTCGCCTCGTTCCAGCGACCCTCGAAGTACGCGTCGACGCCGAGGATGTTCAGGACGCGCGCCTGGCCGATCAGGTCGCCCAGCTCTTCGTAGATCGGGAGCGCCTTTCCGCGGTACGAGCGGTCGTTGCTGCCGAGGCGCGTGTGCGCGATGTCCAGCAGCTGGTAGGCGTGGGCGAGCTGTGAGCGCAGGCCGGCGGCCTGGGCGTGCTCGGCGGCTCTGTCCGCCCACTGCATCGCGTCGGCGAAGCGACCCTGTCGATGCTTGACGCCCGCGTAGGCGAGCTCGAGCTCGGTGCGCAGCTCGAGCGCCTGCGCCGACGCGTCGTCGTCGAGCGCCTTGAGGCCACGGCCGTACCAACGAAGCGCGTCCGAGTATTTGCCGCGACGCTCGCGCAGGACCCCTTCCTTCCAGAGCAGGCGGGGCTGCTCGACACTCTCGGCCGGTGCCAGCTTCCGCGCCTGCGTGTACGCCGCCTCGGCCTGCGCGTACCGAGCAGCGAGCTCGGCGACATCGCCGAGGTTCTCGGCGATCGGCACGACGTCCTCCGGCGGCAGCTCCAGGCTCGCCGCCGCTTCGAGCGCGCGCGCGTAGAGCTCGGCGGCGTCCGCGTTCGCGTAGCGCTGCTGCGCGTCCCGCGCCGCCTCGACGGAGTACGACCACGCCTGCTCGTGCTCCTGCGCGTACAGGAAGTGCAGAGAGAGCAACGAGGCGTCCGCGCGACGCGACTCGAGCGCGCGGGCGAGGCGCGCGTGCACCTCGCGCCGCCGCCGGAACGACAGCCCTTCGTAGGCGACGGCGCGGAAGAGGTCGTGGTGGAAGCGGAGCGCGCCGGATCCCTCCCAGCCGACGAACTCGGCGAGACGCTCCCAGCGGCCGAGATCGTCGACGTCCGGCAGCTCCTGCGCGAGCACCTCGGCCAGCAGGTCGAGGTCGAACCGCGTCCCGACGACCGAGGCGTTCCGCAGCAGGAACCGGTCCTCGGGGCTGAGCGTGTCGATGCGCGACAGGATCACGGTCTCGACGCTGTCGGGGAGCTCGGCGAAGCCGCCTGCGCCGCGCGAGGCGGCGATCAGCTCGCGGAGGAAGAGCGGGTTGCCGCCCGAGCGCTCCGTGAGCGCCGCGAGCGCCTCCTGCGCGAGCGCGACCTCGCCCGCCGCGGCCAGCGCGAGCCGTTGCAGCGCCTCGGGCGCGAGCGGCCCGAGCTGAAGCTCGAAGTGCCCGTCGACGCCCTCCCGAACGAACGCGGTGCCCTGCGGCCGCCGCGTCACGCAGACGAGCCACGGGCGGGGCTGCGGCGCGCGCGTCAGGTGCGCGACGAGGTCGCGGGACGCGTCGTCGATCCAGTGCGCATCCTCGATCACGATCAGCGTCGGCATCATCAGCACGCGTGCGAGGAACGCCTCGACCGCTTCGTGCAGGCGCTCGCGGCGAAACTGCGGATCGATCTGCTCGGTCTCCGGGCTGGGCGGCACCTCCGCGCCGAACGGAATCGCGAGCAGCGGCAGCAGCGGCGCGAGGTCGGGCATGACCGCGGCGATCCACGGGATGAGGTGCGCGCCGGCCTCCTCCGGCGTCATCTCGGGCGTGAGCCCCGCGAGCGGACGCAGCAGCGCGCCGAAGACTGCGTACGGCGACGTCGACGAGTACTGGTCGCAGCGACCGACGAGCTGCGTGAACCCGAGCGCCTGCCGCCGCAGCTCCTCGACGAGCCGCGACTTCCCGATGCCCGGCTCGCCGACGATCTCGACGAGCTGCTGCTGCCGCACGCGCGCCGCGCCGATCGCGAGCGCGAACACGGCGAGCTCGCCCTCGCGCCCCTCCAGCGGGAGCTCCGCCTGCGGCTCCTCCTCCCGCACGCTCGTGACGGCACCGACGCGGTAGGCGGTGATCGGCCGCTCCTTCCCCTTGACGAGGAACGGCTGCGGGGCGGTCTCGAAACGCGTCGGCGACCGGTCGAGGACGGCCGCAGTCGCGAGGATCCCGCCCGGCTCGGCACGCCCGACGAGTCGCGCTGCGAGATTCACGGTGTCGCCGAGCACGGCATACGTACGGCGCGTGATCGCGCCGACGTCGCCGCAGAATGCGGGGCCGCGGTTGACGCCCGCGCGCAGCACCAACGACGAGTCGCTGTCGACGATGACGCGCAGCGCGCGGAGCATCCGCTCCTCGTCCGCGCCCGTGGAGGACGGCGCGCCTCCGACGAGGTACACCTTGCCCCCGTCGACGTCGATGTCGGACTCGAGCCACGTCAGCCCGAACTCGCTCGTCGTCGCCGCGATCACGCGCGCCAGCCCGCGGAGCGCGCCGTGGACGCCGTCGGCGCCTTCGCGCTCGAGCAGCGCGTCGGCGCCGCTGAACTTGACGAACGCCGCCGTCACGTGCCGGTGCTCGGCCTCGCCCGCCTCCAGCAGCAGGTGCGCCCGGAGCGGCGCGGGGACGTAGAGCTCGAGATCGCCCTCCGCGGGCGCCGTGGCGGCCACGTGTGCGAGGACGTCGTCCTCGTCGATCCGCCTCAGCAGCCGTCCGCCCTCGCGTGCGGGGCCGAGCCAGCCGGGCTCCAACGCCTCGGCGGTCCGGTCGGACACGAGGATTTGCCCGGCGTTCGCTGCGGACTCCAGGCGAATCGTCGCTGTCGCCGCCGGCCCCGTCACGAGAAGCTCCCGGTGCGAGCCCTCGACGACGAAGAAGTGGCAGCGCCCCGTGTGGATCCCGGTCGACATCCGCAGCGTGACGGATCCCACCGAGCTCATCGTCTTGCCCGTCTCGTCGATCAGCCAGTGCATGTGCGAGGCGGCCTGACACGCGCGCCGCTCGTGTCCCTCGCCGGAAAAGAGGATCAGCAGTGCGTCCCCGCGGAACTTGAGCACGTCCCCGCGATGGCGGTCGGCGACGCCGATCAGGCCCGCGTAGACGCCGGAGAGGAGGAGGACGAGCTCCTCAGCGCCCGCGCGGCCCTTGGCCTGGAGGCGCTCGGAGAGCCGGGTGAACCCGGAGACGTCGAGCGAGACGAGGGTCCCGTCGAGCTCCTGCCAGGGCTGTTCGGGCGTGCGGGCCCACTCGGTGACGAGGCGAGGGAGGTAGGGAGCGAACGACGCCACAGGCCTAGTTTCCGATCTTCAACCTTGAAACTTCAAGCACGACACCCTAGTGTCGGTCGCGGACTAGGGAAGGGGAGGCGTTGAGGGTCGCGCTGCGGCGATCGCTCTGGGGGCTAATCGTGCTTGGCGCGCTGGTCGTGCCGGCCGGCGCGTTCGCACACAATGCGACGGGGCCGATCAACGCCTCGACCTCCACGCGTGTGCCGACGATCGACGGCACCGTCAATGCCGCCGAGTGGGTCGACGCGCAGCGGTACCCGCTCACCTTCCCGGGCCATGCCGGAACCCTCTGGGTGAAGCACACCGCGACGACGCTCTACTTCGCCGCGCGGATCAACGAGACCGCCGGCGCGATCGTCGACCTGGCCCTGTACTTCGACAACAACCACAACGGCGTGAAGGACGCGGGCGAAGACGGCGTCATCAGCGACGCAAGCGACGGCGACTTCTTCTACGACCCGGGTACGGCCAACCATCCGCGGGACTCGGGCGTCGGAGGCACGAACGACGTCGTCGCGGCGAAGGGGTTCGACCTCGCCGCGGGCCAGGCGATGTTCGAGATGAGCCATCCGAAGGACTCGGCGGACAACGCGCACGACTTCAGCCTCGCCGACGGCGCAACCGTCGGCATGCACGCCGAGTACTTCAGCAGCCCGTCGTTCTTCGAGTACCCGGCGGCGAACTTCATGGACGCGGCGCACTTCGTCGACCTCGTGATCTCCAACGTCGACCTGCAGCCGCCGGACGTCACGATCACCAACCCGCCCGGGGGCTCGGACCTGAGCGGCATTGTCAACGTGACCGCGAACGCTTCCGACAACATCGGCGTCGACCACGTCACGTTCCGCTACTTCGACGCCGCGGTCGGGCGCTTCTACACACTCGGCACGGACTCCGTGGCGCCGTACGCGGTGTCCTTCGACACCAGATTGTTCCCCGACAGGGCGCACAATGCGTCGACGCTCTACGCCGAGGCGTTCGACGCGGCCGGCAACTCCCTCGTGATGGGCGTCGGCGTCGGGATCAACAACGGCGCACCGCCGCAACTCGGCACGCTGCACGGCTCCCTGACGAACGACTTCGTCTTCCTGCTCGACTTCTGGCCGAACACGCCAGTCGACATCACGGTCACCCCCGCGACGGGCGGCTCTCCGACCGCGCTGAACGGGACGAGCGACGCTCTCGGCAAGTTCGCCATCCACTCGCCGGTCGACCTCGCCCCCGGAGTGGTCCTCACCGCCACGGACGGCCGCGGCACGAAGACGCTGACGCTCGAGAACATTCGCATCGACAGCGTGGATGCCGCGACCGACAACGCGGCCGGAATCGCTCCCGGAAACCGCCAGGTTCGCGTGGTCGTGTTCAACGGCACGACCGAGATCGCGAACGTGACGACGACCTCGACCGAGATCGGCACCTGGTCGGTGCACCTGCCCGTGGACGTCTTGCCCGGCATGCACGTCCTCGCGGACGTCGTCGAGGGCGGCGCCACGCCGGACGGCGACCGCTCGCGCGCCGACTTCGACGTTCCCGCGGCCGCGGCGACGATCTCGCTCCAGGCGAACAAGACGACGTCCGAGGCGGGAGCGAAGACCGTCGCGCTGGCCGACATCCCGGCGAGCGCTGTCAACGGCGCGCAGGCCG
>Ga0081539_10002301_pt1 | contig 27597 bp, 22 predicted proteins | sample TabmetS4T2R2_FD_71023 | JGI IMG/M metagenome (GOLD analysis project Ga0081539, IMG submission 71023) | Tabebuia heterophylla rhizosphere microbial communities from the University of Puerto Rico - S4T2R2 | ecosystem: Host-associated > Plants > Roots > Rhizosphere ... | reverse complement strand
AGTGCCCATCTCGCCGGCCACCACCAACCCCGTGTGAATACCTATGCGCACTTGCAGGGAACGGGGAAGCTGTAGAGTCGGGAAGGACAGTTGTTGAATTGCCTCGACAATCTCTAGCCCCGTCCGCACGGCCCGCGCGGCGTCATCTTCGTGCGCCAGCGGATAGCCAAAGTACACCAGCAATCCGTCTCCGATGTACTTGGCCAGATACCCCTCGAAGCGGCGAATGACAGTGGCACAGGTTTCCCGATAGGCCTGGATCACCTCGCGTAATTCTTCAGGATCAAGTTGTGCCGAGAGGGCCGTGGAACCCACCAGATCACAGAACATCACCGTGAGCTGGCGGCGTTCGCCTTCAGCTCGTGAAGCCGGGAGCCGGGAGCCGGGAGCATTTCTAGGCAGCTGAGGGTTTTCTCTTCCTGCTTCCTCGCTTTTTGCTCCTTGCTCCTCGCTCTCTGCTCTTTGCTCTTCGCCCGTCCATACCAGCACTTCGCCTTCTTCATCGACTGCCAGGCGCTTGGCCTTGATGAGTTCGGCCTTGAGGTCTTCGAGATATTCGTCATCTAAGGCAAAGCGCCGCTTCAGTGCTCGGTACGACACTCGACCTTCGCGCTGGAGCAGTTCACGGACTTCGGCGAGTATTTCATCGAATGTCATAGTCTACTCTTGGGGCTGTTAGCGTGCTTTCCTCCGAAAAAGGAATTGACGATCCGAAGCTGTCATCGCGAGGAACCGAAGGTGAAGAAGCAATCTCTATTTGGGGATGAGATTGCTTCGCGAAGTCTATCCTGAGCATAATGAAATGGAGTCGAAGGGCTCGCAATGACAGAGTCCGTTACGTTTGCAGACGCCCTTAGCTTGCCGGCCCAGCTTGTGGCCCGCGAATCATTTTCCCCGGCATCGCACCCGTGTGCTCGCCATTTTCATACGAGACCTCACCGCTCACAATGGTGTAACGATAGCCATCCACACGTTGAATAAATCTGCGTCCGTTGGCGGGGAGGTCGTACACCATTTCTGGTGGATGTAACCGCAGCCGATCGAAGTCGATGACATTGACGTCCGCTTTCATACCTGGTTTGAGCATGCCACGATCAAGCAGGCCATAGAGTCTGGCCGTATCCTGGGTTTGCCGTTTGACCGCCATTTCGAGCGGAATGCGCTCACCGCGCTGGCGGTCGCGCACCCAATAGGTGAGCAAGAAAGTAGGCATCCCAGCGTCACAGATAATCCCACAATGTGCGCCGCCATCACTTAATGAGAGTATGGTGGCCGGATTCAGCAGGTTCGGGCGAATGCCATCGAATGAGAGGCTCTTGGCGGCGCCGGTCGGCATATAGATGACTTCGCGGCCATCCCGCTCCAGCAGGGTGTCGTAGGCGAGTTCCTGTGGGGATTTACCTATGCGTCGGGCACGTTCCTGAATGCTCTTTTCGACCAGCGGCTCGTAGTCAGGTGGATCTCCTAACGAGAAGTGATTGTGAAAACCACTGACCATTTCCAGCGTCATTTCGTCTTTGACTGCTGGGGTGTCATTGAGGATTTCTGCACGCACCGCAGGATCACGCATCCGCTTCACTCGTTCCGCTAAATCGAGGCCAGCGAGCAACCGCTTATAGCTCCGATGGGTGCTAAAGGGATGGATTGAACTCTGCAGGCTCATTAGCGTCCCGGCTGGACGAGCAGCAACTTGTGCTACCATATGCGCGCCAGCAGCATTGCGTCGATCGATAAATTCGAGGATTTCGCGCATACGCATACCTGAACGACCACGGATTAACGCCGCCAAAGAAATCGGACGCCCGGTCTCCTGGGTAAGCTGCGCCATCCATTCGAGGTCGGCATCAGGTCCGGTAATGTCTGAAATGATCTCGAACACACCGTGTCCGGCTTCACCTAAGGCACGGCCAATGCCGAGCATTTCATCAACCCCGGCAAAGGTCCCCGGCACATACGCCTTATCGCGAGTCCGATGGACGAGAGTTCGTGAGGTGCTTACACCGAGTGCACCGGCCTTCACTCCCTCACGTACAACGGCTGCCATATGCGCGATGTCTTCTGGGGTTGCTTCTTCATTATTTGCGCCGCGTTCGCCCATCACGTAGGCACGCACGGCACAGTGCGGGACGTGGGTGCCTACGTCGAGCACGCGCTTCATGCCAGACAACGCGTCGAGATACTCACCGAAGGACTCCCATTTGAAGTCGATGCCCGCGCGTAGTGTCTCAGTTGGAATATCCTCCACGCCATCCATGAGGCTGAGGAGAAACTCTTCTTGGCCTCGGTGCACCGGAGCGAAGCCAACCCCGCAATTGCCTATCATTACCGTCGTCACGCCGTGCCAACTGGACGGTGAGAGATACGGATCCCACACCACCTGACCATCGTAATGGGTATGAATGTCCACCCATCCAGGGGTGATAAGCAGACCGCTTGCATCGATTTCACGCCGACCGGCGCCGGCCTTCCCGCCGACTGCGGTAATTGTCCCGCCGGTGATAGCAATATCGCCGTGAAATGCTGGTGTTCCAGAGCCATCAACGATTTTGCCGTTACGAATGACGAGATCATACATATTGTGACATCTCCTTCTCCAAGAGCATAAAACAACAACAATTGAGTCATTGCTTTACGCTATTTTTGCGGTATCTGCCAGCCATAAGAGTCAATCTCTGGCGAAAACGTCTCCTTGTGCGTCATCGAGTTTGACAGCGCCACTGAAAAGGTATTAGAAGCGAGCATCTATTGCGTTTAGTTTTCTGGAGGGACTCACGTATGAAAACTCCTATTTGTGACATGCTGGGTATCGATTTTCCGCTAGTTGCGTTTAGTCACTGCCGTGATGTGATTGCCTCTGTGAGTCGTGCCGGTGGCTTTGGCGTCTTGGGTGTGACTGGGTTTACTCCGGATCAACTGGAGATGGAATTAAAGTGGGTTGACGATCACATTGAAGGCAAGCCGTATGGGGTTGACGTCCTCATTCCGGAGAACGTGTCGATCAAAGAAGAAAAGGGTGTAACTATTGGCGCGTTAGCAGAGCGTATCCCGCAAACGCACAAGGATTTTGTGCGGAACTTGCTGGCGAAGCATGGAGTCGAACCGCCACGACAGCTTGAGGGTGGCCCGTTTGGCCGCCCAGACACGCAATCGTCGTTGCAGCAAGATGCTGCGTTGCAATTGCTGGAAGTCGCGTTTCGTCATCCGATCAAGTTGATTGCCAATGCACTGGGCGTCCCACCGCAATCGATGCTGGATATGGGACACGCGCATGGCGTGCCCGTGGCTGCACTGGTCGGTGCTAAAGAACACGCCGTGCGTCAGGTACAAGCGGGAGTCGATATTATTGTTGCACAAGGAGGCGAAGCTGGGGGTCATACCGGTGAGGTCTCAACCCTCGTCTTGATTCCTGAGGTCGTACGTGCTGTCAAACCCATCCGTAACGTGCCGGTGCTGGCTGCGGGTGGTATCATGACTGGTCGCCAGATGGCAGCGTGTATGGCGCTTGGCGCTGCCGGTGTATGGACGGGATCGGTCTGGCTTGCCACGACGGAATCGGAGACTACAGAAATCTTCCGCCAAAAGATGATCGCAGCGCGATCGCGTGACACAGTCCGTTCCAAGTGTCGCACAGGCAAGTACACACGCCAGCTGCGCTCGGCGTGGACTGATGCATGGGAGGGACCTGACGGCATTCAGGCGCTGCCCATGCCCTTGCAAAGTCTCATCAGTGAGCCAGCGCTCTATGCCGCACAACGAGCTGCCGAGCGAGGTAACGAAAGAGCCCGCGAACTCGTCACGTATTTCGTCGGCCAGGGGGTGGGCTTAGTGGACAGCGTGAAATCCAGTCGTACTGTGGTGCGAGAATTCATGGAAGAATTTGCTGAAGCGCTCGCTGATGTGCAGGCTTTGCAGTAGGAGTAATGTACTCAACACAGGAACAAACTGCGCCTTTGCTCACGGGCATAAATGCTCCTGCTACAAACCGACGCCGGATAATTCCGACTCTTCAGCCTCGTTTACGGGGCGTTGTTCTGTAGCCTGGCGATTCATCGCCGGGTATACGAACATCCGGCAAAACCGCAATCTCTGACCGTGGAAAGTATAGAGGGACTCTTAATCTGCGACCGCTGCTCCTTTCTCGCTCACTTTTTGTGCAGACATGTCTGCTGGTAATGCCTGCGTGAGCACATAACACATTGCTGTTGCTAGCGCACAGAGCAATCCGCCGCCGTAGAACGTACTGCCAATACCGAAATGGTCGGCAATCAGTCCAAACAGCACCGGACAAATCGTCATACCGAAGCTGTGCACAGTTAAGAGAAGGCTCATCACCGTACCCATGCCGAGACCTCGTGCATTTTCCATCGCCAAAGCGGTATGCGCAGGAAACGCCACCCCGGTGGCCGCGCCGGTGAATACACTCAACACCAACAAGTGCCAAAAATTGGTCGCCAGCGGAAAGGCACTAAAGGCGAGCGCGCTTACCATCCCACCGATGACAATGAGTTTGGCCTTGCTAACACGGTCTGCGAGGCGACCAAACGGCGCTTGCAGCACCGTACTGACTAACACGTTGAGAGAAATAAGCCCGCCAATCTGTGCGGTTTTCAGCGGCAGCATATGCGTCGCCAACAAGGGAACAAACACCCACGTTATCGTGCTGGCGAAGGCATAGCCCAAGCGATAGCAAGCAACGCCGAGCACTGGGCGACACGAGAACAGCTCTCGAAGCGGCGGCGCTATTGCGTTTGCTGCCGTCTTCGTCTTGGCCGGATCAGGCAACCAGAAAAACATCACGGTAAACGCCAACAGACTGAGCCCACCAAGCGCCACGAAGCTGGCTTCCATGTTCCACATATCTTTTATCACACCGCCGAGAATCGGCCCCCCGGCAACACCACCAAGAAACGCCGTATTGATGTAGCCTGAGTACGTTCCTTCTTTTCCCTTGGGAGTGAGATCGCCCACGTATGCCATTGTTACCGGTTGTACCATCGCCGTCGCAACCCCTTGTACCGCCATCACCAAGAGCAACAGTAACAAACTGTTTGCCAAGAGAAACGCCACCGAGGAAGCGGCATAAAAGAGCACGCCAGCCAGCAGAAAAGCACGCCGGCCCATACGATCCGAGGCCGGACCGATGAGCGGCAACAAAAACGTGCGCGGAGCCGAATGCGCGCTAAACAAGACTCCTGCACCCACACTGGCTGCGCCAAACTGCTGGGCATAGAGGGGAATAAAGGGCATGACCACACCATTCCCCAACATGGTACAAAAGATGGCGACGGCGAGGACGAAGAGTGGGTTCATAATAGACCGGACAGCAGAATAGCGTTCTTCCGGATCGGTCTTACTTCTTTTCAGCGTGACCGGCGGATTTGCTCGTGCCCGCCCAGCCGGTATGTGACACGTCAAAGGTAACACCATCCGGTCCGCTATATCTTGCCTCTGCATTGCCGTGTCCTGCCGGGCCCGCAATGAAATTGAGCGCCTGGTTGATATCCTCACGGGGGCTGCCGCCAGCTGCGGCAATCTTTGCGGCAATTTCTTCTAAGCTGTCCACCTGAAATCCGATGTGATGAATGCCGCTCCATTCCTTGCCGCGCTCGGCACCGGCAACCTGGTCGTTCTTGAAATGCAGAATGGCGAGGTTGATGTCACCATCGGTTAAGAAATAGCCCGACACTGCGGGGATGTTGATCTTGCCGACCTGACTCAGGCCAAACACGTCTATATAAAACTTGGCCGTTGCCTCTTCGTTCTGGGTTGCGATCGCGATGTGTTTGATCTTTGCCATGCTGCCCTCCCTTATTTGAGTAGCTCTTCTATATCCTTTTCCAGTCATAACGGTAAGTAGGCAGAATGATAACTCCTGGTGATATTTTTTACGTGAATTTGTCTCTCTTTTTCTGCCGCCGCTATGCGTGCTTCTTCTTTCTGGGTCTCAGCTCAGCGCGCCGCCGTTATTTTGGATGGTGAAGCCGCCGTCGACCACCACTGTTGCTCCGTTGATGTACGACGCGGCCGGCAACACCAGACTCAGGGTCGCGTGCGCGACTTCCTCGGGATCACCGTAGCGCTTGAGTGGGACACGACGACGCGCGAAAGTCTCTTTCGCTTTGTCGGGAATGGGTGCCGTAAGGGCCGTATGGATGGCTCCCGGACAAATACAATTCACCGTAACTCCTTGTGTCCCCAGCTCGACCGCGAGTGCGCGCGTCAAGCCAACGACACCATGCTTGGCTGCGGTGTACGGACTCGCGTAGGCACTCCCGGCCACGCCTTCAGTCGACGCGATGTTGACGATCCGTCCCGCACCGCTCTTTGCGAGATAGGGCAAGGCCGCGCGAATGAGGCGGTGGTGAGCCGCGAGATTAATTGCCAGGCAACGCTCCCATACTTCTTCGAAGCGGTGGCTTTGAATCCGGACCGACGCATCGATACCGGCGTTGTTAATAAGAATATCGAGTCCGCCGAAATGCTCGGCGATTGCAGTGACAACCGGAGCGATAGCCTCGCCCTGCGCGAGATCGACCGTCCAGCCTTTGGCGACTCCTCCTGCGGCAAGAATTTCTCCCGCCACGGTTGCGACACCTGCACCGTTACGATCGAGAACCGCGACTTGCGCCCCTTCATCGGCAAAGAGATGAGCGGTCGCTCGTCCCATTCCGCTCGCAGCACCGGTCACGAGTGCGACTTTGCCGGCAATCGAGCGGCTGAGCTTAGTTAGTTTTGCCATAGCGTCATCTTCCCTTCACATGAGGTTCTCTCTTCTTATGGAATTTCGTACGAAAGGAAAAGTAGTGGTTATGAGGCTCGCCGGAGTGGTTGCGAGAGCTGGGACTCACAACACCTGAGGAAACGGTGGTCAATTCGTACACCGGCTACAGTTCCCGCTGGTTTGCTCTGCCCGACTCTGCGCACTGGCCGCGCGAGTGATGGTGGAAAGGAACTTGGATCGACATTGCTGCGCCTGATCACATGACCGCAGGTGTGCTGTTCCCTGTCGAAAACAACCGCTGCATTGTCACCCTCGCAGGCGTGAGCAAGCAGTATCCACCCAACGATGAAGAAGCCTTCATGCAAGCGATTGGGGCCTTACGTAGTCCCATACTGGTGGAGGTCCTACGTTTGGCCGAACCGCTGTCGTCAGTGTACAGTTATCGTACGATGGCTAACCGCCTGCGGCACTATGAGCGCTGGAACGAGCGACTCGACGGGTTTGTCGCTCTCGGCGATTCGACCTGTGCTTTTAACCCTGTCTATGAGCAAGGGATGACCACGGGCACGCTCTCCGCGCTCGTCTTGGGGGAGTGTGTCAAGAGGCATGGGATCCAGAACTCCGAGTTCCCACGAATTTTCTTTCATGAACAAGCTCGCATGCAACAGGACCCGTGGGTCCTCGCCACCGGCGCAGATTTTCGCTTTCCTGCCACAGAAGGAGTACGGTCAAAAGGAGCCGGAGTACTCGATCCTTATATGCTTACTTTGATGGCACTCTCAGACAGTGATCAAGTGCTCAAGCGGCGCGTAGGCGAGGTGATCAACATGCTCAGACCACCGACAGCGCTGTTTACCCCTGTAATTGTCGGGCGCGTAGCGTGGAGTGCAACACGCCGCTGGCTCAGCGGCCGGTCACGTCAATCACAACCTGTGTCAGCAATGCCACCAGCCTTGATGCCCGCAGGGTAACAGTTCGCGTTCGTTACCGAAGGAGACAAGGAAAAAGAAGCATTCAGCCATCAGCGTTCAGCTGTCGAAGGCATGATGTTTGTTCTCCCCTCACACGCGCGCCGATGCTTGAGGAATCTTGTGCACGCCGCGAGTCCCGATCACAACACGCACTGGCATGCCGATCTCAACGTTTGTGACGTCGGTATCGATGATGTTGGTCGTGATTTCTGGACCTTCTTCCAAAGCGACGACCGCGACAACGTAAGGCGTCCGTTCCTTGAAATACGGGTGATACGGCTTATCGAAAACGATAAAGGTGCGAACCGTTCCCCGGCCTGAGGCAGGAACCCACGTCAGGGCCTGCGCACCGGCACCGCACTGTAGGCACGCCTGCGAGCGTGCATAGTATGCACCACACGTGCATCGCGCCAGCATGAAGTTGTCCGCATCAATCGCATCCCAGAACGACTGGTCTTCCACCGGAACGACCCGTATCGGGGGCGAAGGCGCGGTTCGCGTTTCTTTGTCACTCATTGTTCTTTCCCAGCAGGCTTTACTCTACGCCGAGGATCGCCGCTGACTGTGCCAGTCCCGCACCGGTGATCCCGACGTTTGTGATCAGTGCGGTGCGAGCGTCAGGTACTTGCGTGGGTCCGCCCTCGCCACGGAGTTGACGGATGCCCTCGGCGATGTGGGTAAAGCCTTGGACATAGGCCCAGGAATGCAGTGTGCCAGAGGTGTTGCAGGGACGCTTGGAGTCCCACCGCAAGTTTCCGCCGCGGACCCAGTCTGCTGCTTCCCCAGGTGCGCACAACCCATAGGCTTCAACCTGCAACGCAGTCATGATCGTGAACGCATCGTAGAACTGAAATACGTCAATGTCCGCAATGCTCAGACCCGCAGTGCCAAACGCTCGGCTGCGGGCCGGTTCAACGTCGAGCGTTGATGGGCCCAGAATGGTATTCGATCCTCGTGTGTAGCCTTGCCCGACTTCGTGGCAGGTGCCAAAACCAAGCAGACCGACTGGAGTGGTCTTCAGGTCACGTGCTCGTTCGGCAGTAGTCACGATAAAGGCGATCGCACCATCGGTGACAAGGCAATAATCAAGCAGATGCAGCGGCCTGACAATGAAGGGCGAGTTTTGATGATCATCGACAGTGATCGGACGCTTGAACATATAGGCATCGCTGCGCGGGACCGCATTGGAACGGAGGGCAACAGCGATCTCAGCCAGATCGGCCGAGGAGGTGCCGTACCTGTGCATATAGCCTTGGGCCATCAGCGCGGCCTGAGCCCCAGGGGAGAACAGACCGAAGATCGCGTTCTGATTCTTCTCGCCTTCACCAACCGTGACTGCTTGTGAGCGGGCATTCGTGGCATGCAGACACATGACGTAGTCTGCTGTGCCTGACGCAATCATGCCGATGGCGGTAATGAGGGTAAAAATCCCTGACGCTCCGCTAGAGTCGACTTGCAACGTCGAGTTCGTACCAAGCGAGGCTCGGCTGGCAGCCATGCCGGATGTGCGCTCGCCGAATCCGGGCTGGTAGATGTAGCCGTTGACCTGGCTACGTTTGAGACCAGCATCGCTCAAGGCCAGCTCAATCGCGTCCCAGGCAAGCTTCTCTGCACTAGTTCCCGGAATGACACCTTGGGGTGTAACACCTAAACCGGCGATGGTGTATTTCATAATGCCTGATAGCTTTATGCTGGCGGTATCAATCTTGCGTCTGTGCGTCGAACGCAGCTTTGAAGTCCTCGGTGCGCAACGTCGCAAGGACTTTAAGGTCATCGTCCAAGACGTCAAACAACGCGTCGTTCTCGCCGCGCACGCTGTACTGCAATACGCACCCGTTCACGCCACCACCTTCACGATGTGCGTCTCCTGGTTGGCTAGAGGTGAATCTGCCGACTGGGCGCACCTCTCTGACCTTGCCGTTAGGTTCGTAGATAATGTGCTCACCATCGACGACAAAAGTGTTGGTAAGCGCGAGATGGCGGTGCAGGAAGATTTGCTTATTAGGGTCGAATTTAACAATGAAATCAGCGATGTTATTTTTCTCATCAACCGAGAAGATGAAAACCACAAAGTGTTCGAAGTCACCCAACTTACGCCACTGCATATTGCGGTCGTCAAAGCGATAAGATGGTGTCTGGGATTCGACTGAGGTTGCCATAGTTCGTTCTCCTTGCCTATGAGTTCATAATCTACAGACCAAACTACACGACACGACCGGACGAAGAAGCGACACTAGGTGTGACGATAGGTCGAATCTCGTGCGGTTTGATGTCGCGCCCAGCGGTCTATTACAGTAACGATTTCATCTCGCCAATCAGCTTAGTAATGCTGTCTTTCGCATCGCCAAACAGCATCATACATTTTTCATCGTAGTATAGATCATTATCTACCCCAGCGAAGCCTGGACGCATACTGCGCTTCAGCACGATGATCGACTTTGCCCGCGACACTTCCAGAATCGGCATGCCAAAGAGCGGACTGTGCTTATCATTCTTCGCCGCCGGATTGGTGACATCGTTCGCACCCACTACCATGACAATGTCAGTATCCGGAAAGGATGGGTTGATCTCTTCCATTTCGCAGAGCTGTTCATACGGCACATTGGCCTCAGCCAGCAAGACATTCATGTGGCCTGGCATGCGTCCGGCTACAGGGTGGATAGCGTATTTGACATCGACCTCGCGCTCGCGCAGGATATTGCCCAACTCTGCCACGGCGTGTTGTGCTTGCGCCACAGCCATACCGTACCCGGGCACGAACACGACGCTGCGCGCGGTCTCGAACAGTACTGCCGTCTCCTCGGCGGCAATACTCCGCACGGTTCCTTTCGCCTCGGCAGCGGCAGTTACATCTGCCTCTGAGACTTGGCCAAAGGCACCGAAGAGTACGTTGAATGCCGAGCGGTTCATCGCTCGACACATCAGCAGTGCCAGCAAGAAACCCGAGGTGCCATCGAGTGAGCCGGTGATGATCTGAATCTTATTCATCAAGACGAAACCCATCGCCGCGTCTGCGAGTCCGCCGTAGGAATTGAGCAGCGCGATCACTGTGGGCATGTCAGCGGCGCCAATCGGGATCACAAGCAGCAAGCCAAAGAGGAATGAAAGCGCGACCATGACGTAAAAGAATGGCGTGGCGGCTTGCGTCACGATTAAGTAAAGCCCGGACCCGATGATTACCGCTAACAGGATGAAACTCAGCACGTTCTGACCACGATAGGTGATCGGTCGCCCGGGCAGTAGTTCTTGTAGCTTGGCGGCAGCCATCAAACTGCCGGTGAAAGTCAGCGCGCCAACCACGACCTCGAAGTCGAGCGCCGTCAATGTAACGCGGCTCAGTTGGCCCTGATAGCGGAAGTATTCGGAGATACCCACCAGACATGCGGCGAGTGCGCCAAGCGAGTGCGATAGCGCGGTACGTTGTGGCACAGCCGTCATCGGGATGCTGAGCCCGAGCCCCGCGCCAATAGCTGCGCCAATAACGAAGCCGAGCACAATCCATCGGTACGTCACAATATGTGGGTGGAACAACGTTCCTACGACGGCAATGAACATCCCCAGCGCGGCTAAGGCCATGCCGCGCCGTGCCCATTTGGGTGAACTGAGCCCCTTCAGACCCAAGATAAACATCGCGGCTGAAACAATATATGCATAGCGGAGTGCGGCTTCAGCCACATGCTCGCGAAGATATTCACCGAGCGGCATACCGGCGGGTTTGGTCCCATAGAGCACGGCCACGATAACCACAAGCCCGCCCAGCACGCCTAACAATGCTTGTAACTCGACTGGTCGCCGCGTTCCCTGGGCGCGCTCTTCAGCGGTCTTAAACATGCGCAACATACGGTCAGTGATCAGAAACCCACCGATGGCGTTGGTGGAGGAACAGAGCACTGCGAGAAACCCGAGCAGAATACACACCCAACCATTGGTGACATTGCTGTAGTCACTGCCGGCCACCACCAGTGAGCCGACCAGTGAAATTGCCGCGATGGCGTTCGTCGCCGACATCAGCGGAGTATGCAGCAGCGGCGGCACTCGAGTGATGATGTGATAGCCGAGAAATCCGGCCAACATAAAAATATACAGGCCGACTTCCAACTCGGTTGTCATGCTGACCTCCTCGTCGCTACTGCGGCGGCGACCGCCTCGTTCACGATTTCCCCGTTGTGAGTAACGCACGCACCCTTGATGACCTCATCGTCAAGTTGCAAGGCAAGCGCTCCATCCTTAACGAACTCGCGCAACAATTCCGTCACGTTGCGGGCATAGAGTTGACTGGCGTGTACCGGCATCGTCGCAGGCAAGTTCGTTGGTCCGTGTATCGTCACTCCATGTTTAGTAACGACTTGATCGGGCTCGGTGAGTTCACAGTTGCCACCGGCTTCGGCGGCGAGGTCGACGATTACCGCGCCGGGTCGCATGCCAGCCACGGTGTCTCGAGTCAACAACCGTGGCGCGGCTTTTCCTGGTACTAAGGCGGTGGTGATGATCACATCAAAGTCTTTGCATTTTTCGTTGAGCAACTCCTGCTGGCGACGGCTCGTATCCGCAGCGAGCGCTTTGGCGTAGCCGCCTTTATCCTCGGCATCAGTCACGCCAAGATCGAGCTGAAGAAATTTCGCACCGAGGCTCTCGACTTGCTCTTTCACTACCGGTCGTACGTCGTAGCCCCAGACTTGCGCTCCCAACCGCCGTGCCGTAGCAAGCGCTTGCAACCCCGCGACTCCGGCACCGATCACTAACACGCGAGCGGCGAAGACAGTTCCAGCCGCGGTCATCATCATGGGAAAGAACTTTGCCATCGATTCCGCGGCGATCAACACGGCTTTGTACCCTGCGATATTGGCTTGTGATGAGAGCGCGTCCATTTTCTGCGCCCGACTGATACGAGGGATCCCTTCCATTCCGAAGCTCGTGACCCGCCGGGCGGCGAGTCGTTGCACCACGTCGGTGGCGGTTAGCGCTTGCAGAAAGGACACCAGGACCGTGCCTTCCTGCAATTGCTCGACCTCTTCGAGGGTAGGCCTCTGCACTTTGGTGACGATAGCGGCTTGACTGTACAGCGTAGCTGCGTCGGGTACGATGCTCGCTCCAGCTTGGACAAACGCCTCGTCGCGATGGAAGGCGCTATCACCTGCGCCAGTCTCGACTATAACTTCCAGTTTGCTTTTGACGAGCCCCGCTACTGCATCCGGTGTCAGTGCCACGCGCCGTTCACCGGCAGTACATTCTTTAGGAACCGCGATTTTCATGAACCCTCCATTTGTCGTCACTAGAGGTGCGGCCCAATTGCCGTCGCCTCCTGCACTTAGCCCGCAGACCGTCTATCAACTTTTGTGGCCAACTGCCAGGGCGTTCTTTAGCTAAAGCGGCGGCCAATTGCCGGGAACAAGCTCCGAGTCCCGTATTGCTGGCCCGGAATGATGGCATATTGTTTTGTCATTCCTGCGAAAGCCTGTCCTGCCTGCGCCAGTGCCGCAGGCACAGGTGAGCCTGTCGAAGAGAATGGGGCCAAAGCGAACAACAACTTTGAGATGTCAGCGTATCTGAAAGACAACAACCGGAAGGTATAGGCTCGAACTGGTAGCGCTTGCCAGTGATCCTCTCGTACTTATCAGGTGGGCATCTTGGGAAATTTGGGCAAAGCTGGATCCATGTGATCCCACGGCTGTGCACTATCGGTATAAATGTCTCGGGCCGGGCGCACCCAGCTGGGATCATCAAGACTCGCTGCATAGAGCACGATGATCGAAGGGCGCGTGGAGTTCGTTAAGAATACTGGTGAACCACGCTGCGCACAGAATGCCCGACGCATGATGCTACCGCTATCCGCTTGTTTCTCATACCACACAGGGGCACCGCTAAGTTGCTGGAAGGCGGTCGTGGAGACACCAACGGCAGCAAAGTAGGCGCTACCAGTCGCGCGTTGGCAATCATGGCAATGGCAGTTCCCCATGTAGAGGGGTTCCGCGGTACACTTATAGCGAATGGCGCCACAGGCACAGCCGCCGGTAAAGGGAGCAGGCATACAAGACCTCCTGTTTGAGATGGTAAAAGAGGTAACGTATTCAAGAGAGAAAGAGAAGGGGCTAAAGCAGCGGCTTCGTAGCGTGCATGGAATACGGCAAAATCTGGGATAAAGACTCGTGGAGTTCACATGAGCTGCAATACCCACCCATTGTGGCCTCCACCCTCACTTCCTCTCCCGCTCAGCAGGAGAGGGAAGCCCGTAGGGCAGGGTGAGAGCCAAGCTGTCAACGTAGGGAGTTTTTATAGGGTATGAGTTGCCACTCTTGACCTTTCGGGTAACAGTTCCCCAACGAATCAGTTCTCCTTTACATCGCCCGTGCAATTGTCCTACACTGCAGGCAAAGGAGGGATCTACTATGGCAACCCAACCAACCGGTGGCTTATTAGCAGTGTGGACGGATATCGCGCCTGAGGCCGAGGCCGAGTTCAACCAGTGGTACAACACCGAGCATATTCCTCAGCTACTTGATGTCCCCGGCTTTCTTACTGGCCGTCGTTATCAGGCGGTCGAGGGTAAACCTCGATACCTTGCTCTGTATGAACTGACCAACGCGGATGTGCTCAAAGGCGATGCATTTCGCCAGGTGCGGGAGATGCCAACTGAATGGACCAAAAAGATGCGGCCACTCTTTCGCAACACCACGGTTGCGGCCTATCAGCAGATCTTTACCCACGGCACGCGACCAGCACAACCCGCAGAGTTTGTTCTCACCGTCCGGCTTAACACTCCTAGTGACAAAGAGAAGGAGTTTAACGAATGGTACAACATCGATCATGTGCCGGCGCTAGTTGGCGTCCCAGGTGTGTACTGCGCGGCACGATACCTTTCGGTCGATAGTGATCCCAAGTATCTAGCAGTGTATGAGATGAACGATGCGGGCATTCCGAAGACACCAGCGTGGGACACAGCACGAAATTCCGCATGGACGATACGTATGCGTCCACATCTGAAGGATCTGCAGGCCGTGATCGGTCGACGGATCTTCCCGTAGACATCTCAATGAAGAAGGGAGCACATCTGATGTCATACGATTTACTGATTAAGAACGGAACTGTGGTCGATGGCCTTGGTACTCCACGTTACCGTGCGGACGTGGCTGTCGTGAAGGGAAAAATTGCTGCACTGGGTAAAATTACTGAAGGTGCGAAGCAGACTATTGATGCGGCAGATCTGATTGTCGCGCCAGGCTTCGTTGATCCCCATACGCACTATGATGCGCAGATTTGTTGGGACCCCTTGCTATCGTCTTCCTCCTGGCACGGTGTCACGTCAGTCATTATGGGGAACTGCGGTGTGGGCCTTGCTCCATGCAAACCGAAAGTGAGGGAGATTGCCGCCTGGGATTTAGTGAACGTCGAGGCGATTCCGTTCGACGTCCTGAGTCAAGGTATCAACTGGGAGTGGGAAACGTTTCCTGAATATCTCCAAGCCGCGCAGCAACGCGGCTCTGGAATCAATCTTGGCTTTATGGCCCCGCTCACGCCATTTCGTCATTACGTCATGGGTGAAGAGTCGATGGAACGTGCAGCAACCCTGACGGAAACGGCACAGATCAAAGCCTTGTTGCAGGACGCGGTGAGGGCAGGGGCGTTTGGCTTCACCACGACGGCGATTCCGCAACATATCGGCTACAAGGGGCGACCGTTGGCGTGTCGCCAAGCCAGTCGAGATGAATTGAAGGCATATGCCAATGCGCTCAAAGAACTCGGCAAGGGTACGATCGAATTAGCGCTGACTGCGACCGCGGCTGAACTCTCAGAGGAAGAATATGCCTTGCTTGATTTCTTACTCACAGAGAGTGGCCGGCCAGTAACTTGGCTAGGTGTAGTCAGTCGGGATGATAAACCCGATGCTGGGCGAGAAGTGCTGCGTAAGGCTGAGCCCCTGATTAAGCGTGGCGGGATTCCGCAAGTCACCTGTCGTCCGTTTGTCATTCAGATCAATCTGCGCAACCCGTTCATCTTCGCCAATCACCCATCGTGGAACCCGGTGTTTAACCGCTCACCAGAAGAACAGATGCGCGTCTATCGTGATCCTGCCTTTCGTCAAGCGTTCCGCAAAGAGCTGGAAAAACCGCGCATCTTCTCCGGTCGCTGGGAACGACTAGAAGTGAAAGAAGTCAACAATCCGGCCATGAAAGTACTGGAGGGCAAAACCGTTGCCGAGATCGCACGAGCGCGGGGTAAGGATGGACTCGACACCTTTCTTGATCTTGCCCTCGAAGATGAGCTGAAGATTGAGTACACGATCGTACTCTTTAATGCGAATGATGAGCTTATTCCGGAGTTGATTACCGATCCGCGGACCCTGGTTGGTCTTTCTGATGGCGGCGCACATGTTGATATGTTGTGTGATGCTGGTTACTGCACCTACCTGCTTGGCACCTGGGTGCGTGAGAAAGAAGTCATGAGTTTGGAGTATGCCGTGCAGCGACTCACCTCTGAGCCGGCCGATTTTTTTGGTCTGCGGAATCGTGGACGGTTAGCTGTGGGCGCGGCTGCTGACGTAGTCGTGTTCGACCACAATACCGTAGGATCAGGCCGGCGACCGGAGATGCGCTACGATCTCCCTGGCGGTGGTCGCCGCCTGGTGATGCCAGCGCATGGCATTCAGAGCACCATAGTTAACGGTGTTGTGCTCTACGACCAACAGCGACACACCGGAGCGCTGCCAGGGCAGGTGCTGCGGTCGTAATGTTCGGTAGGACAGGCTTCCAGCCTGTTTGTGAGGACAGGCAAGATGCCTGTCCCACCTAGATAATGACTGCCGATTGTGATTGCTAAAACTCCTGAGGGCTTATGGTCACCTACTTTTGTAGCGCGGAGTCGAAGCATGCGACGATCTAGATGTTCTCTGTTGCTCACAAGTGCGCTGCTCTACCTTCTGACTGTCACTGCGAGTTGGGGAGCCAGTGACAATGGGAAAGAACCACGGTCATGGAAAACACTGAGTGAACTTTCTGTGGAGGAACTTGCGCAGGTTGATCTGCGCACGGAGACTCCGCGACACGCGCAATATCCATATCTACCGGCAGAACCCTATCCCTTTACGCCGCCGTACACCGCCGAGGAGATGGGCTATCGGATGATGGAGTTCACCCAGCGTCCCCGTTGGTCATGCGCACTCGCGAATCTGTTTGGCTCGATCTCGAGTGAAGGGGCGTTGTTGGGAACCGGACGGGCAGTGAACCTCGTGGCCTATCCTGGAGACGAAGGCACAGCGGTAGAGTTGAGCCGGAAGCCCGGCGAGGAGGTCTATCGGCAACTGACCCAGACGCTCTTTCCGCCTGAAGCGTACACGTCGCAAACATTGGTGATTCGCTATCGCACAGACCAACAGTTTGTGAAGAAAGAGGATATGTTTTCCTACTCGCCGACCTTGCGCCGAGTGCGCCATCAAAACTCCTGGCGACGGAACGACCGCTTCCCGCAGATGGCGATGACCTTAGACGATGCTTCGGGCCGTTCGGCCTGGGAATATGTCTGGACCCTACTGGGTACTGATGTCTTGTTCGAGACGGTGCGATTTCCGGTCACTCGGCCTACCGTCACGATTACCGAAGCGGATGGCACTTATCGTGAACGCGCCACCAAAGACCTAAAGCTGATGGGCGATGACTATGTGTTGTATACACCGGGCGGTGGCGTGCGCTGTTATGTTGTCGAGGCGCGCACCCGGGAAGATTGGCTGCCTGACTATCACGCGTCGCGCGTACTCTACTGGTTGGAAACGAATTCGTTTTTCCCTTTGCGTACTGAAACCTACGACCGCGATGGCAATCTCAGTCGTGTTGAGGTGCGGCTGACCAAAATGGTTCACAAGGCACTGGGCGAACGCGGCTACAGTCCGTTCATTCAGATCTATTGGGATGTGGCTTCAGACATTCTCACCTACAACATCCGTGATGGTATTCGTCTCATACAGTGGTCAGCGGCCGATGCGCTCACGTACTTCAATCCTGACTTTATGCGACGCCAGTGGTACCTGGTACCGGTGCGCAGTTACCTCGGCGTAGAACGGCCAGAAGAGTTTTATCTGCGACCAGGATTAGAATTGGGAAGATTTCCCGAACAACGCCCAATCAAACTGCCAGGGCCGTTGATGGAACGAATCAGAGCGCAGGATGCGGCTGGACGATTGATCTTTACTGGGCAGGGTAAGGCGACTACTGACGCCGATAAGGAAGTAGGGCGTACGAGAAAACAATAGTGCCAACGCTGGAAACGCCGTGCTTATTCTGGCGTACATAACCCCCGCCGTCACACATAGGGCAGCAGCACCTCAAGAATTGCCATGAATACAGTACCATTCTTTCTCGCCCAGTTTCTGTGGTTCTTACTTGAGTGGATCAAGTTTCTCAAGGTTTTGAACGGCCGCTCGCTTTGCCTCGGGTGGCGCGGCCTCGTCGTCACGGACGACGACGAAGTCCGTGATCGCACCGAGACGATCCCCACGCTCCATGCGACTCAGGCCACGGTACATGAAAGCCTTGAGGCGCGTCTCGTCGGGAGCACCCTCCAGCTCGATGGTCTTACTGTAGTCGGCGAGCTCGCCCTCCACATCGCCGAGTTCGCCGCGCAGCACGGCACGATCCAGGTGCGCGGGACCTACGATGACTGCAGGGAGTCCGCGGATTCGTAGTGCCTCATCTAAGTCTTGCACAGCCTGCGCGCGATCGCCCGCGCGCGTGCGCAAGTTGGCACGTTCGTGCAGACACAGTGCGCGCACGACAGGCGCGATCTCAGCTACGGTCAGGGCCGCGGAGAGGTCGGAAAGCGCGGCCACGGCGTCTCCCCGTCTGACTCGTAGGCGCGCTCGCAGCCACAGGGCTTGCGCCGTGGCCATGCCGGACGCGCCGGAGAGGGCAAGGATCGCTTCGATGTCCGTTTGTGCAGCGACGGGGGCCGAGCGCAGAGTCATGGCGGCACGATCCGCCAGCACGCAAGACCGAGCGGCCGTCGACAGGCCAGATAATTCCAGGGCGTCGTTGAGGTGTTGCATCGCCAGGCTGACCTCCCCTAATGCGTTCGCATGGGCGGCGCGCAGGCGATTGGCTTCAGCCTTTTCGTCGGCGAGTTCGGGATACCGCCGGAGCGCCGCGTCGCAGAAATTCTCGAACGCCTTTGACGCCAAGCGAACCAGCGAGGCAACTTCTCGACTGGGTGGCGGCGGCAGGGCGGCCTGAAAGCTCGATTGTCCCCACCAATGGCGCACCACGGGCCGGACCTCATCGGCCGACATTGAGTCGGCTAGGGATACCAGTGTCGGCTCGAGGGTGCTCGGAGTATCGGCCCGTTCGGCGCTCAGGCGCTTACCTAGCGCCCTCGACATGCGACCCGAGAATTGGAGGATACGCCGGATGATGGGGTTCTGTCGCACGAGCTCCAAGAGCAGCTTGCGCCCTGCGCCTTTACCTTCATGGGCCAGGGAGTCGAAAACCCAGTGAAGCCATACGATGTGCGCAAGGTCCAGAGCGGCTTTCTCCTGCTTGGGATCGACGATGGAGGTAATCTGGTAGAGGTACCCGTGCCGGTTTTCCTGGACCAACCAGTCGTTTTGATCCCCCCAGGTCGCGAGGACGACGGCGGGTTCCCAGGGCAGGACTTTACGCTCCACGTCGACCCCGGGCGATAGAGAGCCGCCGCGCGGCGCTATGAACGTCACTACGCGGCAGTTGCCGAGCATCTCGTCGAGTGTATCACGATCTGGTACCTCTTCCCAGGTTTTTCGGCGGAACGGCTCCGGGTGCCCCGTAGCGTAACGGATCGGGTCCAGGTCATTGCCGGCTGAACTGTAGCGCACTTTTCCTGGCTCATTCTTGGCCCACTGCCAGTCGCTGTATTCATACACAGAGATGCCGACCCGGGTTAACCAGTCGATCAGCCGTGAAGCCAGCGTACCCTCCAACTGCTCATGCTTGGAATGAATAATAAACAAGTCCTTGGGGATCTGGCTCATGTTGTTCTCCAGCTATGGCAACCCGGGCGCCCCAGGTTGAAAAGATCCGGAAGTGATCATTCTGCATGTCTCTTCGCTATCGCGCTGGTCCGCGTCAGCTCGCGCTGCGGAGCCATTGCAGAGGTTGAGAGATCTGGCTGTCTATGTCGTGCGACAGTGCGGCGCATGGGGCTTGCTGTGGAAGTACCTGGCTCAGTCGCTGAATTCATTAAACTGCTCTACTTTCATCGGTGGTGGCGGAGCCCCACTTCATGAAGGCTAACAGGCAGGATATCCCGATATTGAATTTTTTCACCATCCCAAGAAAATCTTCCGTAGTATCCTCTCGTGCCACACATTTTGTCAAGCCGTTTCGCAACAGCAAACAGTGCCGGTGTGGCCATCTATCCCGATGTCAGCCCCTAGTTTCATAGCCTGGAGGTACCGTTGCGCAACCCAGGAAAGAGATCCCGAATTTTATTCTGACTACACAACTCAGACCAGATGCTGCTTGCGAAGTGTGCCTCAGAGTCTATAGTCTGTCTCATTGCTGCCCAACGTGGGCAAAGACGGAAAGGACACTATGCAGAGTGAGATACTAAGTCCAGTGGTGGATGCTGACGGTCACGTCCTAGAGCCCGCTGATACGTGGGTGAAATATATCGATCCCCAATTCCGTGACCGGGCGCTACGTATTGCGCGCGATGAGCGGGGCTATGAAGTGCTATTGTTCGATAACAAGCCCATGGAAAAGCTCCGTGGCTTGTTGGGGATGCTTGGCGGTATTGGTATGGATACTAAGCCGCTACAAAGTCGCGGGAAGAGGACCTACGCCGAAGGGAGCCCTCCTGGCTCCTATGACCCTCGCGCGCGCTTGCAGGTCATGGATCAAGAAAGCATTGATATTGCGCTGCTCTATCCGACCCTCGGTATCTGTTGGGAAGGAGCGGTGGAGGATGCCAAACTCGCCTTGGCCTACACCAGAGCCTACAACCGATGGCTGGTCGATTTCTGTAGTGAGAATCCCAAACGCTTAGTGCCCATAGCTCACATTTCGTTACTCGATCCTGACGGGGCAGCGGAAGAAACGGTCCGTGCGCGAAAAGCTGGCTGTCGTGGTGTGTTCCTGTCGCCCGATTTACCGGCGCGCGGTGGCAAGCAGCTTAACGATCCATCTTACACCCGTTTCTGGGAAACCGTCCAAGACCTGGAGATGCCGGTGGCGTTTCATGTCATCGTGCGCGATCAGCCGACATTTCGTGAATGGGAGCTGCGTCGCGATAGTTTCGGCCTGTTTGGGTTTGCGTTCTTTGCCATTGATGTAATGGCCGCCTTCACGCAGATGATCGCTGCAGGAATGTTCGAGCAGTTCCCGCGCTTGAAGTGTGCGGTGCTTGAAGCAGGGGCCAACTGGATTTCGGCCTGGTTGGATCGCCTTGACCATAAGTACGAAGTCGTTGGCCCGTATACCCCTCTCAAGCTGAAGCCTAGTGAGTATTTCTTCCGTCAGTGTTTGATTTCTGCCGACCCGGATGAATCGCTAACTGCGAAGATCATCGACCATCTCGGTGAGGACTATTTCATCTGGGCTTCTGATTATCCTCATATTGACGCCTCTTTTAATGTAGTTCTCACACTGCGTGAGCGATTGACTGGACTACCACTTGCCACCCAACGTAAAGTCCTGGGGGAGAACGCCATACGCTTCTACAATTTGTGAAAACCCTATGCTTGCGAAAAGCCCATCCGCATACCCCTTGCGTGTGTCTAGGGGGGGTGCTTGGCGAATATGGGGTGGGCATGGTACGCGTATACAAAATAATGAGAGACACGCCGGGAGTGTCCCGAACTCCTAGTGAGACATACCTGTCGTGTCAGGATAAGGGAGGAATCACATGGCAGATGCAGTGTCCATCTTACGACAGGAGATTGCCAAACTTGAGCAGGAGCTTAGCAAACGTCGCGGGGCTCTGAACATGCTGACCGGCTCCGCTGCACCGATGAAGAGTCCCACCGCAGCACCGGCCAAGACCCCAGCCAAACCGCAAGCTGCTTCGCGCCCTGGCACCCCTGCCGGCCCGTCGTTAGCTACCCGGATTATGAATCACTTGACGGCCAACAAAGGCAAAATGTTCGCTACTGTGCAGGTCACCGAAGCCTTAGCCAAGATGGATAAGACCGTGAAACGGGATAACGTCCAGCGTCGCTTAGGGGAACTGTTCAAACGCAAGCGACTCAAGCGGGAGAACGGTCGCTACGGGGTGGCGTAAACCATGGGCGATCATTTTAACCCTTGCTCTCTGATCATCACTTGATGTTACAATTACGGAAGCTGGACGAGAACAGCCGACGCAGATAACACCCGAATCATAAGGAGGGTCGTATCTTATGGATACTGCGGAACTCGCCAAGCACATCACTGTCTTACAAGATATCGAAGCGATTAAGAAGCTCAAAGCCGAATACTGTGATATTTGCGATGACGATCACAATCAGGACCGGATTGTGACGATTTTCGCTGAGGATGGCATCTGGGAAGGGAAGGGAGTCGGATACGCGAAAGGACCAGCAGAACTGCGTAAGCTCTTCAAGAACTTCGCTGAGCGCATCAGTTTCTCGCAGCACAACGTCTTCAATCCACGTATCGAGGTGAATGGCAACGAGGCGCATGCGAGCTGGTATTTCCTGGGGCCATTCACTTTCCGCAAAGATAATCGCCAGCTGTGGATCGCGGCACGCTACGAAGACGACTACATCAAAATCAACGGCACGTGGAAATTCAAACACCTGCGCGCGTTCGGTCGGATGGCTGCGCCCTATGAAGAAGGGTGGGCATCGCGAGCGAAAGTGGATGTGTTCTCGAATTAGGGACAGGGATAGGTACGACGGACGTCATTTGGGCTTGCCGTGGACATTGCCCTCACCCTCGTTCCCTCTCCCGCTAAGCGGGAGAGGGAAGCCCGAAGGCCACAGGGGGAGGGTTAAGGGCTAAGGAGCTGAGGTCAACGTGAGTGCAAAATGCTCAGGAGGTCAGACGCCTGTGGGCGATGGTCCTTAGGACTACGGGGCGAAACCTCATAAGCTGTCGGATAACTAGCCTGACATTGTGAGCGGAGCGAAGCAAGCCTTGCGCGAAAACAGAGATTGCTTTGTCGTCTGTGCCTCCTCGCAATGACCGACTTTCTGCGCTTTGTCCAAGGGTTTTGTCTCACAGTCCTTACTCTCCCCTTGTTACGTCCTACCGCCCAGGGAACTTCGGCGTGCGCTTCTCGACGAAATGCGCCACGCCTTCTTTGAAGTCTTCACTCCCCAAGCTTGCCACGACGTCTGGGATAGATGCGTACAACGCCGCCCCGAAGTCCAGACTTTGTGCACGGAAGAGCTGCTGTTTCATCACTCGCATCGAACGCGGTGAAACCATGGTCGCCAGTTCCAGGGCGTAGGCGCGGACTTCGGCCATCAATGATTCTGCAGCAAAAACTTTGTTGACCAACCCCATCTGCAGCGCTTCTTCTGCGGTAATCTTGCGAGCCGACAATAGCAGGTCGATCGCATTAGGCAGGCCCACAATGCGGGGAAGAACCCAGTCGATGCCGTGTTCAGCTACCAGCCCGCGTCGCGCAAAGGCGGTGGTAAACACCGTTGCCTGCGAAGCAAAGCGAAGATCAGCGTACAAAGCAATGATCAATCCAATTCCCGCGGTCGGACCGTTGAGCGCCGCAATAATGGGTTTAGGTACAGTGGGGAAATACGTGTGACGGTAGGAGAAGGCTTGCGGCAGATCGAGTCCGCCTTTGATCGGGCCAGACGCATACGCTTCTGCCCGCGTTGCGGCTAAGCGCTCGGTAAGCGATGTATTCTTCGTCGTACTCTGGCTCGCTTGATTAAGGTTAGACATATCGGCACCAGAGCAGAAACCGCGTCCTGCTCCAGTCAGGATAATCACCCGCACTCCGTCATCGACGGTCGCCTGGGTCATCGCGTCGCGGACTTCGCGCTCCATTACTGGTGTCCACGCATTTAAGCGGTCCGGACGATTGAGTGTCACCGTTGCAATCCGGTCTTCTACGTCATACACAATTTGTTCATAGGTCATAACGCTTCCTTTGCCATTGATTCATGCATCCCAAGTCACGGAGTAGCCCTTCAGTTCGTTGGCGAGTTGCGCCTGCCGCTATCTAATTTTAGCCCCCACAGTTGTACACGTGCCGCACGTTCTCGCCGAGCACCTGGCGCCGCGCCTGCTCGGACATCTTAGCCGTCAGATGTTCAAGTTCTTTGATGTAATGTCCGGTATGATCGGGATGGGGAAAGTCCGACGCCCAAAAGAAACGATCAGCACCAAGCAGGTCGACCATTGCCGGGAGCGATTTCTCATCCGGATCAGCTGAAATCCACACGTTGCGTTTGAAGTACTCGCTTGGACGCCGTTTGAGAGGAACTGTCCGTCCCATGATGCTATCGTACACCGCATCCATTCTATCGAGCCAATAACTCGCCCACCCCGCGCCCACTTCGAGGATCACAAGCTTGAGTCTCGGGAATTTCTCGAACGTGCCATACTGCATAAAACTGGCGAGTGCGTGCCGCGCTGCATCAGAGGCCGTCACGTTGAGAAAGAATTGATGCTTGCGCACGTACTCTAGATCGTATCGTCCTGGTAGTGCCCATTGCGGCTCGAGCGAAGGATGGATACCCAACGGTACGTCCAGTTCTTGGGCTTTGGCGAACACGATGTTATGGTCCGGATGCGCGTGCGGCTTGCGCGTCATCACAAACTGCACGACCCATGCTCCCTTGCATCCCGCTTTGACGGCGCGTTCCAATTCTTCAGCAGCAGCCTTGGGATCACCCAATGAAAGATGAGCGACGGGAATCAAGCGGCCCCCACTATCCGAGCACCAGTCCACGATCCAGCGGTTATAGGCCCGACACATGGCCTGCGCGTAATCTGCATCCTCACATTCTGTTTCCCACACGAGGCTGAGGCTTGGATAGATAATCGCCGCGTCAAGCCCTTCCAGATCCAGGCGTTGCACGCGCTGCTTGGCATCCATGGCACCGAGCAGATACTCATCGCCATAGTGAAGTTTTCGATTGAACTCTCCTTTCTCACGCGTTACCTGACCCATCGAACCAAGGCCCGCGAAGGTTCCGCCGCGACTGACACGTGAGGGTGTGCCGCAGATCTCCATGTAGTCATAGCCTTCGTCGTCAACTTTCAGCCGGACCGCGGTTGAGCGATACTTGGGCTCGCAATACTTCTCCCACAGGTCGGCAGCCTCCAGAATGTGGCCGTCGGCGTCGATGCCGCCGGTGAATTTGAGTTTGTTGATGTTCTCCTCCATAATGCGCGTCATACAACTCTCCTTGCCCTAAAGTCAGTTCGTTCCTTCTTTGATATTAGCCCAAAAATCGAAAAAGGGTGAGGTCATTACGAGCGTTCCTGCTGCGTCTGTATGCGTGCGACCGCCTCTTGGTGAAATGTTGTGAGACGATGGGTTAACGTCACGGGATACGGAATCGTTGGGTGCAATGCCTGATTCGCAGGTGGGAGATGAGTAAACTCGGCAAGAAATCGGGTGCGACTCTCGTGCAACGTGGATGATGGCAGACCAGGCCGCCCATGTGACATCATGGGTTGCAGAAGAGGAGTAATGCAATTGGTCGCAACGCCGGTTTCACGAGCGACTGCATCTACTGATTCCGTGCGCAGCCCAATAATATCTCGTTCGTAGGTCCCAGTCAGATCGGAAACGCGGAAGATTTGTTTCTTCCCCACCAGACTAATCTTGTCAGTACTAAGCTTGAGGCGCGGGCGCTCGTCGTACTCAACCAACTTATGGGCGATGTCTAGAGACGGTGCGTCATGACTCACACCCATGTCGGTGCCGACACCGAACACGTCAATCGGCGCACTTGCTCTCACTAGCTGTTCGATTTTGTCTTCGTTGAGCCCACCACTGGCGTAGATACGAACAAAGGAGAGACCCGCATCATCAAGAATCTTGCGAGTCTCACGACTCAAGATGAGAAGGTCGCCACTATCCAGACGCACGCCACGTAGGCGATGGCCACGCTGGAGCAAGGCTTGACCAACCCGTGCTGCCCGTCGTGCGCCCTCTACTGTGTCATAAGTATCGATTAACAAGGCGGTATCGTCTGGAAATGTCTCGGCATAGGCAGCAAAGGCGGCTTCTTCATCATCGAAACTCTCGATGAACGAATGCGCCATCGTTCCGTAACATGGGATGCCGTAGAGTTTGCTGGCTAGTACATTACTCGTGCCGTCGAAGCCGGCCAGGTAACTCGCGCGAGCAACTTTGAGTCCCGCATCCATGCCGTGCGTCCGCCGCAGTGAGAAATCAATCAGGCTCCGTCCATTGGTCGCAGCGTAACAGCGGGCTGCTTTACTGGCGATCAGTGTCTGCACATGAAGCGCATTGAGCACAACAGTTTCGACTATCTGCGCTTCGATAATTGGTGCTGTGATCTCCATCAGTGGCTCTTGGGCAAAACAGGGCGAACCTTCGGGCAGAGCATACACTTCGCCGGTAAATCGTAACTGGGCAAGGTAATCGAGAAAGTCTGCGGTAAAACGACTCGTGCTACGCAAGAAGGAGATGTCCTCGCGCGTAAAGGCAAACGCCGCGAGAATCTGAAGTACCTCCTCAATGCCCGCAGCAACGAGGAACCCGCGCTCTTTGGGCAAAGAGCGTACAAACACACTGAATGTTGCCGGTGCAAACATCCGATGCTGATAGTAACTGGCGGCCATCGTCAGTTCGTACAGATCAGTAAACAGCCCGGAGGGAGGAGACGTGATCATATAGTTCTCATAAATCATTTGTGCCGAACGCTGTCTATGCTTTGGTCCTTCGACAAGCCTGTCCTGCCTACGCCAGTGCCGTAGGCACAGGTGAGCTTGTCGAAGGGGGCAGGGATTGGGTATGTGGAAAGACCGCCCAGATCTCGCTGATCCTGAATCGTACGTAGTGCGTATACGAGAAGAGGATGCGAGACGTGACACAGGAGAAGTAAACACTCCAGAGGAACATCTCGCCGAAATTAAGGCGTGGGATGAGTGAGCATAATTAACCGTGGGAACAACTGACCTCTGCCCTGGTAGACACTGGTGTATTCCTCCACTGGTTTCGTGGAGACCACTCTGCCCTACAATTTTTCCGTGACCCACAACGGGCCTTGTACTACGTCAAGGCAACGCGGAAGGAACTGCTCCGCGAACCGATACGAACGACTGAAGCTACTCGCATCAAAGCATTTCTTAGCCGTTTTCGACTCGTAAATCCGGATGACCAGATCGCCGTCAAATTTTCTGCACTGCTACAAAATATAGCTACTTGCGTATGCATCTAGCAGATGCCTTGATTGCAGCGACAGCGTGGGACAAAAGCTTACCGTTATTGACAAGTAATACCAGGCATTTCTGACAACCGAAGAAATTACCATTATTCAGTTTACTCCTGCTTCTTTCAGTGAGGTTCGATAATTCAGTCCCAGTGCGACTAGGGGTCAAGAACAGCAAACCTTGAACGTTGAGCCTTGAATGTATTTTGATCCCAGACCCTAGACGCCGGACTCTAGACTTGTGATCAGCGTCTTCGCCTCTTGCAAATCTTTCGTGTCGAACCCTTCGGTGAACCAGGCGTAGACCTCAGATAACATTCTGTGTGCCTCATCGAGCGCAGGGCGTGAAACGTGTTGTGTGCTATGTGCTACGTGTTGCGAGGCTTGGAACTGCCGGAGTCGGACGAGGCTCATCGCGGCCCGCAGTTCCAGAGCTTTCGCTTGCTGTTGGCGGGCAATGGTGATGACCTTAAGGAAGCACTCCTCCGCCTCCCGCGCCACTTCCTTTGGGACTAGAGGCTGGAGGCTAGGGGCTGGTCCCCCTCCCTACCAGCCCCTAGCCTCCAGCC
>Ga0081539_10002300_pt1 | contig 27617 bp, 24 predicted proteins | sample TabmetS4T2R2_FD_71023 | JGI IMG/M metagenome (GOLD analysis project Ga0081539, IMG submission 71023) | Tabebuia heterophylla rhizosphere microbial communities from the University of Puerto Rico - S4T2R2 | ecosystem: Host-associated > Plants > Roots > Rhizosphere ... | reverse complement strand
CGCGGCCGAGGTCGCTGTGCGGCTTGGCGACAAAAGTCTTGGTCCAATCTGCGACGGCGCGAAGTGCATTGCGGTCGCTTTCCGCGAGCTCCCTCGTCCTAGCGACGTCCTCGAGATCCTCAAGGAGGAAGAGATTGGTGACCTCTGCCGGCGCCGGATGTTCTCGTGGCGAGGCGCTTTGGGCGATGGCGTTGCTGGCGAGCGCGGCGCCGGCGGCGACAACAGCACGCCTGTCCATAAGGCTCATTTCATTGTCTCCCTGTGAGCTCTCCGACTCGCTCGGCGGCTAGAGCATGATCCCGAAAAGTGTGCAGCGGTTTTCGGACAAGATCATGCTCCCGCTCTAGCGTGCGTAACGCGTGAAAACGAAGTCGCGATCTTTTGCCGGCTCGTGACAGGCGAAGCAGGTCTTGTGCAGGGCCTCGTCGCCGGGTTTGCCGTTGGTGAAGTCGGCGAATCCCCAGCCGCCGGTCGCGGCGTACTTCTTCGAGTCCTTGACCATGAACTGGACATTCACGGCGGAGCCGGCGACGAAAGATTGGAGGCCGGCGCCGGGAAAGCCGATGGCCAGGATCTTGTTGTTTTCGCCGGACGAGACTTCGTTCCAGTGCAGCGCGGCAATGATCGCGCCGTCCGGGAACGGAAGCTTCCCCTCGCGAAAAGCCTTTATTGCAAGATCGTTGCCCAATTGGGCGCGTACCTGTTTCACCTTGCCTCCTGCCAGGTGATTGACGGAAATCAGCTGCCAGTCGCGGTATCCCGGAGGGATTTTGACTCCGTAGATCGGGGCGGCTTCTCCATCCGCTTGTCCGGATGCGGGCGCCATGTAGGCGACCGCAGAGGTCAGCGCGGCGACCGCAATCAACACGAAGGCAAGCCACCACCTCATGACGCGGCTCCTACGCGCGGAGCGACTTGAACGCGGCGCGCATCTCGCCGACGAACAGCTCCGGCTGCTCCCAGGCGGCGAAGTGCGTGCCCTTGTCGAGCTTGTTGTAGTGGATCAGCTTGGGGTACGCCCGCTCCGCCCAACTGCGCGGAGCCGCGTAGATCTCATCGGGGAAAACGCTTACGGCGACCGGGATCTGGATGCCCCGCGGGTCGAAGAAGCCGCCGGTCGGATGGTGCGCGTTGTCCCAGTAGAGGCGCGCTGAGGAGATCGCGGTGTTCGTCAGCCAATAGAGCGTGATGTTGTCGAGGATATCGTCCCGCGTCAGTCCCTCTGTCTTTCCCTCGAAGACGCGGGCGATCATCTCCTGGCTGCGCGCGTCATGGTCGATCATCCAGGCCGCGAGGCCGACGGGTGAATCCACGATCCCGTACAGCGTCTGCGGCCGGTTGTTCATCTCGATGGCGTAACCGAGCCCTTCCTTGTTGAAGAAGTCGAGCTGCTTCCACGCGTTGCGCTCGTCGGGCGTGAGATCGGCAGGCGGCGTCTCGCCGCGCGCGAGTGCCTTGGAGATGCTGGCTGGAACCGTGGCCGGCATGTTGGTGTGAATGCCGAGCAATCCGGGCGGTTGTTGCAGGGCCATTTGCTCGGTGACGGCGTTACCCCAGTCCCCGCCCTGCGCGACATACCGCGTATAACCGAGGCGCTGCATCAGCGTCGCCCACGCCCGTGCGATGCGAGTGGGATTCCAGCCGGGCGCGCTCGGCTTGGCGGAGAAGCCGTAGCCGGGCAGCGACGGGATCACGAGATGGAACGCGTCCGCTGCGGTCCCACCATGAGCCGTGGGATTGGTCAGCGGATCGATGATCTTCAACTGCTCGATGATTGAGCCGGGCCAGCCGTGCGTGACGATCATCGGCAGGGCGTTCGCGTGCGGCGAGCGAACGTGAATGAAATGAATGTCGAGGCCGTCGATCTCGGTGATGAACTGCGGCAGGGCGTTGAGCCGCGCCTCGACCTTGCGCCAGTCGTGTTCGCTCGCCCAATAGCGCGCGAGTTGCTGCATCGTCGCGAGCTGCACGCCTTGCGTAGCGTCCGTCACCTGTTCCCGCTCAGGCCAGATTGTCGCGTTGATGCGCCGGCGCAGCTCGGCAAGCGCCGCGTCCGGTGCGTGGAAGGAGAACGGGCGGATCGCGCTGTCTTCGTTCGTATTCGCGGTCGCGCTGGCCGACGGCGCGTAGACTAGACCGGCAGCGCCCGCGACCGCCGAAGCCGCCAGCAGGTCACGACGCGTCGGCGAAGACGGATTCGCAGTCATGGGTCATCCTCCTGATAACGGCGAGCCCGCGGCCCGTCCCGGCTCGGAAGATGCGCGCATCGAGGACTGCGTGCGATTGATCCATTGCGGTCTCCGATAGACACCTTGGTATGGCGTGGCTGCTGGATCGCGCAAAACCGAACGGACGCGGAGTGCTCCGCGCCCGTTCGGCGACTTCAGATGGCTGAGGCAATCGCGAAGAGATCAGATCACGTTGAAGGTCGCCTCGATGTTGCCGCGCGTCGCCTTGGAATACGGACACAGCCCCTCTGCGTCGTCGACAAGCGTCTGGGCGATGTCGCGCGCAACGCCGGGGATGCTGATGTTGAGGCGCGCCGAAAGGAAGTAGTCGCCATCCGCGAGATGCAGGTCCACCTCGGCGTCGATCGCGACGCCATTGGGCAGCGCGATCTTCCTTTTGCGTGCCGCAATTGTGATCGCGCTTTCGAAGCAGGCCGACCAACCGGCTGCGAAGAGCTGCTCGGGATTGGTGCCGGCGCGCCCCGAGCCAGGCGGCGCGATCTTGACATCGAGGTAGCCGTCGGAGCTGCGTGAGACGCCGTTCTCGCGGCCGCCGGTGGTGTGGGTCTTGGCCGTGTACAGGACACGATCGCCGCGAGACGGCGCGCGTGCGGCTTCAATGTGAGTCATCTGGTTCTCCGCCAGTGTGGGTGGGGCTTCATTTCAGGGACCGTTTGCGTCATTGCCGCGTCGACGAAGCAGAGGTGGCCGCGGCCCTCTTGGGCAGGAACATGTGTACCGCGGCGTTCTCGACCTATTGGTCCATTCGGTTGCCGACCACGGACCTTGGTATAGGGATGATCGCGCCGACCTCGATGAAAGCCGTCGCTGCTTCCGCGGGATGAATTTGAGGATTTGATTCAATCTCAATTCGTCATGTGCCGGGACCTCGCTACCGGCCGAACGCTGGCGACCGCTTGCGCAACTTGCGGCCGGCGCGATACCTGTCGAGCGAGGCCAACGGGGGTCGGCGCCGGCGGTTCGCCAGATCAGATGCAATACACGCACGGGCGCTGGACAATCGATACCGAGCGGCGCGAGCTCCGCGACGGCGCAACGGCGGCGCCGGTCGGCGGCAGGGCGTTCGAAATCCTCGAAGTTCTGGTTCGCGCGGCGGGCGAAGTGGTTACCAAGACGGAGCTGATCGAGCGCGTCTGGCCGGGCGCCGTCGTGAGCGACAATGCGCTCGAAGTCCACATCTCCTCCTTGCGCAAGGCCTTCGGTTCGGATCGCGGCGTGCTCAAGACCGTATCCGGACGCGGTTACACGCTGACCGGAGAGTGGAAAGCCGATGCGCAGCCTCGTGTTTCAGGACAAGGCGCGGCGCCTGCGATGCGCGCCGCCACGTTCCCGGCGCGTCAAAGCAATCTGCCGCTGAGTATTTCCGAGCTGGTCGGGCGCGAGGCCGAAATTCAGTTTCTGCGTGATCGCCTGATGCGCTGTCGCACGATCACGCTGACCGGCGCCGGCGGCATCGGCAAAACCCGACTCGGTCTCGAGGTCGCGCGCAGCTTGCTTGACGCGTTCGACAACGATGTCCAATGCGTCGAGCTTGCGAGTCTTTCCGACGCGAGGCTCGTCTGCTCCACCGTCGCCGGCGTCCTGGGGCTGAAGCTGGAGAGCAGCGATAGTTCGCCGCAGGCGGTGGCGCGCGCGATCGCAAACCGGCGCGTGCTCTTGCTGCTCGACAATTGCGAGCATCTGATCGAGGTGGCGGCGCAGCTGACCGAGGCGATCATGCGAAGCTGCGCGGCCGCCTTCGTGCTCGTGACCAGTCGAGAACTGCTGAAGATCGAGGGCGAGGAGACCTATCGGGTGCCTCCGCTGGCCGTTCCCGACGAAGGGACGAGCCCTGAGGAGATGCAGCACCACAGCGCCGTGCAGCTCTTCGTGGCCCGGATGCGATCGCACAGCGTCGACGTGGCGCGGCTCGATCTTGCGACGGTCGCGTCGATCTGTCGTCAGCTCGACGGCATTCCGCTCGCGATCGAGTTTGCGGCGGGGCGCGCCGCGACACTCGATCTCCACTCGGTTCTGGTTCGGCTCAGCTCGCGGTTTGATCTCCTGACCGGCGGGCGCCGCACGGCGCTCCCGCAGCACCAGACGCTGCGGGCGACGCTCGACTGGAGCTATGAGATGCTCTCGCCCAGCGAGAAGATCCTGTTCCGCGCGCTCGGGATATTCCGCGCGGGATTCACGATCGATGCCGCCGTCGCGGTTGCGGGAGGGGCGCGCAGTCCTTCCGCCGTCATGGAGGGCATCGCCAATCTTGCGGAGAAATCCCTGCTGGCGGTCGATGGTGGCACGGGAACCAATCGCTGGCGCTATTTGGAGACCACACGCGCCTATGCGTTCGACAAGTTGAGTGAAGCCGGCGAGGCGGAGGCGGCGGCGCGGCGTCACGCGCAATTTTTCCGCGAGCTCATCGTGCCGATATCGGTCACGCGGCTGCGGTCCGAGGACGTCGCCAGGTTCGGCCGGGAAATCGACAATGTCCGCGCGGTCCTGGACTGGGCGTTCGGCCCGCATGGCGACCCGGCGACCGGGATCCTGCTGACCGCAGCCTACGTGCCGGTCTGGTTCAATCTGATGCTGATGGTGGAGTGCACCGAACGTGTTGAACGCACGCTCGAGATGCTCACGCCGGAGCTCAGCATCAGCCTCAGCCTTCGTGCCCAGCTGCACGTGACGCTCGGTTTTGCGCTGCTCAACAGCGACGGGCTCGCCAGAAAGACCGGTGAGGTGCTCGCGCAGGGCCTCGAGCTTGCTGAATCGCTCGATGACGCAGCGCTGCAACTGCGCGCACTCTGGGGCATCTGGAGCCTGCACTTCAATGTCGGCCGTTACGAGGAGGCGAAGGCCGCGGCGGAACGCGTTCTGCTCCTCGCGCAACGCACCGATGATCCGGTCAATCGCCTGGTCGGCCATCGCATTCTCGGCAGCGCGCTGCATTTCCTCGGGCAGCAGAGTGCGGCGCGATCCCACCTCGCCAAGATGCTCGACGCGCCGCGCCCGGAACATCGCGCCGCCCATCCGATGTGGTTCCTGCTCGAAGAGCGGGTGCTGGCGAAGGCGATGCAGGCGCGTGTCCTGCTGCTGCAGGGCTTGATCGAGCAGGCACGCAGCCTCGCTCAATCGAGCCTTGAGGAAGCCAAGGCCGCAGGTGACAAACTGTCGATCTGCTATGCGCTGCGCAATGCGGTTTGTCCGCTTGCGATCGCGACGCGCGATCTTGCAGCGGCGGAGGAATCGGTCGCCATGCTCATCGACGTCGTCGGCGACTATGGAACCGCGTTCTGGCTCAGCTGGGCCAAGTGCCTGCAAGGTCAGTTGCTCGTCTTGCGTGGCGAGCTTGTCGACGGCGTAACACTCTTGCGCGCCGGCATCGACACGCGTGTCCGCGCCGGATGGCTGATGCGCAATCCGGAATTTCTTGGAAGCCTTGCAGTCGGCCTTGCCGGTCAAGGGCGGTTGGCGGAAGCGTTCGCCGCCGTCGACGAGGCGCTCGCACAGTCGGCGCGCGACGCTCAACGCTGGTGCGCGCCGGATCTGTTGCGCATCCATGGCGAGCTGTTGTGGCAGGCGGGCGATGAGGAATCGCTCGCGGCGGCCGGCGCCAGGCTGGCCGAGGCAGCCGAGGAGGCGCGTCGGCAACAGGCGCTCTTTTTCGAGTTGCGCGCAGCGACCAGTCGCGGCCGTCTGCTCGTACGGCAAGGGCGGCAGCGGCAAGCGCGGCAGGAGCTGGCGCAGGTCTACGATCAATTCACCGAAGGCTTCTCGGCTCCTGATCTGCGCGACGCGAAGGCTCTCATCGGCTCGCTCGGGGGCAATTGAGGCGGCTGGCGCTTGGAAAGGGCGCCTTTCGCCTGCTGGACGGCGACCGGCGCGCGAATTTCAGAATTTTTCAGGTCTGTCCCAAGGACCGACGCTCCGGATTCCTGCTCAGCTGCCACGCGAGGGGGATGACCCACTCCGACCTTTTCACGTGTGTGGAGCGCCCAATGTCACCTGATGCGAGCACGGGCCACGATGTCCTGGAACCACGACCCCAGCTCAACGGCACCATGGCTGGCACCTTGGCCGGGACTTTGGCTGATCTTGGCCTCGATACGGCTTGGGGAGGGCCGGGCATGATCGCGCAGAATGGAAAGACCGCGATCGTTGCTGCCAGCCGCGTCGAGATCGCGACGGCTCTGGCGCAACGTCTCGCGGCCGAGGGCTTTGCCATTGTTCTGGCTCCTTCGGGCGTGCAGGGCGACAGCGAGGCTTGTGCCCGGACAATTCGAGCGGTCGGCGGGCGAGCAGCCGCGATTGATGCCGACTGTCGCCGCCCGGGAGCGATCCGCGCTTTGTTTGACGCCGCGGAGGCGATTTTTGCGGGCGCCGACGTTCTGGTGAGCGATGCCGATATCAGGCACTTGGCTGCGCCGGATGATGCCGGCGCAACATTGGAGCGCCGCGTCGCGGTCAACCTCCGCGATGATTTGCGCGATATGCGTGAGGCCGCTCGGCGTCTGCGCGCCGGAGGCCGCATCATCATGATCGCCGGCGCGAACGCCTCCGAACATTCAGCGCGCGACGCGGGTACGGCGACGCGGGCTGGCATCACGGCGTTGACGCGTCTCCTCGCGGCCGAAATGCGCGCAACACGCCTCGCACTGAACGCGGTCGCCCTCTACCCCAAGCCAAGCGATGCCTCGCGCGCCGGCGACGACGCGAAAGAGCCGTCGGCCGGCGGCGCGCTATTTGGCGAGCTCAATCTGCCGTGGACTCTCGATGACCTCGTCGCGTTTCTGGCCGGGCCCGACGGCGCGACAGTCGACGGACAGGTTCTGCATGTCGCGCGCGCCGCGATGTGGCACAAGCGTTGAAGATTGCATCAATAGAACGGATTGTCGCGCTGCAGCTCGAAACGAACGCGCGCATCCGGATCCGCGCCCACGACGTTTCCGGCTCTGACGGCGAGGTCGGAGCCGGGCCCGTGGTCCTTCGCCAGAGAGGCCGGCGCTTCGTGCAGGTGGCGTGGCGCTTTGGCCGACGCCGGCGTTGCCGCAAAGGCCGCGAGTGCCACGATCATCAAAGCTGTTCTCATGACTCATCCTCGACAGGTCGTTGTCGCGCAGCGGGCGCTGCACGCAATTGACACGACCTCCACCGGATCAATTAATCGTCGCGCGAAGCCAGGCCACTCTGTTGAAGGTGTTGCCCGGCTCCTGCCTTGGTCTTGGACATTCCTGCCTTGGTCTTGGACATATTGTCATTCCGCCGGCGTCGCGTCCGCGACGCGCGCATCCGCGCGGCGCCACGTCAGGCCCGCCAGCTTCCGGCAGAGCACGTAGAACACCGGCGTGAAGATCAGGCCGAACAGCGTGACGCCGATCATGCCGGCGAACACCGCGGTGCCGAGCGCTTGTCGGAGCTCCGCGCCGGCGCCGGTCGCCCAGACCAGCGGCACGACGCCGAAGATGAAGGCGAGCGACGTCATCAGGATCGGCCGCAGCCGCAGCCGTGCGGCCTCGACGGCGGCAGCGAAGCGGTCGCGTCCCTGATCCTCGAGCTGGCGCGCAAACTCCACGATCAGGATCGCGTTCTTGGCCGCAAGGCCGATCAACACCACGAAGCCCACTTGAGTGAGAATATTGTTGTCCTGCCCGCGCAGCAGCACGCCGCTGATCGAGGCGACAAGACACATCGGCACGATCAGGATCACGGCAAGCGGGAGCGTCAGGCTCTCATACTGCGCGGCGAGCACCAGAAACACGAACACCACGCCGAGCACGAAGGCGAAGCCCGCGGTGTTGCCGGCCTTGATCTGCTGGTAGGCGATGTTCGTCCACTCATAGCTGAAGCCGCCCGGCAGCGTTTCGCGCGCGATCTTCTGCATCGTGTCGATCGCCTGGCCTTGCGAGAAGCCGGGCGCCGGCTGGCCGTCGAGCTCGGCGGCGGGATAGAGATTGTAGCGCGGCACGCGGTAGGACCCGGTGCTGTCGCTGACGCGCGTGAACGAGCCGAGCGGTACGGTCTCGCCCGCGGTGTTGCGCACGCGGATCTGCAGCACGTCTTTCGAATCCAGCCGATGGCTGGCGTCGGCCTGCACCGTGACGCGGAAGGTGCGGCCGAGCAGGTTGAAATCGTTCACATAGAACGAGCCGAGGTCGGTCTGCAGCGCCCCGAACACGTCGGCGACGTTGATGCCGAGCCTGAGCGCCTTGACGCGGTCGATGTCGAGATAGAGCTGTGGCGTCGAGGTTTCGAACAGCGAGAACACCTGGCGTAACCCCGGCTCCTGCGCGGCGCGCGCCGTCATCGCGGAGATGGCGGCCTGCAGCGCCTCGCCGCCGCGCCCGGCGCGGTCCTCGACCATCATGCGGAAGCCACCCGCGGTGCCGACGCCGCGAACCGGCGGCGGCACGATCACGAGCACGAGCGCCTCCTCGATCACGGACAGCTTCTGCTGCAGCGCGCGCTGGATCGCGGCCGCGGATTTCGCCGGATCCTTGGCGCGCCCAGCGAATGGTTCGAGCGGGAGGAACACCGTGCCGGCATTCGGCGCATTGGTGAAGGTCGCGCCGGAGAAGCCGACGAAGTTCACCGCGTGCGCGACGCCCGCGACGGACTGGGCGATTTCAGCGACGCGGCGGTTGACCGCGTCGGTGCGGCTGAGCGCCGCGCCGCCCGGCAGCTGCGCCACGGCGATCAGATAGCCTTGATCGACCTGCGGGATGAAGCCCGCCGGCGTCTTGCGGAACTCGTTCAGGCCGAAGGCGATCACGCCCGCATAGGCGACGAGCATGAGGACGGCAAAGCGCACCAGGCGCGCCGCGAGCCAGCCGTAGCCGCGGCCGAGCGCCGTAAAGCCGAAGTTGAAGGCGCGGAAGAAGGCATGAAACGGCCGCGCCCACCAGCGTGGGCGCTGCTCAACGTCATGCGGCTTCAGCAACAGCGCGCACATCGCGGGTGAGAGCGTCAGCGATACGATCAGCGAAATCACGGTCGCGCCCGCGATGGTCAGCGCGAAGGCGCGGTAGAACTGCCCGGAAATTCCGGTGATGAAGGCGGCCGGCACGAACACGGCGCACAAGACGAGCGCGATCGCGATCAGTGCTCCGCCGACCTCGTCCATGCTCTTGCGCGCCGCATCGCGGGGTGAAAGCCCCGCCTCGATGTTGCGCTCGACATTCTCGACCACGACGATTGCGTCGTCGACCACGATGCCGATCGCGAGCACCAGGCCGAACATCGACAGATTGTTGAGCGAGAAGCCGAACAGGCTCATCACGAAGAAAGTGCCGACCAGCGAGATCGGGATCGCGACGATTGGGATGATGGCGGCGCGCCAGGTCTGCAGGAACAGGATCACGACCAGCACCACCAGCACGATCGCCTCGATGATGGTCTCGGTGACGGCATCGATCGACTGTTGGATGAACTGGGTCGGATTGTAGACGATGGTGTATTTCAGCCCGTCGGGGAAGTTTTTCGACAGCTCGTCCATCGTGGCGATCACCTTGTTCGCGGTGTCGAGCGCGTTCGAGCCGGGCAGCTGATAGACCACGAGCGCGACCGCCGGGTCGCCGTCGAGATAGGAGTTGGTGGAATAGTCGACCGCGGCGAGCTCGACGCGCGCGACGTCCTTGAGCCGCACCACCGCGTCGGCGTTCTGCTTCACCACGATCTCGCCGAATTCCTTCGGGTCGACCAGCCGGCCGAGCGTGCGCACCGCGAGCTGAAATGCGCGCGGCTGCGTCACCGGCGGCTGGTTCAAGACGCCGGCCGCGACCTGCACGTTCTGCGCCTGCAAGGCGTTCGCGATATCGCCGGTGGTGAGATTGAGCGACTGCAGCCGGTCGGGATCGAGCCAGATGCGCATCGAATAGTCGCGCCCGCCAAACGCCGTGATCGAGCCGACGCCAGTGATGCGATTGAGCTGGTCGGTCACCTCGGTGGTGGCGTAGTTCGAGATGAACAGCGTGTCGCGCGACTTGTCGGGCGAATAGAGGTGCACGACCATGGTGAGGTCGGGCGAGTTCTTCACCGTGGTGACGCCGATGTTGCGCACGTCGGACGGCACGCGCGGTTGCGCGACCGCGACGCGGTTCTGCACCTGCACCTGCGCGATGTCGAGGTTAGTGCCGAGGTCGAAGGTCACGTCGATCTGGAAGCGGCCGTCACCGGTCGCGTTCGACGTGATGTAGAGCATGTTCTCGACGCCGTTGATCTGCTGTTCGAGCGGCGCCACCACGGTGTTGGCAACAACGTCCGCGCTTGCGCCCGGATATTGCCCGGAGACGCGCACCACCGGCGGTGCGATGTCGGGATACTGCGCGAACGGCAGCCGCGTCGCCGCCACCGTGCCGATGATCACGAGAACGATCGAGACGACCGCGGCGAAGATCGGCCGGTCGATGAAGAAATGTGAGAGCCGCATTAGTCGGCCCTCGTCGGAGCGGCGGCTGCCGCCGTGGCCTGGCGGTGCGGCGCGACCTTGGCGCCCGGGCGCGCGCGGATGAGCCCGTTGACGATGACATTGTCGTCGGGCGTGATGCCGTCGACCACGCGCAGCCCGTCGACCACGGGCCCGAGCGTGACATATTTCGGCCGCGCCACGTCGTTGGCATCGACCACCATCACGAACTTGCGCGCCTGCTCGGCGCCGATCGCGGCCTCGGGCACCAGCAGCATATCGGCCGGCGGCGCCGCCGCGATCTGCACGCGCGCGAACATGCCCGGCGTGAAGGTGCGGCTCGGATTGGCGAACACCGCGCGGGCGCGGATCGTGCCGGTCTGGCGGCTGATCGCGTTGTCGACGAAGTCGAGCTGGCCGGTATGCGCGAAGGACGGCTCATCGATCAGCTTCAGCCGCACCGGCGTGTTTAAGCCGAGGTCGGCGGTATCGGCCTTGCCTTTGGCGAGGCGCGCATAGCGCAGGTAGGAGCTCTCATCGAGCGTGAACTCGAAGCGGATCGGATCGACCGACTCGATCGTCGCGAGCAGCGTGGTGCCGGCGGTGCCGCCGGTGACGAGGTTGCCGACTGAGACGCGGCGGTCGCCGATGCGGCCGTCGACCGGCGCGCGTAGCTCGGTGAATTCGAGATCGAGCGATGCCTGGCGCACCGCCTGCTCCTGCGCGGCGACATTCGCCTGCGCGACGCGTTTGGCCTGCGTGCGCTGGTCGAGCGTCTGCTGCGTGATCACGCTGCCGACCGAGACGCTCTGTGCACGCTTCAGGTCGGCGTCCGCGAAGGCGAGATTGGCGCGCGCCTGCTCGAGGCTTGCCTGCGCCTGCGCCAGCGACGCCTCGAACGGGCGCCGGTCGACGGTGAACAAGAGATCGCCCTTGCGCACGACCTGCCCGTCCCGGAAGTGGATCGCCGCGAGATAGCCGGAGACACGCGCGCGCACCTCGATCGAATCGACCGCGACGAAGCGGCCGACATATTCGTCCTGGTCGGCGATCTGCCGCGTCACCGGCTTCGCGGTCGTGACCTGCGGCGGCGCGGCCGCGGCCGACTGCGGTTGCGATTGGCTCTGCCCGCAAGCCGCGAGCGCCGGGGCGATCATGACGATCGCCGCGATGATGCTGTTCCTCATGGTTCTTCTTTCGCGGATGTCGCGCGGATCGCTGTCCGTGCTGGCATGAGAATTGTGTGCGCGCGCGCTCAATTCAACCTGCCGCGAGGGCGGAGGGCGGAACACAAACGACTAGAGAGGGGAGACGAAAGAAGGAGGCTGCAAGACGAATCGACAGAGGATGGGAGACCGAGGACCGAATTAGATATCTCGGAGAATAAGTGCGTTCCGACATGGGGTTGGACCGCATGGAGCGTTCTCCGCCCGCGCTGATCCGTCATCAGGGATCTCGCTGCATCAAAAGCACGCGACTGCAAAATGATCGACGATCACGTGCTCGTTCCTGCCCCGCGCTTTCACTCGGCGCGTGATTACGTGAGATGCGTCGTAGCCCGGATGAGCGGCGAAGCCGCGATATCCGGGATGTGGTGAGAAAGTGGCAAGCCTGCTCCCGGATGTCGCTTCGCTCATCCGGGCTACGAGCTACGAGCATGACGGGGGCCCGGCCTGACATGAGAGCGATCGGTGTCGTGGCAGCGTTGCTCGCGTTGTTTCCTCTCGCCGCCCGTGCGGCGGAGGGCAATATTGCGCTGAGCGATCCGGATCGGCTGTCCTGGCAGCTGTTCGTTGAATTGACCGCGCCCGCCCCGGATCATCGCGACAAGGTCGTGTTCGAGACCTGGGCGTCGAACGAGGACACATTCGCCACGGAGCCGAAGTTTCCCACAACGCCTTCGCCGAAGGTGCTGCACTATCCGGCACTGGCCGGGCGCATGCCGACGGAGCCGGGGCCGTGGCAGCGCAGCGCTCCGGGCGGCGAGGAAGTTCGTCGCAACCGCGTGACGTTCGACTACATCACGGCGCCGCAAAACCGCTTCCACACGCGCGCCGGGCTCGCGCGTGCGTTCGCCGAACGGCGCGAGATCAAGCTGCCGGTCGACTCGATCGAGGTGAAGGCGAACTGGATCATCGCCGACGCGGTCGAGCGCGCGCGCTACTACGTCAGCGTTGCCGCGGATGGCAAGGAATACGCGCTGGTCGCACTCCACATCACGACCAAGCTGATCCCGAACTGGACCTGGGCGACGTTCGAGCACGTCGACAATGTCGGCCGCTGCGACGTGATGGGCTGCCGCGACACGTTCGGCACCACGGCGCCGCTGGTCGCGCCGAGCGTGACGGCGAACACGCGCTACCCTGCGTGCCAGAAGACGCAACCGCTTGCCGCCCTGATGGCAGCGGCAAAGCTCGCGCCGGTCTTTGCGAATTATTGCCTCAAAGGCAGCCAGGTCGATTTCATCACCCCGACCGGCTTGCCGACCCTGCTCGGCAATTCGGTGACGGAATTCGGGTTCGTCGAGACATCCTCGTGCATCTCATGTCATGCGCGCGCATCGGTGAACGCGCAAGGCGGGCCGGCGCAGGGCTTCGGCTTCGTGGAGCCGCCCGACCGCACGCCCTCGAACTGCCCGCCGACCGGACGCTGCAGCCCGAACGGCTCGCCCGACCCCGGCTGGTTCTTTGACAATCTCGGCTCGGGCGAGGCCGACTTGAAGGCACTGCAGACGGACTTTTTGTTCTCGCTCGCGCTGCGCGCGATTGGACCGTCGACCCCGCCGTGAACCGGATGGCATGTGCGGCCCAAGCGTCGAACCGCGCGGCACCGTCGTGGTCAGCATCGTGAACGAGCTCACGCCGCCGCAGACGTCGACCAAGTGGTGTCTGCCATGACCGGCGCGCGCCCTTGCTCGGCGCCTTGCAGCTCGATGGTGAACTCCGTTCCACGCCCGCGCTCGGAGAGCTCGAGCAAGGCACCGTTGCGCTCGGCGAGCTCGCGCGCGATCGACAGGCCGTGGCCTGCGCCGCCCGTGGTCGAGCGGCCCTGTCGGAATAGCCGGGCCTTGACACTTGCGGGGAGGCCCGGACCGTCATCCGCGATCCGGATGGTAACCGTCTTGTCGTTCTGCTCCAGCGAGAGTGCAATCCGCCGCATCGTCCTCCCTCCGCGCGCGACGCCGACCGCGTTGTGGACGAGATTGAACAGAATGCGGAACACGTCCTTCGGATTGGCGACGACGTAGACCGGGCCACTACCCGTCAGGCTGAGCGTCGTCGCCGCCGGCACAATCGGCGCGATCAGTTCGAGGACCTCCGCGACCGTCTGTGTCACGTCGAATGTCCCCCGCACGTGCGCGCTGCCGTGAACCGATTCCTCTATCAGGTCGGAGCACATGCCGGTCGCCTTCTTCAGGAGCGCGTCGCTGCGGGCCAGGATCCTGAGCGCGTCGGTATCGCTGCGACGCTCGAGCGATTCGAGATGCAGCGCGATCGTTCCCAGGGTGTTGCGGATGTCATGGGCCCATTGGGCCAGCGCGGTCGAATCCATGGCGGCCTCCCTTTGGGGCGACACTAGCGCGAGCCTCTCGAACGCGTGAGCTGTCTCCTGGTGCTAGCCGCCCACCTGCTTCGGAGGGCACCGGTCGTGCTTGCAGATGACGCCGGCAGACATTGGTATGAGGCCTGCCGTTCTAGCGCATGTCCCGGAAAAGTGGATACCGGTTTTCCGAATAGGATATGCGCCAGCGAGAGAATCTAGAGCGCATTCCGATTCCTTCAAATCGGAATGCGCTCTAGGAGCCACGCGGCGCCAGCGCGTCAGCCATGCGCACGAGATCCGCGAAGGTGCGCGCCGCCATCTTCTGCATCACCGCGCCGCGATAGGTCTTCACCGTGATCTCGCTCAAGCCCAGGTCGAAGGCGACCTGCTTGTTCATCTTGCCGGCGGTCACCAGCGTCATCACCTGCTGCTCGCGCGGCGAAAGGCTGGCGAAGCGATCGCGGATGTCGGCCGCGGCTTGCTCGGCTGCACGGCGCTCGCGATCGCGCTCGAGCGCCGCCATGATGGCGTCGATCATGTCCTGCTCGCGGAACGGTTTTGGCAGGAAGTCGACCGCGCCCGCCTTCATGGCACGAACGGACATCGGCACGTCGCTGTGGCCCGTCATCAGCACGATCGGGAGATGAACGCCGAACCCGTCGCGGCGCGATTGAAAATCGAGCCCGCTGATGCCGGGCAGGCGCACGTCGAGAACGATGCAGCCGGGCCCTTCATGCGCGCCGGCATCGAGAAATTCCTGTACCGACGCATAGGTGCGGACGTCGAGTCCGATGGAGGGAAGCAGCAGGCCAAGCGCGTCGCGGAGCGACACGTCGTCATCGATCACATGGACGGTGGCCTGCTCGGTCGTCGCCGTATCTCCAGCACGAGCCAATGCGGACATGATCACTCTCCTGATGTGGCTTTGGCAGTGGGTGCGTACGGAAAAGTACCGACGCGAGCACACCAGAAGGGGGGAACCGGCGCTATTACACGATCGTATCGCCGATACCTTGGTATCGGTTGCTGCGCCGCCCGCCGGGCGCGACCGCGTGCCGCTGGTTGGCCCTCCGAGGTCCGGTGCGGACCAACACCAAAGTGTCATCGACCTTCGTCGATATAATTGAGCATTCTGGGTAACCGTGATCGTCGCGAAGGGACGACAATGGAGAGCGAGCTTCGCCGCGTCGTCGATGCGCTTCCCGGATTGATCTGGACGGCGCTTGCTGACGGGCAAATTGATTTTCTAAATCAGCGCTGGAGCGAATACACCGGACTTGGACTTGGCGAATCCGCCGGTCGAGGATGGCAGGCTGCGGTCCACCCGGAGGATTTGCCTTCTCTGCTCGCAGGCTGGCGCGGCGTTCCGGCACCTGGCGGACCGATTGAGGCGGAAGCGCGGCTGCGCAGGGCGGACCACAACTATCGCTGGTTCTCGTTTCGCGCGCACCCCGCGGCCGAGGCGTCCGGGCAGGTCGCCAAGTGGTGCGGCTTGAGCACGGATATTCACGACCGAATGCTCGCCGAGGAAGCCCTTCGCGCGAGTGAGCGTCGGGCCGGAGCTCTGCTCGCGGGCGAAAAGCAGCTGCTCGAAATGGTCGCGAGCGGGCGTCCGGCGTCGGATATCCTGGAGGCTCTCTGCGGCTTTGTCGAAAGCATGGTGAGCGGGTGTTACTGCAGCATCGTGTTGGTCGATCCGAGCGGCACGAAACTGCAGGAAGCGATCGCGCCAAGTCTTGCAGCCGACTTCAACGAGGCGGTGCGCGGCTGGCCGCTGGATCGTATCGGCGGCCCGTGCGTCATGGCCGCGCGAGACAAGACCCAGGTGATCATGTCGGATGTCGCGTCCGACACGCGCTGGCGCAATAGCTGGCGCGCGCTCGCGCAGGCGCACGGGTTGAGCTCGTGCTGGTCGACGCCAGTGATATCGTTGACCGGACAGGTGCTGGGCACCTTTGCGCTCTATCAGCGCGAGCCCGGAACGCCGAACCTGGATCAGCTGGAGCTGATCAGGCAGTTCACGCACCTTGCGAGCATCACCATCGAACGCGCGCGGCGTGACACGGCGCTGCGGCAAAGCGAGGCGCGGCTCTCCGAGACCGAGCGTGAGCTTCAGCTCATGATCGATACCATCCCGGCATTCGTCACCGTGTTCCGGCCCGACGGCGAGCGCGTCTACGTCAACAAGACCTGGCGCGACAACACCGGTCTCGAGCTGGCGGACATCCAGCACGGAGGCTGGACGCGCATCGTCCATCCGGACGACCAGGAGCGGTCGGAACGGCTGTGGCGCGCGGCGCTCGCGACCGGCGAACCACTCGTGATCGAGCAGCGGATCCGCCGGCGCGACGGAGAGTACCGTTGGCACATGGGCCGCCGCGTCCCGCTGCGGGACGACGGCGGCAACATTCTGCGCTGGTACAGCGTCGCGATCGACATCGAGGACCAGAAGCGCGCCGAGGCAGCGCTGCGGCAAAGCGAGGCGCGGCTCGCCGAGGCCGAGCGCGAGCTGCAGCGGACGATCGATTCGATTCCGACGCTGGTCGCGACCTATCAGCCCGACGGCGCGCGTATCTTCGTCAATCGGACCTGGCGCGATTACAGCGGGCTCTCGTTTGACAGCGCGCTGAAGGTGGATCGACTGGGGACCAGCATCGTGCACCCCGACGATGCCGGCCGCTTCGTCGAAGCGTGGCGGATGTCGCTCGCCAGGGGAGCTCCGCTCAAGCTCGAGCTGCGATTGCGTCGTGCCGATGGAGCCTATCGCTGGCATGCGATGCAGCGGGTGCTTGCGCGCGACGCCGCGGGCGCACCCGTCAGGTGGTACAGCGTGGCGATCGACATCGAGGAGCGCAAGCGCGCCGAGGAGGCTCTGCGCGAGAGCGAGCAAAATTCACGTCTGGTCGTGGACAGCATTCCGGGCTTGATCGCGATCTTCACGCCCGGCGGCGAGGTTGAGCGAGTCAACCGCCAACTCCTCGACTACTTCGGCAAGACGCTGGAGGAAATGCAACACTGGGGGACCAGCGACATGGTTCACCCCGAGGACCGTCCACACGTCCTGGAGCAATTCACGCGATCGATCGCGTCAGGCAGCCCCTTCGATTTCGAAGTGCGCGCGCGACGCTCCGACGGCGTCTATCGCTGGTTTCAGTCGCGCGGGCTGCCGCTGCGGGATGCGAACGGGCACATCGTCCGCTGGTACAACCTGCTCATCGACATCGACGAGCGCATGCAAGCCGAGCAGGCGCTGCAGCAAAGCGAGACGCGCCTCGCGCAAGCCGAGCATGAGCTGCGTCTCACCCTCGACTCGATCCCGGTGATCACCTGGCGGGGCGCCGCCAATGGCTATGTCCAGCAGCTGAACAAGCGCTGGTTCGAGTACACCGGCACGACGCCGGAGCAGGTTCGTGGCTGGAGATGGAAATTATGCGTTCACCCCGATGACCTCGAACGGCTGGTCGAGATCGGCAGCGCGTATGTGGCGTCCGGGGAGCCGATTGATTGCGAGGCGCGTCTGCGGCGCTTCGACGGCACCTATCGCTGGTTCTTGTTCCGGCCGGCGCCGGCGCGTGACGAGGCCGGACGGGTCGTCGGCTGGTATGGCGCGGTCACCGACATCGAGGATCACAAGCGCACGGAGGAAGAACTGCGGCGTAGCGAGGCGTTTCTCGCGAAGGGCCAGCAAGCCAGCCTGACCGGGACTTTCTCCTGGGATCCGGCGACCGAGAAATACACCTGGTCTGAGGAGCTCTACCGCATCTACGACTTTGAGCCCGGCATTCCGGTGACGCTCGAGATGATCGGCACGCGGTATCATCCGGAGGACAGGCAGCTGTTGGAGGAGATGGCTGCGCGCGGGCGCGGCGGCGGCGCAGATTTCGACTACCAGCACCGGCTGCTGATGCCGGACGGCTCGATCAAGTACGTCCATGTGGTTGCGCATGGAGGCGAGGACAAAAATGGCAGGGCCCTGGAGCATTTCGGTGCGGTGCAGGACATCACGCAGCGCCGACTCGCCGAACAGGAGCTTGACAAGACCCGATCGGAGCTCGCGCACGTCACCAGGGTCATGAGTCTCAGCGCCCTCACGGCCTCGATCGCGCACGAGGTCAATCAGCCACTCGCCGGCATCATCACCAACGCCTCCACCTGCCTGCGCATGCTCGGCGCCGACCCGCCCAACATCGAGGGCGCACGCGAGACCGCGCGTCGGACGATCCGCGACGGCAACCGCGCCGCGGACGTCATCGCGCGTCTGCGTGCGCTGTTCAGCAAGAAACCCGCCGCCGCCGAAATTGTGGATCTGAACGAGCTGACGCGTGAAGTGCTGTCGCTCGTGTTCAGCGACCTGCTGCGCAACCGGGTGGTCCTGCGGGTCGAATTGGACGAGGAGCGGCCGCTGCGCGTCTCCGGGGATCGCGTTCAGCTCCAGCAAGTCATCATGAATCTCGTGCGCAACGCGTCGGACGCGATGAGCGATGTGAGCGATCGTCCCAGAACGTTGCTGGTCAGAGCCTGGGACGAAGAGGACGGTGCGCGCCTCATCGTCAAAGATGCCGGAGTCGGCTTCGAGTCGCACGGGGCGGAGCGATTGTTCGACGCGTTCTACACCACCAAGAGCGGCGGCATGGGCATTGGGCTGTCCGTCAGCCGCTCCATCATCGAAAACCATGGCGGCAGGTTGTGGGCCGAACCGAATGACGGTCCCGGCGCCACGTTTTCGTTTTCCATTCCGCGGCAGACTACGAGTGCCGGGGATGACGGCACGACCAGTGCCATCTTTACGCGTCCAACGAGGGGTGCGCACGATCTGATGAGGAACGCCGAATGACAAGCCGCCCACTCGTGTCTGTGGTTGATGACGACGAGTCCGTGCGGGAGTCGTTGCCCGACCTGCTGCGCGAGTTCGGATTCACCGTGCAGGCCTTCGCTTCGGCGGAAGAATTCCTTGCATCGGACATCAGCCAGACCAGGTGTCTGATTCTCGATGTCGCGATGCCGGGCATGAGCGGCCCCGATCTGCTGCGCGAGCTGAAGCAGCGGCAGCAGCACATTCCGATCATTTTCATCACCGCGCACGGCGACCAGGCGACTCGACCACGCCTGCTCGCGCAGGGCGCCGTGGAATGCCTGTTGAAGCCGTTCAGCGATACGGCCTTGCGCGCGGCGCTCGATGCGGCGCTGCCCGTCGGTTGACGGCTCTTGCCGCGCCGGAATACCGAACGATAGATTGACCAAGCGGAGAGCCGATCTGAGGTCATCGTCCGTGGCGCCAACAACACCCATCGTTTTCGTCGTCGACGATGACATTTCGGTGCGTGAATCGCTGGAAGCCCTGGTCAATAGCGAGGGCTGGCAGGCGGAGACTTTTGCCTCCGCGCAGGCATTTCTGTCCCGCCCGCGCGCCTTTGTTCCGAGCTGCCTCGTGCTCGACGTTTCGCTCCCGGACCTCAACGGACTTGATTTGCAGAAGCGCCTCATCGATCGCAACGATATGCCGATCATCTTCATCACCGGTTACGGCGATGTGCCGATGACGGTGCAGGCCATGAAAGCGGGGGCGGTCGAGTTCCTGACCAAGCCGTTCAGCGATGAAGTCCTGTTGAGTGCGATCCGGCAGGCGATCGAGCGCAGCCGCGCCGCGCTCGATCAGGAAGGCGAGGTGCGCGTACTGCGTGACCGCTATGAGTCGCTCAGTCAACGCGAACGAGAGGTCATGGCGCTGGTCGTCGCGGGTCGGCTGAACAAGCAGGTCGGCTTCGAGCTCGGCATCAGCGAAATCACCGTGAAGGCGCATCGCGGCCGGGTGATGCGCAAGATGGAAGCGGACTCGCTCGCCGACCTCGTCAACATGGCGGCGAAATTGCGTCTCGCGCCGGCGTCGCAACGCTGACGGGCGCGCAATCGCGCTCGCGCATCCCCTCGGCATGGGTGTTCGTGCGGCTATTCTCACAGCGCACCAGGGACGGTGCCGGCCAGACCAAAGTGTGAGCTGGCTCACCATGCGTCTGATGGATGCGCGCGCGCGCGAAAAGCATATTCATACGTGCATGGATGCCATGACCGCTACGTGGAGCATGATGCTCTGGAGGAGGTCAGCGCGAGGAGGATGCCATGTGGCAAGTGCACGCTGCGTTTCGTTTCGGCCGCTACCGGACACCCGAGTTCGACGTCACGCCGACGCTCGGTGTGACCTTGATCGCCGCCGTCATCGCTCTCATCGTTCATACGGGCCTGTGACATGCGCAAGGTCACGCCCTATCTCGCGACTGGATGCCCGAAGCGGTGTTGCGGCTGTCGCAGGCCGTTTGTGGTCCGTGCGGGTCGTGCCGAAGCAATCGTCGGGCTCGACGGGCATCTCTACTGCTACAACACCGGATGTGACGCTGCGGCGTTCATCCCGCAGCTTCTCGCGCTGAAACGTGCATCGTAGGTTCGCACTTCAGCCGCGCCACCTCGCCCCGACGTTTCCTGCCGTAAAGCCGTCGCCACCAAGCGGCGGCTTTTGTTTTGCTCCTCAATCAAGAACGCACCGCCTGTTCGGGTCCGCGCCGCGTCGGCGCCCGAGCGGGGGGCATTGGCGCGACGATGCGCCAGGTGGGTGTCACCTAAGACCAAGGTAGGTCCCAAATGCCTCTTGGTCTGATGGCGACGAGCGCGGGCAAAATGCATGTTCGGTGCGCGCACGGACATCGCGTTTGGCAAGCGAGCAGGCCATCCAGAGATGAACGTGAGCGGGCGAAATTGCCCAGGCGCAATGATCGCTCTCACCCACGGACTCATCAATGGAGGAATCACGATGAACACGCTCTTCTCCGCCACGATGTCGCTTGCCGCCCTCGGTCTCATCCTGATCGCCGGCACGAATGTCGCGACCGCCGCTCCGAAGAAGGTGGCCGCCGGCTCGTACGAGTGCTTCACCGATGACGGCTACGGTCGCAAGCGCCCGTGCTCGGCCGGCTATATGCAAAAGCGCGCCGACAGCAATCAGTACGACTGCTTCACCGACGACGGTTACGGCCGCAAGCTGCCCTGCTCGTTCCGCATCAAGCGCTAACGCCTCTGCCTGGCTGGCCGTCCCCCACCGGTCAGGCACTACGGCTGCCGGACAGACAAACATCACAAGAACAGTCCCCGGTGCCCCTCGGCCCAACGCCCCCCCCCAACGTTGGGCCGAATTGCATTCGGCTCGCCTTGCTTACCTTTTTCCTGTGCGGTTCGGGCCTATCGACGATGGCGCGCGCGGAACGTCACACAGCGAACGCTTGACGGAACTGACGCGTCCTGCTCGCATTGTTGCATCATGGTTGATCGGAAAATCATTTGTGTCGCTCTTGTGGCGTGCACGTTGCTGGGCTCCGGATCCGCGAGCGCCGAATGGGGCTCGTTCGCGGATTCGCGCGGCACCACCGTCGCGTATCCGCGCGATATCTTTTCGGTTTCGACCGGCGAGGGGATGCCATCAGGTCCGACGTTGGGATCCGCCGATGGCCGCGCGCGGCTGCATGTCTTCACGCTGTCGAACGAAAAGCGCGCCAGCCCGGCCGAATTCATCCGCCGCGCCGTCGCGGACAAGCGCGAGCACCTGTCCTACAAGCGCGTGACCAACCGCTTCTTCGTGTTCTCGGATGCCCGTGGCGATCTTATTCTCTATCGCCGCTGCAATTTTGTCGCGGGTGCGATCCATTGCTTCGATGTGCGCTACCCGCGCGGCGAGAAGCGCACCTGGGACGCGGCGGTCACGCGCATGAGCTTTTCGCTCAATCCGCGCTGATATCCGTCGTTGTGTGCCCTCTCCCCCCGTGGGAGAGGGCATCGCAGGCAGCTCAACATACCTGGCTTGGAGAGGGGGACTCTCGATAGGCACAGCTCGTGGATACTCCCCCTCTCCCGATATTCCTCGGTGAACCTCCGAGGAGCCCTCTCCCACGGGGGGAGAGGGCACAAATGCGAGTGCCGCGTTCGTCGCGCAGTAGGATTAACCAACCCGGCGGACGGGCCCCAGGGTGGTCCCGATCGGTAACCTTACAAGCTAACGCTAACGCGAACGCGCGATGGCATTGCGTCGATCTTGGTGCTCTGTCAGCGCAATTTCATTTGCTGGGGGGCTGCCATGGGCCCGCGCGAAGCACTTGCTCAAATCCTCGCGATCATAAAGCTCGCCAAGGCGACGCATGATCTCTCCGAGATCCAGCGCTTGCTCGCCGAAATGGAAACCGTTGCCCGGAACGCCACCGGAAAGGGCACGCTACGTCAAGCGCGGGTCTTGCAAATCGGACGCCCGCAATAGCGCAACATTAGGCCAAGCATTCGGCTAGCTTGCCGCTTGAAACGCGGCGCCGTCTCGGATCATCGCGTCAATCGCCGCCGCATCATATCCATACTCGCGCAGCACGGCGTGAGTGTGCTGGCCGATGTCGCGTGCTGCCCGCGTTGACCTCGGGCGCGGTCCGTCTACGCTCGCCTGCGTGCCAGCGCATGCATTGACCCCGCGATGGCACACGCGGTTCGAGGACACTCACGATGCAAACGGTGGAAGCCGCCGGAGCGGAGCGCGCGGATGCGCCCGACACCGCCGCCTATGCGGCAGTCGAGCTGATCTATCATTCCTACCTGACGGGATTGATCCTGATGCTGGCATCACGGGCGGGGCCGCCGGCGGCCGCCGAGGTGGTGTTTCGGACATTCCGGCGCCAACAGCTCGCACGCTTCCTTCCCGGCCTGCGCAAGCTCGGCTTGACTGGACTTCCGCACGCGGTCGCATGCGCCCAGTATCACTATCTCTCAAACCAGGTCGGCGGCGTGAAGGTCGAATATGTCTACGAAAGCGATCGCAAGGCCTGGGTGCGCTATCCGCCGCCGCGCTGGATCTGGTCCGGCACCGCGATCTGCGGCATTCCGTCGGAGGTCTCGCGCGCGATGCTGCGTGGGTGGCACGCCAACAACGGCGTCGTGCTCGGAAATCCGCGGCTCGGCTTTGTCTGTACGGGCCAGACGGTGGACGGCCAGCCCGGTCTCGAGGGCTTCTATAAAGAATGGGACCATGATCTCGCTCCGGCGGAGCGATTGCAGTTTGCGCCCGGCGAACGCTGCCCTCCGTTTTGCGCCGATCTTGCGCCGCGACTCCCCGAAACGTCGTGGCCGCAGGCGCGGCTGCGCAAAGTCCTGCGCAACTATGCGATGGACTACATCACCTCGATCGTCCCGGAAGCAATTGCGGTGCTCGGCCCGGACCAAGGCGGCTCCCTCGCGGGAGCCGCGGCGCGGCTCGTTGGAATGCAGACGTTCGATCAGGTCGCCGCGCTGCTCGGCGGTGTCGGAGCGGGCGCGGCCGGTTTCGCGGCGGCGTTTGCGCGGCTCGCGAAGGGTCAGGGTGACGATGCGGAATTGCAGGTGGACGGCACGCGCGCGACCGTGCGCCAGACGACCTGGCGCGTGATGGACGAACGCGAAGCGCTCGCGCCGGCCGTATTCGATGCCTGGAACGAGCTATGGATCGGGGCGGGGCTCGCCCATGATCGCTTCATGCGGGTCGACGTGACGGATCGCCGCGATCGCGGCGACGCCTGTTGGGGCTGGCAATTCGGCTGACGAGCGCATGTCCCGGAAAAGTGGATACCGGTTTTCCGAATAGGATATGCGCCAACGAAAGAATCTAGAGCGCATTTTCCAGTTCCTTCCAATCGGGATGCGCTCTCGATCGCGCGAAGTCACTTCGTTTCCGCACCGGCGCCTTCGAACACCATGTGCTCGCGGGCGAGACCACCGCCGACGAGATCGAAAAACGCACGCACCCGGGCCGTGCCTTTGAGATCGGCATGCGTGATGATCCAAAGCTCGCCGCGGAAGTCCACGACGGGCTCGCGCAGCGCGCGAACGAGATCGGCCTCGCCGTCGCCGAGATAGCACGGAAGCAGCGCAAGCCCGATGCCGGCTTTGGCGGCGGCGAGCTGATTGACCAGGCTGTTGGTGCGGTAGACGACAGCGTCGGGCGAAGCCGTGCGGGCAAGCCAGTTGGCGGCCTCGATCCCCGTGGTCGTCTCCTCCCAGCCGATCAGATGATGTGGGCCAAGATCGCTCGAGCTGATGACAGCGCCGCCATTGGCCTCGAGATAGCTGCGCGCGCCGTACAGCGTCCATGCGACGTCGGCGAGCTTGCGACCCCAAAGATCGCCTTCCTTCGGGCGGATCGGCCGCAGCGCAATGTCCACCTCGCGGCGCGACAGGCTCAGCACGCGGTTGTCGATCACGAGCTCGACCGTGATCCCCGGATGCGCCTGGCGGAAGGCCGCGAGATGGCGCGTCAGCACGCGATAGGCGAGGGTTTCGGAAGACGTCACGCGCAACCGGCCGGCAAGCCGATGATCGCGGCCGGTGATGTCGCGGTTGAGCGCGAGCATCTCGTCTTCGATGCGTTCGGCCGCTGTCGCCATGCGCTGTCCGGCGGCCGTTGGCTGATAGCTGCCCCCGGGCAATCGCTCGAACAGACGCACGCCTAGATTCCCCTCAAGCGCGTTCAGGCGCCGGAAGGCGGTCGAATGATCGATCGCGAGCGCCTTTGCGGCAGCGGTCAGCCCGCCCGTCCGCGCGACGGCGAGCACGAGCTGCAATTCGTTCCAGTCCTCCATGTCCCGGCTAGGTAGTGCCCTCTTGCAGTCGCGCAAGTGCCGCTGGTGAAATCACAGATCGCGTTGCGTTGACGCGAGCCGTATCTGACCCGCAAGCGAAGCGACTTTGGCGACCATTCGTGCTTCGCAAACGCAAACGCAAAAGGGTCACGGCATGAAGCTCTACTACGCCCCCGGAACCTGTTCGCTGTCGCCGCACATCGTGGCGAGTGAGGCCGGCATCACGCTCGACTTGGAGCGGGTCGATATCCGCAAGACGCCGCACGTTACCGAAGCCGGTGTCGATTTCAGCACGGTCAACCCGAACCAGTACGTGCCGATCCTCCGGCTCGATGACGGTTCGCTGCTGAGCGAAGGCGCCGCGATCGTTCAGCTCCTTGCCGATCTGCGGCCGGACAGCGGTCTCGCGCCGCCGGCGGGAACACCCGCGCGCTACCGCCTGCAATCCTGGCTCACCTTCATCGCGACGGAACTGCACAAGACCTACAGTCCATGGCTGTTCCATCCCGAATACGGAACGCAAGCCCAGGACGTCGCGCGAGAGAGGATCAGCCAGCGCCTCGGTTTCGTCGAAACTCATCTGACACTTGCCGGTCCGTTCCTGATGGGCGAGCACTTCACGGCGGCCGATGCCTACCTCTTCACCGTGGTGGGCTGGTCGACAGTGACGAAAGTCGACCTCTCGGCCTTTCCAAATTTGCGCAGCTTCATGGCGCGTGTCGGCGCGCGACCCAAGGTTCGCGCCGCACTGATGGCGCACGGCATGAAGCTTCCACCAGACGACGCGCACGAGCGCAGCCTCACGCGTCAGGCTCAATCCGCTTAAGCCCTCGAGCAACGAAAGGAGATCGCCATGGGCGCACCCGCACCGGAATTGGTCGACCACTGGCTGGCGAAGGCCTTCAACAGCCAGGACGTCGAGGCCGCCGCCGCAATGTATCATCCCGAGGCCAGCGTCGTTCGCCTCGAGCAAGTGCACGGCAGCAATGTCGTCGCGAAGGGCAGCGCGGCCATCAAGGAGGTGATGGCTGGCTATATCGGCCTGAAACCGCACATGGACGTGGTCGTGCATCACACCACCGTTGCGGGCGATTTCGCGCTCTGCCGCTCGCAATGGCTGATCAGCGGCGTCGATCGGCAGGGAAAGAAAATAGAAGTCCATCACCACGGCATGGAAGTGATGCGACGCTTGCCGAACGGCGAATGGGTGTTCTTCATCGACCATCCGTGGGGCGCCGATGAGAGCTGGGCGGTCGCGCGGCCGCCGCATACGGCTTGAGGCCGCTCGCGGCGGCGGTTGCGGATCGTCCTCGATCGCTAGAGCGTGATGAGTTTAGGTTCGGGCGAGCCCGCGTATTTCGCTATCCGCGTGTGCAGAGTTCGTCGCTGCGCCCTCTCCCCTTGTGGGAGAGGGCAACTCGGAGTTTCCACGAAGAAGAATGGGTGAGCGGGTAGAGGCCGTAACCCCTCACCCAACCGCGTTTGTTGAACTCTCGGCGACGCCCTCTCCCACAAGGGAAGAGGGCAAACATGGCTGGCGCCATTGATTCAAGCTCAACTCATCTCGCGCTAGTCGTCGAGCACGACCCGCCCGTCCGGCGTGACGGCGATGCCGGGTGCGACAACGACCTCCCAGGGGTGGCCGTCGGGATCGGCGAAGTAGCCCGAATAGCCGCCGAAGAAAGTGTCATGTGCGGGCTTCATCAGGGTCGCCCCGGCGCCGATCGCCTGGGCGATGGCGGCATCGACCTCCTCGCGCGAGCCGCAATTCCACGCGAGCGTCATGCCGCGGAATGCCGGGGGCCGCGGCTGATCCGGCGTCACCGCGTCAGCCGCGAGCTTGTCCCATGGATAGAGCGCCACCAGGCCGCCTCCGGCCTGAAAAAACGCAATGTCCTCGCCAGCCGCACGCAGCCGGCGTTCGAGCCCGAGCGCCTCGTAGAAGCGGATGCTTTTCGGCAGATCGGCCACGCCGAGCGTGACCACGCCGAGGCGTGCCTTCAGCTTGCCGGCCATGTGTTCTCCTCCTAATCAAGACCGCCCGCCATCGACGGACAGAACCTGGCCGGAGATCCAGCCGGCATGATGGCTGGCCAGAAACAGCACTGCGGCGGCGATATCGTCGGCGGTTCCCAGGCGTCGCGTGTGAATGCTCTCGACGAGCCGCGCCTGTCCTTCGGCGCCATAGCTCTCCCATTGGCGCTCCGTCGTGGGATTGGAGCGCACGAAGCCGGGCGCAACCGCATTGCATGTGATTCCGAAGCGGCCCAGGTCCTGTGACAGTTGCTTGGTCAATCCGACCAGCGCGTGCTTTGCCGCCGTGTAGGCCTGGATGCCGGTGAGACTCGGTCTCAATCCGGCGCCGGACGCGATATTGATGATCCGTCCGAAGCCGGCTTGGCGCATCGGCGCCGCGGCCGCTTGGGCGAGCCAGAACGCGCCGTCGACGTTGGCCTGAAAGATGCTGTGCCAATCCGCCTCGCCGATCTCCTCGATCGGGCGGCCGACTTGCCCGCGCACGCCGCCGGCGGCATTCACCAGGATGTCGAGCTTCCCCGCGCGCGCGACGATCGCGCGCACCGCATCATGGGCGGCACCGCGGTCCGACACATCGAGCGCGTGCGATGTGAAACCGTGAGACTGCGCAAATCCGGTCACCCGCGCATCGAGATCGGCGACGTGCACCTGCGCGCCGCCATCCTTCAGTCCCTTGGCAATCGCCTGGCCGATGCCCTGCGCGGCACCAGTGACGAGCGCGACGCGGCCGTCGTGGCGGATGGGCATGTGTCGACGCGAGCCGCGTCCGAGCCT
>Ga0081539_10002299_pt1 | contig 27621 bp, 20 predicted proteins | sample TabmetS4T2R2_FD_71023 | JGI IMG/M metagenome (GOLD analysis project Ga0081539, IMG submission 71023) | Tabebuia heterophylla rhizosphere microbial communities from the University of Puerto Rico - S4T2R2 | ecosystem: Host-associated > Plants > Roots > Rhizosphere ... | reverse complement strand
GTTTCTCGCTCTGCTGCCTACCTCAGGGTAGGTTGCGTTTGAAAGAACCACCGACTTTAGTCGGTGGGTTTCTCGCTCTGCTACCTACCTCAGGGTAGGTTGCGTTTGAAAGAACCACCGACTTTAGTCGGTGGGTTTCTCGCTCTGCTGCCTACCTCAGGGTAGGTTGCGTTTGAAAGAACCACCGACTTTAGTCGGTGGGTTTCTCGCTCTGCTACCTACCTCAGGGTAGGTTGCGTTTGACAGAACCACCGACTTTAGGCGGTGGGTTTCTGTGACCAACCTACTTCTGCTTCACGTCGTACGCGTAGATCGTGTCCTGGTCGCGCAGGTACAGGCGCCCACCGGCGACGACGGGGTGTGTCCACGTCGGTAGCGAGTCCTGCTGAATGCGAAAACGACCTTTCTCGTGATAGCCCGTCGGCGTCGCTTCAACCAAACCAACGACGCCGTTCTCGCTGAAACAGTAGAGATTCCCATCGGCGTAGACCAGCGAGCCTTTGCCGACGCTGCGGTCGCGCCACGCAATCTCGCCAGTGTCAAACTTCATCGCCGTCAACACGGAGCTCGAGTAGCCGTACAGATAATCTCCGACGAGCACGGAGCTGCTGTGATGATTGCGCATGTCTTTCGTGAAGTAGATCTCCTGCGCGTGCCCATCGGCTTTGATCTCGACGACGCCGCCGCCCGTGCCGTAGTCCGACGAAATGAAGACGCGATTGCCGCGTGCGATCGGCGTCGCCACGTTCGCGACGTTGTTCGCCGGCTTGCCATACTCCCACAAAAGACGTCCGTCATTTACGTCGAGACCGAGCGCGCGCTGCGCCGTGAAGAATACGACCTGCGTACCGCCGTTCACCTGCAACGGAATCGCCGACGAGTAACCCGCCTCGTCACTCTGGCTTTTCCAGATCACCGCGCTGTTGTCTTTGTTCAAAGCCACGATGGAAGCATTTCGGCCGCCGGCGTTGACCATCACCTTGTTACCGATCACCAGCGGCGACTCGCTGATGCCCCACTGAATATTCGAACCGCCGAACTCTCGCAGTACGTTCTTCGTCCAGATGATCTTTCCGGTGCGCGCGTCGAGACACGACAGGTCACCGTTGCCGCCGAGCGCGTAAAGCCGCTCGCCATCGATCGTCGGCGTGCCTCTCGGACCATCGCCGCGATCGTTCCGAAACGCGCCGCCGTGCGGAGTCGCCCAGACTTCTTTTCCGTTCGAGATATCGAAGGCGATGACAAACTCGCGATCACCGCGCAAGCCCATCGTGTAGAGCCGGCCATTCGCGATCGAGAATGACGAATAACCGCGTCCCGCGCCCGAGGCTTTCCATATCAGGGCCGGTCCTTGCGCCGGCCACTCTTTGAGTAAACCGGTTTCCTTCGAAACGCCGTCGCGGTTTGGACCGCGCCACTGCGGCCAGTCCGCGCCACCCTGGGCCAACACCTGCGCTGCGAACACAAACAACCAGACGACCGTCGCTAACACGACCCACTTGCTTTTCATCTCTTGAGATCTCCTTCGTGTTTTAGAAACGTCTGCGGGAAGACACGAAAGACTTCAGGGCGTGACCTACAGGCCGCACTTGAACAATCCACCAACTGCGTTGGTGGTATTGCAGCTCAGGCGTGAAGTCATTGGTAGGTCATTTCTGAAAGCACCACCGACTGCGTCGGTGGGATTACGGGCAAACCGAAGCACTACGATTGTGGTTTGTAATACAGCACCAGGGCGCCGCCCAAGGCCGCGAATACGAACCCGACGTACAGCAGCGGATTCGGCGAAGTCTTCGGCGGGTGCAGCCACATCGAGTAGAGCACGTTGACGAGGGGCGCGCCGGCAAAGACGAGCGGCATCACGTAAGTCGGCAGTCCACCGGAGCGAAACGCGTAGATGATGCAGATGGCGCCGATCGCGCCGAGCGCGCCGCCGATGCCCGCGCCGATCGAGCCTTTCATGTTGAAGCCGTTGAGCTGACCCTGCGAAGAAAGCGTGATGACGGGAATGAGCACGCCGATGACAAAGTAAGCGACGCCGACGCAGAGCAACGCGCGCATCGGGTTATTGCCGAGGCTGACTTGTCCGCCGTGCAGAGCCGGGCCGTAGAGTCCCCACGACAAGGCTGCGCCGAGAGCAAAAAGGATCCAGAGCATTAGGACCTCCGCATTAATTTATGTTGGGCTTTAACTGAAACTCGAAAAACCGCTTTTCCGTACTTCTCAACATCTTTTGAGTCCGGGCATTCTAGCAGTCAGTTTCCGAGTTTGAATAGACAATTAGCAAAATAGAAAACGATTTGCTAAGGTCTCGGGAATTCATCAGCCGGTTCTCCAAATTTCCGAACAGGGAGCATTTAAACTTGAAGTCGAATATTCGAGTCCTCTTGCTGGCCGTTGTCTCACTGCTGGTCGCGGCGCCGGTGTTGAGCCAAACGCATCGCGCATCTTTGCGCGGCATCGTCTACGATCCGAATCAGGCGGTGATTCAGGGTGCAACGGTCACGCTGACGAGCGTCGAAACGAGTGAGTCACGCACGACCACTAGTAACGACGAGGGTGAGTATGCGATCGCGTCGGTGCCCGCTGGTGTCTATCAGTTGGAGATTGAGAAGTCGCCCTTCACGAAGTTCACGCTGCGAATCGAGTTGCTCGTCAACCAAACCCGGCGGCAGGACGTGACGCTGCAAATCCCGACTTCCGGCATCGTCGTCGTCGAGGCGCCGTTCGAGGAAGTACTGAAGAAAGATACTGCTTCACTCGGCACGGTTGTCGACAACCGCCAGATCACCGGCCTCCCGCTCGACGGCCGCAACTTTTACGAACTCAGCCTGCTTGTTCCCGGCGCGGCGCCGCCGGCGCAAGGTTCCGCCGGTTCGGTGCGCGGTGATTTTGCTTTCAGTGTTAACGGCGCCCGTGAAGACGCCAACAACTTCCTGCTCGACGGCGTTTACAACCTCGATCCGAAACTCAACACGTTTGGTGTGCGGCCTTCGGTCGACGCGATTCGTGAGTTTGAAATGCTCACCAGCACCTATGACGCTTCGTTCGGCCGCAATCCGGGCGCGCAGGTCAACGTGGTGCTGAAGTCAGGCTCGAACGACTTTCATGGTTCGCTGTTTGAATTTCATCGGAACGCCGCGTTCGACGCGCGCAACTTCTTCGCGCCCGCTTCCGAGCCGAAGCCGAAGTACATCCGTAACCAGTTTGGCGGCGCGATCGGTGGGCCCATCGTGCGCGATCGCACGTTCTTCTTTGCCGATTACGAAGGCACACGTTCGCGCGAAGGCATCACCCGCATCACGAACGTGCCGACGGCTGAAGAACGCGAGGGCAACTTTACGCACAGCCTGTTTGGTGTGCCGACTAACCCGTTCACCGGTCTTCCTTTCGACAGCGGGACAATCCCTGCGTTTTTCATCAACCCCGTCGGCCGTGCGATTGCCAGGCTTTATCCCCTGCCGAATAGAAACGTGCCGTTGCAAAACTTCATTTCATCGCCGACGCAGCGCGACGACAACGACAGTTTCGATGCGCGCGTCGATCACCGGCTGACGGACAAAGCCGACTTGACGTTCCGCTACAGTTTCGGTGACCGAGATCTGTTTGAGCCGTTTACAGGTCCGTCGTTCGCGCTCGTGCCGGGGTTTGGCGATACGGTCAAGCGTCGCAGCCAGAATGCGATGGGTGCGTTGACGCTGATGCTGACGCCGAAGTTAGTGAACGAAACGCGCGTGGCGTTCAGCCGCGTGGCTGCGTCGGTGACGCAGGAAGCGAGTGTGCTGAATTCGGCGGTCGGGCTGCCGGCGATTTCGCCGCGCGAGCGCGATCTTGGTTTGAGTTTTATTACGGTGACCGGCTTCTCGCCGCTCGGCGACGAAGGTAACAATCCGCAGGACAGCGTCACGAACGTCTACCAGTTGCTGAATAACTCGAGCTACATCCACGGCGAGCACCTGATCAAGTTTGGGATCGATTTTCGTTTCTCGCAGCAGAATGCTTTTCGCGACGTGGAGTCGCGCGGGCGTTTGCAGTTCTCGCCGTTTGGGCAAATCACCGGGAATGCACTCGGAGATCTGCTGCTCGGGTTTCCGCTGCTAACGAGCGTCGCGCGGGTCGACAATCCGCAACAGATTCGCACCGAGAGTTACAACTTCTACGTCAACGACAGCTTCCGCGTGACGCCGCGTCTCACGCTCATTGGCGGTCTGCGTTACGAGTACAACTCGCCGCCGGTCGACAAGGACGACCGCGCGACCGTTTACGATGTCGCGACGCGTTCGCTCGTGGCGGTGGGTACGCACGGCGTTCCGCGCAGCGGCTTCGAGCCGGATCGAAATAACTTTGCGCCGCGCGTCGGGTTTGCCTGGACCATCGGCGAAAACCAGGCGACGGTGCTCCGCGGCGGTTACGGCATTTATTACGATCAGTCGGCGCTCGCGCCGGCGGAAGCGCTGTATTTCAACTCGCCCTTCTTCGACAACAACATCTTCTTTTCGTTGCCGGGTTTGCCGCTGACCTTGAACAATCCGTTCCCATCGTTCTTCCCGTTCCCGCTGCCTGACTCCGCGCTCGCGATTCAACGCGATCTGCGCACCGGCTACATGCAGCACTGGAACTTCAACCTGGAACGGCAGCTTGGCTCCAAGGCGGTGTTGGAAGTTGCTTACGTTGGTTCGAAGGGGACGAAGTTGCTGACGGCGCGCGACATCAATCAACCGCAACCGAGCGTGTTGCCGCTGGGATTGCCGATCGTGCCGCGGCCCGATCCGCGTTTCGACGACATCAACCTGCTCGAGTCGCGCGCGAACTCAAACTACAACGCCTTGCAGGCGCGTTTTCAGCAGCGTTTGGCGCGCGGTTTCTCGACGCTCGCTTCGTACACGTGGTCTAAGTCGATTGACGATGCTTCAAACTTCTTCAGCAGTGCCGGGGATCCGAACTTTCCGCAGAACAGTTACAACGTCGCGGCTGAGCGTGGGCGTTCGAACTTCGACGTTCGTCATCGTTTGTCGGTGAGTTATTCGTACGCGTTGCCGTTCGGTAAGGGGCGGCAATATTTGGCTGATAGCGGCTGGCTGTCGACGGTTGTGGGGGGCTGGGAAACTTACGGGATCGTGACGGTGCAGTCGGGTCGTCCGTTCACGGTTGCGTTGTTATCGGAGATCGATAATAGCGGGACTGGCCGATCGATCCTCGGTTTCGGCGCCAACGATCGTCCGAACCTCGTCGGCAATCCCGAGCTTTCGCATCCGACGACGGCGCAGTGGTTCAACACCGCGGCGTTCGCCTTCTCGGCTCCCGGTACGTTCGGCAATGCCGGGCGAAACATTCTCGACGGTCCGGGTTATCAAACCGTCAACCTCTCATTGATGAAAAACACCGCGCTCAGCGAACGTATCACTCTTCAATTTCGCGCCGAGGCCTTCAATCTTTTCAACCACCCGAACTTCAACCTGCCGGATAATTTCTTGGGCTCCCCCACCTTCGGCCGCATCACCTCCGCCCGCGACCCGCGGCACATACAGTTCGGCCTCAAGCTCCTGTTCTAAGCCACAGATGGACACAGATGAACACGGATCTCTTCCTGTGAGATCCGTGTGTATCTGTGTCTGCTCTGTCTGTGAATTGCTATTCCGTTGACATCAGCGCGTGAGTCTAACTTCCACCTTCTTCCAACTGCCGCAGCCTCTTCCTTGACTTCTCGAGTAGCTGTTCGAGGCGCTGAAAGGATTCTTTCAACTCGGCTAACCCGGGTTCATCCTCAATTCGTTCTTCTTCGCGCCGTTGCATACTGGCGGCAAACTGCGCCTGCTTCTGCAGGATAAAGTCCTGGGAGCGACGAGGACCTGTCGCGGTTCGCTGCGGGCCGGTTTGGGATTTGACAGATCCCTCTCGGGATCGCTCAACACCTAAATGAAGTCAGTGAGAGTTCTGAGGGGAACTCGCAGGTCCGAGAAGCAGTTTGGACGACCCGAATGGGTGCCGGCCATCCCAGAGGGGATCTGGCGGATCCCTGAAGGGATCTGGCGGACCCCTGATGCGATCTGACGGAGCCTTGAAGAAAACTGGCCGGGCCTTGAAGAGAACTCACGGAGCCGCGAAGGGAAAGGGTGGTTCCCAAAAGTAAACCCAGGCCTCCTTGAAAGGGAGGATGTGGTCCATGAAAGGGAGGACGTGGGTTTACAAGGGGGGTCGGCAGTCCTAAGAGGGACTTTGATTATTTCAAAATCCTATTAGTCCGTGGCCACTCTGTCTTAATCCGTGGCTACGCGGTCGTCGAAGAAGCGGTACTTCGCCGTTAGCAGGAGATCGGATTCTTCGCCGGTGGGCGTCTCGGGGACCAGCGTGCCGTCGAGTTGTTCGTAGAGTGGCGGAGGGATTTCCGCGAACTCCGCCATCGGACCATACACGCTGTCCACGCCTTCCTTGAACACGTCACCAATCAAGAGATTGATGATGTGCACACGCTCGTCCGGATACTTCCGCAGGAAACCCGAAAAGCTGAAACCATCGTTGTAGAACGCGTAGACCAGCTTGCGCATCGACTCAATGCCACGGTCGAGCTTTGCCTGGTACTGACCTAAACGAGCAGCGGAGAAGTCGTTGTGATTGAACGCGTCGTGAATCGCGTCCGTGGCGAGCTCCGCCATCTTCAACGCCAGCAACACACCCGACGAGTAAATCGGATCGAGAAACCCGTACGCGTCGCCGATGATGATGAAGCCGTTTCCGGAGTTGTGTTTGGAACGATATGAGTAGTCGAGGATCGAATAAATCTTGTCGACGCGCTCGCCTTTCCCAACGCGCTTGCGGCACGGCTCGCACTTCTCAATCTCCTCGTGCAGGATCTTCGCGAGGTCCTGCCCGCGGCCCTTCAACAAATAATCAGGATCGGCCACGATGCCAACGCTCGTGATGTCGTCTTCCAGCGGGATATACCAGAACCAGCCACCGCTGCCGTGCTCGGTTCGCAAAACGAGCGTCGCGCCGCCATTTAAATCCGGCTCGCGATGTGCGCCTTTGAAATACGAATACAAAACAGCCTTCTTCAGCTTCGGATCGCGCACGCGCCAGCGAAACTTGTTCGACAGCATCGCCATCTGCCCGGTCGCATCCACGACAACCTTCGCGAAAAATTTCTCGCGCGTGCCGTCCGGCAACTGCACCTCGACACCGACCGCGCGATCGCCTTCAAACAAAACCTGCTTCACGAGCACGCCCTGATGCACCGCCACGCCCTGTTCAGCCGCGTGATTGATCAACAGTTCGTCAAAGCGAGCGCGCGTCACCTGCCACGTGACCGCACTCTCATGATGCACGGCTTCGAAGAAGTAGAACGGCCGCGACTCCTTACCCGCCGCATTCGCAAACTGCACGCTGTACTTCCGTACAAACGGGCTGTCTTTCAGCTTCTCCAGCAAGCCCATGCGCCGGAAGGTCCAGTAAGTGTCAGTCATCAACGACTCACCGATGTGATGCCGCGGAAATACTTCCTTTTCAAACAGGACCACCTGGCGACCTTCGCGCGCGAGCATCGTGGCTACGGAACTCCCGGCAGGTCCACCGCCCATTACAATGACGTCGTAAGTATTATTATTCATGCGTACCGTACGGTTCTCAGTTCAGGTTCAAAGAAATCGAGTAAGAAATGATCCACGACCAACAGACCGGGCCGGGTTAACCGGATAGTGCCGTTGTTTCGCTCCAGCAGATGCTGCGCTTGCAGCTCTTCGTAAACCGGCTGGAACTCGTGCCAAACATCGACGGCAAACTTCCGTTGGAAATAATTAGTATCAAGCGTTCCGGTTTTCAGTTGCAGCACCATCTCGCGAATCAATCGCTGCCTGGGCGTCAGCGAGACTGCGCGATAAATCGGCAGGCGACCCTCGTTAATGATGCGCACGTACTCTTCGAAGTTGTGCGCGTTCTGGAAATTGACCCCCGCAAAGTGGGAAAACGACGAAACTCCAAGCCCGATCATATCGCCGCCGTGCCACAGCGCATCGCGATAGATAAACCGGCAAGTCTTCTTCTTCGTCGCGACAATGTCAGTACCGGCAATTTCGTAGCCGTGCGCCAGAAACTGTTCGAACGCGTAGTCGAGCCAGTGACGCTTGGTGGGCCAGTCGGCAATCGGCGACTGCCTGCCCTGCTTCAGAATGTCCTGCGAAATGATCGTGTTGTACGGTAACTCCATCTGATAGATCGTGACGGAGTCGGGTTCGAGCTCGACAGCGCGGCGCACTGTCTCGCGCCACTTCTCTTCCGTCTCGCCCATCATGCCGGCGATCAGATCGATATTAATCTGCGGAAAGTCGACTTCCCGGGCCCAGGCGTAAGCACGATAAATCTCGGGTGAAAGATGAGCGCGGCCATTGGCGGCGAGAATCTCGTCGTCGAAGTGTTCGATGCCGAGACTGAGACGCGTCACGCCGATGTCTTTCAACGTTTCGAGCTTCGATTTATGTATCGTGCCGGGTTCACATTCAAACGTGACCTCTTCCGCGTTTGCCCAGCTCACGTGACGGTTCAAACCCTCGACGAGATAACGCAGTTGCCGATCGCTGATGTAAGAAGGAGTGCCGCCGCCGAAGTAAGCGAAGCGCAGCCGGCGTCCCTGAAAAGCAGCGGTGCGGCTGTAGAGCTCGTTCTCTTTGATGAGCGCGTCGAGATAGACTTCGATCTCGGAAGCATTCTTGTCGGTATAGACTTTGAAGTAACAGAACAGGCAGCGCTTGCGGCAGAAAGGAATGTGCAGGTAAAGACCGAGCGGGTCGTCTATTCGCGGCGGCTGAGCCAACGCATCGAGCGCCTGCGGTACGAACTCCGGCTTCCATTGCGAGAAGGGCGGGTAGTTCGAGACAAAATAATTCCCTACCTCAGTTCTTGTTTGCGGTACCTCTACAGTCATGAACTCAGCAAATTAGCATCAAGCGCGCCGGATGGGCAATTAGGGCTGTATAATCCCCGATTACTACGCGCGAAGCAATTCGTAGGTTGCACATGCCCCCAACACCTGGCTTCAGTTTTTCGGATCGCAAGACCTATTTAATTTACGTTTTGATGCTGCTGTTCTTCGTGGCGGCAATCGCGCTGATACTCTGGATTGGAAGCGGGCCACAGATAAACACCGAAGGACACGGATCTTCGCTGGCAGGAAATCTGTGGCAGAACTTCAGGTCGCCGCTGAGTATTTTGTTGGTGCAGATCGTCGTGATCCTCGCGGCGGCCGGATTGGTCAGCAGACTCTTTCGTCGTATCGGACAGCCGCCCGTGATGGGCGAGATGCTCGCGGGAATCATTCTTGGTCCGTCGGTGCTCGGCTTTTTCTTTCCGCAGGCGATGTCGTTCATCTTTCCGGCGTCGTCACTCGAAACACTGCGCCTGCTCAGCCAGATCGGCGTCGTGCTGTTCATGTTCATCGTCGGCATGGAACTGAACGTCAGGCACGTGAAGGAAAGAGGCTCGGCCGCGGTGATGATCAGCCACGCGAGCATCATCGTGCCGTTTGTGCTCGGCTCGGGACTCTCGTTGTTTCTCTATCGCGAGCTCGCGCCGGCGGGAACCTCGTTCAGTGCGTTTGCGTTATTCATCGGGGTCGCCATGAGCATCACCGCCTTTCCGGTGCTCGCACGAATTCTTGAAGACCGCGGCCTGTCGCAAACTCAACTCGGCTCGATGGCGATCACGTGCGCGGCTGTCGACGACGTTACCGCGTGGTGCATCCTGGCGCTGGTGATTGCACTGGTGCAGGCCAGCGGCGTCATCGTTTCGTTAACGACGATCGTGTTCACGTTGCTGTTCGCCGCCGCGATGATCTTTGTAGTGCGGCCGCAGTTGCGCCGGATGGTAAAACTGGCGACCGGCGCACACGTACACACACGACGTTTGATTGCGGGCGTACTGGCGTTCGTGCTCGTCTCGGCGCTGATCACCGAGACGATCGGGATTCACGCATTGTTTGGGGCTTTCGTTGCCGGTGTGGTGATGCCGCCATCGACGGACTTCCGCTTGTTTCTCCGCGAGAAACTGGAAGCGTTCAGCGCCGCCGCGCTGCTGCCGTTGTTCTTTGCGTTTACGGGTCTGCGCACGCAGGTGGGTTTGCTGAACGACTGGCGAAGCTGGGCGCTCTGCGGCGTAATCATTGTGGTCGCGATTGCGGGCAAGCTCGGCGGCAGCATGTTGATGAGCCGCTGGACGGGCATGAGCTGGTCGCAATCGTTTTCGCTCGGCGCGTTGATGAACACGCGCGGATTGGTTGAGCTGGTCGTGCTGAATATCGGTTACGACCTCGGCATTCTGTCGGGCCGCATCTTTGCGATGATGGTGTTGATGGCGCTGGTCACGACGTTCATGACCGGACCGTTGCTGTCACTGGTCAACATTCGAGCAAAAGGAACTGCTTAAAGGAGAACTGCGATGACGAGAAAAATGCTTGTTGCGTTTGCCGCAATTATTGCCGCGACGATTTTCGCCTTAGCCGCCGCTACGAAACCGAACTTCAGCGGCACCTGGAACATGGACCGGGCCCGCAGCTTCAGCATGCCCGGAGATATGACGCAGATCCTCACCATCACGCAGAAGGAAGATCAGATGGAAGTCGAAACCAGGCTGATTCAACCGAACAGTGAGAGGACGGTGAAAGACACTTACTACTTCGACGGCAAAGAACACGAATTCACGCCCGTGGTGCCGCCCGGACAGCCGCCCGCGAAAGGCAAGCGCACCGCCAGTTGGATGCCGAACGACGCCGGCCTTTTAGTGACTGACATAACGACGGCGCAGACGCCGAAAGGTGAGATCACGACGCAGAACATGCGGAAGTGGACGCTCAATCGAGACGGTGAGTTAGTGATCGACTCCTACGTCGACAACCCAAACGTCTCGTACGAAGCAAAGCGGGTTTTCAAGAAGCAGTAACCTTTACTTAGGCGAGATGTCGTAAGCCGCCATCTCGTTGGCGTTGCGCACCAGCAGACGTCCATCGGCAATCGCCGGATAGTTCCACGTCTTGCCTTGTATAGCCGAGAAGCGCGCCAACTCGGTGTAGGCGTCAGGCGAGGCTTTCACGAGCGCAAGATCGCCGCTGTCGCTGGTCACGATCAGGTTGCCGCTCGCCACCAGCACCTGACCGTAGCCGTAGCGACCGCCCTTCCACTTGCGCTCGCCCGTACTCACGTCGAGACAAGTCAGAATTCCTTCATCGAGCCCGTACACGTAACCGTTGTACAGCACCGAGCTGTTGAACTTGTTCTTCATGTTTACGTTTTCCCAGACGGTCGTCGCGGTGTAGCTTTGCCCGCTACCCTTCACCTCGACCAGCGCCGCGCCCTTTCCGTAGCCGGATGAAATGAAGAAGCGGTTCTTGTCGACCATGACTGGCTGCGAAACGTTGATCCCCATGCTCGTGTCCCACGGATAACTCCAAAGCAGGGCGCCGGTCTCCGGCACGAGTCCAAGGACACGCGAAGCACTGACGACAACGATCTGTCGCCGGCCCGCGAGCTCGACCAGCATCGGCGAGACGTACGCCTGGTTGTCGCTGAGTGACTTCCAAACCGGCGCGCCCGTCAGCTTGTTGTAAGCAACGACCGACTTGTTATTCGCACCGCCGGGTAGAACGATCACTTTGTCATCAACAATCAACGGCGAACCGGCAACACCCCACTGCAAGTTCGATGCCTGGTTGTCGGCAAGAATGTTCTTGCCCCAGATCACGGCGCCGCTGTTTGCGTCGAGACAACGCAGTTCGCCAGTGCCGCCGAGTGCATAGAGCTTGCCCTGGTCCCACGTCGGCGTGGCGCGCGGTCCGTCTCCCGTATCGTCGCCCGGCGAATACTCCGCGTTCCAACGCTGCGTCCACAATTCGCGGCCGGTGGCGACGTCGTAAGCGGCGACCACTTCCTGGCCGCGTCGCTGCTCGATGGTGTAAGCGCGGCCGTCGGCAACAGAAAACGACGCGTAGCCGAGACCGACTGGTTGTTTCCAAAGAGGGGTAAGGCCGTTGGCGGGCCAGCTCGTCAAGACGGGTGTTGCTTCGTAGTTGCCGTCGCGCTTCGGTCCGCGGAAGTTGGTCCAGTAATTTCGCCCCGCCGCAGTAGCGGGCGCGGCAGTTGTTTGAGCCGGAGAGGCGCCGGGACTCGCCTGCGTAACTGCACTCGCGGCCGCGACAGGTGCAGCGGGAGCCTGTGCAGCTTGTGCCTGCCGGTGCTGCTCGAGTTCCGCGTAATGCGCTTCGGTCGATTGGGCGCGGAGATACTTCCAGGCGCCGAAAACTGCGACGACCAACACGACGATCACGCCGGCGCTAATCAGTAAGGTCCTGGACTTGTAGAAAGGTGTACTTTGCTGTGGCTCGAACATAGCTACCGCCTTAAGGTTGGATACCTCTTAGACGCCGCAAACCGGGGAATGTTTCAGTCGCCATTTCTTTAGCCACAAAGAAGCACAAAAGGCACAAATGAGTGAGCAAAACCTTTTGTGCTTCTTGTGCCTCTTAGTGGCCCAAGCTTCTCTCACGCCCGCATCAACTTCCGATGCAGTACAGGTTTTTCTCGCCCCGAATAAAGATACGCCCATCGGCAATCGCTGGTGAAGCATAAACCGCTTCGCCGAGCGAGTTTGTGCCGATAATCTCGTGCTTCGGCCCGGCTTTCACGATGAACGTATCCCCGTCTTCGCTCGTCATCAGAATCTTTCCCTCGAAAGCCACGGGCGAGGCGGTGAACGTCGCGGGGATCGGAATGCGTCCGCCCTCGTACTTCACTTCGCCGGTCTTCGCGTCGATGCAGGTGAGAATCCCGCGATCGGTCGTCAGGTAAAGATAATCGCCGTAGAGAATCGGCGACGGCACGTAAGCAGTGCCCTTCTCGTACTTCCACGGCACGCTCTTGCTGCCGGTTAAATCACCACTGCCGCCAAGCTTGATCGCCAGCGCAATCTTCGCCGGAAAACCCGCGACGACAAACACCGTGTCGTTGTTGGCAACCGGCGAAGGAATCGCGTTGCTCTCGACGCCCTTGTGACGCCACAGCTCTTTGCCGGTGGCCGGATCGTAAGAGATCACGAACTCGGTGCCACTCGCGATCAGTTCCGACCGCGCCGCAGTCTTCACGAGCAGCGGCGTCGACCAACTGACCTGCACCTTGCGCGGCGTGCGCCAAACTTCCTTGCCCGTCTTCTTGTCCAACGCGACGATGAACGACGACTCACCGTTCTCTTCATCGCACTGCACGATCACCAGGTTCTCAAAAAGAATCGGTGACGTGCCCGTGCCCATGCCGACCGTGCCGAGGTTTCCGAGTTGAGCCTTCCACGCGAGTTTGCCGTTGTAGTCGTAGGCGTAGAGTCCCTCGGTGCCGAAGAACGCGTAGACCAGTTTGCCGTCGGTAGCCGGCGTCGAAGCGGCGTAAGAGCTCTTGCGGTGACGGTTGTCGTACGGCGTGCCTTCCCACGCCACCACGTCCCACAGGATCTTGCCCGTGTTGCGATCCAGGGCGAGCACTTTGAACGTGTGCTTGTGATCGGCGCCGACGCTGTCCGGATGTATATATTCCTTGCCTTCGATCGTGTGTTTGACGGCCTTCGCGCCGCTCACGGCTTCGCCTTCAACCGCGGTCGTTAAAAAGATCTTGTTGCCCCAGACGATGGGCGACGAATGCCCGCGGCCCTCGATCGGAGTTTTCCACTTGATGTTCTTCGTCGGCGTCCACTCTGCCGGAAGGTTTTTCTCGTTCGAGATGCCGGAACCATCCGGACCGCGCCACTGCGGCCAGTTCGCGGCGAGGCCGATGGTGGTAAGCGAAAATAGTGCAACGAAGGCGAGACTAAGAATGCGCGAAGCTTTCACTGTTTTGTTCCTTTGCTGTTCGAGCTGTTTTTATCCGCGTCTCCAAACGCGTACAAATGCGACACCGTACGCACGATCACGACTCCGTTCGAGATCGCCGGCGTGGCCATCATCACTTCACCAACCGGATTCTTGGCGAGCAACTCGTATTTCGGTCCGGCCTTCACGACGAACACGTCGCCGTCTTCGCTGGCCAGATAGATCTTTCCGTCAGACGCGACCGGCGAAGCCGTAAACGCGCCGCCGGTGCCGCCGAGCCGTTCCTGATAAACGCGCTCGCCGGTCTTCGCGTTGTAAGCCGTCAGCACGCCCTGGTTGGAGCAGGTGTAAAGCAGATCGCCGTAGACGATCGGCGTCGGCATGTATGGCCCGCCGCGTTGCTTGCTCCAGGCGATGAAGTCGCTCGACTCCTTGCCGTCTTTCAACGAAAGGTCGCCGCTGCCACCGGGCTTGATCGCGTAGATCGGTTGAATCGGCGCGTAACCGCTCGTCACGAAGATCAGGTCGAAAGCCGCGATCGGCGTCGGCGTCGTGATCTCCGACATGGGGCCGAGACGCCAGAGTTCTTTGCCGGTGACCGGATCGTAACTGCGGATCGCCTTCGGACCGCTGGTAATCAATTCCGCGCGTTGTTTGCCTTCGTAAATTGTCGGCGTGCCCCACGAAGGAATCTCTTCGCGATCCGTCTTCCAGACTTGTTTGCCTGTTTTGATGTCGTAGGCTGCGATGAACGAATTCTTCTGGAGGTCGGCCTGAATGATGACGAGGTTTTTGTAGATGATGGGCGAGCTGCCGTATTCCCACTGGTAATCGGCGTCGTAGAACCACCCGGCATCCATCACGCCCAGATCCTGTTTCCAGAGCAGCTTGCCGTTGAGGTCGTAAGCGTAGAGACCTTCCGAACCAAACATCGCGATTAAATACTTGCCGTCGGTGACGGGCGTCGACGCGGCGTGGGAAGACTTCGGATGGCGCTTCACTTTGGGAATGCCTTCGTACGCGACGCGTTCCCAAAGTATCTTGCCCGTGTTCTTGTCGATCGCGTAGACCTTCCAGGTGTGTTTTGGATCGTTCTTGACGGGCGTCGTGTCACCGAAGAGTCCGAAACGAGTTTCGTCTTTCTCGCTGTTGACGGCGGTAGTGACGAAGATCTTGTCGCCCCAAACGACGGGGCTCGAATGGGCTAGTCCCGGGATGTCGAGTTTCCAGCGGACGCCCTGCGCCGCGGGCGCGTCCCATTTCACCGGCTGGCCCGGACTCTCGACGACGCCCGTCGCACTGGGACCACGAAACTGCGGCCAGTTCTGCGCGGACGCGGTGGTTACGAAGACCGTCAGCAAAGCGAGAGATAGTGTTAGTCGTTTCATCAGCACCTCTGGTTATTCGATCTTTTTCAACTGCGTGGTACCGCGCCCGTCCTTGAGGGTGGCGCCGGTGATCTTGTCAGCTTCAATGTTGAAAGTGACGGTGACTCCCGAAAACGCGATCGGACGAAACGTCGTCTTGTCGATGGCCATCATCTGGTAGGCATCGCGGCCCAGAGTCGCAAAGAGCTTTCCTTCCTTCACGGTGACGGCGATCTCCGGTCCCGGGTCTCCGCGGTATTTGCCGGCGTAGCTTTGCAGCGTCGCCGTGTCGATTTCCAGCGGCGGCTGAGCGCCGGCTTTCTTCAACATCTCGGTGATCGCGGCGTTCTTTTCGTCGGTTGAAGAAAGCGCAAGGGCGGCGGTAAGCGTCTGCGCCGTCGCCTTGCCATTGTCGAGCGCAAGCTTAACGAGTTCTGCATTGCTTCGGCGCACTCCATTCATGAGCACGTCGTCAACGTCGCTGGCGTCCTTTTCTAACAGCAGCTTAACGACGTCGACGTGATTGTTGTCGAGCGCCCAGCTCATCGCGGTCGCGCCGTAGAAAGTGTCCTTCACTTTCACGTCCGCGCCTCGATCGAGAAGCACCTTCGCCACCTGCGCATAACCACGTTCCGCGGCTTTGAAGAGTGCTGTCGTGCCGTAGCGGAAGCGCGCATTTACGTCGGCGCCGCTATCCAAGGCTTTAGTCACGGCGGCAACGTCTCCTTTGCGCACCGCTTCAAAAAGCTGATCGTTCAATGCCTGTTTTGAAGTTGTCGCGGTTTGCAGCGGCAGCAATGCCACCAGCGAGTAGAGAAGGAACTTAGGGAGCACGATGGTTTCTCCTGCCGACAGATCTAAGCAAATCTAAGCAACGCCAGATTAACGGATGAGGCGGAACCTGTTAGAATTCACCGGAAAAAAATGTAACGCAGCAACGTGAGCGTACGTATTCTACATCGTCAGGGTTGCAAGCGAAACTAATTCATTCTAGCCCGTAGCAGGTTTCCTAAAATGACCAACTTCATCTCCATTTTATTGAACGTCTGTCTGGCATCGTCGGTCGTGATCGCAGGCGATTGGGCCGAATGGCGTGGACCCGCACGCGACGGCATCTCCACTGAAAAGAACTTGCCGGAGAAATGGTCGCCCGCGGGTGAGAACCTCGCGTGGAAGGCGCCTTACGGTGGACGCTCCGCGCCAATCGTCATGGGCGATCGCGTTTACCTGCAAAACACCGCCGGCGCAGGCGAGACCGAGCAGGAACGGATCATGTGCTTCAACGCCGACAATGGAAAGCTGCTGTGGGAACATCGCTTCAACGTTTACCTCAGCGACGTGCCGCCGCATCGCGTCGGTTGGGCGTCACCGGTCGGCGATCCCGCGACCGGAAATGTTTACGTGTTTGGCGTCGGCGGCAACCTGATCGGTTTGAATCGCGACGGCAAGGTCTTGTGGGAACGGTCGCTTGGTGAAGATTTCGGCTTGCTCACGACGCACGGTGGCCGGACGGTCTCGCCGATCATCGACGGCGATCTCGTGATCATCAGCGGCGTCACGTTTCAGTGGGGCCAGAACGGACGCGGCGCCCATCGCTTCATGGCGTTCGACAAGAAGACGGGCGAAACGGTTTATGTGAGTGCTCCCGGCGGCCGCCCCTACGATACGACTTACGCGCCGCCGATCATCGCGGACATCAACGGCACTCGCTTGTTGATTCAGGGCTCGAGCGACGGTTTCGTTCACGCCATCAAACCGCAAACCGGCGAACCCGTTTGGAAAATCGAGATCAGTAAACGCGGACTCAACACTGGCGTGGTCGTCAAAGGCACCACCGCGATCCTGACGCACAGCGAAGAGAACCTCGACTCGAGCGAGATGGGAATGATGATGGCCGTCGATGCGACCGCGAAAGGCGAGATCAAGAAGGATCAGATCAAGTGGAAAACCTACGGCTGGCAGGGCGGCTTCTCTTCTCCCGTAATCGACGGTGATCGGATGTACCAGATCGATAACGGCGCCAACATCGGTGCGTTCGATATCAACACCGGCAAGCAACTGTGGCTGAAGAACCTCGGCACGATTCAGAAGGCGTCGCCTGTGCTGGCTGATGGCAAGCTTTACGTCGGCACCGAGAGCGGAAAGTTTTATATCCTGCGACCGAGCGCGACCGGCGTCGAAATTCTCAGTGAGACCGCACTCGGCACCGAACAAAAGCCCGAAGCCGTCATCGGTTCGGCGGCAGTATCGAATGGACGCGTCTACTTCGCCAGCGACTCGGCGCTGTATTGCATCGGCAAGAAGAAACACGACACCTCGTCGCAGCACGCGACGGGTGCGCCGGTTGCCGCGCAGGCGAGTTCGAATCCGGCGACCTGGGTGCAAGTGGTGCCGACCGAATTGATGCTGAAACCCGGAGACAAGGTGAACTTTCGGGCGCGGCTCTTCGACGCCCAGGGAAACTTCATTCGCGAAGAACCAGCGGCTGAATGGTCGCTCGACCAGTTGAAAGGCACGATCGCCAACGGCAGCTTCACGGTCCCAAATGATGCAACTGGCCAGGCAGGACTAGTGAAAGCAACCGTCGGCGGCATCAGCGGCACGGCGAGCGTGCGTGTATTTCCGCCGCTGCCGTGGAGTGAAAACTTCGACGCACTGGCTGTAAATGCGGCGCCGCCGAACTGGGTCAGCATGACGATGAAATTCGCTGTGCGCGATCAGAACGGCAACAAGGTGCTGGCGAAGCTGACTGAAGGCTCATCCCTGTTGAGCCGCTCTCGCGCCTACATCGGCCCGTCCGATTGGTCTAACTACACGGTCGAAAGCGACGTCATGGGAACGCAGAAACGACGGCAGCAAGGTGACGTCGGCGTGATCGCGCAGCGTTACGTGTTGACGCTTTACGGCAACAGCCAGATGCTGCACATCGAGCCGTGGCAACCGGAAACGAAACGTACCGTCAACGTGCCGTTTGCGTGGAAACCTGACACGTGGTATCGCATGAAGCTCGAGGTGCAAAACCTGCCCGACGGCAAGACGCGCGCGCGCGGAAAAGTTTGGCCTGTGGGTGAGCCGGAACCCGCGGCCTGGATGATCGAACGCATCGATCCGATTCCCAACCGCCAGGGAGCTCCCGGTATCTTCGGCAACGGCCTCGCCGAACTCTACTTTGACAACATAAAGGTGTACGCGAACAAATGAGAATTAAAAATCTTTACGCTCTTATCGTCCCGATTCTCTGCGTCGGTATTTACTTTCTCGCGCCCGCTACTTCCGCGTCCGATCCCGGCACCGGCGATTGGCCCATGTGGGGCGGCACTCCCGATCGCAACATGGTGTCGAACATGAAGGGCTTGCCGACCAGTTGGGACGTCAAGACCAAGAAAAACGTGAAGTGGGTCGCCCAGCTCGGTTCGCAAAGTTACGGCAACGTCGTGGTGTCCGGCGGGATGGTGTTCGTCGGCACGAACAACGAAGGACTGCGCGATCCGAAAGTCACCGGCGACAAAGGCGTGCTGATGGCGTTTCGCGAATCAGACGGCGAGTTCATGTGGCAGATGGTTCACGACAAACTCGCCAGCGGCCGTGTCAACGACTGGCCGTATCAGGGAATCGCGTCATCGCCGCTGGTCGACGGCAATCGTCTTTACTACATTTCGAACCGCGCCGAGCTGATGTGTCTCGACACGCAGGGTTTCCGTGACGGCAAGAACGACGGCGTTCAGGACGAAGTACGGAAAGGGCCAAACGATGGCGATGTCATCTGGCGCTTCGACATGATGGACGAAGTCGGTTCGTTGCCGCACAACCTCGCGAACTCATCGCCGGTCATGTACGGCGACCTGATTTTTGTCAGCACGTCCAATGGCCAGGACGAGAGTCATGTCAACATCCCTTCGCCGAAAGCACCATCGATCATCGCGGTCAACAAGAACACGGGCAAGCTCGTTTGGGAAGACAACTCCGTGTTCGATCGCATCCTGCACGGTCAGTGGTCATCGCCGACGGTGGGAACGATCGGCGGCGTGGTGCAGTTGGTCCACGCGCAGGGTGACGGTTGGATTCGCGGTTACGAAGTGCTCACCGGCAAGAAGCTGTGGGAGTTTGATACGAACCCGAAAGACGCCGTCTGGCCCAAGACGCGCAACGAACTGATCAGCACGCCGGTGATTTACGAAGACCGCGTTTACATCGCCAACGGCCAGGACCCGGAGCACGGTGAAGGCGTCGGTCACATGTACTGCATCGACGCCACCAAACGCGGCGACATCACGAAGACGGGATTAGTTTGGCACTACGACAAGATCCGGCGCTCCATTTCCACGCCCGCGATCAAAGACGGAGTCGTTTATGAGGCCGACTTCAGCGGCTTCCTGCACGCGCTCGACGCTAAGACTGGTGAGGTCTACTGGACTCACGATCTCTTCGCCGCCGTCTGGGCCTCACCGATGCTCGTTGACGGCAAAATCTACCTCGGCGACGAAGATGGCGACGTGGTGATCATGCAGGAAGGCAAGACGAAGAAAGTGATTGCCGAGATCAATATGGGTAGCTCCGTCTACTCGTCGGCGGTGCCCGCGCACGGCACGTTGTTCATCTCGAATCGCAATCAGCTTTACGCGCTGGCTGAACCCACCACAGCCAAACCGTCGACGGCCCGGAACTAAAAGGTGAGGCCACGAAAAGGCACAAGAGGCACAAGACTGTTTTGTGCTTCTTGTGCCTCTTTGTGGCAGCAACGAAATGAAAGATTTTGATTTTCAGCCACGCACCCGCGTCGTATTTGGCGCGGGTGCCATCAAGCAACTCGGCACGCTGGCAACGGAACTCGGATTTCGCCGCACGCTGCTCGTCGCCGATCACGGGCTGGTGGCTTCAGGCCACGTCGACGAAGCGATAACCCCGTTACAAACCGCCGGCATCGAAATCATTCGTTTCCACGACTTTGAAGCCAATCCCGACACACGCATGATCGAAGCGGGCACGGCGTTCGTTGCCGAGCAGCAGATCGATTCGCTCATCGGACTCGGCGGCGGCAGCTCGATGGACTGCGCCAAAGGCATCAACTTCCTGCTCACCAACGGCGGCCGCATGGCCGACTATGGCGGTTACGGCAACGCCACCAAACCGATGTTGCCGATGATCGCCATCCCGACTACGGCCGGCACTGGCAGTGAGGCGCAAAGTTACGCGCTGATCTCCGACGCAGACACGCACGTGAAGATGGCTTGCGGCGATCCGAAAGCAGCGTTCCGTGTTGCGCTGCTCGATCCGGCGTTGACGGTGTCGCAGCCGCGCAGCATCACGGCAACGTCGGGCTTCGACGCGATTGCGCACGCGGTCGAGACTTACGTCACGACGAAGCGCACGCCGGTTTCGGAAATCTTTTCGCGTGAAGCGTGGCAACTGCTGGAAGGAAATTACGAGCGCGTGCTGGCGACGCCGGACGATCTTGAGGCACGCGGCGCGATGCAGTTGGGCGCGTTCTACGCCGGGGTCGCAATCGAGAACTCGATGCTCGGCGCGACGCACGCTTGCGCGAATCCGTTGACGGCGCGTTACGGCACGGCGCACGGCGAGGCGATCGCGATCTTGCTTCCTTCGGTGGTTCGTTGGAATGAAAGTGCAGCCGGCGATCGGTATGCGACGTTGTTGCGGTTGTCGACTGCGGCCACGGATGAAAGCGAACACACACCGACTGAGGCGCTGGCGCGCCGGCTCGAAGAACTCGCAGCAGCGGGAGGGCTGCAAGCGGATCTGAGCGGAGTGGGGATTAAGAAAACCGATCTTGGGGATCTGGCGGCCGAAGCTGCCGAGCAATGGACCGGCACGTTCAATCCGCGGCCGTTCAGTAAAGAAGGCGCGCTGGAGGTTTACTCATGCGCGTACTGAACAGACTATTCGAAGTTTGCCTCGTGATTTGCTGTCTTGTGCTTCTTGGTGGCCTGGCACCGGTCAACGCTCAGGACACGCCCGCCGACAACTGGTCGCAGTTTCGCGGCAATCCGTCGTTGACGGGAGTCTCGCAGTCGAACGTTCCCGCCACCCTGAAACAGCTCTGGACGTACGAAGCCGGAGATTCGATCGAGTCATCCGCTGCCATCGTCGGCGGTACCGTCTTTGTCGGTTCGCAAAAGGGCGAGCTCGTCGCGCTCAGTCTCGCAAACGGATCCGTCTACTGGAAATTCGCCACCGGCAATGCGATCGGTGAATCGTCACCAGCGTATAGCAACGGCGTCGTCTACATCGGAGATCTCGGCGGCTGGTTGAATGCGGTCAATGCCGCCACCGGCAAAAAGCTTTGGGCGCACCATGCCAACGGCGAGATCAAATCGTCGCCGGTGGTCGTAGGCGATCGCGTCTTGATTGGTTCGTACGACGAGTTTCTCTACTGTCTGTCGACGCGCGATGGCTCGGTGCTGTGGAAGTTCAAAACGAACGGACCGGTCCACTCGACGCCCAGCATCTGGAACGGCATGGCTTTCATCGCCGGCTGCGACGAGCTGTTTCGCGCCATCCGCATTGCTAACGGCAAAGAAGTTTTCAACGTTTCCTCCGGAGCGTATACTGGCGCCTCCCCCGCACTGCGAGATGGTTCCGCGATCTACGGCACTTTTGACAATCAGGTCCTCGGGGTGAATTTGGCCCGGCGCAAAATTGCCTGGGTCTACGAACACCCGGAACGCAAGTTTCCTTACTACTCATCCGCGGCCGTCACGCCGACGCGCGTCGTCGTCGGCGGGCGCGACAAACTGGTCCACGGCCTGACGACGGCGGGCAAAGGCGTTTGGACGTTTGCCACGCGCTCGCGCGTCGAATCGTCGCCGGCGATTGCCGGTGACCGGGTTTTCGTCGGTTCGAACGACGGACGCTTCTATGTTTTGAACCTCACGGACGGCGCCAAGCTGTGGGAATTCGACGCGGGCGCGCCGCTGTCGGCTTCCCCCGCGATCGCGAACGGAAAAATCGTGATCGGCTCTCAAGACGGCCGCCTCTACTGCTTCGGCTAGTCAGCTAGCCACTGCGACAGAAGGAGGAGCTCATGCCTAAAGTTAACGCGAACGGCGTTACCCTGAACTACGAACGACAGGGCAGCGGTGAACCGCTGATCCTGATTCCCTATCTCTCCGCCGACAACACCTGCTACGCCTTTCAAGTCGCCGAGTACGCGAAACACTTCACCTGCATTTCGATCGACCTGCGCGGTGCCGGCGAAAGCGATAAACCCGAGGGTGAGTATTCGACCGAGCTTTACGCGATTGATGTAGCTGCGTTGATGAACGCGCTAGGAATTGCGCGAGCTCACATTTGGGGCATGTCGCTCGGTGCGGCCGTCGGGATGTGGCTCGCCGCAAAGCAGCCGGATAGGGTTAAGTCGTTGTCGCTACACGGCGGCTGGCACAAAAGCGACGCCTACCTCAAAACCGTCGTTCAAGGCTGGCAGGTGATGGCCAAGGGGTTCGGCAGCGTCCCTGAGATGGTGATCGAAGGAATCTTTCCATGGTGCTTCACGCCTGACTTTTACTCACGGAAGTTTGACGTGATTCAGTCGCTGGCCGCGTTCGTGCGCAGCCGGCCCGCCATGTCGGTCGAGGCGTTCATGAAGCAGTCGAACGCCGTCATCGCGCACGACATTCAGTCGCAACTCTCGCGCATCACCGCTCCGACGCAGATCACGTTCGGACGTCACGATCAGGTAACGTCAGTTCGTTTCGCCGAACCGCTGCAAACAGGAATCAGGAATACGGAGTTTTACGTGTTCGAAACGGCTTCACACGCGCCGATCTACGAGGCGACGGAGGAGTTCAACCAGCGGACGCTCGCGTTTCTGCAACAGCACGCCGGGCAGGCGGCGGGTTCAAGCAGTTAAGAACGTTTACCCACAAAAAGGCACAAGAAGTGCTCCTTCTTAATCTTTTTGTGCCTCTTTGTGGTTCAAAAATACCTCGCGACGGTGCTGCGGGCCGGCTTTTGGGTCGCGAGAGAAACCAACCACATCAATAAGGCCGATACGATCACCATCGGCACGACCGGCATGAAGCCAAACACTGCCGTGCCGCCCGGCGTTCGCGTTAACACTTCCGCTCCGCCGAGCGACCAGACGACTGTTGCCGGTCCAGGTGCCGGAGCGGGTACAGCCGCCTGAAACACTGCGACCGCAACGACCGCAAACGCAGTCCACACCGTCACCGCGAGCGCGCCCCACTTCGTACTTCCCTTCCAGAACAACGCCGCGACCAGCAACGGCGATAAAGCCGCGTAACCGGAGAAAGCGTATTGAATCGCGAGCTCGAAGATCGTCTCCGGCGCGCGCAAGGCGACGGCGTAGGCAACGAGCGTGATGATGATGATGAAGAGACGTCCGGTTTGCACTTGCACTGCTTCACCGAACCTTCGTTTGCCGCCGTAGAAGGCGAAGACGTCCTCCGTGAACATTGTCGAGAGCGCGAGGATCTGTGAGTCGCTGGCCATTACCGCCGCCATGATGCCCGCGCCGAGTAGCCCCGCCAGCCAGAGCGGCGCGTAGCGTTGCAGCAGCAACATGATCACGTCGTCACCGCCCGACTGTTCGCGTAGCTCGTCACGCTGCTCGGGCGCCATGTTCTTGCCTTGCGTGGCCAGCACACGACGCGCTTCCTGCTTCGCGCGAATCTCCGGCACGTCCGCCACACGGTTCGCCATGACGCCGAGAAACACGCACGGCAGCCAGATCGCCAGGATGCAAAGCGGGTAGAAGATCACCGTCTTCTTGAACTGGCTCATCTTCTGCGCCGTCAGGCAGAAGATCAGAATGTGTGGAAACGCGATTGCCGAAAGCGGAATGAAGGTGTAGCTGAAAAAGTAGTACGGCGAGATGCGTTCGCGCGTCAGCAGATACGCCAGCGGCGATTTCTGCATCGCCTGCGCCGCGGTGGTAAAGCCGCCCATGCCGACGCCGATCACGATCAGCGCCGCGGCGCCGAAACAGAGAAAGAGCACCGTCTGAAACGTGTTCACCCACGCGGTGCCGCGCATTCCACCGAAGAACACGTAACCCATCACCACGAGCGCGACGATGGCGCCGCCAAACCAGTAAGGCACGGCGCCGCCGCTGATCGTGTAGAGCGTCGTGCCGCCGCCCATGATGCCGATAATGATGTAAGGCACGAGCAGCACTGCCTGCACGACGAAGATCGCCGTGCCGATGTGGCTGCACTCCCAACGATCGCGAAACATCTGTACCGGCGTCATGAAGCCGTACTTCTTGCCGAGCGCCCAAACGCGTGTACCGATCAAAAAGATCGTCAACGGAATGACGAGTCCCGACGACGACGCCATCAAGCCAAACGTGACGATGCCGTTGCTGAACGCGTGTCCCGACGAGCCGAGAATCGCGAACGCCGTCATGTTCGTGCCGAACAGCGAAAACAGAAACACGAAGGGGCCAAGCGAGCGGCTGGCGAGAAAGTAGTCTTCCGCTTTTTCCCGGCCGGACGAACGGCGAAAGGCGAAAATGCCGATGTAGAGAACGGTCGCGAGATAAATGAAAACGACGATGGCGGGAATCAAGCGCGCTCATCCTCCCTGGGCTTCGTTTGTTCAACTTCGCGTTCGAGGTGAGAAGGCCAGGCGTAGGTGACGAGCAGCCACATCAGCAGCGCGGCGGCGATCGAAAATACTCCGTGGTAGAAGAGACCGATGGGGATGAAGCCGAAAACCAGATAAGGACTTCGCCAGAACCAGATGTCCTGATGAAGGATGTAGAGGGCAGCGACCGCAACAACAAGCAGGATGCTTCTCATGTTGAGTGGTCGCTGACCCTAGCAAAGCGGTTTGGGCCGTGTCAAGCTTCTTCTAATTACGCCGCCACAGCCTCGATCACACTAAACGGAGATTTCGTGCGCGTGATCCGATGTTCCCGTTCCTCATCACCGGCCCGCGCGGCGCACGCTTTCGCAGTCGATGTGGTGGCGTTTGATCATGCGGTCGAGTGTCTTGCGATCGACGGCCAGCACGCGCGCGGCCGCCTGCTTGTTGCCACGCGTGTGCTCGAGGACCTGCGCGACGTAGCGTCCCTCGATTACGGACAACGGCACCCACTCTTCGTTCGCATGTCCGTTACTCGGCGGCGTCTCGGCGTTGATAGTTTCAAATTGATGCTGCGTGTAGTTGCGCACACGTTCAGGCAGGTCTTTCACGCGAATGGTACCGTCGCACGTCGCAGCCGCGCGCACGACCGCGTTTTCCAACTCGCGAACATTTCCCGGCCAGCTATAACGCTCCAACAACGCTAACGCTTCGTCAGAAAACTTCACCGGCGAATTCATCACGTAAACTCGTTCCGCAAAGGTCTGGGCCAACAGCGCAATGTCTTCGAACCGTTCGCGCAGCGGCGGCAACGCGATTGCGACTGCGTTCAAACGATGGAACAGGTCGCTGCTAAATCTCCCCGCCGCCACTTCCTCTTCGACGTTGCGACTACTCGCCGCGATCACGCGCACGTTAACGTGCGTCGTTTGATCTGATCCTGGGCGATTAATCTCGCCCGTTTCCAACGCCTGCTGTAGTTTCGCTTGCAATGAAGAACTTGCTTGAGTGACGTCGTTCAGAAAGAGGGTGCCGCATCCGAACAGCTCGGCGTCGAGCGATTCCGCTGGGATCTCACCGCAGTTCACGGCGACGAACCGGTCGTCCGCACGATTGCTGCGCTGATGAATCGCCGACGCAACGAGCTCTTTGCCGGTGCCTGATTCACCTGTTAGTAACACCGGCAGGTTAGTGTTCGAGACACGACCCACCTCTTTCATCGCCTCCACAAACGCCGGGCTGCGTCCCACCAGCATTATGTCTGAATGGCACGCAGCCTTGCGCCTCGCGGGGGAGGAGCCTGGTAGTTGTTCGTCATCAATCATCGGCGTCTGAGGATTGCCTGTAGTCGGTGTGGCTTGCATTACCTGAACTGCGTTTACTCCCACTTCCTTGCCGGACACAACCAATGCTTTTACAGTTGGGGGACGGCGACCTCGCCCTGGCCGCCGTCCCCCTTTGCACGCGCGAGGGACTATTCGCGAGTCTGCGCGCGTCTTGTTCAGCACGTGTGATTGTTGCGTGCGGTGTCGTTCAAGCAACTTGCTCGTTGGTTAGGGTAAGCTGTGTGTAAATAGCGCACAATGAGGAGAATCCTGAACGGGACTCAGTAAATCCCTGAGGCAGTTTTGATCACTCGACATTGATCAGGCCCACGACGATTGCGTAGCGAACCAGGCCGGCGACGTCGTGAATGTCGAGGCGTTCCATGAGCTGAGACCGGTGCGTTTCAACTGTTTTGACGCTGATTTCGAGCGTTTGGGCAATCTGTTTGGTAGTGCGCCCTTCGGCAATCAAGCGCAGCACTTCGCGCTGGCGCGGACTCAGGCTAGCGAGCTGGTCTTGTTTAGTTGTGGTTTTGATTTTTTCGAGGACGAGCTTCTGTGACGTCTCCGGCGACATGTAGGTCTTGCCTTTCATGACGGTATCGATTGCCTCTTCGAGTTCGTCGCTGGTCGCGCTGCTCTTGGGAACGAAGCCGGCGGCCCCTTCGCGTAAGGCACGCAGGGCGTACTCGCCCGCTTCGTGCACAGTGAGAACGATCACGCGAATCTCGGAAAAGTTTTCGGTGAGATAATGCAGGACGTCGAAGCCGCTGCCGTCGGGCATGGTGATGTCGAGCAGGACCAGGTCGGGTCTTAGCTTCTCGACTAACTCGATTGCTTCACTACCCTTGCCGGCTTCAGCGACGACGGTCACTCCCTCGATCTTTTCCACCAGCGCTCGAATACCGGCGCGGACGATTGCATGGTCGTCGGCTATGAGTGTACGGATCATTTCCCGGCCGGGCACAATACGACGCTCGAACTTTGCATGCTCAAGATAAAGTGAAACGAGAGGTTAGATCGGTCGCGTGGTTACGGGGCGATCGTGTAAGTGCCCACGCGTGTCGCTCAGAGGACCTCTTGCGCTCGGATTCTAATGCTGAAGCTGTTGCTGCGCAACGGTTTTATCGGCCGCGAAGCCTGCAGGCGAGTTTCGCAACTGCCGGATCAACCAATCCCATGGATTTTTTCGTCACAAATGGTGGTTGGCGGGTGTTTCTATTTTGAAAGGATAAAGTCCTGCCGGAGGTTTTCTCATGCCGAAAATGTTGATGCGCGTTGTTGTGGGGTTGGTCGTCCTAGCGGGTTTGGCCTTGGCGAGTTGGGTGACGGTGTCGAGGGTCGAGGCACAGAACACGACGACGGGAACGTGGACCGCTTCTGTTTCGAAGGAAAAAGACAAGATCCAGTTGAATTTTGAACGCCGTACCGACAAGGGCGGCCGGCACCAGCACGGACAAAGCTTTGACTTCTCAGAGCTTCAAGGTCTCAGCCGCGAGCAAGCAACGAACGGCGGAGCGGTGAGTTTTAG
>Ga0081539_10002298_pt1 | contig 27630 bp, 27 predicted proteins | sample TabmetS4T2R2_FD_71023 | JGI IMG/M metagenome (GOLD analysis project Ga0081539, IMG submission 71023) | Tabebuia heterophylla rhizosphere microbial communities from the University of Puerto Rico - S4T2R2 | ecosystem: Host-associated > Plants > Roots > Rhizosphere ... | reverse complement strand
CGCAAGGCGGTGAATGCCGGCGTCACCGTGTTCGTGGCCGTGCGCACCAACCAGCACAATGCCCAGTGGCTCGGCCGCTTCGCCAAGGCGGTGGCCTCGTTCCCCGAGGTCATGGACTGCTACCGCATGAGCGGCGAGATCGACTACCTGATCCGCCTGGCGCTGCCCGACATCGAGGCCTACGACACCTTCTACAAGCGCCTGATCGCCAAGGTCGAGCTTTCAGACGTCACCTCCATGTTCGCCATGGAGGAGATCAAGTCGACGACGCGATTGCCCCTCAACTACCTGCCATAGGCGCGGTCGAGCGCCGCGAAGGACTTGTAGATAGCCAACTCGCCCAAAAGCTCGCCGAGGCCGCGGCAGCTGTGGCCGTCACGCCATCCCATGGCGATGCGCACGAACGGATCGCCTTGCCTTGGCATGGGCTCGATCAGCTCGAAGCGGTGGCCGCGGAAGCCGAACGACCCGCCCTTGGTCAACAGCAGCCCGCGCCGATCGCACTGTTGCTCGATGATCTCGACGAGGCGCCGGTAGTGGGCAGGCGACGGCTCCCTGAGCTGAATGGCGCAGAACGGCGCGTCGGCAGCGGATGTCGACAGTACCGGATGGCACTGCGGAGCGAACACCGGTGAATCGCGGCCGATCGACTGCGCAAGCGCGCGGTTGTTGGCAAAGATGGCGGCGACGTAACCATCGGCATAGGCGCGGTCGAGGAACCAAGGGGCGGAGAGGGCCGACAGCTCGGCGAGGGTGAGGCCCGTCGCCATCAAGCCGCGCAGCTGTCTCAGGCGGCCGGCGATCTCGGCCGTACGACGAGGCGCCCGATCACGCACAAGGAGGCGGGCGATGCCGACATTGGCGAGTTCCAGCCCGGCCTGGTCGAGCTTCAGGCCGGAGCTGAAGGCAATTGCGACGTCGCACTCGTCGCCGGCCGCGCCAAGGCATGGGCCGAGGTCGTAGGCCGGCCCCACCATCGTGGTGTCGAGCAGCAAGACGTGACGCGCGCGCGGCAGATGCTCGGTGACGCCGAAGCAGCCATTGCACCAGACCGGCTCGGCGATGACCACGTCGGCACTGACGGCCGATGCCGGCACCAACCGGAAGCTGCGCCGCGGCCAGGCGCCGAGCAGGGCTCTCGTCTCGAAATAGGCGCCGGCATGAGCGGTGGACAGCGTCCGCCTGTCGCCCCAGGTCGTGGCGACGAACTGCAGGATGGTCGCGAGAGCGGCCTGGCCGCTGCGGAAGATGACCATGTCGCTGGTCCAGCCGGCCGGCGGACGCGCATAGGTCGCGCCGCGATCCTCCAGGATCGACACGTCGAGGTCGCGTTCGTAGCCGAATTGCAGGCTGTCGCCGCAGGGCACGTTCGCCCTCTGGCCTTCGCCCGGACTTTTCAGGGTGGCATCGGCCGGCCGGTGGGCGGCGCTCAGCCAGGCCTGCCGCAAAGTCAGTGCGGCCTTCTCGAGGTGCCGCTCCTGCGCGAGATAATCGTTGCCGAGCGCGGCGAGATCGCGATGCAGGGCACCGTCGAGAGGGTCATCACCGGTCTCGGCAGCCGCGCGCCGGGCGAGAGCCTGCAGGTCCAGTGCGTCGCGTTCGATTGCCTCGCGAAATACCATCCCGGTCAACGCCGTCAGCACGGTTGCGTTGCCGATGCTGGCCTCGCGGGCCGCCCGCCTCTAGGATCGCCGCCGTTTGCACGGCAAGACCGCAGGGGGATCGGATGGCCACGGGCCCGAATACTGGCAAGAACCGCAAGAAAGTGCTGATCGTCGGCCGCATGCCACAGGCCGGCATCGACGTCTTGAAGAAGCGCGATGACGTCGACTACGAGATCCTGAGCGACGACACCCAGCCGTCACTGCATCCCAAGCTGAAGGACGCCAACGCCGTGACGCTGGGCGGCACGGCCTTCCGCCAGGCCGAGCTCGATGCCGCGCCCGTGATGATGGTGGTGGCCCGCCTCGGCGTCGGCTTCGATGCCGTCGAGATCCCGGCCCTCAACAAGCGCAAGATTCCGCTGATGACCACCGGCGTCGCCAACTCGGTGTCGGTGGCCGAGCATGCCATGTACATGCTGCTCGCCTCGGCGCGGCTTTCGCGCAAGCACGATCGGTTCGTGCGCGAGAACACCTGGGGCCAGCGCCTGTCGGACCTGCCGGCGGACCTTGCCGGCAAATCGATCCTGGTGGTCGGCATGGGCCGCATCGGCTCGCGCACGGTAAAGCGTTGTGTCGCCTTCGAGATGGACGTCCACGTGCTCGACCCGAACATCGCCGAGGCCGAGATCAGGAAGGCCGGCGCCGCCAAGGTCACCGACCTCAAGGCGATCCTGCCCAAGGTCGACTTCGTCTCGGTGCATTGCCCGAAGGCGCCCGAGACGGTGAATATGTTCAACGCCGAGACGATCGGCCTGATGAAGCCCGACGCCTTCCTGGTGAACACCGCACGCGGCGGCATCGTCAACGAGGAGGCGCTCTACACGGCCCTGACCAGCGGCAAGCTGCGCGGCGCGGGCCTCGACGTGCTCGACCGCGAGCCGCCTGACCCTGCGAACAAGCTGTTCGGCCTGGAGAACGTGATCTTCAGCCCGCACATGGCCGGTGTCACCAAGGAGGCGAGCGACCGCATGGCGCAGACGGCGATCGAGAACATTCTGAGTGTGTTCGACGGCCGGCCGAATGCGGCGAATGTGGTGAATAAGGAAGTGCTGGGCTGACCCGAACACTCGTCATCCCGACCGAAGCCTCGCGCAGCGAGGCGCAGTGGAGGGACCTGTTTTGCGTTGCCGCTTCAAGAATAGGTCCCTCCGCTACGCCGCCCTCCGGGCGGCTCCGGTCGGGATGACGGTTAAGCCTCGACCAAATCCTCGACCTCGTCGTCGGTCGGGAAGCGGCCGGTCTTGCTTTTGGTGTATTTGAGCGTGCCGTCGACGGTGACGTCGAACTGGCCGGATCTGCCGACGCGCAGCTCGATGTCGGCGGCGCCCAGCTTCTGGAGGCTGTCCCTCACACGGAGGGCCTGCGGCTTATAACCTCAAGCGCCGCAATATTCGATCAGGACCTTCATGCTCCCAACATGGGTTGGTAGGGTCCGCGCCACAAGGGGGATTTGTCGATGAAATATGGACCGCTCGGCCGCTCGGGCCTGATCGTCAGCCGCATCTGCCTCGGCGGCAATTCGTGGGGCGCCAAGGGCCGTCGCGGCTGGGGCAAGTTCGACGAGGCCGAGGCGCCGGCCTATTTCAAGCGCGCTCTCGATGTCGGCATCACCTTCTTCGACACGGCCGACGCCTACAATGCCGGCCGCTCCGAGGAGATCATGGGCGCCACGCTCATGAAGATTGCTAAGCGCGAGGACATCGTGCTGTCGACCAAGGTCGGCATCCGCATGAGCGACAGCCAGAACGACCAGGGCACGGGCCGCAAGCATCTGATGGCCGCTGTCGATGCCCAGCTCAGGCGCCTGCAGACCGACTATATCGACGTCTACCAGGTCCATCGCCTCGATCCCCATACCCCGATCGAGGAGACGATGTACTCGCTCGACCAGATCGTGCGTTCGGGCAAGGTGCGCTACATCGGCGGCTCGACCATGCCGGCCTACAAGTTTGCCCAGATGCTGATGGTCGCCGACTGGAAGGGCTATGCCCGGCCGATAGCCATGCAGAACCTCTACAATCTCATCCAGCGCGAGGAGGAGCGCGAGATGAACCGGCTGTGCCACGAGCAGGGCGTCGGGCTGATCCCGTACTCACCGCTGGCGCGCGGCTTCCTCGCCGGCAATCGCGCCAGGGAAGGCGGCGGCGAGACCGAACGCTCGAAGACCGATACGGTGGTCAAGGCCGGCACCTATCGCGATAGCGACTGGGAGGTCGTCGATCGCCTGAAGAAGGTTGCGGCCAACAAGAACGCCTCGCCGGCACAGGCGGCGTTGGCGTGGCTGCTCAGCAAGCCCTACATGGGCTCGCCCATCATCGGCGCCACCAGCCTCGACCAGCTCACCTCGGCGGCCCAGGCGACCGAGTTCACGGTGACGGCCGACGAGGCCAAGCTGCTCGAGGAGCCGTACCAGTTCCGCGTGTCGCCGGAGAACTGATCTTGCCGGACCGCGGGCCTCCAGGCCCGCCTCATGATTCATGAGCGGGCCTGGAGGCCCGCGGTCCGGCAAGAGGAAAGGACTCTTGGCGTGAAGCCCCGTTGACCTATGGTGGCGGCATGCTGGAAGAAATCCTCGTCCTCGTCCGTGATCCCAACGCCTGGGCGGCGCTGGTGACGCTGGTGGTCATGGAAGTCGTGCTGGGCATCGACAACCTGATCTTCATCTCCATCCTGACCAACAAGCTGCCGGAGCATCAGCGCTCGAATGCGCGCCGCATCGGCATCGGGCTCGCCGTGATCCTGCGGCTCGGCCTGCTGAGCGGCGTCGCCTACATCGTGCAGCTTACGGCGCCGCTGTTCTCCCTGTTCGGCCACGCTTTCTCGTGGCGCGACCTGATCCTGATCGCGGGCGGCCTGTTCCTGATCTACAAGGCGACCAGCGAGATCCACGACCATGTGTCGGCCGACCACGATAGCGAGGCCGCCGGGCGGGCCGTGCAGGCCACCGTGATGGGCGTCATCGGCCAGATCCTGGTCCTCGACCTGGTGTTCTCGCTCGACAGCATCATCACGGCGGTCGGCATGACCGACGACATCCCGATCATGATCGCGGCGGTGCTCATCGCGGTTGCGATGATGCTGCTGGCGGCCGATCCTCTGGCCGGCTTCATCAACAAGAACCCGACCATCGTCATGCTGGCGCTGAGCTTCCTGCTGATGATCGGCATGACGCTGATCGCCGACGGCGTGGGCGTGAAGGTTCCCAAGGGCTACATCTATGCCGCCATGTCGTTCTCCGCCCTGGTCGAGGCGCTGAACATGCTGGCACGTCGCGCGGAGCGAAAACGCCGGCCGCTGCGAACACGACCGCGCTGACAAGCCCGCAGGCGGCGCTTAAGCTCGCCGCCATGAAGCTCAAGGCCTCATGAAACTGAGGGATCGCGTGGCGATCGTCACCGGCGGGGCGTCGGGCATCGGCGCCGCCTCGGCGCGGCTGTTCGCGGCCGAAGGGGCGAAGCTCGCCCTGGTCGACCAGGACGAGGTCGGGCTCGGCCAGGTCGCGGCCGATATCGAGGCAGCTGGGGGCAGCGCCATCATCATTCCCGCCGATGTCAGCAGCGACGCCGAAGCGCGTGCCGGCGTCGATCGCGTGATCGAGAAATGGGGCCGCGTCGACGTGCTCCTGACGGCCGCCGGCATGTCGACCGGCGGCACGGTCGATACGATCGAGGAGGCGGCCTGGGACCGCACCTTCGACGTCAACGTCAAGGGCACCTATCTCTGGATCCACTACGCCATCAAATCGATGATCGAAAACCGATCGGGCGCCATCGTCACCATCGGCTCGCAGCTCGCGCAATCAAGCCCGGGTAAGAACGCGGCCTACATCGCGTCCAAGGGCGCCATCGCCTCGTTCACCAAGACCATGGCCGTCGATCACGCCGCGCAGGGCATCCGTGTCAACGCGCTGATGCCGGGCGTGATCGACACGCCGATGCCGGCGCGGTCGCTGAAGCGCTACGCCGATCCGGAGGCCATGAAGACCTTCTGGAAACAGCGCCATCCCATGGGTCGTATCGGCAAGCCGGAGGAGGTGGCCCGCGCCGCCTTGTTCCTGGCCTGCGATGATTCCTCCTTCGTGACAGGGACGCTGCTGTTCATCGACGGCGGCTGGACGGCGCACTGATGCCAAAGAAACTCACGCCCGAGCAGATCGCCGGTTACGAACGCGACGGCTATGTCTGTCCGGTCGACGGCTTCTCGACGCAACGGGCGCGCGCCTGGCGCGATCGCATGGAGGCCTTCGAGCGCGCCCAGGGCCAGAAGATGACGCGCGGCCACAACTTCAAGCCGCACCTCCTGTTCCCCTGGGTCGACGAGATCGTGCACGCGCCCGAGGTGCTGGACGCGGTGGAGGACCTGATCGGGCCCGACATCCGGCTGTTCCATCTCACCGTCTGGCCCAAGGATGCCGGATCCGGCGCCTATGTGAGCTGGCACCAGGACGCGACCTACTTCGCGCTCGAGCCGGCCTGCCACGTCACCGCCTGGGTGGCGCTGACCGATGCGCCGATCGAAGCAGGCTGCATGGAGGTCGTGCCGGGCTCGCACAAGCTCGGCCAGCTGCCGCACGCCGAGCTGCAGGACACGGAGAACCTTTTATCGCGCGGCCAGACCCTCGCGGTCGATGTCGATCGGGGGCGCACCGCTTTCATGCCGGTGAAGGCGGGGCAATTCTCGCTGCACCACACCCATCTGGTGCACAATTCGCGCCCCAACCACTACCACGACCGTCGTATCGGGCTCGGCATCAGCTACATCCCGACGTGGGCACGCTGCACCGCCCGCAATCGCGTCACCGCCATGCTGGTGCGCGGCAAGGACGACTACGGGAACTTCGACGACGAGCGCCGGCCGGTCGAGGAGGCGGGTCCCGCCGAGCGTGCGTTCCACGCCGAGGCCGAGGCGCGCTTCCGGGCGATGAATGCCGTGGAATCGCAGGAGAACAAGATCGCCGTCGTTCGGCGCTGAGAAAGGGACGATATGCTCCGCCTGCCGTATCACAACCGTTACGCCTACTCAGCCATCACCGAGCGTAAGGATTACTCCTGGCCGGACGGCAAGCGGCTCGCGGTCTATCTCGGGCTCAACATCGAGCATTTCGCCTTCGGCGCCGGCGACGGTCATCTCCTGACGGTGGCCGGCACGCCGCCCGATCCACGCACCTTCGCCTGGCGCGACTACGGCAACCGCGTCGGCGTGTGGCGCTGCCTGGAACTGTTCGACGAGCTCAACCTGCCAGCGGCGCACCTGATCAACACCACGGTGTTCGACTATGCGCCGCAGATTGTGGCGGCGCTGAAAGCGCGCGGCGACGAGTTCATCGGCCACGGCCGCACCAACGCCGAACGCCACGGCCAGATGTGGGAGGCCGACGAAAGGCGCTTCCTCGAGGAGGTGCGCGACGCCATCGAGAAGGCCTCAGGCAAGCGCCCGCGCGGCTGGATGGCGCCGTGGATGAGTTCCAGCCACCATACGCCCGACCTCCTCAAGGAGACCGGCTTCGATTTCCTGATGGACTGGCCGGCCGACGACCAGCCGCTGTGGCTGAAGACCCGGTCGGGCCCCATGATGAGCGTGCCCTATCCCATCGAGATCAACGACAGCCCGCAGATCCTGGTGCGCCATCACACGCCCGAACAGTTCCGCGACTTCATCATCGGCCAGTTCGAGGAGCTTTTGCGCCAGTCGGCCAAGCAGCCGCTGGTGTGCGGCATAGCGCTCCACACCATGATCGTGGGCCAGCCCTATCGCCTCAGGATGCTGCGCGAGGCCCTGCAGCACATCGCGAAGCATCCGCAGAAGGACAAGGTCTGGTTCACGCGGCCGTCGGCGATCTACGATCACTGCGCGGCCCTGCCCAAGGGCACGATGGTGCCGCCACCGGCATAGGAGGGAACGACCATGGCCGTCGAGATTCTGGAGATCCATCACACCGGCGTCCGTGTCGACGACGACGCCAAGCTGCTGAAGGCCACGCAGGATTTCTATGCCGACGTACTCGGCCTGCAGTGCGACAGCGGCCGTCCGACCATTCCCGGCATCCCGGGCGCCTGGGTCAATGTGGGCGAGGTCGGCCAGATCCACCTGATCGGCGGCAAGCAGCCGTCGCCGGTGGCCAAGGGGCCGGGCGAGGATCCGACTCGGCCGCACGTCGCCTATGCCGTGAAGAGCATCGTCGAGACCCGCGCCGAGCTCGATCGGCTGGGCGTGAAGTACTGGGTGATCGAGGGCCTCGTCAGCCCCGATTCGACGCAAGTCTTCATGAACGATCCTTGCGGCAACATGGTCGAGCTGCACCAGATCGACAAATGCCGCTGCCGCGCCAGCAGCCGCGTCAAGGCCTAGCGCTGGATTTGAAGCTCGCCGCCATCACCGATTGGCTGGCCGACGCCGGCCTGCGCAACTTGTCGCTCGACGACATCGTCGACGGCTTCGCCCGCCGCCTGAACGAGGCCGGCGTGCCGGTGGCGCGGACTTTCGTCGGCATGAACACGCTGCATCCCATGGTGCACATGCGCAGCCTGATGTGGGAGCGGGCCGGCGGGCTGAGGGCGCGGTACGAATTCCAGCACGTCGAGATCGATGCGCCCATCCTCCAGCAGAGCCCCTTCGCGCCGATGATCCGGCATGGCATCGCCGAACGGCGCCATGATCTCACCGCACCGCCGCCGGAGCAGGACCTGCCCCTATTCGACGAACTGCGGACCGCCGGCATGACGGAATGGCTGGGTCGCGTCTTCCCGTTCGGTGAGCTGGCACCGCAGCTTCCCGAGCGCCTCGGTGAACTTTTCCTCGTTTGCGGACTCACCACCGATCGGTCGGGCGGCTATTCGGACGCCCAGGTCGAGGCAATACGGACGCTGCTGCCGGTCTTTGCCCTTGCCGCCAAGGCCACGACCACGCGCACCGTCTATCAGGGGCTGCTATCGGCCTATCTCGGGCAGGATCCGGCAAGCCGCGTGCTGGCCGGCACGGTGCAACGCGGCGAGGTCCAGGGCGTGGAGGCCGTGCTGTTCTTCACCGACCTGCGCGGCTTCACGGCGCTTGCCGATGCGCTGCCGGGTCGCGACCTGATGGGGCTTCTGGACGACTGCTTCGACTGCATGGTGCGACCCGTCGTGGCGCGTGGCGGCGAAGTGCTGAAATTCCTGGGCGACGGGCTTTTGGCCATCTTCCGGATCGAGGACAGGCCCAGCGCCGAGACCTGTGCCGCGGCGCTCGAGGCGGCCAAGGAAGCGCTGGCGCTGATGGCCAGCCTGGCCGACACACGCCACTCCCGCTCGCAGCCGACGCCCGAGCTCGACGTCGCGCTGCATGTCGGCAACGTGAACTACGGCAACGTCGGCGCCGACGCGCGTCTCGACTTCACGGTGATCGGACCCGCCGTCAACGAGGCCTCGCGTATCGAGCGCCTGTGCGACGCGCTTGGCCGCCATCTCCTGATGTCGCAGGCTTTCGCCCGCGCGGCCGAGGCCAGCCAACACGAACTGGTGTCGCTCGGTCGTCATCGCCTGCGTGGCGTGCGCGAGGAGACGGAGTTGTTCGGACTGGCGTCGTAGACGTCAGTACCGCCAGAGCGCGACGCCGCCCTTCATGCCGGCCTCGTTCGAGACGACGGTGCAGTCCGGGTCGAGGGGGAAGTCGATCTTCTTGGCGTTGCCGCCGCCGATATAGAGGTGATCGAAGGTGGTGAGCCGCCGCAGGTTGCCGATCGCCTTCTTGACGCGCCTGTTCCAGCGCACGCTGCCGATCGCCTTGCGGGCGGCGTTGCCGAGCTGCTCGTCATAGGTCTCGCCATGGCGGAACGGATGGTGGGCGATCTCGAGATGGGGAGCCAGGCGCCCGTCGAGATAAAGCCCGGTACCGAAGCCCGTACCCAAGGTGATCACCATTTCCACGCCCTTGCCGGCGATCACGGCCAGCCCCTGCAGATCGGCATCGTTGGCCAGCCGCACCGGTTTGCCGAGAGCGGTGTCGAGCGCGCGGGCAAGCTCGAAGCCTTGCCACTGGTCGTTGCCGAGGTTGGGCGCCGTCAGCACCCGTCCGTCGCGGACGACACCGGGAAAGCCGACCGACACGCGGTCGAACGGGGCGAGCGGCGTCACCATGCCGACCAGGACGTCGACGATCTGCTGCGGCGGCGCACCGACCGGCGTCGGCACCCGCACGCGGTCGGTGAGCATCTGGGCTGCTTCGTCGACGACCGAGGCCTTCAGCCCCGTACCGCCGACATCGATTGCCAGCGTGAGACGGCGCTCCGTGTGCTCGACCCCCGCGCGCTGGACATCGGTCATATGACCATCCTTCACTTCTGCGTGCTGACGGCCGCTGCGCCGACGACGGCTTCCCGGCGCAATGCCCCCAGCGGCTTGCCCGAGCCGAGGTACTTCTCGATCGCCTCGAGCGAATAGCCGGTGGTCTCGGGAACCCGCAGCAGCGTGAAGACGATGCCGCCCAGGCAAATCACCGCGAACACCGTGAAGGTGAAGGCAAGCCCGGGGCCGGCCAGCATCACCGGGAAGGCGAAGACCACCACGAAGTTGAAGCCCCAGTTGCTGATCGACGCCGTGCTCATGCCCGGGCCGCGCACCCGCAACGGGAAGATCTCCGACATCATGACGTGCGGCAGGGGGCCGATGGCGACCGCGAAGGAGGCGATGTAGAGCATCAGCATGGCGATCACCAGCCACGACGGCACCAGCGTCGGGTTGGTGACCGCGAGGGCGATGATCAGCATGGTCGCCGCGGCGCCGGCAAAGCCCAGAACCAGCAGCGGCCGGCGGCCCAACCGGTCGATCAGGAACATCGCCAGGATGGTCGTGGCGAAGTTCACCGTGCCGATGCCGACGGTGGCGAGGATGCGCGTCTCGCCGCTGGCGAAGCCCGCGTGGTTGAAGATTTCCGGCGCGTAGTAGATCACGGCGTTGATGCCGCTCAACTGCTGCAGGAAGAACAGGCCGACCGCCACGATCACGGCCGGCAGGATCCGCGGCTCGAGCAGGGCGCTGTAGCCGACGCCACGGCCGGCTTCGGCCTTGGCCGTCTGCACCATCTCCTGCAATTCGGCGTCGACGTTCCAGTGGGGGTCGCGCAGCCGGCGCAGGCTGGCGCGCGCCTGGTCGGCATGACCCTTGAGGATCAGCCAGCGCGGCGATTCCGGCAGGAAGGCGAGGCCGAGCAGGAACAGCAGCCCGGGCACGGCGCCGAGGCCGAACATGTGGCGCCACATGCCGTTGCCGGTGATCACCAGGCCGGTGAGATAGGAGATGAGAATGCCGATGGTGATGGCGAGCTGATAGGTCGAGACCATGGCGCCGCGATTCCTGATCGGGGCGGTCTCGGAGATGTAGAGCGGCGCGCCGACCGCTGCGAGGCCGATGGCGACGCCGAGGACGAGGCGGGCGGCCACCAGCATCCAGATCGCGGTGATCATGCCGGCGATGATGGCGCCGGCCGTGAACAGCGCGGCGGCGAACATCAGGACGCGGCGGCGGCCGAAACGATCGATGATCGGGCCGGCGAAGATCGCGGCGATCAGGGCGCCGAGCGGCACGGCCGCGGTCATGAAGCCGCGCACCCCGGGCGACATCGGGAAGTCCTTGGCGAGCAGCGGCTCGGCGACCGCGATCACGCCCTCGTCGTAGCCGAACAGGAACCCGGCAATCGCCGCGACGCCAGCGAGGAAGTAGACCATGGGCGTGACCTCAGAAGCTGATGACCGTCTTCAGGCCCAAGACCCAGACGTCCTTGTTGATGACGCTTCCACCCGGACTGTAGATGTACTGCAGGTTCGGGCGGATCTGGAACCCCGGGACGGGCACGAAGGTGTAGTCCAACTCGAACACATATTCGGAATCCTTGACCGGCACCGGCCCGAGCCCGAGGGCGTTCTGCAGCATCGCGACCTGCGTGATGCGCTGGTTCTGATGGGTCGTGCCGAAGGCGAAGGCGACGGTGTCGTTGGGCCGCGCATCGAACGGGCCGGTGTACCAGAAGCCCGCGGCGATCTGCCGGTCGGTGGTCGCGGTCACCGTGTCGGCGAAGGCGGCGTTGAAGAACAGGCGCAGGCCGCGGTTGGGATTGTTCTCGTCGGTGCGCGTGATCTGCTGTTGGAAGGTCACGTAGGCGCCGTACATGCCCGTGCGCGTCGCCGCCTGCAGCCCGGTGAAGGCGATGAGATTGCCGTTGTAGTCGTAGATCGTATCGGGCTGCTGGCCGGACGAGTACCAGGCGCCGAACTTGTAGCTGCCTTCGAGCCGGCCGCCGGCGAACTTGGGATTCCAGGCGATCTCGACCGGCACCAGCACGCCGGTCGAGCCCTGGTACCAGACCGGCCAGAGCTTGTTCTCGTAGCCGAGATACTGCTGGTTCTGGTCGTAGACGCCGATCTGGTAGTGGCCGAAGCCTTCGAGGTTCACCTTGACGCGGCTGCCCCACTGGCTGATCGGCCAGTTGAAGATGTAGCCGCCGGCGATGTTGCCGGGCTGCGAGCCGCAGAAGGTCAGGTTCTGGAAGTCGCACGGAAAGGTGGCGAAGTCGCCGCCCATCGAGACGCGGCCGAACTTCCAGTTGATCAGGTCGTCGAAGTATTTCTGCTGGTACCATATCTGGGTGAGGCGGACCGTCTGTCCGCGTCCCCAGACCTCCTGCACGAGCTGGAACGTCCCGAGATTGGCGTCGTCGACCAGGTTGCGGCCGGCGCGGGAGGTGTACGTGATCTGGATCACCGCATCCTTAAGGCCGACGATGCGCTCGAGATCGAAGGTGGTGCCGACCGCGACCTGGTCGGTGTAGTCGACGAGCTGCTTGGTGCCGCCGCCAAGGTTGTAGGCGGACTCGCTGACGTAGACGAGCTGGAGGTCCACGCCCTTGTCGAAGAGCTTGCTGCGCCACTCCATGTCGCCGAACACCCGAGGCTCGGCTGGCCGGCGCATTGTCTCGGCGCTGGCGGCGCCCACGCCGGCCAACAGGACGGCGAACGCCAATGCAAATACCACGCGAAGTCGCGAGGGGAGCGATGTCAGCAGCGTGCGCACCATGCGCGTCCTGCTGGGCCCAGCTGGTGACCGATGGCGCTAGGAGCGGCTGCGAGGAGCAGACGCTGCAGCTAGGCGTCGCGCTTGACGATCCAGGTCGATCATCGAATCCCCCGCTTCCTTATGACCGCGGCCTGTCTTGCTCTCTCACCCGCGAAACCGACCGTACTCTTTTTTACACTACCTTTTTTTCGCCGCAAAGAATAGCTTCGCGGACGTGCAGATACGCATGACGAGCTGCCCATCAGAGCTCAGTGATTTTGAAATGGCCGCTCCGGCTGCAAAGCGAGACAGCCGATCGCGCGATCCCGATTCGCTTCAGCGTCGAAGAGGTCACCCTTGAGCAAAAGAATCACCATCGCGAGTGCATCATCCGCCGAGTATTTCCACTTTCTGCAGGGCATGGTGTTGTCGGTTCGCGACAATCCTGAGAGCAAGGATATCGATATCTCCTTGTACGACCTCGGATTGACCGACGAGCAGCTCGCGTGGCTCAAGGGCTACGTCAACAACATCGTCCAGCCGAAATGGGAATACGGGCTCACCGAGAAGTCCGGCATGCGCGATCCCTTCAGGGCCATCCTGGCCAAGCCGCTGCTGCCGGAATATTTCCCTGGCTACGACATTTACATGCACCTCGATGCCGATGCGTGGGTGCAGGACTGGTCGGCGGTGGAGACGTACCTGAAGTCGGCCGAGAAGGGTGCGGCTCTTGCCATCACGCCGGAGATCCATCGCGCCTATACGAACAACTACACGTCGAGCAACGAATTCCACGACTTCGTCGTCGAGCTGTACGGCGGCACCTGGGGCCAGGAATACGTCAAGAAGTACAGCTACTATCCCATCCTGAACGCGGGCGTGCTCGCGATGCCCAAGGAGTCGCCGATCTGGAAAATGTGGGCTGAGAACATCCGGGTGTCGCTGACCAAGAGCCATCACCATTGCATCGAGCAGGCGGCGCTCAACCTCGCCGTCTTCGAGCACCCCGAGCTCTTCCATTTCGCCCAGCCCGACAAGAAGAACATCGAGTTCCTGCCGGCCACCTGCAACTGGCTGTGCCACCAGAGCCTGCCGCTCTTCGACAAGGCGACGAAACGGTTCGTCGAGCCCTTCCTGCCGCACCAGCCGCTCGGCGTCATCCATCGCTCGTCCGACGACTTCAAGGACAAGAAAGAGGCGCCGATCTACACGACCGACGGCGACAGCGTCGTCTGCAATCTGAAGTACAAGGAAGGCATCTACGATACGACGGTGAAGTCGGTCGAACCCGAGAAGCTGAGCGACTGGCAGGGTCGCGGTGGCAAGAAGTACTGACCTGAAGGCTGCGGCATCGGCCGAGCCGACGGCGGCCTCGACGCTTGCGGCGGCAGCGCCGCTGCTGTTGCTGATCCTGGTCGACGCCATCGGCTTTGCCATGCTGACGCCGCTGCTTGCGTCGGCGCTGGCCGACGGCTCGGACGCCGGCATCGCGAAAGGCCTGTCGGCGACCCAGCGGCATCTGGTCTACGGCATCGCCACCGGCCTCTACCCGATCATGACCTTCTTCGGCGCGCCGATCCTGGGCCAACTCTCGGACCGGCTGGGGCGCAAGGCCATCCTGCTGGTCTGCGCCACCGGCATCGCCGCGAGCTACGTGGTGATCTCCGCGGCTTTCGCCTGGGGCTCGATCGCGCTCCTGATGGCGGGGCGGATCATCGGCGGCCTGACGGCGGCGAGCCAGGCGGTGTCGCTCGCCGCCGTGGTCGATGTCTGCCGGCCGTCGGCCAAGGACTTCTGGCTGAGCATGGGGCTGCTCTGCTCCTCGCTCGGCTTCGTGCTGGGACCGGCGCTGAGCGGGTTCCTGTCTGACACCGCGATCCTGCCGTGGTTCAACCTGCTGACGCCGCTTTACGCGACGGCGATCGTAGCGGCCGTGAACGTCTTGATGCTGGCGTTGCTGTTCCATGATCGTCGCCAGCTCCTGGCTACCTCGCCGGTCTCCCTGATCAGCGGCTTCAAGAGCTTCGGCGCGGCCTTCGCCAAGCCCGGCGCCCTGCGCGACGTGTCCTGGGTGTTCCTGCTGCAGGAGCTGGCGTGGGGCGCCTACTTCTACTTCATCCCGGTGTTCCTGCTCGATCGCTACGGGGTCAGCGGCAAGGATGCGAGCTACTTCATGTCGGTCATGGGCGTGGGCTTCTGCGTGAGCTTCGCCGTCGCCATGCCGTTGCTCACCAAGTACTGCTCAACCCGCGCCATCACCAGCGGCAGCCTGGTCGGCACGTCGATCCTGATCGCCATCAGCGCCTTCGCGCCGTCGATGCTGGTGCAATGGGTCCTGATCCTGCCGATCTCGGTGGCCGTGGCGGTGAGCTACGGCGCGCTGATCATCCTGTTCACCGACACTGCGACCGAAGACACCAAGGGCGAGGTGATGGGCATCACCGCGGCCATAAATTCGCTGTCGTTCGGCAGCGTCTCGTTTCTCGGCGGCTGGCTGGAAGGCTTGACCGCGGGGGCGCCGATCTACGTGGCCCTTGTGCTCATGACCATGAGCTGGCTCGTCTTCAGCCTGCAGAAACGACCAACCTGACCTGACTCTCAAGGGGGCATGACATGAAGACTGTGATCCTGGCCGGCGGCTTCGGCACCCGTCTTTCGGAATACACCGACGACATTCCCAAGCCCATGGTGCCGATCGGCGGCATCCCCATGCTGATGCATATCATGGGCATCTACGCCCACTACGATTACAAGGATTTCGTGCTGGCGCTGGGCTACAAGGCCGACCGCGTTAAGTCCTACTTCCTCAATTACTACACGCTGCACTCCGATTTCACGATCGACATGGCGACCGGCGAGAAGTCGACGATCAACCGCACGATCCTCGACTGGCGGGTCACGCTGATGAACACCGGCCTCAACACCATGACCGGCGGCCGCTTGCGGCGGTTGGCGCCGTTGCTGAAGTACGAGACCTTCATGTGCACCTACGGCGATGGAGTGAGTAACATCGACATCAACAAGCTGATCGAGTTCCACCGCGGCCACGGCAAGCTCGTCACCATGACCTTGGCGCGTCCGTCGGCGCGGTTCGGCGTCGTCGAGACCACCAAGGCCAACTCGGTCAAGGCGTTCCGCGAGAAGCCGATCGACAGCGAAGGCTGGGTGAATGCTGGCTTCTTCGTGATGGAGCCGGATTTCCTGAAATACATCAAATCGAGCGACACGGTCCTGGAGCGCGAACCGCTCGAGCAGGCGGCCAAGGACGGCCAGCTCATGGCCTACCACCACGACGGTTTCTGGAAGTGCATGGACATGAAGAAGGACGTGCAGGACCTCAACAAGATGTGGGACGACAACCAGGCGCCGTGGCGCTTCGACGCCAAGCTCAAGGCGCCGGCGCCGGCCACGGTCTGACTCCCCAAACGCTCTGCCAGAGGCTTCGCACATGTTTGGAAATTTCTACCAAGGCAAGAACGTCTTCGTGACCGGCCATACCGGCTTCAAGGGCTCGTGGCTGTCGACCTGGCTGCTCAAGCTCGGCGCCAACGTGACGGGCTACGCCCTGCCGCCGCTCTACGACGAGAGCCACTTCGAGCTGCTGGGATTGGCCAGGAAGCTGCGCCATGTCGAAGGTGACGTGCGCGACCGCGATCACCTGACGCGCGCCATGACGGAAGCCAAGCCCGACATCGTCTTCCATCTCGCGGCGCAGGCGCTGGTGCGCGAGGCCTACCGCGATCCACACGCCACGTTCGAGACCAACGTGATGGGCGGCGTGAACGTCTGCGAGGCCGTGCTCAAGGCCGAGAGCGTGCGCACTCTGGTCTACATCACGTCTGACAAGTGCTACCGCAACGTCGACTGGGAGTGGGGTTATCGCGAGACCGACATACTGGGTGGGCGCGATCCCTACAGCGCGTCCAAGGGCTGCGCCGAGCTGGTCTACGCCGCCTACTGGACCTCGTTCATCTCCAAGACCAAGCGCATCAATGCCGCCTCGACCCGCGCCGGCAACGTGATCGGCGGCGGCGACTGGGCCAAGGACCGGCTCATTCCTGACTGCATCCGCGCGCTGCGCAAGAAGGAGACGATCGAGATCCATCATCCCGAGTCGACCCGCCCATGGCAGCACGTGCTCGAGCCGTTGGGCGGCTACCTGCATCTTGGCCGCCAGCTCGGCGGCCCCAAGGGCGCGGATTTCTGCGAGAGCTGGAACTTCGGTCCCAACAACAGCGCCAACAAGAACGTCGGCGAAGTGGTGAACGACGTCATCCGGCTGTGGGGCAGCGGCCAGGTGAAGATCGAGCGCGATCCCAACGCGCCGCACGAGGATCACTGGCTGCAGCTCAATTGCGACCGCGCGAATCATTACCTGCATTGGAGCCCGACCTGGAACTACCCGGATTCGATCGGCGAGACGGTGTCGTGGTATCGCCGCTACGCGGAAGGTGCCGATATCCCGGCGCTCACCGACTCGCAGATCGAGAAGTACAACAAGGACTGGAAGGCGGCGGGCCGTGATTGACGGGGTCGTGCGCCATCCGCTGCGCCAGTTCATCGACGAGCGCGGCCGCACGATGCACATGCTTCGCAACGACGATCCGCACTTCCGCCGCTTCGGAGAGATCTATTTCTCCGGGGTGGCGCAGGGCAAGGTGAAGGGCTGGTACCGGCACCGCGAGAAGACGCTGAACTACGCGGTGCCGTCGGGGACGATCCGCGTGGTGATCTACGACGATCGCGCCGGCAGCCCGACGCACGGGCGCCTGGAAGAGTTCCGTCTCGGCGAGGGCGAGGCGGACTATGCCCTGCTCACCATCCCGCCGTTGCTGTGGTACGGCATACAGGGCGTCGCGCCAGGCGTCTCCATCGTTGCCAACTGCTCGGATTTGCCCAACGATCCCGCCGAATCGGACCGCAAGCCAGCCGATGCGGCTGATGTTCCCTTCCGCTGGCCTGTCGTCGCGGACTGAGCGGTCGAGCACGAGGTAGCGACTCATGACGGCTTCCGCCTCCGCCTTGATCGCCGATATCGGCGCCACGAACGCCCGCTTCGCCCTGTTGGAGGGCATGGAGCCTACCGTGTCGGAGACTTATGCAGTCGCCGACTATGCCTCGCCGATCGAGGCGGCGCGCCACTTCCTGTCAGGACCGGCCGCAGGCCGCACACCCAAGCGCGCGCTGATCGCGGCGGCAGGTCCCGTCGAGCACGGAAGGGTGGCCATGACGAACGCCGCCTGGATCGTCGATTCGGAGCGCATCTCCAAGGGACTCGCCATGACCGACGTGGTCGTGCTCAACGATTTCGAGGCGCTGGCCTGGGCGCTGCCCGCGCTGCGGCCCGACCACCTCGTGACACTGGGCGCACCGCGCGCCGGCGACCGCGGCACCATGGCCGTCCTCGGTCCGGGAAGCGGCTTTGGCCTCGCCGCCATGGCCTTCGCCGGCGAGACCGAGGTCGCGCTCGTCACCGAAGGCGGCCACGCCACGCTGTCGAGCGAGAACCGGCGCGAGGACGCCATCATCATGGCGCTGCGCCAGCAGTTCCATCATGTCTCGGTCGAGCGGGTCCTCTCCGGATCGGGCCTGATGCAGCTCTATCATGCCATCGCCCGGGTCGACGACGAGACCGTGCCCGAGCGCGACAGCAGCGAGATCGTGGCTCACGCGCTCGCCGACGATTGCAAGGTGAGCCGCGAGGCGCTCGAGCTGTTCTGCGCCTTCCTGGGTAGCGTTGCCGGCAATGTCGCGCTCACCCTGGGAGCGCGCGGCGGCGTGTTCATCGCCGGCGGCATAGCGCCACGCTTCACCGATTTTCTGCGCAGCTCCGCCTTCCGCGAGCGCTTCGAGGCCAAGGGCCGCATGTCGAGCTATCTCGCCCGTATCCCGACCGCGGTCATCGTGCATCCGCTGCCGGCCTTCCTGGGGCTTGCCCATCTGGCAAGCGTGCGCGGGCGACCGCGGGGCCACGATCGCGCCTGGTGACGCGGGTCCGGGGCGGATTGGCAACTGGCGAAAGGTCGACATCGTTCCTATGTACGGCTGGGAGGGCAGGGCGCGTTCAAGGGAGCGATTCAATGCGCAGCGTGAAATGGCTGCTTTCGGCCCTCATCCTGACAACCGCTGCCGGTTGCAGCGACCTGCACACGGCCTCCAGCCCGCCCCATCGGATTGACGAGCGCCAGGCGGAGTTCGGCGACTTCGGTTACAACGACATCTACCGCTACTACGGTGGCCCGTCCGCCGTCAGCCAGCAGTCCGAGGCTCAACGCCAGGCCGACCTGCACATGACGGAGAAGCGGTGAGAATTCCTGGTCCAACCAGGAGATCACTTTGGCCGGCCCTTGCAGGCTTGGCCTTGCCGCAGGATCTGGTTGCCCAGCAGCGCCCGTCGTGGCGGCCCGGATTGCAGCTCTATACCGTCCGCGACGCCCTCGCCGCGGACATCGACGGCACGCTCAAGACCGTTGCCGCCATCGGCTATCGCGAGGTCGAGCTTGCCGGATTGCCCGGCGTCACGGCCGAGGCCATGCATGCGAGCTTGAAGCGTCATGGACTGGACGCACCCTCCATGCACGCCGGCTACGACGGGCTGCGGCGAGACTTCGATGCCGTTCTCGAAGAGGCGCGCATCCTCGGAGCGACCTGCCTCGTTTGCCCTTCGGTCGAAGCTGACGAGCGCAGGACGGCGGAGGACTGGAAAAGAGTCTGTCAGACGCTGAACCGGATCGGACAGGTCGTTCGCAGCCGTGGGCTATTGCTCGCCTATCACAATCATGACTTCGAGTTCGTGCCCTTCAGTGACGGCACGACTCCGTTCCGGCTGCTGATGACGGAGACCGACCCAAGCAACGTCAAGCTCGAGCTCGATGTCTACTGGGTCGCCAAGGCCGGGCTGGATCCCGTGCAATGCCTCAAGGACGGTCAGCACCGCATCCTGCTCGCGCACCTGAAGGACCTCGGATCGGACGGCTCGACGGCAGAAGTGGGCCGAGGCGTCCTGGACTTCGAGCAGATCGTGCGGACAGCGCTTCTCATCGGCGTGAAGCACCTCTTCGTCGAGCAGGACACGTCGGCCGATCCACTCGCAAGCATCGCAACCAGCCTGCGATTTCTTGAGCGGCTGCCTGCCGATGTGAGGCCACAGTCGAAATCCTGACGATCGCGGGGCCGCCTACCGTCCGTACACTGCACTTTCGAAGGCGTAGAACAGCGGCAGCGACTTCACGTCGACGAAAGGCAGGATCTGGGTCGCATAGACGCCGCCCACGCCCTTCTTCTGGTCGATCCAGTAGTAGGTGTTGGCAAGGCCTGCCCAGGCCAGCGAACCGGCCGACCGCCCGGTCGGCGCGTCCTCGTTGTTGATCATGAAGGAGAGGCCCCACTGCTTGTCCATGCCGGGGAAGAATTCAGCGTCGTTGGAGAAGGGCGGAGCGGCGGTCTTGAGCAGGCAGACCTTGGCGTCGCCCATGGCGTTCATCGACATCTCGGCAACGGTGGCAGGCTTCAACACCGCCTTCCCTTTGTCCGACCTGCCTTCGTTCAGCATCATGCGCACGAACTTGAGGTAGTCGCCCGCGGTGCTGTAGAGCCCGCCGCCGCCCATCTCGAACTCGGGCTCCTGCGGGATCTCGATCGTCGGATCGGGCGTCAGGCTGCCGTCGGGGCCGCGATGATGGATCCTGGCCATGCGCTTGCGCATGTCGTCGGTGATGCGGAACGCCGTGCTGGTCATGCCGAGCGGGCCGAACAGGTTGTCCTGCATGTACTTGCCGAGCTTCTGGCCGCTCGCCGCCTCGACCATCTTGCCGGCGAAGTCGATGTTGATGCCGTAGAACCAGCGCTCGCCGGGATCGAACAGCAGGGGTGTGGTGAGCGCCTTGTTCTGGCAGGAGATGATGCCCGGCACCTCCATGGCCTCCATGTACTTGGCGATCTCGGGGCTCCAGATGTCGTAGCCGAAGCCCGCCGTATGGGTCAGCAGATGGCGCAGCGTGATGTCGCGCTTGGCCTTGCGCGTCTTGGGTTTGCCGTTGGCGTCGACGCCGTCGAGCACGCCGACCTCGCCCAGCGCCGGGATGACCTCCTTGGCCGGTCCGTCGAGGGAGAGCTTGCCGCGCTCGACGAGTTGCATGGCGGCGGCGCCGGTGATGGCCTTCGTCATCGAGGCGATCCACACCACGGTATCGGGCGTCATCTCGGCCGCCTCGCCCAGCATGCGCTTGCCGAAGCCGCCTTCGTAGGTCGTGCCCTTGGCGTCGGTTGCCGTGGCCACCACGCCCGGCACGTCGCCTCTGCTCACCGCATCCTTCAGAACCTTGTCGGCTGCTGCTTTCATGGCGTTTCTCCTGGCTGTGACCATCGCCTGCGGCCATTGGCCGGCCGTGCTGGCAAGCGACTGTGCTCCGCCGGCGTGCCGCCGTCGACTCGGCTGACACAGGCAGGAATTCAGCGCCGATGCAGTCTGGATTGATCGCGCGTCGGGACATGCCACAGGTCGTGAGCAGCGGTGGCGAGCTTCTCGCGCCAGCCGAGGTCCACCGACCGCCATCGTCAGGTTCAGGGAATGCGCTCTGCCTGCGTGCGCAATCGACCGCATTGCCTGGAACGCAAAGGCCCGACTCGACGTCAAGCGTACGTCGAGTCGGGCCCTGTCGATCGTCTACCGAAGCTCGGCCTGGTCGCGCCGCTGGCAAGGCCATGGCGTCCGCCGGAATTCGGCATAGACGTCCTGGCGCTCGCACAGGAGCTCCTTCGCCGCGCGCCTGTGTCCCGCGCGGTAGAGCCAGGTCGCCGCCTGCGTGGTCGACAGCGAGCTCACCGCCGTGCCGTCGCTGAACGGTACAGCGGTCAGATAGCGGCGAAGCAGGTAATCCTCCTCTGCCGCAAGGGCGTTGGCGGCCGTCAGGCCAACGACGCCCGTGGCGCTCGAGACGCCCGTCGCGGTGGCGTTGCCGGTCGCCGTGCTGCCGCCACCGCTTGTGCCGACCCCATTGGCCACGCCGCCGCTGCCGGGAGTGCCGCCCGTGCCGCCGCTACCGGCGGATCCGCTGGCATTGCTGCCGGTGCCTCCGCCGCCAAGGCCGCCACCACCAGGGCCGCCACCACCAGTGCCGACCCCGCCGGTGCCGCCACCACCAGTGCCGCCGCCGGTGCCGCCGCTACCGACACCGATACTGGCGCCGATGCTTGCCGAAGCACTGCCGGCCGGCGCGGTGACCGATCCGCCGACGCCGACCGATCCGCCGCTTTGGCCAACTCCCTGGCCAGTGCCGGCGCCAAGACCGGCGCCGACTGTTGCGACCGCCGCCGGCGTTGCTGCCGCAAGGCCCACGCCCGCGGCTGCGCCTAGGCTCGATGACGGCCCGCCGACGTTCACGCCGAGGCCGCCGCCAGTCCCAAGCGAAGCCCGGCCGACCACCGGTGCCGTGGCGACGGTGCCGGCGGCCGCACCGCCGCCGATGCCGATCCCACCTGCTCCGGCGCCACTCTGGCCAATCGCTGCGCTAAGGCCAGCGCCTCCGCCGATGTCGGAGTTGACGCCAATTCCCGGCACGCCAAGCGACGCTGCGGCGCCGACTCCAGTGCCGACGCCGATGCCGTTGCCGCCGCCGCCTGGGCCAATTCCCAGTGCCGCCGCTCCGGCCGCGCCGACGCCGATCCCGGCTGCCGAGCCACCGGCTCCGATTCCGGCGCCCGCACCAATTCCGGATGAGCCGATGCCGAGGCCTGCGCCTGCACCGGTGCCTGCATTTACGCCCGGGGCGGCCGCCCCGACGCCGATGCCCGTTCCGGCGCCGAGGCCAGCAGGTCCCACCGCGAGGCCGGCGGCGATGCCGGTTCCCGCATTCACGCCGGCGATCGCCGCTCCGACGCCGGCGCCGGCGCCGGCACCCACGCCGTTCGCTGCCGAAACGCCCGCGGCTCCGCCGGGGCCGCCGCCACCCGCACCGCCGGCGCTGCTGCCGCCGCCAGCCGCACCGGCGCTCGCGCCGCCGGCGCCACCGCTGCCGCCACCGCCGCCACCGCCTCCGGCGCCACCGCCACCGGTGCCGGCGCCACCGGCGCTGGCTCCGCCGCCGCCGGCGCCGGCCCCGCCGACGCCGCCCGCACCGCCGCTACCTGCGCCTGCGCCTGCGCCCGCGCCGCTTGCGGCGCCGGCCGCACCTGCCGCAGCGCCCGTTGCCGCTCCGACTGCGGCTCCAACGGCGCCCGCTGCCGCGCCAACGGCGGCGCCGGCAGCTGCCCCGACGTCGGCACGCGCCGGGTTGGGCAGGGCAGTTGTCATGATCGCGAGAAGTCCGGTCGCGATGCAGGCGACGGGTGCTACTCGGATGGGTACGATGCGAATGACCATTGTCGAGCTCCCTGTTAGAGAGCAGGACCCGCGCAATGCAGAACGCAGGGCCCTGCACTGCGAAAACGGAACATGCGACAATTTGTTACATGGTCATCAAACGATTACACTCGGCTGTGTCTTAATCGCAGTTGCAATCGCTGTTGATGGGGGCCGGCGAGAGCGACGCTGACCGTCAACCCGCCGGCTGCTGAAGCTTCACGCTGTCGATGAAGATGGCGACATCGTTGCCGGAGATGTCCTTGCCTGGCGGGGCGCACAGGATGCCGCCGGTCACCGACTCGTATCCGCCGCGTTGGGCCTTCCCCAGGCGGCGGAAGCCGATGCAGACACGACCATGTTTGCCTTCCTTGAAGGCTACGTAGTCTGCGTCCTTGTAACGGGTCACCGCCGAAATCTGGGTGATGGATTTGGCGTCCTCGAACATCCACTTCACGAAGTCGGCTGTGGTCTCGTCCGCGGACAGGTAGGAATACGTGTTCTGGGCTTCCCACAAGAACATATGGACGTAGAACCGCTCGCGGGTGGTGCCGAAGGCCGACCATTGGCGGAACACGCCGATATTGCCCTCGGTCGTCACCACGTTCGTGGCTCTGCACGTCAGTCCCGGCCACGCCGCGATGCGCGATTGCCGACAGTCGATGTCCTTCCAGCTGTAGGTCCTCGACTGCGCCGAAGCCATGTCGGCTCCTGCAAGGCATGCCATCCAGCACGCTGCCCAAGTCACGGTCCGCATGTGCGCTCCCAAGCCACCTGTCGCACCCGAGTATATATCGGAGGCACGATCGCGAGCTACGCGTCGTACCGAGGCTTGTGACGAGGCGTGTGCTCGACATCTCCTTCACCATTGGAGCCCTCGACCTCAAGCGCAAATCTCGCAGGATCTTGGAACTCGACCGCATTTGTCGCAAAGCCTTCAACGCATGCCGATCGGGGCTCCGCCGTCGACGACGATGGTCTGGCCCGTCACGCTGTCCGCCCGGCAGTAGGCGACCGCCATCTGCGCGATGTCGTCGGCGCTTCCGGTTCGTCCTAGGGTTACCTGGGAGCGGGCCGATTGCTTCACCTCCTCCGGCAATCGCTCGGCCATGCGGGTTCCTTCGACCAGTCCGGGCGCAATGCAGTTCACGGTCACGTCCGGCGCCATGGCGACGGCCAGGCAGTGCGTGAGGTGGATCAATGCCGATTTGCCGGCCGCGTAGGCGATGCTGCTGCCGGCAGGGGCAAGCCCCGCGATCGACGCGATATTGACGATCCGCCCGGCTTTGTGCCGGCGCAACTCCGACGCGAACGCCCGGCACAGCAGGAACGGTCCGCGCAGGTTGGTCTCCAGGACGCGGTCCCAGATGTCCGCCGTCAGCGCATCGAGATTCTTGAAGGGGATGCCGATGTTCCATGCGGCGTTGTTGATTAGGATGTCGATCCGGCCGAAACGCTCCATCACCCGGTCAACGCAGGCATCGATCGATTTGACGTCGCGTTGGTCGAGCTGCACCGCGTGGCCCTGCCGGCCGGCCTTTCGGATCGCCTCGACGGCCGCATCGGCCCGCCCGGCATCGCCCACGTAGGAAACGACGACGTCGCTGCCCGCGCCGGCAAGAGCTTGGGTAATCGCCTTGCCGATGTCGCCCGAGCCGCCTGTGACGAACGCAACCTTTCCAGTGAGATCCATGATGTCCCCCAAGCCGGCTGCAATGCCGATGCGACGACCGGCCATGCCTGCCGCCGCCTTCGCCATGGTAACCCGATGATTGTCGAAATCGACGCCGCCTCGACGGCCTTCGCAGGCGAGAAGTAGCTGGTCAGAATGCGGCAAGTGACAGCACTGCAGGCATCAAGATGCAGTACGCCTGGCGGACTCGGTTTCTATGGGTACCCCCTCCTGGAGCCCAAAAACCCGTACCGGCGAAAACCCGACAATGATGATAACCTCACTTATTTTACTTGCTCACTTTGGCCACTGTAGTTATAATGCCGCCATGGGCCGTCCCACGAGCTTCCATCCTGACATGTGCCAGCAGGCGCACAATTACTGCCTGCTCGGCGCGACAAACGACGAACTGGCGGAATTCCTTGGCGTCTGCCCGAGCACCGTGGACAACTGGATCGCGCGCCGCGCCGATTTCGGCGACGCCGTCAGGAGCGGTCGCGTCGCTGCCGACGCCAAGGTGGCGCGCGGCCTCTATGCCCGTGCCATAGGCTACGACCGAAAGGTCGAGCGCGAAGTCATCCTCGGTGGCAAGCTCCAGTCCCTGACCAGCACCGTCCACTATCCGCCGAACGTCCAGGCCTGCATCTTCTGGCTGCGCAATCGACGCCGCCGGACATGGAGCGACGCAGGGCGCGACACGCCCGACGATGCGTCCAGCCAAATGGACGACATCGCGCTGCTCGATGCCGCCAGCGAGAGCGTGCGCCATCATGACGGCGATTGAGATCTCGTCCGTGCGGCGCAGGCGCGGCGGCTTTCACGGAAGCTTGGGCGCTATCGCTTCGATCCGCCGGGGTCTGTCACCTGCCGATCCCGAAAGGCGGTCTCTTTTGATCAGCCGCCGTACAGGTAGTTCGGCAGCCACAAGGTCATGCCGGGCCACAGGTACATGATCACCATGCAGACGATGACGATCAGCATGTAGGGCATCATGCCGCCGAAGATCTGGTTCAGCGTGACGTGCGGCGGCGAGACGCCCTTCAGGTAGTAGGCCGACATGGCGACGGGCGGCGAGAGGAACGCAGCCTGCAGGTTCACGAACACCAGGGTGCCCCACAGGATGGGGTCGATGTTGTAGTGCTTCAGCAGCGGCAGGAAGATCGGCACGAAGATGATGATGATCTCCGTCCATTCCAGCGGCCATCCGAGGATGAAGATGATGGCCTGCGACAGCAGCATGAACTGGACCGGCGTCATGTCGAGCGACAGCGCCCAGCGCTCGACCAGGCCCTGGCCGCCCAGGATGGCGAACACCGCGGAGAACAGCGCGGAGCCGACGAACAGCCAGCACACCATGGCCGTGGTCTTGGCGGTCAGGAACACCGCCTCCTTGGTCCGCTTCCAGTCGAGCGTGCGCGCCTGGAAAGCGAGCAGGAAGGCGCCGGCCGCGCCGACGGCCGCCGATTCGGTGGCCGTGGTGATGCCGAACAGGATCACCGCCAGCACCACGATCGTCAGGATGCCGAGCGGCATCACCGAGGCGCTCAAGAGCTTCAGCACCGTGAAGCGCGCGGCGTCCATGCGCCAGTAGTAGCGGATGACGGCGAGCAGGCTGAGCGCGGCGACGACGGCGAACCAGATATAGAAGGCCTCCGGCACGACCTCCTCGGCGGCCTGGGCCGCCTGCGCTGCCGCACCGCCCAACGGCTGCAGGCCGGCCGCCTCGGGCGCCTCGATCGACTTCTTGTGGATGACGACGTACCACCAGGTGCCGCCGAAGGTCGCGACGTAGAGCGCGAGCGGCACGAGGGCGACGCTGAAATTGTAGAGGATGCCGCGATAGCCGAGCGGCTTGCCCTCGTCGGTGAGGGTGCGGGCCTCGGCCGGCGCGAACAGCGCCTTCACGAGGCCGACCAGCACGTTGCGCGAATAGGCCGCCTGCAGGCGCCCGACCCAACCCGGCACCGGCACCCGCGTCTGCTCCTCGGGCAGCTGCGGGGCGATCTTCGGGTTCAGCATCGCCCAGCCCATGATGTAGACGAGATACAGGAAGGCGAGGAAGAAGCCGGGGATCATCGCCGCGGCATAGAGCTTGACCACCGACTGCCCGGCCACCGCGGCGTAGACGATGATCATCACCGAAGGCGGGATCAGGATGCCGAGCGTGCCGCCGGCGGTGATCACGCCCGAGGCGAGCTTCACGTCGTAGCCGGCGCGCAGCATCGGGTTCATGGCGATGACGCCCATCAGCACCACGACCGCGCCGACCAGGCCGCTGGCGATGCCCCAGAAGGTGCAGACCACCAAGGTCGCCACCGCGAGCGCCGCCGGCACGCGGCGAAAGGCGAGCTGGATGGAATAGAACATCTTGTCGACGAGGGCGCCGCGCTCCATCACGTAGCCCATCAGCACGAACAAGGGGATGGAGATCAGCACGTCGTTGGTCATGGCGCCGTAGGTGCGCTGGACCATCAGGGCGAAGATCTTGTTGTCGGCCCACGGCTGGCCCGGGACGTAGAAGGCGATGAAGCCGAAGACGATGCCGAGGCCCATCAGGGTGAAGGCCGTGGCGAAGCCCATCATGATCACGACCACGATGAGCCCGAGCATCAGCAGCCCGAGGGCGGGATCGCTCATATCTTGTTGTCTCCCGCTCCCATGCCGCGCTGGCGCGCCGCTTCCTCGATCTGCGCCGCCCGCGCGATCGCCGCTTGCCGCGCCTCCTCGTCGACATGCTCGCTCTGGGAGAGCTGCTCTTCGACGACGTCGATTTCGCTCACGTCCTTCAGCCGCGACGGCCACATGCCGGTCTTGAGGCAGACGATGCAGCGCACGACCTCGGCAAGGCCCTGCAGCAGCACCAGGGCGCCGGCGATCGGGATGATGGTCTTGAAATGATAGACCGGCGGGCCGGCGGCGGGGGCGTTGGAGTGC
>Ga0081539_10002297_pt1 | contig 27637 bp, 27 predicted proteins | sample TabmetS4T2R2_FD_71023 | JGI IMG/M metagenome (GOLD analysis project Ga0081539, IMG submission 71023) | Tabebuia heterophylla rhizosphere microbial communities from the University of Puerto Rico - S4T2R2 | ecosystem: Host-associated > Plants > Roots > Rhizosphere ... | reverse complement strand
CCGCCCCCACACCCAAAGCGACTGCCCCCCCCCCCCGGGGGGGGGGGGTCCGGGGGGGGGGGCCAACGCACGTCGATTCCCCCTCACCTAGCCTCTCCCCCTAGCGGGGGAGAGGAACTTGAGTCGTGACGACACCGGGAAGGATCACTGTTTCAACGGCTCTCGACAGTGATTCTCACTACGGGCCCACGCCAATTCGGTGCCCGATCTTGCGCCGCCGCGACTAATCTCGCCATACCGCAGCTGGAGAGCCGCCATGACCGACGTCACCAAGTTCAACACGCTCACCTTCGACTGCTACGGCACCCTGATCGACTGGGAGCGCGGCATCCATGCCGAGTTGCGCCCGTGGCTGGACCGTCATGGCCGCCGCGACCTCGACGACAACACCCTGCTCGAAACGTTCGGCACGACCGAGGCGGCGTGCGAGGCCGAGACGCCGGGCAAGCTCTATCCCGAGATCCTGGCCGAGGTGCATCGCCGCCTGGCGGACAAGTGGGGCATCAAGGCCACTGCGGCCGAGGCCACCGAGTTCGGCCAGTCGGTCGGCCGCTGGCCGGCTTTTGCCGACAGCGCCACCTCGCTGCAGTACCTCAAGCGCTACTACAAGCTGGTGATCCTCTCCAACGTCGATCGCGCCTCCTTCGGACGCAGCAACGAGAAGCTCGGGGTCGTGTTCGACCGCATCCTGACCGCCCAGGACATCGGCTCCTACAAGCCCAGCCCGCGCAATTTCGAGTATGCGTTGGGCGACCTCGAGCGCACGTTCGGCACCAGGAAGGGCGACATCCTGCACACCGCCCAGAGCATCTTCCACGACGTCGTGCCGGCCCGTTCCATGGGCCTGGCGACAATGTGGATCAACCGGCGCAAGTCGGTCGGCGGCTGGGGCGCCACGCCGGCGCCCAAGGCCCCGGGGGCGCTGACGACGCCCGACATCGAGGTCGCCAGCATGGCCGATTTCGTGGTCTTGCATCAGGCCCACCTTCGTGGCGAATCTGCGTGAGGCGCGGGTGGCCTGCGCCACCCAACGGGGGCAGGCGGCATGAAACCACGTGGCGGCACGATCCGGCTCGACAGGCTCGATCTCAAGATTCTAGCGACGCTGCAGACCGCGGGCCGGATCAGCAATCTCGAGCTCGCCGACACGGTCGGGCTCTCGGCGACGCCCTGCCAGCAGCGGGTGCGGCGCATGGAGGCGGCGGGCTACATCAGCGGCTATGGCGCGCAACTTGCAATCGATCGCATATGCCGCAACATCGTCGTCTTCACCGAGATCACCCTCAGCAACCACCGGCGCGAGGACTTCTTGAAGTTCGAGCGCGGCATCCAGGAGATCCCGCAGATCCTCAACTGCTTCCTGGTGACCGGCGGCTACGACTACCTGGCGCAGTTCATCGCCCAGGACATCCACGACTATCAGACCACCGTCGAGAGCCTGCTCGACCGCGACCTCGGCGTCGACAAGTACTTCAGCTACGTCACGATCAAGCAGGTAAAGCGCAGCACGGGCTTTCCGTTGGCCGAGCTGGTCGAGCAGCCAACGACTTGACTCAGCGATGAAAGGCTTGCTGCTGGTGAAGTCCGGCGGCGCGGCCGCACTGCCCGAGTGGCAGGCGTGCTTTGCCGAAGTCGCGCCAGGACTGGAAGTGCGCTGGTGGGACGACCCTTCGGTCGATCCCGACGCCGTCACCTATGTCCTGGTCTGGGAACCCCAGCCCGGGCGGCTGGCGCGCTATCCCAACCTGCGCGTGATCTTCAGCAGCGCCGCCGGCGTCGACCACATCACCTGCGATCCGGACCTGCCGCGCGGCGTGCCGATCGTGCGCATGGCGACCGAGGAGACGGCGCAGAGCATGGGCGAATATGTCTGCCTGGCGGCCCTGTCGATCCTGCGCGACGGCAACCGCCTCACCGCCGCGCAGGCTGCCCGGCAATGGGACTCCTTCGAGCAGCCGCATACGGCGCTCGACAAGCGGGTCGGCGTCATGGGGCTCGGCAATATCGGACAGGTGGCAGCGCGCATGCTGCGCGGCCTCGGATTCACGGTTTCAGGCTGGGTGCGTACGCCGCGCCAGCTCGACGGCATAAAAGTCCATTCTAGTCTCGACGGCTTGCTGGCCGAGAGCGACATCCTCGCCGGATTGCTGCCCGAGACGGCGCAGACGCGCGGTCTGCTGGATCGCGAGCGCATCCGCCAGCTGCCGCGTGGTGCCGGCATCGTCAATGCCGGCCGCGGTTCGCTCATCGTCATGCCCGACCTCTTGGCCGCCCTCGACGAGGGCCATCTCGGCGCGGCCTGGCTCGACGTCTTCGAACCCGAGCCATTGCCGGCCGATCATCCGGCGTGGCGGCATCCGCGCATCACCGTGACGTCGCATGTCGCGGGCTTCGCCTCGCGTCGCGCCCGTGCGCGTGCGGTGGTCGCGGCACTGAAGGCCCAGGAGCGCGGCGAGGCGTTGCCCAATCTCTACGACGCCGACCGCGGCTACTGATCTAGAAGTCCGCCACCTTTCCCCAGGCCGAACCGGCGAACCGCTCGGCACGATAGGGCGAGGGATCCACCACCGGCTTCGCGCCGGTGATCAGGTCGGCGACAAGATGCCCGGCGCCCGGGCCGATGCCGAAGCCGTGGCCGCTGAATCCCGCCGCCAGGATCAGACCGGGCAGGGCCGCGACCTCGCTGATGGCCGGAATGCCGTCGGGCGTGCTGTCGATGTAGCCCGCCCACGCCGCGGTGATGGGCGCACGCTGCAACGCCGGCAGCAAGTTACCAGCGCGTTGATACGTATCGTGTATCTGTCGCCGATCCGGCGCCGGATCGAGCGTGCGCACACGCTCCATCGGCGAGGGCGCGTCGGGACGCCAACGATCGAGCGACTCGAAGCCGGCACGCCACCCTTCCAAGCCGCCGGGCGCCAGGGAACGCCAGCGCCGCACGAACATCGGCACGAACTCGCGCGCAAACCGCACCTTCTGCGGCGTCGGATCGACGCGGCCTCTGCCGCTGATCGCCAGCGTATAGCCGCCATCGCCGCGGCGCGTCACCGAGACGGCAGCCGTGTGGAGAGCGGCGGGCAGTTCCTCACCGACCGGACCGACGGCGAGGATGGAGGCCCGGACCGAGGCCTGCGGGAAGCGGATGCCGAGCTGACGGCAGAAAGCCGACGCCCAGGCGCCCGCGGCCAGCACGACCGTTTTCGTGCGGATCGTGCCGGCCTCCGTGATCACGCCACTGACGCGGCCGCCTTCGGTTTCCAGGCCGCGCGCCGCGCACATCTGATGCACGCTGCCGCCGGCCGCCAGGATGGCGCGCGCCACGATCGGCGCGGCGCGTGCCGGATCGGCAATGCCGTCGGAGGGCGAGAAGACGCCGCCGTTCCACGACCGCTTGGTCGCCTTGCCGCGCTGAGCCGCCTCGGTCGCGCCCAAGACTTCTGTCGTCAGGCCGAAGGGGCGGGCGAGATCGCGCCAGCGCGCCCAGGTCTCGATCTCCGCTTCATCGTCGCTGAGATAGAGCAGGCCGCAGCGCCGGAAGCCGACATCCTCGCCGATTTCGCCGGCGAGCCGATCCCACAGCGCCATGCTCGCGATAGAGATCGGCAGCTCGCGCGCATCGCGGTTCTGCTGCCGGCACCAGCCCCAGTTGCGGCTCGACTGTTCGGCGGCAATGCGGCCCTTCTCGACCAGCGCCACGCTGAGGCCGCGCCGGGCGAGGTAGTAGGCGGCGAAGACACCGACGATGCCGCCGCCGATCACCACGGCGTCGGCCGACGCCGGCACTGCGGGCGTGGTCTCGATGTGTAGCAGCGGAGCGGGCATCCGGGTTTTCTAGCCCGTCGATGGCAGTGAGATTCACCAAGTTGACGCCGCCAGGCAGTGTTTGTGCCTGGTTACTGAACCCGGGCGCCGGAGGCGCGCACGATCGGCGGCCAGAAAACGCGCTCCTGGCTGATGAACTGGTCGAACTTCGCTGGCGTCGCGTACTCGAGCATCGGCGGCAGGCCGTTGTCGTTCAGGCGCTTGGCGATCGCGGCGTCGGCCAGCGCTTGGGCCACCACCGTCGACAGCTTGTCGACAACAGGCTGGGGCAAGCCGGCGGGACCGAAGATGCCGAACCACGAATAGGCCTTGAACTCGGGCAAGCCGGCCTCGGTGGGATTCGGGACGTCCGGGATCAATGGCTGCCGATCGGGCGATGCGACGAGGATGCGCAGGTTGCCGTCGCGATGGTGCGGGCCGTGCAGCACCGGCACGTCGAAAGCCCACTGCACGTCGCCGTTGACCAGCGCCTGGATGGCCTCGGCGCCGCTGCGATAGGGAACGTGCTCGGCCTGGCAGCCGGTGAGGCGCAGCAGGTTCGCGCCGGCGAGATGGCTGGTGGCGCCGATGCCGTTGCTGGCGTAGCTGAGCTTGCCGGGGTTGGCCTTCATTTCGGCGACCAGCTCCTGCAGCGAGTTCACCTTGAGGCCCTTGCGCGTGACCGAGAGACACATCGGCACGAACACGGTGGGCGCGATCGCGGTCAGGTCCTTCTCCGGCGCGAACGGCAGGCGCTCATACAGGGCGGGCGCGATCACGACCTGCGAGACGGTGCAGTGCCCCAGGGTATAGCCGTCGGGCGCAGACTTGGTGACGCTGTCCGTGCCGACCACGCCCCCTGCCCCCGCGCGATTCTCCACGATGCAGGTCTGGCCCAGCATTTCATTGAGCTTGGGCGCCAGGATGCGCATCGAGATGTCCGTCGAGCCGCCCGGTCCGAAGGGCACGATGAAGCGGACCGGCTTGTTGGGCCACGCGTCTGCGCGGACGATGGCGGGTGCCGCAACGCCGGCCGCACTCGACAGGATGAAAGAGCGGCGACCGATACCCCGCCTGGAAACCTTGCCCATGATACTTCCCTTCATTCCGCCGCCTGCTGCGGCCGGATGTACGGCAGCTCGGCGAGCAGGGCTTGCCACACGGCATGGACGTCGTCGGCACCGCTGCCTTCGCGCTTCAGGCCTTCCATCAGCTTCCGCTTCACGAAGTAGCGCCAGTGGACCGGCAGGCTGGCCAGCAGCGCGGTCATGGCGTCGTAGGCGCCGCGCGTCCACACGCGCTCGTAGGCCTCGCGCGCGGCGCCAAAATGGAAATGTTCCGGCGGCTCGTTGCGGCGGCGTTGCGCACGCAGTGCCTCGGTCGCGGGCAGGTCGACCGCGAGGTCGGCGCCCGGGCCGGTCAGCACGACGCCATACTCGGCCTCGGCATCGGCGAGGGTGACGTAATTGCAGATGACGTCGCTGAGCACGCGCTCGGGCTCGCGGTCGAGCGGATCGCCACGGCCGCCGCCGCCCGGCGAGACGATGCTGACGATGTCGCCAGGACCAGCCGTGAAGGTGTCGATGTTGTTCAGCACACGCATGTCCGGACGGCCAGGGTTCAGCGACATGGTCGAGCCGCGGCCGGCCTTGCCGCCCAGAATGCCCCAGGCCTGGAAGCGGCAGCGGTCGCGGTTGCGCGCGGTGATGCGCGTGTTGGGCGTGAAGACCTGGAACTCCATGTGCGTCGCGAGTCCACCACGCCACCGACCGGCGCCGCCGGTGCCCGATGCCAGGCCATAGCGGCGGAAGCGGATCGGCACCTCGGCTTCGGTGATCTCGACCGGTGTGTTCTTGAGATAGGCCGCGTCGGCGCCGCTGCCGTTGGTGCCATCGCCGGTCGGCATGCCGCCGGAGCCGCCGACCACGGGATTCACCGCGGCGATCACCGCCTCGCCGGTGCGATCGTCGTGGGTCATCACGTTGACGATCGAGCTCGAGCCCGCCGGCGCCGCCGGCATTCGCTCCGGCATCGCCTGCCCGAAGGCGCCGAACAGGAGGCTGCGGATGCGGCCGCAGGTCAGGCTGCGCATGCCGACCGCGGCGGGGAACTGCGGATTGACCACCGTTCCCTCGGGCAGGATGCAATGGAACGGGCGGGTCAGGCCGAAATTCAGGACCAGGTTGGGATTGAGCGAATAGAGGATGTAGTAGACGCCGACCAGCATCAGCGTGTGATGCGGATTGCCGCCGGTCGGCACGTTGAGCGACGAGGTGAGCTGCGGGTCGCTGCCGGTGAAATCGAGGATGGCGGAATCGCCTTTGATGCGCAGCGTCACCGCCAGGCGCGCCGGGTAGCCGTCCGGTCCGTCCTCGTCGGCGTAGTCGGAGAAGAAGTACTCCCCGTCGGGGATCGAGCGCAGGATCTCACGCGCCTGATGCTCGGCATAGTCCAGAAGGTCGCTCATGCCCTGGCGCAAGGTGTCGGCGCCGAACTTGGCCAAAAGCTCGCGGACCTTGCGCTCGCCGGTGTTCATGGCGCCGACGAAGGCCTTCAGGTCGCCGACGTTGAGGTCGGGCTTGCGGACGTTGGTCATCATCACGTCCAGCAGTTCCTGGTTCAGGACGCCGGCGCGATAGAGCTTGCTGGGCTTGAAACGGATGCCTTCCTGGTGGATCTCTGTCAGGGCGCGCGAGAGGCTCGCCGGCACGGCGCCGCCCATGTCGGTATTGTGGATGTGGCCCGCCGTGAAGCACAGCAGCTCGCCCTCGTGGAAGATCGGCTTCCACAGCACGAGGTCCGGCGTGTGTGTCGCGAGATAGCCCGAGTAGGGATCGTTGGTGAGCGCGATGTCGCCCGGCTGGTAGTCGGGGATCATCGGGATGGCGCGGCCGTAGTCGAGGCCGGGATACCAGGTTGCGCCCAGGTCCATGGGCACGGCGGTCGTGCGGCCCACGGCATCGAGGATCTGGATGGTGAAGTCCTCGGTCTCCTTGACGAAGGTCGAATGCGCCGTGCGGTAGAGCGTGTAGGCCATGCTCTCGGCCGCGGCCCGCATATGATTGGCGAGGATCTCGAGCGTCACCTTGTCGACTTTCATGGCCCCACCTCCGCCCGCTCGAGAACGATGTTGCCGCCACCGTCGACCGTGGCGCCGAAGCCGGGCGGCACGCAGGCCGTCGTGTCGTCCTGCACGATGACGCAGGGACCGGAGAAGCGGTGATGCGCCTCCAGCGCTGCCCGCCGGTAGAAGGGGACCAGGTGCCAGTCGCCGTCGAAGAAGACTTTCAGGGTCTGCTCCGGCACGGGCGCGGCAGTGGCGGCGCTCGCCAAGGGACGAAGGGAGGGCTTCGGCGAAGCGCCGGAGACGACCAGGCGCAGATTCATGATCTGCACCGCCGAATCGCGGTCACAGAAATCGTAGATGCCTTCGTGGGCGCGGTGGAAGGCCTCGGCGATGGCCGCCATGTCGCCGGCCTCGATGACGTTCTGCGCGAGCGGCACTTCGATCTCGAAGGACTGCCCGCGGTAGCGCATGTCGGCGAACCAGGCATACGAGGCCTCGCCGTCGAACTCCTGCTCGTCGCGCAGCCAGGCCGTCCCATCGGCTCGCAGAGTCTTGGCCGCCTTGCGTAGCTGCGTCGCGTCGCCGTCCGCCGCCATGATGAACAGCGTGCGGATGAAATCGTTCTTCACGTTGGCGACCAGGCCGCCCAGCGCGCTCACCACACCGGGACGCGACGGAATCAGGACGCGCTGCATGCCGAGCTCGCGGGCGAGGAAGCAGCCCAGCATCGGACCGGCGCCACCGAACGGCAGAAGGGCGAAGTCCCGCGTGTCGACGCCGTATCGGGCGACGAGCTTGTTCACCTCGACGAACATGCCGGAGATGGCGATGCGGATGATCGCCTCCGCGGTCTGCTCGAGCCCGAGGCCGATGCGGCTCGCCAGCGTGCCGATGGCGGCCTTTGCCAGCGCGACGTCAGGGCAGAAGGCGCCGTAGGCGAGATCGTGCTGGCCCAAAAAGCCGCAGACCGTGAAGGCGTCTGTGATGGTGGGCAGGGTGCCGCCGCGGCCGTAGCAGGCCGGTCCCGGCGAGGAGCCAGCGCTCTCGGGACCGACTTTCAGCACGCCGAAGCCATCGACCCAGGCGATCGAGCCGCCGCCGTCGCCGATCGACGAGACGGCGACGCTCGGGATGTACAACGGCAGGTCGCCGATCTTCTCACCCAGGCCGAACTGCGGCTCCCCGTCGATGATCAGGGCGACGTCGGCGCTGGTGCCGCCGATGTCGAGCGTGATGACGTTGGGATGACCAGCTTCGCGGGCGACCCAGGCCGCGCCCATCACGCCCGACGCCGTGCCCGACAGGACCATGCTGACGCAGGCGCGCTTGCCGAGCTCGGCGCGCATGATGCCGCCGTTGGACTTGGTGATCAGCGGCTCGGCCACGACGCCGCGGCTCTCCAGGCCGTCGATCAGCTTCTCGAGATAGTCGCTGACCTTGGGATGGACGTAGCCGTTGATCAGCGCCGTCGTCGTGCGCTCGTACTCGCGGATGATCGGCCAGACCTCGCTGGAGCGGAAGACGAACAGGTGAGGCGCCAAGCGCGCGGCGATCGCCGCGACTTGGGCCTCGTGCGCCGGATTGCGGTAGGCGTTGAGCAGCGAGATGACGATGCCGTCGACGCCCTTGGCTTCAGCCTTCTCGATCGCCGCGACCACGGAGCCCTCGTCGACGGCCTGCTCGACCGTGCCGTCGGCCAGCATGCGCTCGCGGATGCCGAAGATGCGGTCGCGCGGCACCAGGGGCGCACCGCGCCGCGAGAACAGGCTGTAGGCCTCGGGCATGCGCAGCCGGGCGAGCTCGACCACATCCTCGAAGTTCTCGGTGGTGAGCAAGGCGAGCGACGCGCCCTTGCGCTGTATGACGGTGTTGATGCCGACCGTGGTGCCGTGGACGAAGCTCGTGATGTCGGCCGGGCTCACGCCGTGCCGTTCCTGCAGAAGGTCGAGGCCGCGCAGCAGTTCGGCGCCGGGCGTCTGGGGCGTGGTCAGCACTTTCAGGCTGTGCAGCTCCTCCTTGATCTCGTCCCACAGGCAGAAGTCGATGAAGGTGCCGCCAATATCGACGCCAACGCGCATGCCCATATCAGCCAAAAGCTCCCGTTGCTGTGCTCTCAACTATGCCGGGCCGAGCCGAGCCGTCGACCGAAGACATTGAGCAACCCCATAACCTCCGGTTATGGTCTGGGATGAATGCCCGGCAGCTTGAAATCTTCCACGCCGTGATGCGCAGCGGGACGATCACGGGGGCCGCTTCTTTCCTCGGCATTTCCCAGCCCGCCGTCAGCAAGGCGATGCGCGCGATCGAGCGGGACCTGGGCTTCAGGCTGCTGCGCCCCATCAAGGGGCGCCTCTATCCGACGCCGGAGGCGCAACGCCTGCTGCCCGACGCCGATCGCATCATGAGCGAGCTGTCGGCCTTCGAGCGCCTGACCGGCGAGGTGAAGACCGGCGGCGCCGCGCTGGTGCGCGTGGTCGCTTCGTCGTCGAGCGCGACGGCCCTGTTGCCGGCGGCCGCCGCGCCGTTCCAGAAAGCCAATCCCGCCGTCCGCATCTCCTCGCATCTCCTGCCGGCGCGCGAAGTCGCCGAAGCCGTCGCCGCCGGCGAGGCGGATTTCGGCCTGACGCTGTCGCCGGTGCAGCTTCCCGGCCTCACGGTGCGGACGCTGGGCGCGGCGGAAATGGTGTTCATCGCGCCGCTCGGCCATCCGCTGCTCGAGCGCGAGACGATTACGCCGGATGATCTCGCCCCGCACCCGCTGATCTCCTTCGGTCGCGAGACGCATTTCGGCCAGCTGCTCGACCAGGCCTTCGAAAGCGCCGGCGCGCGCCGACAGATCGGCCTGCAGGTGACCATGAGCCTCGTCGCCGCCTGCTACGTCCAGCGTGGCCTCGGCGTGGCGCTGGTCGACAGTTTCGCCCTCAACAGCGGACTGGCCGGCCTTGGCTGGCGAACGTTCACGCCGACTGTCGTGCTGCCGGTCACGCTGATGAGCCAGGGCAATCACCTGCTGTCCCGCCACGCGAACGGCCTGGTGAGCAGCATCGAAAAAGTCCTGCAAGGCTGGACGCGCTCGATGAGAAAAAGCCGCCGCTGAACATTTCCTTTCGCCCGGGCGGAAGAAGCAGTATCGGTCACCGAATGTCGCCTCCTGTCACCCGCATCCCAAGCGATGAAAAACTGCCGCCCTCCGCCGATGTCGTCGTGATCGGCGGCGGCATTGCCGGCATCACCGCCGCCTATCATCTCGCCAAGAAGGGCCACTCGGTCGCCGTGGTCGAGAAGGGCTACGTCGCCGGCGAGCAGTCCAGTCGCAACTGGGGCTGGTGCCGCCAGCAGCACCGCGATCTGCGCGAACTGCCGCTGGCGCAGCGCGCCGTCGACATGTGGAGCGGGCTGAACGAGGAGCTCGGCGCCGAGACCGGCTTTCGCCGCACCGGGCTCATCTATGTGACGACCAGCCAGGCCGACCTCGATCGATATGCGGCCTGGACCGACAAGGCCCGCGAGATGCAGATGCACAGCCGCGTCCTGTCCGCGACCGAGGCCAGGGCGCTGACGCCGGGCAGCACCGAGGGCTGGGTCGGCGGCATCCATTCGCCGACCGACGGCCGAGCGGAACCGGCACTCGCCGTGCCGGCGATCGCCCAAGGAGCGCGGCGGCTCGGTGTCACCATCCATCAGGATTGCGCGGCGCGCGGGCTCGAAACCTCGGCGGGACGCGTCTCGGGCGTGGCGACGGAGAAGGGCACGATCCGCACAAGTTCGGTGCTGGTCGCGGGCGGCGTCTGGACCTCGATGTTCTGCCGCCATCACGGCATCGACATGCCGCTGGCCGGCGTGCGCTCGACGTCGTTCTTCACCGAACCGGCGCCGAAGATCACCGAAGGCGGCATCTCCACGCCCGACGTCACGTTCCGGCGGCGGCTCGACGGCGGCTACACGATCGGCATCAGCGGCCGCGGCATGCTCGAGCTCACGCCGCAGGGCCTGATGTACGCCAGGCCGTTCTGGCGCACCTTCAAGAAGCGCTACAAGCTCGTCACCATCGGTCTCGGCCGCTCGTTCTTCGACGGTCCCGAGGCGATCCTGAACTGGCGCAACGACACGGTCTCGCCCTTCGAGCGCTGGCGCACCTACGATCCGCCGGCACAGGAGAAGCTGGTCGCCTTCGCCCTGAAGCGCATCGCCGAGATCTACCCCGAGCTCGCCAACCTCAAGATCGTGCACAAGTACGGCGGGCTCATCGACTTCACGCCCGACTGGATTCCCGTGATCTCCGCCATCGACAAGCTGCCGGGCCTGCACGTCTCGGCCGGCTTCAGCGGCCACGGCTTCGGCATCGGTCCCGGCGCGGGACGGCTTGCCGCCGACATCGTCGCGGGCGATCCGCCGATCGTCGATCCGCATCCTTATCGCTACAGCCGACTCGTCGACGGCACGGACCTCGGTGAACCCGGACTGATGTGAAGCGCCTCGGCGTTTTGGCGTATCCTGTCGCATCAGCGTAACCGCGACAGGAGACACGCCATGGCCGCGCCTCGTCCGTCCAAGACCCGCATCGGCAATCACGTTCTCAGGCCCGAGACCCTGATGCTGAGTTACGGCTATGACCCGATGCTGTCCGAAGGCGCGGTCAAGCCGCCGGTGTTCCTGACCTCGACCTTCGTGTTCGGCTCGGCCGAGGAAGGCCGCGACTTCTTCGACTACACGGCAGGACGCAAGAAGCCACCGGAAGGCACCGGCGCCGGCCTCGTCTATTCGCGCTTCAACCATCCCAACAGCGAGATCGTCGAGGACCGGCTGGCCGTCTACGAGGGCGCGGAGTCCTGCGTGCTGTTCTCCTCCGGCATGTCGGCGATCTCGACGACCATCCTGGCCTTCGCCCGTCCCGGTGACGTCATCCTGCATTCGCAGCCGCTCTATGGCGGCACCGAGACCTTGCTGGCGCGCACCATGGCGGACTTCAACATCGCCGCCGTGGGTTTCGTCGATGGCGTGAGCGAGCCCGTCATCCGCGCCGCCGTGGCCGAGGCACGCGGCAAGGGCCGGATATCGGTGATCATGACCGAGACGCCGGCCAATCCGACCAACACCCTGGTCGACATCAAGCTTCTGGCAAAGATCGCCGACGAGATCGGCGCCGCCCAGGGGTTCAGGCCCGTGCTGGTCTGCGACAACACCCTGCTCGGCCCGGTGTTCCAGCGCCCGCTCGCCCACGGCGCCGACGTCTCGGTCTATTCGCTCACCAAGTATGTCGGCGGCCATTCCGACCTCATCGCCGGCGCCGCGCTCGGCTCGAAGGCGACCATCGCCCCGATCAAGGCGCTGCGCGGCAGCGTCGGCACGCAGCTCGATCCGCATTCCTGCTGGATGCTGGGCCGCTCGCTGGAGACGCTGGGGCTGCGCATGGAGCGGGCGAACTCCAACGCGAGGCTGGTCGCCGAGTACCTGCGCGACCATCCCAAGGTCGACAAGGTCCACTACCTCGCCTTCCTGGAGGCCGGCTCGCCGGCGCAAGCGGTCTTTGCCCGGCAGTGCACGGGACCGGGCTCGACCTTTTCCTTCGACATCAAGGGCGGCGAGAAAGAAGCATTCGCCTTCCTGAACGCCCTGCAGATCTTCAAGCTCGCGGTCAGCCTCGGCGGCACCGAATCGCTGGCCAGCCATCCCGCCGCCATGACCCATTCCGGCGTCCCGGCCGAGGTGCGAGACCGCATAGGCGTGCTGGACACGACCATCCGCCTCTCGGTCGGCATTGAGCATCCCGACGACCTGATCGCAGACCTGACGCAGGCCCTTGCGGTGGCATAAGCTTTGCTGCCTTCCTGAGACCGCCCTTCGGCATTCTTCGCCTGGGAGACCGTCATGCTAAAGACAGCTCGCCGCGTCGCGTTGGCTTTCACCCTCTGCCTTTCCGCCGGCGGCGCCTTCGCGCAGGGCGCCCTGCGCATCGGCCTGGGCGACGATCCTGACGGGCTCGACCCGACGACGTCGCGCTTCTACACCACGCGCATCGTCTTCGCCGCGCTGTGCGACAAGCTGTTCGAGATCGACGAGAAGGCGGGCATCGTCCCGCAGCTCGCGCTTGGCGCCGAGACCTCGGCCGACGGCAAGACCGTCACGATCAAGCTCAGGCCCGGCGTGAAATTCCACGACGGCGAGCCGTTCAATGCCGAGGCGGCCAAGTACAGCCTCGAGCGGCACATGAACATGAAGGGTTCGTTCCGCAAGCCCGAGCTTGCCGCCGTCGAAGGCGTCGAGGTCGTCGATCCGCTGACGGTCAAGCTCAACCTCAAGCAGCCTTTCTCGCCGCTGCTCGCCCAGCTCACCGATCGCGCCGGCATGATGGTTTCGCCCAAGGCCGCCGAGGCGTCGGGCGACAAGTTCGCGCTGAAGCCGGTCTGCGCCGGGCCCTACAGGTTCGTCGAGCGCGTCGCTCAGGACCGCATCGTGCTCGAGAAGTTTCCCGACTACTGGAACAAGGACCAGGTCTTCATCGACAAGATCACCTACCTGCCGATCGTCGATTCGACGGTGCGGCTCGCCAACCTGCGCTCGGGCGGGCTCGACATGATGGAGCGCCTGCTGGCGACCGACATCAAGACGGTGCGCGACGATCCCAGGCTCAGGCTCAGCAAGGCGGTGTCGCTCGGCTTCTTCGCCCTGCTGGTCAACGTCGCCAACGGGCCCAAGGCCGACAATCCGCTGGGCAAGGATGCGCGCGTGCGCCAGGCCTTCGATCTCGCGATCGACCGCGAGGCGTTGAACCAGGTCGTGTTCAACGGCGAGTTCGTGGCGGGCAACCAGTGGGTCAATCCGCAGAGCCCGTGGTACCAGCAGGCCTTCCCGGTGCCCAAGCGCGACATCGCCAGGGCCAAGGCGCTGATGAAGGAGGCGGGCGTAACGGGCCGGGTCACCGTCGACTTCCTGGTCGGCAACAATCCCGAGACGCGCCAGGTCGCCGAGGTCCTGCAATCCATGACCGCCGAGGCCGGCTTCGACCTCAAGATCCGCGTCGTCGAGGCGGCGACGGCGCTGAAGAGCGCCGAGGACGGCGACTTCCAGCTCTACGAGAACAACTGGAGCGGCCGCATCGATCCCGACGGCAACACCGTGCTCTACCAGACCTGCGGCTCACCCCTGAACACGGGGCGCTACTGCGACAAGGAGATCGACGAGTGGCACCGCGAGGCCCGCGCCTCCTCGGACTTCGCCACGCGCAAGGAGGTCTATGAGAAGATCGCCGGCAAGTTCCTGCCCAACGGCTGGATGATCTATCTCTTCCATCCGAACTACCTGATCGCCCACACCAACCGGCTGGACGGGTTTCGGCCCTACCCTGACGGATTGATCCGCGTGACCGGCGTGAAGCTCAAATAGGAGCGCGGGCCTCCGGCCCGCTCATGGTCTTCCGGACCGCGCGCTTCCAGCGCGCTCATGAGCGGGCCGGAGGCCCGCGCTCCCATCAGTCCCGACTGCACCACTCGACCATCCGGCGCATGAAACCTTCACAGGCGTCGATCTGGGAGGCGAGGATGAACTCGTTGGGCTGGTGCGCCTGGGCGATGTCGCCCGGGCCGCAGACCACGGTCGGCACGCCCAGCGTCTTGCGGAAGATGCCGGCCTCGGTGCCGTAGACCACGCTGCCGACGGTGTTCGAACCCGACCAGCTGCGCGCCAGCGCCTTGGCCTCGTCGTTGCCTTCCGAGGAGAAGGCCGGCGTCGAGGAGCGCAGCACCGTGTCGATGCTCGCCGCCGGATGCTTGGCCTTCATCTTGGGCAGCAGCTCCTCCTTCAGCCATTTGATGGCGCGATCGCCCAGCGCCTCGATCGGCAGGCCGGGTAGCTCGCGGTAGCCCCACAGGACCTCGCACTCGCGCGCCAGGATGTTGCCGGCCGTGCCGCCGACGATGGTGCCGACATTGAAGGTCGCCGCCGCCGGCATGAACTCGCTCTGCTTCGGCGCCTTGGCGTCGAGCTCGTCCTGCACTGTGTTGAGGTAATGGACGAACTCGCCGGCGAAGTGGATGGCGCTGACGCCGAGATGGGTCATCGAGGAGTGCGCCTCGAAGCCGGTGAACCTGGTGATGTAGATCTGCGCGCCCTTGTGGGCGTGGACCACCGTCATCATGGTCGGCTCGCCGATGATGATGGCGCGCGGCTTTGGCACCTCGCTCGCCATGCGCGCAGCCAGCCCATGGGCGCCGATGCAGCCCACCTCCTCGTCGTAGGACAGCGCGAAGTGGATCGGCTTCTTGAGCTTGGCCTTCTTGAACTCGGGCAGCATGGCGAGGCCGATGGCATAGAACGCCTTCATGTCGCAGGTGCCGCGGCCGTGGTACTTGCCGTCCTTGAGAGTCAGCGTCCAGGGATCGGTGTCCCACGGCTGGCCGTCGACCGGCACCACGTCGGTGTGGCCCGACAGCACGACACCGTCCTTCACGTTGGGTCCGACGGTGGCGAAGAGATTGGCCTTCTTGCCGTCCTCGCTCGGCACCAGCTTCGATTCGATGCCGTGGTCCTGAAGGTACTTCTGTACGTACTCGATCAACGCCAGGTTGGAATTGCGCGAGGTGGTGTCGAACGCCACGAGACGGCGCAGCATTTCGACCGAGCCGACGATCTCCCCTGCCATGATGCTCCTTGATTGCTTAGACCGATGTCCGACCGATCATGGTCAAGAATTCGCGCCGTGTCTCGCCATTGTCGCGGAAGGCACCCAGCATGCGGCTGGTTACCATGGCGACGTCGGACTTGTGCACGCCGCGGGTGGTCATGCACTGGTGCGCCGCCTCGATGACGACGGCGACGCCGCGCGGCTGCAGGACCTCCTGCAGGGTATTGGCGATCTGCGCCGTGAGCTTCTCCTGGATCTGCAGGCGGAAGGCGAAGGCGTCGACGACGCGGGCGAGCTTGCTGATGCCGACGACGCGCCTGTCGGGCAGGTAGCCGACATGGACCTTGCCGATGATCGGCACCATGTGGTGCTCGCAGTGCGATTCCAGGCGGATGTCGCGCAGCACCACGACCTCGTCGTAGCCCTCGACCTCCTCGAAGGTCCGCTGCAGCATCTCGCTCGGGTCCTCGTCGTAGCCGCGGAAGAATTCCTCATAGGAGCGCACGACGCGGTCGGGCGTGCCCAGAAGGCCCTCGCGGTCGGGATCGTCGCCCGCCCAACGGATCAAGGTGCGCACCGCGGCCTCCGCCTCGTCACGCGACGGCCGGGTCAGCCCCGTGGCAAGCGAGACCATCTCGCTCTTCTTCACCATCTTGTTCATGGTCGTTTCCCTCAATTGAGCCGGCGCCCCTGTCTTGCTGAGCTAGTTCAACTTCCGATCCGGGCTTGGCAGGTCGAGTGAAAAGGTGGGGATCTCGATGTCGAAGTTCTCGCCGGACTCGCTCACCATCTGGTAGGTGCCGCCCATGAAGCCCGAAGACGTGGAGAGCGACGTGGCGGAATTGTACTCGAACATCTCGCCCGGACGCAGCAACGGCGTCTTGCCGACGACGCCCGGCCCCCTGACTTCCTGCACGCGGCCCAGCGCGTCGGTGATCCTCCAGTGACGGCTGCGCAACTGCACTGCGACATCACCCTCGTTCTGGATGCGTACGAAATAGGCCCACACGAACTGCGACTTCTCGGGGTCTGATTCATCGGGCAGATATTGCGGCCTGATAGTCACTTGGATGGCACGGGTTGTGGTTGTGTACATGCGACGATACCTGAACTTTGAGATGGGACGTTCGCGCAGAAAGGTCAAATCGACTAAGGCCCTACGGCCAATGCAGGATTGAGTGAGGTTGTGCGTTCAAAGCCATCGCGGATCGGCGGTGAAGTCGATGGTGAGCCAGCGTTGCGGTCCCTCGCCGCCAAGCGCGTCGGCGATCTCACGCCGGATCGCATCGGCGGCCGCCACGTTGTCGAGCCGCTTGTCCTGCGGCACCGCGACATGGATCTCGATGAACTGGGCGCGGCCGACCTTGGCGGCGTAGCTGGTGTAGGTCTTGAAGCCGTGGCGGGCGACCACGTCGTCCATGACGCGGCGGACCTGGGCGTCGAGCTCGGGCGGCGTCATCAGCAGGACTTCCTGCAGCGCCCTGCGCACGGTGCGGATCGGCACGAACACCAGGCAGATCGTCAACAGGGACAACACGACGGGGTCGGCGTAGGGCGTGAGATAGCCGTACGGTGTGTCCCTGAATGACCATGCGATGCCGAACGCCACCAGCAGCGCCGAGGTGATCGACGCCGACATCAGCCAGCTCTGTGCGTCGAGGCGGATGAAGTCCGAGCCGATGCGCCGGTTGGCGCGCAGCTCATAGAAGAACATGCCGAAGCACACCACGCAGACGATGACGGCATAGGCGATCGCCCAGTCGAAGGCGAGCTGCCGGCCGCCTTCGAGGAAGCTCGCGACCGCGTTCAGGAAGGCATAGAAGCAGAGCAACATCAGCGTGCCGCCGTTGAAGGCCAGCACCATGGGCTCGATGTGCCAGTAGCCGAACTGGAAGCGGCGGTTGTTGGTCTCCCGGCTGACCAGGCGCGACACGAACAGCGCCAGGCCCGACATGGCGGCATCGATGGCGGAGAACACGCCGTCGAACACGATCGACAACGAGCCGGACAGCAGGCCGAACGCCACCCCGAACAGCGAGACCACGACGGTCACGCCGATCGACAGGCGGAGCAGGCGTTGCTCTGCGGTGGCCTCGGGCATGGCGCAGGGTAGCCCATCGCTGGGGGCGCGCCACTGGAGTGGCGCGCCCCCAGCGTCAGATCGGAAAGATCAGGCAGGTCGTCGTGCCGTGCGCCAGAAGCTTGCCGGCGCTGTCGTAGAGCTTGCCTTCCGAGGTGGCGATGCGCGAGCCGACGTTGATCACCTTGCCCTCGGCCCTCACCGGCCCGGTCTTGTCGGTCATGGCGCGCACGTAATTCACCTTGATCTCGACCGTGGTGTAGCCGGTGCCGGCCTTGAGCGTGGTGTGGATGCAGCAGCCCATCACCGAATCGAGCAGGGTAGCGGCGATGCCGCCGTGCACGGTGCCCAGCGGATTGTAGTGGTCGAAGACCGGCGTGTAGTCGAACACGACGCGGCCGAGCTCGACCTCCGACACCCGGAAGCCCAGCGCCTTGGTGATCGGCGGGGCCGGGAAACGGCCCTCCAGCAGGCCCTTGAACAGGGTGAGCCCGTCCATGGCGCGGGCCTGCTCGATAGGCACCACGCCGTAACCCGCATCGCTCATCATCGTCTCCGTCATCGCTTTTGCGTGCATATACACATTTGAGCTTGGCCGTCGCAAGCGCCAGGCCTAAAATCTCCGCCATGTCCGGCCCCCGCCTGTCGCCTCTCGACTGCACCTGCTTCCGCATCCGTGGCGCCGCCCGGCGCGTCAGCCAGATCTACAGCAAGCACCTGGCGTCGAGCGGCCTGAAGATCTCGCAGTTCTCGCTGCTCGGCTTCGTGACAGCCCAGGGCCCGGTGTCGATCGGCCGGCTGTCGGACCTGCTCGCCACCGACCGCACGACCTTGACGCGCAATCTCGGCCCGCTCCTGAAGGATGGGCTGATCGAGCGTGCGCAGTCGGGCGACAAGCGACGCCATGAGCTTTTGGCAACCCCGGCCGGACGCGCCCTGTTCAAGCGCGCGCTGCCCTTGTGGGCCGCCGCCGAGCAGGAAGTGCGCGACGCCATGGGCGCCAAGCTCACCGCCGACCTGCACGGCGCCATCGACCGCTCGATGGAGAAACTGGCCACACTTTGATGCTGGGGGCGCGCCACTGGAGTGGCGCGCCCCCAGCTAAAGATTGGCGGCGAAGAAGCCGTATTCCAGCTCCATGGCGCGGCGATAGTTGGCGCGGACGGCGGCCGTGTCGGAGGCGTGCGCGTCGAGCAGGGTCTCCAACCGCGCCGCCAGCGCCTCGAAGCCGGGATCGGAATAGGTCTTCACCCAGTCGGCGTAGGTCGGCGCGACCTTGGTCTTGGCGAGCGATTGGCCGAGCCAGGCGTAAAGCCGCATGCAGGGCGTCATGGCGGCGATGGTCTCGCCGAGTTTGCCGCGCCGCGCGGTATTCAGCAGGAATTCGACATAGAACCTGGTCGCCGCAATCGGCGTCACTCCGACAAGGTCGACCTGCAGGCGCTCGGTGTAGCTCTTGTGCAGCTTGAGCTCCTCGATGACGCCTCCGATCAGCTCGGAGAAGACATAGAGATCCTCGCGCGAGGTGCCGTTGGCGAGGCAGAAGGCATAGGCCCGCGCGAACGCGTCGAGGAAATAGGCGTCCTGCGCCACGTAGCGCTTGAAGCTGTCGAGCGGCAGGGACCCGTCGCCGAGTCCCTGCACGAAGTCATGTAACCGGATGCGCGCCGCCAGGTCGCCGTTGATATCCCACAGGCGCTGCGCCAACGACATGCGCTGCTCAGCCCAGCGCCTGCACCAGGTCGGCGATGATGTCCTCGGCGTCCTCGAGGCCGACCGAGATGCGTACGGTGCCGTCGCCAATGCCGAGCTTGGCGCGCTCCTCGGCGCCGATGCGCATGTGCGTGGTGGTGGCGGGATGGGTCACCAGGCTCTTGGCATCACCGAGGTTGTTGGAGATATCGACGAGCTTCAGGCGGTTCAGCGTCTCGAAGGCGGCCCACTTGCCGGCCTTGAGGTCGAAGGTGACGACGCCGCCGGCCCCCGACATCTGCTTCATGGCGAGCGCGTGCTGCGGATGGTCCTTGCGGCCGGGATAGAGCACGCGGCCGATCGCTGGATGGGCGGCGAGCGCGTCAGCAACGCGCGCGGCATTGGCGCAGTGACGGTCGATGCGCAGGCCCAGCGTCTCCATGCCCTTGACCAGGACCCAGGCGTTGAACGGGCTGAGCGACGGGCCGGTGTTGCGGATGATGGGCTGCAGCTTGTCGAGGATGAACTCCCGGGAGCCCAGCACGGCGCCACCGAGCGTGCGGCCCTGGCCATCGATGTACTTGGTGGCGGAATGCACGACGATGTCGGCGCCCCATTCCAGCGGCCGCTGCAGGATCGGCGTGGCAAACGCGTTGTCGAGCACGACCTTGGCGCCGGCCTTGTGGGCGAGATCGCACACTGCCTTCACGTCGACGATGTCGAGCATCGGGTTGGACGGCGATTCGAACAGCACCGCCTGCGCTGGTCTGCCGAGTGCCTTCTCCCACTGCGTGAGATCGCCACCGTCGACGAACTCGCCCTGAATGCCGTACTTGGGCAGGAGGTCGGCCACGATGTAGTGGCAGGAACCGAAGAGCTGGCGTGCGGCGACGATGCGATCGCCGGCCTTGAGCAGCGCCAGCAAGGTGAAGAACACGGCCGACATGCCGGTCGAGGTGGCGCGGCAGGCCTCGGCGCCTTCGAGCGCGGCCAGCCGGTTCTCGAACATCGTGACGGTGGGATTGCCGAAGCGCGAATACTGATAGTGCGTGCTTTCGCCCTTGAAGGTGGCCTCGGCCTCCTCGGCGGTCTGATAGGCATAGCCCGAGGTGAGATAGAGCGCCTCCGACGTCTCGTCGAAGTTGCTGCGCAGCTGCCCGCCGCGCACGGCACGGGTCTGCGGCCGCCAGGTCGACTGATCGGCCTTCGCCTTCTTCTTGGGAATCGCTCCGTCCATAGCCCTCTCCTCGCGCCTGCGCTCAGTCGCGCAAACAAAAACCCCCGACCGAACAGGACGGGGGCTTTACGGGCCTCTCCGACCTTTTAGCGATGTTTAACGTGGTCGCAAGCCGGTCGGCTCAAATCTCCACGATGGTGGTCCTATATAGTCGACGACGCGCGAGGGCAAGCGCGATCTTGAAATAACCATCGTGATTAGCTAAGTTAGCTAACATGAAGTACGTCAATACCCACGAGGCCAAGACCCAGCTTTCCAAGCTGATCGCCGCGGCGCAGGCCGGCGAGGAGGTCGTGATCTGCCAGGCCGGCAAGCCTGTGGCGCGGTTGGCAGCCTATGAACCTGCGCGGAAGAAGCCGCGCCTCGGCACGGGGAAGGGCAAGGTCATCCTTCACCCCGGATGGGATTCGCCTGAAACCGATGCCGAAATTGAAGCGATGTTCGACGTACTCAAGGAGTCCGACAACTCTTGAAGCTTCTCCTCGATTCGAATGCCTTCATCTGGGCGTACGCGCGGCCGACTGAGCTATCGCTCGCCGCGCGGCGCGCCTTGAACGATGCCGCCAACGATCGTCTCGTCAGCATCGCCTCGCTTTGGGAAATCGCCATCAAGATGTCGCTTCGCAAGCTTGAATTCGCGGAAGACTTGGCACAGGCCCTCGACGACATCGCGGCGACTTCGCTTCCGATCACTCTCGAACATGCGGCCCGCGTGCGAAGCCTGCCCTTCCATCATCGCGATCCATTCGACCGGATGATGATCGCCCAGGCGATCGAGGAAAATCTGACGATTGTGACGCGCGACAGGCGCGTGAGCGCCTACGACGTTTCAGTGCTGAAGGCTTGATGTCTTGCCGGACCGCGGGCCTCCAGGCCCGCATCATGATCACATGAGCGGGCCTGGAGGCCCGCGGTCCGGCAAGAAACTCAATGCTTCTGCTTCGCCAGCGCCTGCTCGCGCAGCTTGCTGAGCGTGATGCGCGAAGTCAGCGCCTCGGGATCGGTCTTCACATGGATGATGGCGGGCTTGGCCGCCGCCACCGCACGCTCGAAGGCCGCGGCGTAATCCTCGGTCTTCTCGACCGTCTCGCCGTGGCCGCCGAACGCCCGAGCGTAGGCGGCGAAGTCGGGGTTCTTGAGCTCGGTGCCGACCACGCGCGTCGGATACTCGCGCTCCTGGTGCATGCGGATCGTGCCGTACATGCCGTTGTCGACCACGGTGATCACGATGTTGGCGCCGTGCTGGACGGCGGTCGCGAATTCCTGGCCGTTCATCAGGAAGCAACCGTCGCCCGCCAGCGACACCACCATGCGGTCGGGCTCGGCGATCTTGGCCGCCACCGCCGCCGGCACGCCGTAGCCCATGGCGCCGCTGGTGGGGGCGAGCTGGGTCTTGAAGCCGCGATACTGGAAGAAGCGGTGCAGGAACGCCGCATAGTTGCCCGCGCCGTTGGTGACGATGGCGTCGTCGGGCAGCCGCTTGTTCAGCCAGGCGATGACCTCGCCCATGTTCACCGAGCCGGGCAGCGGGCCGGGCTTGATGTTGTCGAGATACTCGGCGTGCGCTGCCGCCGTCTCGGCCTTCCAGCGCTTGCCGTCGACCGGCTTCATCGCGCGCGCAGCGGCCGCGAAGTTCGCCATGCCGCTGTTGATCGGCAGGGTCGCCTGGTAGACGCGGCCCAGCTCCTCAGGGCCGGCATGGACGTGCACCAGCTTCTGCTGCGGCACCGGCAGGTCGAACAGCGTGTAGCCGCCGGTCGTCGCCTCGCCCAGACGCGGACCGACGGCAATGATCAGGTCGCAGGCCTTCAGCCGCTTGCCCAGGGCCGGCCCGACGCCGACACCGAGATCGCCGGCGTAGTTGGGATGGCGGTTGTCGAACAGGTCCTGGTTGCGGAACGAGGCGCAGACCGGAAGGTCGTTGGCCTCGATGAAGCCGCGGATGTCGGCGCAAGCCTTGGCGGTCCAGCCGCCGCCCCCCACGATCACCATGGGCTTCTCGGCAGCAGCCAAGAGCTCGCGCAGCTTCGCCGTGTCCTCGGGCGCCGGCGCGCCGCGCGCGATCTTGTAGGGGCCGGCGTCAGGCACCTCGACCTCGTCGACCAGCATGTCCTCGGGCAGGGCCACCACGACCGGGCCAGGTCGGCCGTTCAGCGCGGTGTGAAATGCCTGGCTGATCAGCTCGGGGATGCGCCGCGCGTCCTCGATCTGGACCACCCACTTGGCCATCTGGCCGAACATGCGGCGGTAGTCGATCTCCTGGAAGGCCTCGCGGTCGGATGCCTCGCGCGCCACCTGGCCGACCAGCAGAATCATGGGCGTCGAATCCTGGAACCCGGTATGCAATCCAATGCTGGCATTGGTGGCGCCCGGACCGCGCGTCACGAAGGCGATGCCCGGCTTGCCGGTGAGCTTGCCGTAGGCTTCCGCCATGTTGGCTGCTCCGCCTTCCTGACGGCAGATGATGAAGCGCATGGAGTTGCGCTGAGCGTAGAGCGCGTCGAGCGCCGCCAGGTAGCTTTCGCCCGGCACGCCGAAGATGGTGTCGGTGCCGTGAATGCGCAGCTGATCGATGAGGACTTGCGCGCCGCTGCGGCGCGGATGAGAGCTCGGCATGACTTTCCCTTACTTCGTGGGTGAGAACGAGGTCGGCACCAATATCTTGTTGTTCATGTGCTTCATATATTCTCGGCTCTTCTGCAAATAGGCCTGCCATGCGGGATCGGCAGCCATCGCAGCGCGACGCTTGGTGCGATCGGCGAGATCTTCGTAGCCCCAGATATGCACGATCTCGTTCACGTTGCCGACCTCGGTCGTGAAGAAGCCGACCAGATTGCCGAGATGCTTCTTCTGCACCGGCAGCCCTTCCTTCTCATAGAGCGCGAGGAAGTCGCGCAGCCGGCCGGGCTGCAGCTCGTAGGTGCGATGGTCGACGATCATGCAATTCCTCCCATTTCCATGTCGATTGTGTGACCTGCACAAATCGATCTCAAGACCGCCATCTTCGTCATCCGCTTGCGGTGGACTTGAGCCGTGATTCAGCGCATAAAGCCTGCATTGCGATACTGGCCGACGAGCATCATCATGAGTCTCGGCACAGTCGCGGAGCGCTACGCCGGTCAACGTCTTCTCGTGAGCTTCTTGGTCATCTGTCAAATGTCATCGAAACGCTTGGACCCAGTCGTCCAGCAAGCGCGAGCCGGACTCCGCTCAATCCTTCCTCCAGCCCCGAGCCTTGAATGAGTCGCAAATTGTTTGTGGGCAATCTGCCCTACTCGGTCACGTCTGAGCGTCTGTCAGAAGCCTTCTCTCAGTTCGGCACCGTTACCTCCTCAAAAGTGATCGTGGATCGCGAGACCGGCCGCAGCCGTGGCTTCGCCTTCCTCGAGATGGAAACAGATGATCAGGGCGCCGCGGCCATGCAGGCCATGAACGGCGCGTTGCTCGATGGTCGGTCGATCGCCGTGCGCGAAGCCGTTGAACGTCAGCCCGGTGGCGGTGGCGGCTTCGGCGGTGGCGGCGGTCGCGATGGTGGCGGCTTCCGTCCGCGCGGTCCGCGTCCGCCTTACGGCGGAGGCGGTGGTGGTGGCGGCGGCTACGGCGGTGGCGGTGGCGGTGGCTATCGCGGCGGCGGTGGCGGCGGCTACGGCGGTGGTGGTCGCGACGGCGGCGGTGGCGGCGGTGGTTACCGCGGCGACGCTGGCGGCGGCGGCGGCCCGATGCGCGATCGACGCGCCGATTTCTCCGGCGGCCCGCCGGGCGGCGGCGGCGGTTTTGATGGCGGTGGCGGTGGCGGCGACTTCGGCCGCCCGCCGCGTCGTCACGGCGGCGGCTCGGATCGCCCGCGCCGCGAACGCGACTACGAACCGCGCAAGCGCGGCTTCGACGACGATCAATAGGCCGCTCAAAAGCGACCTGAACGAACGGAAACGCCGGGGGCTCTGCTCCCGGCGTTTTCGTTTGGACCGTTCCGTCGTCCCGACCGGAGCCGAGCGCAGCGAGGCGTAGCGGAGGGACCTGTTCTGTTGGTCCGTCGACAAGACAGGTCCCTCGACTTCGCCGCCCCTTCGGGGCGGCTCCGCTCGGGATGACGGTCGGGGCAGAAGTGTTATGCTCACCGACATCTATCGGGGGATCGGGCATGAAGCGACGGACCGCGCTCTTGGGCTCCCTGGCGGCAGCTGCCGCCGTGTCGAACGCGCGGGCCGAGACGCCGGTCGACCTTCAACTCGTGCTGGCGGTCGACGTGTCGCGCTCGATCGACGAAGTCGAGGCCGAGCTCCAGCGCCGCGGTTACATCGAAGCCCTCACCAACGATCGGGTCATCGACGCCATCCTGTCGGGCGAGAACGGGCGCATCGCGGTCTGTTACACCGAATGGGCCGGCACGCACTACCAGATGGTGGTGATCGACTGGACCGTGATCGACAGCCCGTCGGCCGCGCGCCGCTTCACCGAGAAGCTCGCGGAGGCACCGCGCCAGTCGCAGAGCTGGACGGCGGTCGGTGCCGCGCTTGCCCATGCCGGCCAGCGCTTCGACAATTCGGGTTTCGTCTCCAAGCGCCGCGTCATCGACATCTCGGGCGACGGCCGCACCAATGACGGTCCGCCGGCCGAGCTGGTACGCGACCGTCTGGTGCAGCTCGGCATCGTGGTCAACGGCCTGCCGGTGATGATGAACCGCACCAACTTCGGCCGTCCGCCCGACCTCACCCTCGACAAGTACTACGAGGAGAACGTCATCGGCGGGCCGGGCTCGTTCATGATCGTGGCCGACAACTTCGACCATTTCGGCCGCGCCGTGCGCACCAAGCTGGTGCGCGAAATTTCCGGCATCGACGTCACGGGCCGGCCAATACCTGCCTGAGGCGCTCGAACGGCGCGACATCGCGCGTGAGCTGCACGGGCATGCCGAGGTGGCCCAGCGGATAGCGGAAGACATTGGCCGGCGGCAGGCGCCACCGCTCGGCGACCGCCAGGCCGTCATCGTACGGCACCCAGCGGTCGGTCTCGCCCAGCACCGAGACGATGCTGGACGCCGCCAGCGCCGGCTCGGCGGCCGGGTCGATCAGGTCTGACAGGCGCGCCAGCGCCTCGCGCGACCAGCCGGCACGCGCCAGCGCGCGATCGAGGCCGAGCGTGACGGCGAGCGCGCCACCGAAGGTCACGTCCTCGATGCGGCCGGAATGGCTGATCAGCATGACGCCGTCGGGCCGCGCCTCGGCCGGCCAGAGATGGCATCGGCTGGCGGCCTGCTGGGCGACGAACGACGTCATCGAAATGCCGGCCACCGCCACCTTGCCGCCGAAGCGCCGGCGGCACCACGCGGTCAGCAGGGCCGATTCGATGGCCTGGCCCGAGATGAGATCGATCGAGCTGGTCGGTCCCGCGGCGAAGAACGGCTCGCCGCCATAGCGCCCCGGCATGGCGCGCAGCCCATGATAGGGCGATACCGGCTCGACCACGCGCCAGCCCATGTCGGCCAGCCGCGCGCTCGGGCCGCGCGCAATCGCCAGCAGCTCGAACTCCAGGCAAAGGCCGCTGCCGAAGATCAATGTCGGGCGTGGCGCCGGAGCGGCCGGTTCGATCACGCGCGCATAAAGGACCTCACTGCCCGGCCGCCGACACAGCCGCGGCGCGGGCGTCGGCGCCCGCAGCCAGTACTCGCGCAGGCCATCTCGCATCACCGGTCGTGACGCGACGACAGTGTCGGCATCGACGGCAGCCTCGTAGAGGCTCTCGGGGCGGACGATTGCCTCCCCGAACTGGTGCTCGACCTGCGCCGGCTGATCGATCTCCCAGCGCGCCGACGGCGGCCTGGTCGGAAACAGCAGCGGATAGAAGGAAGCGCGCGTTGCCAGGTGGCGGGTCGCGGCGGCGCGACGCCGCCGGTCCAGCAGCAGCTCGTCCCCGCCCGGACCATCGCCGAACAATGTCGCCTCCCAGGCGGCGCGGGCCGCCTGCGCTGCAGACTTGCGGCCGGCGTTGCGCAGCAGCACCGAGCGCAGATAGGGCTCCGGCCAGGCGGCAACCGGCGCGCCGATCTCGTCACGAAAGCGCGCCGGGTCGTCGCCGGCGGCATTGGCCGCGGCCCACAGGCGCGACAGCGGGAAGTACCAGCGTTTCAGGCCGAACAGGCCGGCCTGGTCGACCCACGGCTTGGCCAGCAGCGCCCCCAACGGCGAGCGAAACAGGACTTCCATCGGTCGACTCCCGGCTCTCGATTTCGCTTGGCCGTACGACGGGCTTGGCCGCATCATCGCCACGCGTTACGTCCTTCGGCAATGGAGACCTCTTGATGCTGGCCAATGACCCCGTGACCCAGGCGCGGATCGACCTTACGACCGCCCTCAGGGCCGCCGCGCGGCACGGCCTCAACGAGGGTGTTTGCAACCATTTCAGCATGACCGTGCCCGGCCGCGAGGATCTGTTCCTGGTCAACCCGCAGGGCTTGCACTGGTCGGAGATCACGCCGTCGGACCTGGTGATGGCCGACGGCGCGGGCAACATCGTCGAAGGCAAGTACGAGGTCGAGGCGAGCGCCTTCTTCATCCATGCCCGCATCCATGCCGGCAACTCGCGCGCCAGGGTCGTGCTCCACACCCACATGCCCTACGCCACGGCGCTGACCTCGATTCGCGATGGCCGCATCGAGATGTGCACCCAGAACGCCTTCCGCTACTGGAACCGCATCGCCTACGACGACGAATATTCCGGCGTGGCGCTCAGCAACGAGGAAGGCGACCGCATGTGCAGCGCCATGGCCGGCAAGGACATCCTGTTCCTGCGCAACCACGGGGTCATCGTCTCGGGCCCGACCGTGGCGCAGACCTACGACGATCTCTACTACCTCGAGCGTGCCGCCATGGTTCAGGTGCTGGCCATGCAGACCGGCAAGCCGCTGCACAACATCGACGCCAAGCTCGCCGAGCAAACGGCCAACCAGATTGCCGACGCCGAAGGCCAGCAGGCGCTGCTGCATTTCGAATCGCTGAAGCGCCTGCTCGACCGCGATGAGCCGGGCTGACGCCGACTGGCGGCCTAGGGAGAGAGGCGACATGCGTATCGTGATCCTTGCAGCGACCTGCGGGCTGCTCGCCGCGCCGCAGGCCTCGGCGCAGGGCTACGGCCTGCCGCCCG
>Ga0081539_10002296_pt1 | contig 27676 bp, 29 predicted proteins | sample TabmetS4T2R2_FD_71023 | JGI IMG/M metagenome (GOLD analysis project Ga0081539, IMG submission 71023) | Tabebuia heterophylla rhizosphere microbial communities from the University of Puerto Rico - S4T2R2 | ecosystem: Host-associated > Plants > Roots > Rhizosphere ... | reverse complement strand
TAGCTCCGCGTTACGCGCGACCAGGTCGTCATACGACGGCGGCGACGACTCGGCGGACACGACCGGTCAACCTACCAGCGTCCACAACAGACACCGAAGCCACCCGACTGCCTATCCAGTCACAATTCCGTTACGTCGGAGGTGGATCATCAAACCGGCGAGTGACCTATTCAAGAATGGCATGGCATGGCCGCGCCAAGATCTGTTATCCGTGACTACCGTGTTGTCACGGCCGCGTTTTGACGGCGCCGCAGACGTCGACGATTTGGATCATCCTGTGTCGCAGACTCTCCCGCTTGACGGTGGGGAGCCAGTGCGATCCTTGTCGGACGCGATCCGCCTCTTGCACCGCCGGGCGGGCGAGCCGAGCTCCCGCGAGGTGATGCGCCGGATCGGCCGCGGCGTCCTGAGCCACACGACGGTCAACGCGGTGCTCCGCGGCCCGCGCGTGCCCCGCTGGGAGCCACTGAGGCACGTCGTGGTGGCACTCGGCGGCGACGTCGAGCAGTTTCGCTCCTTGTGGATGAAAGCCCGCGACGCCGAGGAGCACGCGTCCGCCGCCGCCGACCCGCCAGCGGATGCCATCGCCCATCTGGTAGGCCGGGTGCCCGAGGCCGACCTGCTGCGCGGCCGGGTGGCCGAGGCCGCCGGAGGGCACGGCGGCGCGGTGCTGATCGAGGGCGATCCGGGCATCGGCAAGTCTTTCCTGATGCGAGCCATCTCGGCGCACGCCGAGAGCCTCGGGTGCCGCACTCTCTGGGCGTCCTGCGACGAGCTCAGCCAGGCCTTTCCGCTGCTGCCTCTGGTGGACACGATCGACGCGGCGGTAGAGGAAGGCGCCAGTCCGGCGATCGCGACCATCTTCCATTCCGACCCGACCCCAGGCGACCGGCCGGATCTCGTGGCGGCGGCGACCGAGCGCCTGCTGGCCCTAGTCGACGAGCTGTGCGCGTCGACGCCCGTGACGCTGGTGGTCGATGACATCCAGTGGGCAGACCCCACCACGATGATCACCCTGCGCCGACTCCTACGGATGACCCAGCGCCTGCCCCTTCTCGTCGTGATGGCCGCACGACGGATCCCGCACCGGCGCGACCTCGGCGTCCTGCGGCAGGCGCTCCCACCGTCGAGCCGGATCAAGCTCGGTGGCTTTTCCGATCCCGAGGTGGCGGAGTTTCTGGCCCTGGCGGCGGGCGGCCCTCCCGGCCCCCGCCTGACCGAGCTCGCCGCAGGGGCCGGCGGAAATCCGTTGTACCTCACCGAGCTCATGGCCGCCCTGGCCCGTGCTGCCGCCCTGAGTCCGGTGGCCGGGCAGGTCGAGGTCACCGTTGGCGCCGCGCCCGGCTCACTGGCAGCTGCGATCGCCGACCGCCTGGAGTTTCTGTCCGGGTCGGCGCGGGATGTCCTGCGCACAGCCGCGCTGCTGGGCGCGGAGTTTTCCGTGACCGAATTGATGGCGGTGCTCGGCCAGGGCATCCGCGAACTGCTTCCGATGCTTGACGAGGCCATCGACGCCGGGGTCCTGCGGGCATCCCCTCCTGCGCACGGCGTTGTACGAGGAGACGCCGCACGCGGTACGGGCGGCGTGGCACGGTGACGCCGCGAAGGCGTTGGCAGCGATGGGTGCGGCGCCCGAGCGGGTAGCGCGGCAGATGCTTCCCGCCGCCGAGTTCGACGCCCCGGATCACTGGATCGCTGGATGGCTAGCCGGGTCGGCGCACGAGCTGATCGGCCGGGCCCCGCATGCTCGCGAGCAATGTCCTCCGGCTGAGTCAGGCCAGGAGCCTCCTCGTTGAGCTGCTGTTCGCCGCCGGCAGGTGGGACGACGCCTTGCTAGAGGCGGGCTCGGTCGTCGAAGGTCAGGTTAACCCGGACAACGAGGCGACGCTCTTGGGCATAGCGGCCGTGATCCGTGCCCACCGCGACCCATCTTTCATAGGGCTTGATCCACTCGACTACGAACGGCAGACTGCTCAGCTCGGCGGGCGGGTGGCGGGTCCACTCCTCCTGGCGATGGCGTTGACGAACGAGCGGGCGGGCCGCCCAGCCGAGGCGTTGGTGCTTCTGATGTGGGGCCTCGCCGAGTCCGAGGAGGTGACCGTGGCCGCCGACGTGCTCGCGGATGCCGCCCGCCTTGCGGTGGCGCTTGGGGATCAGACCGCGACACAGGCTGTCCTCGACTATGTCGAGCCCATCATGCGAGCATCCGCCGAATCGTGGTTGGAAAACGTCGCGATGCACTGCGCCGGACTTGTCGCGAGGGATCCGGTGCGGCTGCTGGAGGCGGCGCGACGCTATGCGGAAGCCGGTCGCCCTCTGCCGCGGGCGCAGGCGCTCGAGGCGGCGGCGACTGCCCTAGCCGAGGCGGGAGACGCCGCTGGCGCCCGCGCCCACCTCGACGAGGCGCGCGACCTGTACGCGGCGCTCGGAGCGGAGTGGGACCTCGCCCGCACCGCCTCGCCTTCGCGTCAGTAGCTGTCGAGGACGATGACCGGGTTGGCGAGGTGCATCGGGTTGAGGGCGTGGAAGGTGTAGTCGCCCAGCACGATGACCGGGTTGGCGAAGAGCATCGGGTCGATGGCTAGTGCCTGGATCACCAGCACCTGGAGCGCGGCGACGACCAGCAGTGTGGCGCTCGCGGCGAGTGCGAGCGAGAAGGCCAGCGATACGCGTACATAGGACATGCGCCGGTTGTACAGCGTGCGCGCGCCTCCGCGAAAGAGTAATCGCTCAGGCGACTTCGGCGGCGAGTGCGCGGACGACGGCGGACGGGCTTGGCCGGCCCAGGCGCTGGGCCATCCACAGGCTGGTGCGCACCAGCGCGGGCAGGTCGACGCCGGTCTCGATGCCCAGGCCGTGCAGCTGCCACACGAGGTCTTCGGTCGCGAGGTTGCCGGTGGCGCTCTTGGCGTACGGGCAGCCGCCCAGGCCGCCGGCCGAGGAGTCCACTGTGGTCACGCCGGCCTGTAGGGCGGCCAGCGTGTTGGCCAGCGCCTGCCCGTACGTGTCGTGGAAGTGCACGGCCAGCCGGTCGGGGCCGACGCCGGCGTCCGCGAGGGCGCGGATCAGCGCGCTCACGTGGCCGGGGGTGCCCACGCCGATCGTGTCGCCGAGCGAGAGCTGGTCGCAGCCGAGGCCGACCAGGCGGCGGGCGACCGAGACGACCTGGGGGATCGGCACCTCGCCCTCCCACGGGTCGCCGAAGCACATCGACAGGTAGCCGCGCACCCGCAGGCCCTCCGCGCGGGCGCGCCGCACCACCGGCTCGAACATGGTGAGCGACTCGTCGACGGTGCGGTTGAGGTTGCGCTTGGCGAACGTCTCCGTGGCGCTGCCGAAGATGGCGATCTCGTGCACGCCGAGCGCCAGCGCGCGGTCGAGGCCGCGCTCGTTGGGGACCAGCACCGGGTAGCGCACGCCGGGGGCGGGCGGGAGGCGGGTGAGCAGCTCCTCGGCGTCGGCGAGCTGGGGCACCCACTGCGGGTGCACGAAGCTCGTCGCCTCGATCACGCCCAGGCCGGCGGCGGCGAGCCGGGCGAGGAACTCCAGCTTGACGTCGACCGGGACGATCGTCGACTCGTTTTGGAGGCCGTCGCGCGGGCCGACCTCCCAGATGGTCACCGACATCGGCAGGCCGGGCATGGGCACCCGCTGCGGGCTCAGCATGCTCTCGAACCTACGCCAGCTCGACGATCACCGGCGCGTGATCCGACGGGGCTTTGCCCTTGCGCGCCTCGCGGTCGATGTAGGCCGACTCGACGGTCACGCCCGCGCTCGCGTACACGAGGTCGATGCGCATGCCCATATTCTGATGGAACATGCCGGCCCGGTAGTCCCAGTAGGTGAAGGGGTGCGGGCCCTTCATCGGCGTCGGCACCACGTCGGTGAAGCCGGCGGCCAGGATCTGCGCCAGCGCGTCGCGCTCCGGGGCCGTGACGTGGGTGGAGCCGACGAACGCCTTCGGGTCCCACACGTCCGCGTCGGTGGGCGCCACGTTGAAGTCGCCGGCGACGACCACGGGCTTGCCGGCGGCCAGGTCGGCGGCGAGCGCGTCGCGGAGGGCGGCGAGCCAGCCCAGCTTGTACTGGTAGTGCGGCGAGTCGGGCTCGCGGCCGTTCGGCACGTAGACGGACCAGACGCGCAGGCCGCCGCAGGTGGCCGAGATGGCCCGCGCCTCGGGGTCGGGAAAGCCGGGCTCCTTGTCGAAGCCGCGCACGACGTCTTCGATGCCGACCTTGGAGAGGATCGCCACGCCGTTCCACTGGCCGCTGCCGTGGGTGGCGACCTCGTAGCCGACCTCCTTGAGCTCGGCGGTGGGGATCGCCGCGTCCGCGAGCTTGGTCTCCTGGAGGAGCAGCACGTCGGGCTGCTTGTCGGCCAGCCAGGGGAGGACGCGGGGGAGGCGCATCTTCAAGGAGTTGACGTTCCACGTGGCGAGACGCATCCGTCGAGCCTATGCCGGCCGGTTCACGGATGCAGCGACAGTCCCTTCAGCACCTTGTCCACCGCGTTGCGCGGGCCGTGCACGGACAGGCCCACCAGCCGCAGCTTCTCGGCGGGCACCGCGCGCACCGCGGCCCGGTTGTCCTCGTCGTTGCCGGTCGTGAAAAGTTCCTCGGTGTACACGCCGACCGCGAGCCCGCGCTCGACCGCCTTGGCCCGCGCCTCGGTGAGCGCGGCGAGGTCGGCCGCGTACACGAGCACCGGCTGGCCGAACATCGGCAGGTAGGCGGTGCCGGAGGCGTCCTCGTAGGGCTCGCCGACCGTCGACGGGAAGGCGCCGGCGACGCCGGAGGCGAGGAAAGCGGTCACGTTCAGCCGCTGCCAGGCGGCCAGGTCGTCGCGCACGACAATAGCGATCTTGGTGGTGGCCATGCCGCCACGATCACGCGGCCGACTCGCGCCCGTCTTGGACGCTGGTGCGCGGGATACTTGGCGGGTGGGGGACTGGGCGCGATACTGGCGGGCCGCCGACCGGCCGCTGGAGGCGATGCACGCCCACTTCGAGCGGCACGTCTACCACCGCCACAGCCACGACACCTACTCCTTCGGCGTGACCGAGACCGGGGCGCAGTCCTTCACCTGCCGGGGCGCCGGTCACACCTCCTCCGCCGGGATGGTGATGGCCTTCAACCCCGACGAGCCGCACGACGGTCACGCCGCCGACGCGCTCGGGTTCACGTACCGGATGGTGCACATCGGCCCCGCCCTGGTGCGCGACGTGCTCGCGGACCGTGCCGAGCGGGAGGTCGGGCTGCCCTTGTTCGCCGAGCCGGTGGTGGCCGACGCGACGCTGGCCGGCGCGGTGGCCGGCCTCCACGCGGCGCTGGTCGGGCCGGCGACCGCGCTCGCCCGCGACGAGCGCCTCGCCGCCGCTGTGGCGGCCATCACCCGGCACGCCCGGACCGCGCCGGCGCCGCGGCTCACCGGCGCCGCCGGCATCGCGCGGCGGGTGCGCGACAGGCTCGACGAGGGGTACACCGAGGACGTCACCGCCGCCGACCTCGCGGCCGCCGCCGGCACCAGCCGGTTCGCGGTCTACCGGGCCTTTCGCCAGGTCTATGGGCTGTCGCCGAGCGACTACCAGCGGCAGGCCCGGCTGCGGCAGGCCCGCCGCCTCATCCGCGCCGGGTGGGAGATCGCCGAGGCGGCCGCCGCGTCCGGGTTCGCCGACCAGAGTCACCTCAACCGGTGGTTCACACGCTGCTACGGGGTAACACCAGGCACGTACCGCCACGCGGTGCACCCAGTCACCGATAGGAAGCCTTGACCACGAAGCCATCCGTAGAGTGGCCACTGTGAGCGAGCGAGGTGGCGTCGCGGCCCGCCCCGGGCGGGCCCGCGTGGGTTTGCGTGCCCTGCGCGGCTGGCGGCCGACCATCCGCCGGGTGCGCAGCATCCTGCGCAACGCGGTGACCTCGTTCATCGTGCTCGCCGGCACGTTCTGGCTGCTGCCCGGCGTGACCGCCAGCGGCCTCGTCGCGCTGCTCGGCCTGGTCGTGCTCGTCGCGGCCGTCGGCGCGCTGCTGCGGCCGCTCCTGCTCGCGCTCGCCACCGTGCTCGGCGGCTTCGGCGCGCTGGTGCTCGGCGCGATGGTGCAGGCCATCGTGCTGTACGTGGCGCTGTGGTTCGCACCCGATACCCACGTGGCCAACCTGCCGGTGGTCTTCGGCGCCTCGTGGGTCGCGGTCGCGCTGTCCGCCCTGGTCAACTGGTTCGCCGACGCGGGCACCGACGACACGTTCGTGAGCGAGACCGTGCGCCTCATGGCCCGGGTGCGCCGCCTCGAGGAGAAGGAGAAGCACGGCGCCGCGACCGCGACCTGCCCCGACGGCCTGCTGGTGATCCAGCTCGACGGCGTGCCCGCGCCGCTGCTGCGGTGGGCCGTGCGCGCGGGCAACCTTCCCAACGTCGGCCGCTGGCTGCGCACCCGCAGTCACCGCCTGGCCACCTGGCACACCGGCATACCCGCCACCACGCCCGCCGCCCAGGCCGGCATCCTTTACGGCGACGTCCAGCGGGTGCCGGCTTTCCGGTGGTACGAGAAGGACAGCCGCCGCCTCGTGGTCACCAGCCGCCCTCGCGACGCGGCCGAGGTCGAGCGGCGGCTCGCCGGCGACCGGGGCCTGCTCCGCGACGGCGGCGTGAGCATCAGCAACGTGTTCTCCGGCGACGCCGCCACATGCCTGCTCACGGTCAGCCACGCCGCGCTGCCCGGGCGCAACGCGCGGGGGTACGCGTCGTTCATGACCAGCCCCTACGGCTTCACCCGCGCGGTGGTGCTGGGCATCGGCGAGCTGATCCGCGAGCTGCACCAGGCGCGGGTGCAGCGCCGACGCGACGTGCGCCCGCGGGTCAGCCGCGGCGGCGCGTTCCTGGCGCTGCGGCCGGCGACCACGCTGCTGCGCGACCTCAACGTCACGCTGATCGCCGAGCAGATGGCCCAGGGCGCGCCGGTGATCTTCTGCGACTTCGTCGACTACGACGAGGTGGCCCACCACGCGGGCCCGGCCCGGCCCGAGGCGCTCGACGTGCTCGAGTCGCTCGACCAGGTGCTCGGCATGCTCGAGCGGCTCTCGTCCGAGGCGGCCCGCCGCTACCACCTCGTCGTCCTCTCCGACCACGGGCAGAGCCAGGGCGCCACGTTCCGCCAGCGCTTCGACGAGTCGCTGGAGGAGGTGGTGGCGCGGCTGGCCCGCGGCGGCACCAACGGTCACCGGCCGGGCGCGGCCACCCGCACGGTCGAGGAGTGGGGCCGGGTCAACGCGCTGCTCACCGAGGCCGTGTCCCGCCAGGGGCCGACCGCCGCCGCCACCCGGAAGGCGATCCGCAAGCACACCCACGACGGCGAGGTCACGCTCGGCCCGGCCGACGAAGAGGCGAAGGCGATCGCCGAGAGCGACCCGGAGACCGTCGTCATCGCCTCGGGCAACCTCGGCATGGTCTACCTCACCCGATACCCGGAAAAGCTCACCCGCGACAAGATCGAGGCCGACCACCCCGAGCTGGTGGGCGGCCTTGTCGCGCACCCCGGCGTAGGCGTCGTGGTGGTCGACGAGGCGGAGCACGGGCCGGTGGCGCTCGGCAAGCGCGGGCGGCACCACCTGCGCGACGGGCACGTCGAGGGCGAAGACCCGCTCGCGCCCTACGGCCCGCGCGCCCGCGAAGACCTCCTCCGCCACCAGGCGATGGACCACGTCGGCGACCTCGTGCTGGTCAGCGTCGTCGAGCCCGGCATAGAGGAGATCGCCGCGTTCGAGGAGCTGGTCGGCAGCCACGGCGGGCTCGGCGGCTGGCAGACCGAGGCGCTGCTGGTCTACCCGTCGGGGTGGGCGCTGGAGACCGATCCCGTGGTCGGGCCCGACGGGGTGTACCGCACGCTGCTGAGCTGGCTGGAAAAGCTCGAGCTGCGCCTCGACACGCCGGATCTCCGCGAGGACGCGCCGGTCAGGCTTCCGTCTGCCGGGGCCTGACGTCGCGGTTTTCGGCCGCCGCCTCCCGCCGCCGGCTGATGATCGCGGCGGTCTGCGAGATCAGCAGCACCAGCAGCACCGCGGCCACCACGCTCTGCCAGGGCTCCGGGAAGATCGCGTAGCCGAAGATGCCGATCCCCGCGTACACCGCCGACCAGAGCAGGCAGGCCGGCAGGTTGGTGACCGCGAACCGCCGCCAGTCGAGCCCCATCAGCGCCGCCGCCAGCAGCACCGGCACCCGCCCGCCGGGCAGCAGGCGGGACACGAGCAGCACCGAGACCTGCCGCTCGTGCAGCTTCTTGCTCATCCGCTCCAGGCGCTCCTGGTCGCGGAGCCAGTGCAGGCGCCGGGCCAGCTGCTCGCCGCCCCACCGGCAGATCGCGTACATGGCGAGGTCGCCGATGTACGCGCCGCCGGCCCCGGCGACGACCACGAGCAGCACGTACAGCGGGTTCTGGTGGGCCGCGTACGCCGCGGCGCCGCTCACCGCCGCCCCGGTCGGCACGATCGGCACCACCGCGCCGAACGTCACCACCACGACGAGCGTAACCAGCGTGCTGAGGATCGCCGTCACGGTGCCACCGTCAACGAATCGCCCGGCGCCAGCACGGTCACGCGGGTGCCGGGTGCGACGGTCTCGACGATCCGCGCGAAGTCCGGCCCCGGGTTGTGAAACCGGTCCGGCCGCACCCGGGCCATCCCCACCGGCCAGAACGTGCCGAAGTGCACCGGTACCGCCTCCCGCGGCGCCGCCCGCCGCATCGCCTCGGCCGCCATGCTCGGGTCGAGGTGACCCCGCCCCAGCGTCGGCCCCCAGCCGCCGACCGGCACCAGCGCCAGGTCGAGCGGGCCGAGGTCGGCCATCGCGTCGAAGAGCCCGGTGTCACCGGCGAACCAGGTGTTGGCCGCGCCGTGCACCGTGTAGCCAAGGGCCGCCGCCCGATGCCGTGACCAGGGCCCGCGCGCACCGTCGTGGGCCGCCGGCACGGCCTTGATCCGCACCCCGCTGACGGTCACCTCGTCACCGACGGCCAGCTCCGCGCACCGCCGGTGGTATGCCGCGCCGAGCCGCTGCCGCACGAACGCGCCCGCCCCGGCCGGCACGACGAGCGTGGCCTCCGGACCCAGCCGCCGCAGCGACGCCACGTCGAGGTGGTCGGCGTGCAGGTGTGACACGAGCACCGCGTCGGGCTGCCCGGTCAGCCGAGGCGCCACGCCGCGCATCCGCTTCAGGTGGGCGATCCGGTCACCGAGGACGGGGTCGGTCACGATGCGCACGCCGGAGTCTTCGACCCAGACGGTGCTGTGCCCCCACCAGGTGACCTGGACCTTGTACGTCACGCCGCAACGGTACGGGACCGCCCGGTCCCCACCCACTCAGCCGTCGAGCCGCGACACCAGCCGGTGGCCGGTCACCTCATAGCTGCCATCCCGCAGCTCATGCATCGTGACCATGCCGTCGACCTCGTCCGCGTCGGCGTCGCCCCGGACGATCCAGTAGCGCTCGACGCCCAGAGCCGCGTAGACCGCGAACTTGGCGACCGCGTCGTTTTCCTCGCTGCGATCGGACACCGCCTCCACGACCGTGTGGATTACCGCGCCATCGTGCGTGGTTTCGCGAGGCTTGGGCCGATAGCCGGCGGCGAAGACGACGCCGTCGGCGACATAGTTGTTGCGGCCCGTGCCGCCGCGAGCGAAGCCGCTGTCCGCCACATACTGCTCGCCGGCGACTTCGTGGCCGAGACGGCGCCAGTAGTCGAGGATCAGATTGATTATCTGCCAGTGCCAGACGGTGACCGGCATGTGGACGAGCTCCAGCCTTCCGTCGTGAAGCTCCCAGGCCCAACGGCGGGCGGGAGTTGGCAGGTTTTCAAAGGTCGCGCGGGTGATCACGCCATCGCTGGGCAGGTCGATCATCACGGTCATGCCCACCGCTCCCCTCAACGTGACCTGTTTCCGTATCAGCTTACGACCCATGGAGACGGGTGATGCCCCCAACCAGCTGACGTGGACCGCGTACGTCACGCCGCTACGGTCAGTCAGGCCGCCGGACGGATGTTCTGCGTCGCGGCGGGATCAGGCGGGCGATCGGCGTGCCGCGCTCGTCGGTGCTCAGGTTGCCCACTCGTGTACCTCGCCTTCGTGGAGGCCGGCGTAGACGCGGTCGCGGAGGGCGTTGGCGTCGGCCGAGGTGAGCGTGCGGGTCAGATCGCGCAGGACGACGCGGAGCAGCACGTTCTTCTGGCCCGGCCGCAGGCCCATCCTGAGGCGCGCGGAGTCCGGCAGGTCGGCGTAGCCGGTCTCGGCGCGCACCGAGACCTCCTCCACCGCGGCGGCGTCCGGGCCGAGCAGGTCGCGGACCCGGTCGCCGAGAAGCTCGGCGTCGAGGTCGCCGGCGACCGCGAGCGACAGGTCACGGTGGGCGGCCGGCATGGCCGAGACCGGCCGGTACGGCGTGAGGTCGCGCATCTGCGCCGCCACCCGTGGGTCGGTCGAGCGCAGCAGCCGGATGTCGTCGACGCCCTTGGCGAGCATCACGAGCCGGTCGAGGCCGAGCCCCATCGCGAGCCCGCTGGCGCCGCCCGTCACCTCGGGGTGGGCCAGCCCGCACTCGCCGACCTCCATGTCGCCGACGTAGATCTCGCGGCCGGCCAGCGTGTACGGGTGGGTGTTCGGCACGGTCCGCCAGGGCAGGCCGGGCAGCACCGCCGTGACGACAATGCCGATCATGTGCACGAGGTCGGCCTCGGTGAGCGGAGGACCGGACCTGCGGATCCGCCACAGGTCGAGCTGGTGCGGCTCGCCGACGTGCTGGCGGTCGATCACGTCCCGCCGGTAGCAGACGCCGGGGACGCTGAGCAGCACGTCCGGGAGCTCGATGGCGTCCAGGAGCGCGGGTATGCGGGCCGTGGTGTGCGATCGGAGCATGCGGCCGCCGTCGAGGTACCGGCTGTAGCGGCGGTCGCGGGTGACCGCCTCGGGGGAGTACCGCAGCCGGTCGTAGTTGTCGGTCACGGACACGATCCGCGGGCCGGCGTCCCGGCGCACCGGGATCACCCAGGCGCGGGCCAGCGCGTACTCGATGGCGGACACGACGTGCTGCATCGCGTGTTCGCCGGCGTCGGGGTCGGTGAGGTCGCGCAGGCTCAAGGCCGCGCCGAGTTCGTCGGGTGTCATGTCGAATCCCTGGAAGAGACGGGGCGGAAAGGGAGCGAGCCCCCCGGCGTGGCCAGGGGGCTCGTCTCGCGCCGTCTCCGTCAGCGCAGCCGCGGTCGCCCACCGGTCACCCGGGGGCGGAGAAATCGCGTCGCGGCGTACGTCACCCGTCGAGTGTGCCGTGCGGGCACGCCGCCCGGCAAGCGGGTTGAATGTGGGCGTGCCGGAAAGAATCCTGCTCGACACCGACATCGGTTCCGACATCGACGACGCGGTCTGCCTCGCGTACCTGCTCGCCCAGCCGCGCTGCGAGCTGCTCGGCGTCACCACCGTTACCGGCGAGGCCACGAAGCGCGCGATGCTGGCCTCGGCGCTTTGCCGGGTGGCCGGGGTCGCGGTGCCGATCCGGCCGGGCGCGGAGACCACACTCGCCGGCGCGCCGTCGCCGCAGGCGCTCGCCCACCAGGCAGACCGGGTGGCGGGGTGGCCGCACGAGAGCGAGTTTCCGCGGGGTGAGGCGGTCGACTTCATGGCCGCGACGATCCGCGCCCATCCGGGCGAGGTGACGCTGCTGACGATCGGCCCGCTCACCAACGCCGCCATGCTCTTCGACCGCCACCCCGACACCGCCGGGCTACTGAAGGCGCTCGTGCTCATGGGCGGGCGATACACGACCGAGGGCGAGCCCGAGTGGAACGTCCGCTGCGACGCCGAGGCGGCCGCCCGCGTGTTCGCCGCGCCGGTGCCCCGTATCCGGGCGGTCGGGCTCGACGTGACCCGCCAGGTCTACCTGGAGGCCGACGCCTTCAGCGCCCGTTGCACGGTCCCGTTGCTGCGGCCGGTGCGTGACTTCGCCGCCGTGTGGTTCGCCGAGCGGGACGGCATCTACTTCCACGACCCACTCGCCGCGGTCACGGTCTTCGACGACGAGGTCTGCGCCTTCGAGCCCGGCGAGGTGACCGTGGCCGCGGACGGCACCACCGCGTGGAGCCCGCGCCCGGGCGGCCCCCACGAGGTCGCGACGGCGGTGGTGCCCGACCGCTTCTTCACCGGCTACTTCGGAGTGTTCTGACTACCAGGGCGGTGCCGGGCCGGACGTCGAGTAGAGCGGGTGGCCGCGGAGCACGAGGCCCGAGCCGGGGTCGGTGACGAGCTGCCGCGCGCGGTCGAGCTCGGCCGGGGTCAGGCCGGCCGCCAGGAGGCGCCGCCGGTGGCGGACGAGGTCGACGGCCATCAGCAGGGCGCCTGGATCGCCGGCCGACCAGACCGGCAGGTGGATCTGGGTGTCCACTGTGGTCAAGCCGGCGGCGCGGGCGGCCGCGTGGGCGCGGGTGGCCCAGGTCGGGTCGACGCCGTGCCCGGGCAGGATCTCCTCGATCAGCAGGCGCTGGCAGCGCTCGACGAGGCCGCCGTCGCGCGGGCTGGGCGCCGCCAGCACGACGTCGTCCGGCCACAGGTGCCAGTCTTCGACGACGAGGGTGCCGCCCGGTCCCAGCGCCGCCGCCAGCCGCCGCAGCAGCGCCTCCGGGTGGGGTACCCGCATCAACAGCAGCCGCGCGCGGATCAGCCCGTACCGGCCTGGTGCCAGGACGGCGGGCGGGAGGGGATCGCCCGCCGCGGTCACCACCTCGCCGGCCGCGCCGACCCGGTCGCGCAGCCACACGGGTACGGCGCTGCCGCCCGGCCCGAGGTCGAGGCAGCGGGTGCCGGTCAGGTGCGGCAGCGCGGCCAGCCGCCCGATGCTGAACGTGTCGAGGGCGGCGGCGAGGTACACCTCCCGGCGCACCTCCAGATCCGCCGTGCTGACCTGTCTGCGGGGCCCCCGGGGAAACGTGGAGCGAAGCGGAGCGTTTTCTTGGGGTGCGTTCATCGGACCTGCCGGCTGACGAGGTCGAACGCGACGAGGTCGGCGGTCGGCAGCTCGCCCGTGATGAGGCCGGTGCCGCGCAGGATGGCGACCGCGCGGGCGACGCGGGAGCCCTCGAACACACCGACCACACCGTTGGCGCGGACATAGGGTTCCATCAGCCGCACCTCGGCCGCCGCGGTGGCGGGGTCGGCCGTCGGCACGTACTTGTGGAGGATCTGGCCGGTCTCCTCCGGGTGCTCGATGGCGTACACGAGGCCGTCCAGGAGCGCGCCGGCGAAGCGCCGCACCAGATCGGGATCCTCGCGCAGGACCTTGGTGGAGGCGAGGAGCGCGTTTCCGTACAGGTCGGTGAGGACGTCCGAGTACGGCAGCACGACCGCCGGCCGGCCACCCGCCGCCTTCTCGACCGCCGGTCGCGCGACGACGAACTGGCCGACGCCGTCGAGCTTTCCGGCGGCGAGCAGCTTCGGCATCTGTGCCGCCTCGACACCGACCCACTTCACCGTGCCCGCGTCGAGGCCGGCGAGCTTGGCGTACGCGGGAAAGAGCAGCCACGGCGCGCCGCCGGGCACCCCGCCGATCGTCCGGCCGGACAGGTCGCGCGGGGTTTTGACGCCGGTGTTGGCGAGCAGCGTGACCGAGTTGAGCGTGCGTTGCTGGATCGCCGCGACCGCGCGTACGTCGGCGCGGTACTTGCCGTTGCCGAGCACGATCATCACGGCGGAGAGGTCGTTGGCGGAGAACTGGGCGCGCCCCGACGCGAGCAGCCCGAGGTTCTCCGTGGTGCCGGAGCCGGGCCGGATGTCCGCCTCTATGCCGGCCTTGGCGAAGAAGCCCTTCTCCTTCGCCACCCACGCGTACGACTCGCGGCCGAACGCGCCGACCGCGGTCAGGTAGGTCACCTTGTCCGTCTCCGCGGCTCTCGGCTCGGCGCCGCCGCTGTCGCAGGCGCCCGCCGCCATGACGACCGCGATCGCGGCGGCGGATACGCGCTTGACGAGGTTCACTTTTCCTCCGGTGATGGGAAAGGGCGGGCGTGCCCGCGCTGTGGCGCGTCTGCGGGAGGCACGCGGGCACGCCCGCCGGCCTCACCCGACGGCGCGGAATCGGTGTCGGCACGCCGCCGGGGAGTCTCTTAATGGGGGTTGGGGCCGGGGTGCGTCTCGCACACGCACCCCGTGGCCGCGATCAAGGAATGCATCCCGGCCTTCATTTGCAAGATCTCACTAAAGCCTTTCCCGCTGAGCCGTTCCTGGTCATGCTTGGTACGCGGTCGTGTTGCCGCGCTCCTGGCCAGCACGCTTCCAAAGGCGAATTGTTGGAACAAGGACGGCGACGGGAAAGGCCATGGCGCCCAAGTCGATGGGTGGCCGGTACCAAGGCACATGCCCAATCGAGAGCGGGCCGCGGAGATTGGCTAAATGTCAAAACAACAGTTTCCATGCCACCCCTGGCATCCGCCGACCACGCCGTGGTAAAACTCTGACCGGATCCGGGTGGCTCGCACTCCGCCCGCATCGGCTATTCACAAGCCTTTTCCGCCATCGGCCGGCAACAGGTCCATTTGAGAGGGTGGAATGCCAACCAAACGAGAGCAGTTCGTGCAGACCATTCGCGCGCAGTGGCTCGGCCAGCGGATGCGCGAGCTACGCGAAGAGCGCGGCCTGACACTCAAGTACATCGCGGCGTATCTCGGGGTGGAGTTCTCCACGCTCGCGCGCTACGAGCGGGCCGAGTGGCCGTTCCGGCGCGATCACGTGGTCGCGCTGCTCGACGTCTACGGTGTCTACGACGAGCGCGAGCGCGCCCAGCTCGTGCAGCTGGCGCAGGACGCCTGGCGGGTCAACCGCTGGGACGACGACTTCGAAGGCACCGTTTACGACCAGACCTTCGTCGACTATCCGTGGTTGGAGTCGCGGTCCGAGGAGATCTGCACCTTCTCCACGATGGTGTTTCCCGGCCTGCTGCAGACACGCGATTACGCGGAGGCCGTGATCCGGTACGTGGAGGGCGCGCAGGCCAACCAGCAAAAGATCGACCGGTGGGTGCGGCTGCGGATGGAGCGGCAGCTCATCCTCGACGAAAAGCCGCCGAAGCGATTGGCCGCCCTCGTGGAAGAGGCGGTGCTGCATCGGCCGGTCGGCGGTCGGTTGGTGCTCCGCGCCCAGTTGGAGCACCTCGCCCGGGTGGTGGAGCGCCCGCATGTGGAGGTGCGTGTCGTCCCCACCCGGATGGGGCTGCACGGCGGGCTCAACGGCGCCTTCACGCTCTTCAAGATGCAGCGGCCATACCCGGAGGTGGCCTATGTCGAGCAGCTGGGTGGGAGATTGTTCATGGAGGCCTCCCGCGCCCATCGCTATTCGAAGGCGTACGATTCCCTGCGGGAGGTCGCACTCAGCGCTGCTGAGTCGATGGCGCTCATCGCAACACTCGCGGAGGAGTTGTCATGAGCGAGTCACTGCCGGGCGTCGCCTGGCATGTCAGCACCCGGAGCGATGGTCTCGGGGGAAACTGTGTCGAGGCCGGTCCGTTGGCCGACGGCAGCGGACGGGTCGCGGTGCGCCACAGCAAGGCACCCGACGGCGCCACGATCGTCTACACCCGCGGAGAGTGGGAGGCGTTCGTCGGCGGTGTGAAGGACGGCGAGTTCGACTTCACCGCCTGACGGTCGGGCACTGATCGGGGGGCAGGCTCGCCTGCCCCCCGATCAGAGGTCCACCCTGGACAGTCGTAAGCTACGGCAGCTGCCACCATTCGATCTCGGTGACCGCGGCGCCGGCCACCACCACGGTGCCCGCTTGCTCGGTGGGCGTGCGCCAGATGACGTACGCGCCCGCCGGCAGCGCGGGAAACACCGCGGTGTAGCGGACACCGCTCGCCACGTGGCGCGCGCGTACGGCGACGTGCGTGCGCACCGACGGGTCCTGGTCCTTCGGGCTGATCTCGATCTCGCGGCCGTGCCACTCCGGCCCGGTCACGAGGACGAGCGCACCTGTGTTGCCGCCGATGTCGAGCACGACACTGCCCACACCGGACGGTCCGAGCATGTGGTGGTGGTCGGTACTCATGACGGGTTGTTGAAGCCGTCGTAGGGGATGCCGAGGTAGGGAAAGCGGGCCAGGAAGGGCGATGTCACGTCGGCCGCGCTGAGCCCCTGCTCCAGGATCGCCACCGCGTCGTCCGGCTTGAACTTCTTGTCCACGAGGGCGAACGTGGCGCCGGCGACCGCGCGCAGCGCGATGGAGACCACGTCGTCCTTCACCCGCCGCCCGTTCGGGAAGCCGGCCAGGTCGCCGGCGAGCACCCCGAGCGGGTTCTCCTTCTTGCTGGGCTTGATGTGGGTGTTGAGCCGCAGCATGTCCGCCTGGATCTCACCGGTGTTGTTGTGGAAGCCCTCGATGAGGCCCTCCGGGATGCCGGTGAGCAGCACCGCGACGAGGTCCGCGCGCGCCGTCTTCTTCTTGTTGAGCGCGGCGAGGTTGTCGAAGACCCCCGGATACAGCACCGGCAGGAGCTGGGCCAGCTCGGGCTGCTCGACGAACTGGACGAAGTTCTTGTCCTCGGTGGGCGGCAGGCTGTTCCACAGGTCCTTCTTGGCCATCGGCACGATGACCTCGTTGAAGAGCGGGTTGCCGAGCCGGGAGACCTGCACGTTCGGCCCCACGTACACGTCGTCGCTGTTGTGCCCGTGCAGCACCCGCACCTGGCGGCGGCTCGCGGTCGTCCACACGCCGATGACCGGGCTCGACTTGCCGCGCAGGTCCGTGATGGGCACCTGGAGCGCGATGCTGTGCACGTTGGTGCGGTCGGTCGCGTTGACCGCCTCGCCCGCCTTCTGGAAGGCCTTCTGGCCGAGCAGGTGCAGGTTTTGGAACGGCCGCAGCGTGCCCAGGTCGAAGATCGAGCCGAGGTCGACGAAGAAGCCCTCCGCACGCTGCCCCGCGAACACCTTCTCGCCGGTCTTCAGCTTGAACGTCGCGTCCGCCGCGAGCCCCTTGTAGTCCGGAATGGACAGTGGGCCGACGTTCGCCGGCGGGCAGGGCACGTTGCGGGCCAGGACCTTCGCGTTGCCGTGACCGTCCACTTTGGTGATGCTGTAGAACTGCCGCCGGTTCCAGTTCTCACTGTCGAGCGACTCGATCGGCCCGGTGTTGTAGAGGAAGGTGTTCTCGTTCGTCACCTTCGTCTCGAAGCGGAACTGGTAGGTCACGTCCGCGTGGCCGTCGCCGTTGTTGTCGACGTGGATCTCGTACAGCACGTCGTCGCCGAACTCGAAGAAGTTGGGGCCCGACGCGGGGGTCTGCAGCGGCACGTAGTTGGCGATCAGCGTGACCGTGTCCGGATGGTCCGGGCTGACGAACGCGTACAGGTCGGTGCTGTCGGCCACGGGATCCTTGGAGATCTCCGGGGCCTCACGATGAGAAGACATGCGGGAACCACCTCACAAGGCAGGGAAACAGAGAAGCGCTTACTTGCGGCGTGCGGCCTTGGCCATGCGTGAGGCCAGGTCGCGGTCGTGCACCTCGATGCGCCGCTCTCCGGCGAACACGTTCAGCCGACCAGATTTCAGGTCTACGACCTGCACTACGACGGAATCGCCGGTTGCCGCTCCGGCCTCCTCGAACGCCTCGCTGAGGCTTGCCACACTGACGACGGCGCCGCCGACTCCGACGGTGGCCGCGCCAAGCAGCACATTCCGCCGGCTCAGCATCGGCGCTCCTTTTGCCCGGTGGGCGTTTCTCACGGTCGTCCTTTCGACAGAACAACGAACAGAGAACTTCCGCCGGACGCCCGCCCTGCCGGCAACGGTGGATACGCATGGCGGCGGGCAAGGGTTCAAATTCTGTGCGCCTGGAGGAGTTCCAGCAGGCGGACGTCGACCATCCACCCGTCGCGGGCCTCGAAGCGGCCGCCCGGGCGGTGGTGGCCGACCACGCCGAACGCGCCGGCGAACTCCCACAGCGCGTAACCCCACCGCTGCTCCGCGAAAACACCGAGCAGGTCGTTGAACCACCGCAGCGCCACGTCGTCGGGCGTGTACTCGTAGCAGCCGAACTCGCCAATGTGGACGGGTGTGCCGGCGGCGGCCACCTCGCGCCACGGCTTGTAGAACTCGCGCAGCGAGGCGGCGTCCCACCACCGGCCGTCGTAGTCGCCCGGGTACGCCGGCTCGGGCAGGTGCGCGTGCTCCGGCCACCAGCTGGCCCGGTAGTGGGTGACCGACATCGGCTGGTACCCGCGTCCACTGTGGAGCAGGCCGAGGTCGGTGAGCTCGGGCATGGCGAGGTTGCCGCCGTCCAGACCGTCGATGACGATCGGGCGGTCGGGGTCGACGGCGCGGACCTCCGCGACCGTGCGGCGGATGAGCGTCTCGTGCGCGGCCCGGGTGAAGCCGCGCAGGCCGGGCGCGGGCGGCTCGTTGACCAGGTCGAAGGAGAGCGCGTCGCCGGGCACGCCCCGGTAGCGGGTGGCGAAGCCGCGCCACAGCGCCGCGAACGCGTCCTGCGCGGGCGGGTCGGCCCAGAGGTTGTGCGGCTCGCTCTCCCAGCCCGTGATGATGTACCCGGGTGCGCGGTGCAGGTTGAGCGAAAGGTGCAGGCCGCGGTCGCGGCAGGCGTCGACGACCCGGTCGACGCGGGCGAGCGCGTGCTCGGCGGCGGGCGGGTAGCCCGGCGGCGCGGTGAAGAAGCGGTAGTCGCACGGCAGGCGGACGAAGTTGAAGCCCCAGCGGGCGATCGTGTCGAGCACGTGGGGGTCGGGCTCGGTCGCCCCGGCCGGCCGCATGAAGAGCCACTGGAGATTGAACCCGTAGTGCGTCACGAAGAGCCCCCAACTAAGCCGTCTGCGAGTGCGGCGTAGGCGGTAGGTCGTCCTTGTGCCCAATGGTTCGCTCGCGAGCTCGCTCACTCAACCGGTTCAGTAACCGGATGCTACGCCCTCAGGACCCTTGGTCGTGAGAAAGGCGACGACCGCCGACGCGACGGTGCTGCGACGGCGGCCGGAAGATTCGTAGATGGGAGCGCTCCGGCAAGGATAGAACTAAATCACTGCCCTGGGAAGCCGTCCCGCCATCCGACACGAGGCGGATTCGCCGAACCCGATAATCCGGATTTTCCGGGAAGGTGGCGTTACCTTCGTGTTTCCGGCCATTGCAGGCCGGGCATGCACGGCGTACGGGAGGGGGCAACACCATGGGCACCAGGCTGATCTTGCGACTGGCGGTACTGGCCATCGCCGTCCTCGCGGTCGTCGGCCCGCCGGCGGCCGCCGCCGCGACCGTCCGGGGCACGGCGTCGCCCGCGTCGGGCGGACACGGAGACATGCTGTTCATCGCCGGCGCCGGCATCGTCATGCTGGTGGCGGTCGGCGCGCTCGCCGCGGCGCAGAGCCGCGGCCGGGACGCGGCGGCCGGCCGCGAGAGGGGGCCCGATCCGGGCGACGACCCCTGGGTGTAGCGCCGGGGGTGGTGGGTTGGGTAGATCTCCAGGCATATTTCCCGGGTCTCCGTCAGCTGCGGACCGCTGCTCCCGCCGGAGACCGCGGAGGCCGGCGGCTCGCGGGGCGAGCCGAAATCCCCGACCTCCGCTGCCAGGCCCGCGTGACAAGACCGCCGCGGCGGCGGGCCGGACACCCCGTGGACGCCCGGCCCGCATCTGGCGGCTCAGCTGCGGCGGAACGCGTACCGCTTCGGTTGTGCGGCACCCTGGCCGCCGCGCGCGGCCTTGCCGCGCGACGCCGCGGCCGCGGCCGCGGGCTTGCCGGAGCGGCCGGCCTTGCGGCCTTCCTTGCCGTCGCCGTGCTCGAACGCCGCCGCGACGCTCTGCGCGGCAAGCTCGTCGGGATCGACGTGAACGGAGAATTCGCCAGGCATAAGGGGTGTCTCCTTCCGTGAATGGAGTCCCGGGCGCACGCACGCGGTGCGAGGCACAGGGGGACGACGCCCGAGACAGAGGCGGATGAACGCGGTCTCAGAGGGACGTCAGGAGATCATGGGGCCACGTTAACCCGGCTGGCCGGGGCCCGCCACCGAATTACGCGCCCTCGGCCAGGTCTTGCGCGCCGGCCGGTCGGGGCACGCAGAGCCACAGCGCCTCGGGCCGCATCTCGGCGCGGAGGGTACGCCCCGGCTCGATCAGGTCGCCGTCGAGCTCGCGTGGCTGCGCGCGGTTACTGGTCACCTGCACGCTCCGCCCGCGGTACACCTCCATCCGCGGCACCCGCCGCTGCCGCGTCGCCACCGCCCAGGCCAGGGAGGCCCAGTGGCCGAGCGTGCGCGGGGTGAGCACCGCCACGTCGAAGGAGCCGTCGTCCGGCTCGGCGTCGAGCAGCAGGCGCAGCCCGCCCTTGAGCCGCCCCACGTTCGCGATCAGCACGGTGCGGGCGCGGCGGCGGATGGGCGGCTGGTCGTCGATCCGGATGGAGACCCGCATCGGGCGGTCGCGGAGGTGGCGGAGCGCGCCGAAGACGTACGCCGGCCAGCCGATCCGCGCCTTCGTCACCTCCGAGGTGGCGGCCAGCATCTCCGCGTCGAAGCCCATGCCGGCCATCACCGCGAAGCACTCGCCGTCGACCGTGCCCACGTCGATCCGGCGCATCCCACCGGCGAGCGCCACCTCGATGCCGCCGATCAGGTCGTGGGTGAGGCCGAGGTTGGCGGCGAGCAGGTTGCCGGTGCCGCTGGGCAGCACGGCGAGCGCGACGTCGGTGCCGGCGAGCGCGCTGACGCAGGAGCGCACGGTGCCGTCGCCGCCGCAGGCGAAGACCACCCGCGCCCCGCCGTCGACCGCCTTACGCGCCTGGCCCCGCCCGGGGTCCTCGCGGGTCGTCTCGTACCAGGCCGGCGCCGGCCACCCGGCCTCGGTGAGTAGCGCGGTGACGGTCTGGCGCAGCTCGTCGAGGTCGAACACCTTCGACGGGTTCACCACCACGGCCGACGCGACTGTCACGGGGATGAGTGTGCATGATCCGCGTTGACGCGCGTACCCGGCCGTCCTAACATCGATCACCATCTAGGCCGAGCGCGTCCCGGGAGCCGGCGCGCGCCGTGGGCCGTTTTTCGCGCCGCCTCCCACGCACTGGGCAGACGTGGTCGGCGGGCGCGCGCCACCCACGAGAGGAATCACCATGCTCGCCGTTCGTTCGCGCCCGCGGGGCTCGGTCGCTGGTCGTTTCCGAACGGCCAGCGGATCAGCCAGCTCTGGTCCGGCAGCTACGCGCAGACCGGCGCCGCGGTGCCCACGTCGTTCACGGTGAACGGGGCGGCCTGCTAGATGCGCGGGGCCCTCAGGTCGCGGCAACGACGTGAGGGCCCCACCGGGCGTCAGGAGGTCACGTCGCGGCTGCCGAACCTCGCCCACGCCGCGCTCAGGAAGACAGCGGCGTACGCGGTGGCGGAGAGCAGCCCGTTGCGCAGCGGATCCCACGCGACGGGGTCGCGGAGCAGGTCGCCGAAGTTGTTCCACCAGTACGTGATCAGATACGGGTGGAGCCAGCCGATCTGCGGGATCACGCCGAGGATCCAGCTCGTCATGCTGAACAGGACGATCGCGATCGTCGCGCCCATCGGCTGCTCGGTCAGCGTCGAGACGAAGAGCCCGACGGCGCCGAGCGCGGCGAGGCAGGCCGTCAGGTAGAGGCAGATCGCCAGCAGCCGCAGCAGGCCCTCGCCCATACCGACGGTGGAGCCGGAGAGCAGCGTGACCTCGCCGCCGCCGAAGAGCAGCAGCCCGGCCACCACGCCGGTGCCGGCGACCGTCACGACCGCGACGAGCGTGCCGGCCACGATGCCCGCGAACTTCACCGCGAGCAGCCGGGTGCGGTGCACCGGCACGGTCAGCAGGTAGCGGAGCGTACCCACGTTGGCCTCGCCGGCGACCGAGTCGCCGGCGACGGTCGCGACCGCGATCGGCAGGAAGAGCTGGATCTCCAGCGCGAGCGCGGCGAGCGCCACGAAGATCCCGTTGCCGGTGATCGACGACAGGAACTCCGGCCCGCCGCCCTGGCCGTCTCCGGGCGGGGTCGGGCTCGCCACCTTCACCGCGATCGCGACGATGATCGGGACCGCGGCCAGCACGGCGAGCCCGGCCTGGTTTCGCCGGCGCCGCGCGATCAGGCCCAGCTCCGAGCGGAGAAACCGGAACGGCACCGCCATCCTGGTGGCCGGGACCGCCGCCACGTCAACCGCTGACATCGAAGCCCTCCCCGGTCAGCGCCACGAACTGCTCCTCCAGGTCGGCCGCGACGACGGCGAAGCCGCGCACCGGTATGCCGTCGTGCACGAGCGTGGCCACCACCTTCTCCGGTGCGACCGGACCGATCAGGCCGGTCGCGCTCGCCCCGTCGTGTGTCACCTCGGTGAGGCCGAGCTCGCGCAGCACGCGGGCCGCGTCGGCCGGCCGGTCGGACTCCACCCGCGCGCGGGGCGCCGCCTCGGCCCGCAGGTCCTCCAGTGTGGACTGTGCCACCAGGCTGCCCAGGTGCATGACGCCGACGTGGCTACAGACCTGCTCCACTTCGGACAGAAGGTGGGTGGAGAGCAGCACGGTGGCGCCCTCCGCGGCCAGCGCGCCGATCAGCGACCGCACCTCCCGCGTGCCCTGCGGGTCGAGCCCGTTGGTCGGCTCGTCGAGGATCAGCAGGTCGCGCGGGGCGAGCATGGCCGCGGCCAGCGCCAGCCGCTGCCGCATGCCCAGCGAGTACGCCCGGAAGCGCTTGCCCGCCGCCGCGCCCAGCCCGACCCGGTCGAGCGCGGCCCTGATGCGGGCGTCCGCGGTGGCCGGGTGGGCGGTGCGGTCGGCCGCGTCGAGCCGCCGCAGGTTGTCCATTCCGGACAGGTACGGATGGAAGCCCGGCCCCTCGACGAGCGCGCCCACCCGGGGCAACACCGTCGCGGCGCCGCCGGGCATCCGCTCGCCGAGCAGGGCGTGGCCGCCGGAAGTGGGCCGGATCAGGCCGAGGAGCATGCGGATCGTGGTGGTCTTGCCCGAGCCGTTGGGGCCCAGAAACCCGTAGACCGCCCCGCGGGGGACCGCCAGGTCGACGGCGTTGACCGCGACCTGGCGTCCGAACCGCTTTGTCAATCCACAACTCTCGACCGCGAACGCGGTCACCGAGCTTGCCTTTCGTTCGCGACTGCCGGGCTCGGTCGCTAGCGCTCCCTCACTCCTCGCGCTCACCGGTGCTCCGTAGCTACCTCGTACAACCTTTCCGGGGCCACCAGGCCGGCGTAGATGTCGCCCTCGTCGGTGAGCAGGACGCTGAAGATCCGGCCGCTGAGCAGGTGACCGCTGCCCCAGGCACCACTGACCGGAGTCAGCATGCTGAGCACCTGGGCCGCCTCAGCCTCGTCGGACGGCTTGCCGCTGCCGTCGCCCTTGGCCACCACGACCGTCGTCCAGCCGGTGCCCACCGTGGTGAGGCCAGCCTCCTCGGGCGACGTCGGCGCCTTCTCCGCCTTTTCGCCCGCGCCGGAGTCGGGCGAGCTCGACTCTTCCTCGATCTTCGCGCCCGGCGGCGGGTTGAACCGGAACTGCGCGTCGTCCGGCCGCGCGAAGTCGATCTGGGTGAACGCGATCTGGAACGCCGTCTCGTCGCTGCCCTTCGGGTAGACCTCGAGCCGCAGCGGCAGGTGCTCGGTGGCGTCGATCGCGATCCGCACCTGGCCCACCAGCGAGGCCTTGTCGCGCGGGGCGAGCACCAGCTCGTACGCGTCGCGCCCGGCGATCGTGGCGGACCGGCCGACCGTGACCTCCGTGCTGGGGTCGACCGCGGCGAGCGCCCGGTCGGCCGCCTCCTGCGGCGTCATCGGCAGGGTGCTGAGGTCGTGCGACCGGGTGTCCGCGTCACTGATCTTGCGGTGGGTGGCGGTGTTGGACTTGCTCGACCACAGCCACGCGTCCGTGCCGTTGCGGATGATGTCGGTCTCGCCGAGCGTGCCCATCAGCGCGACCCGGGCCTTGTCCGGCCCCGAATACCAGACGCGCAGCGTGTTGGTGTCGGTGAGCAGCGACGCGATGTCGGCGCTGCCGCTGCCGCCGCCGCTGAGGTTGGGCAGGTTGGGCAGGCCGAGGTTGGCCGACTGCACGACCGTGCCGGACACCCCTTCGAGCCGTGCCGTCTGCAGGTCGACCAGCAGCTGCTGCGCCGTACGCGGGGGAAGGCTCGGCTCCGCGGTAGCGGCGAGCGTGCCGACGGCGGCCCCTCCGCCGACCACCACCGCCACCGCCGCCGCGGGCACCAGCCACCGGAGCGCGGGTCGGGAACTCATTACTGACATGTTTCGCACCTCCTGGCACCCATCGTGCGTAACCGGCCCTGTGAGCGTGCTGAGAGTGCCTGTGGCCTCACTCAGCCAGGATGGCACGCTTGGTGGCGTGCGGTTGCTGGTGGTCGAGGACGAGGCGCGGCTGGCGACTGCCCTGCAGCGCGGGCTGCAGGGCGAGGGCTTCGCGGTCGACGTGGCGGGAGACGGCCCGACCGGTCTGGAGATGGCCCGCCACGGCGGATACGACGCGATGATCCTCGATGTGATGCTGCCTGGCCTGTCCGGCTACCGTGTGGTCCGCCAGCTCCGCGCCGAGGAGCACTGGCTGCCGGTGCTCATGCTCTCCGCCAAAGACGGCGAGTACGACCAGGCCGACGGCCTCGACTGCGGCGCCGACGACTACCTGACCAAGCCCTTCTCGTACGTGGTGCTGCTGGCCCGCCTCCGCGCGCTGCTGCGCCGGGGCGCCCCGCAGCGGCCCGCGGTGCTGACCGTCGGCGCCCTCCGCCTCGACCCGGCCGAGCGGCGGGTCACGCTCGACGGCGCGGAGATCGCGCTGACCGTCCGGGAGTACACGCTGCTGGAGTACCTCATGCGCCGCGCGGGCGAGGTGGTCTCCAAGACCGAGCTGCTCGACCACGTGTGGGACGCGAGCATCGAGACCGCGCCCAACGCCGTCGAGGTGTACGTCGGATACCTGCGCCGCAAGCTCGGCCGCGACGTCCTGGAGACGGTGCGCGGGGCGGGATACCGTCTGAGCTCGTGAGTGAGCGTGGTCCGCGGGCCCGGCTCACGACGACGGTGAGCGAGCGAACGAAGATGTCCCAGTGAAACCGACGTGGTGGCGCCGCATCAGCCTGCGCGCGCGGCTGATGTTCATCGGCGTCGCCGGGCTGGCCGCGGGTCTCACGGTCGGTGGCGTGGTCATGGTCTTCGCGCTCGGCCTCGGCTTGCAGGCGACGGCCGACAGCGAGGCGCGGCAAAACGCCGACGGCGTGGCGGCGCTGGTCGAGGAAGACAGGGTGCCGGTCCCACTGCCGGTCGTCGGCGACGTATGGGTCCAGGTGGTCGACGACCACCATCGGGTGATCTACGCCTCGATCGACGCCGACCGCATGGCGCCGGTGCTCGAAGAGGACCAGATGGAGCGGGCGCGCGCGGGAGAGACCTTCAACATGACGAGCGACCGGCCGGGCCTGCGCGGGCCGGTGCGGGTGGTCGCGGCCAAGGCGGGCTCCGACACGGTACTCGTCGCCAAGTCCATGGCCGATCTCCGGCAGAGCGTGCGGCTGCTGCGCAACATCCTGCTGATCGCCTTCCCGCTGCTGCTCGTCGCGCTCGCGGCGGTGGCCTGGCGGGTGGTCGGGCTGACGCTGCGCCCGGTCGAGGCGCTGCGCACCGGCGCCGAGGAGATCACCGGCGGCGCGCGCCCCGGCCAGCTCCCGCTGCCCGACTCGCACGACGAGATCCACCGGCTGGCCGTCACGCTCAACGGCATGCTCGACCGCCTGGAGGCGGCGCGGGCCCGGCAGCGGGCGTTCGTGGCGGACGCGGCACACGAGCTGCGCAGCCCGCTGACCAACATGCGCACCCAGATCGAGGTGGCCCAGCGCCTGGGGGATCGCACCGACTGGCCGGCCGTCGCCGACGACCTGCTGCTGGACACCCAACGCCTCAGCCGCCTTGTCGACGACCTGCTGCTGCTGGCCCGCGCCGACGAGGCCGGCACGCGCGCGCTCCGCTCGGTGCCGGTCGAGCTGGGCGAGCTGATCACGTCGCTCGCCGAGCGATACCCGTCGCCCCCGGTCACCGCTACCGTCCCGGACGATCCACTGTGGACCAGCGGCGAGCCGGAGGCGCTGGCCCGCGCGGTGGCCAACCTGGTCGACAACGCCGTGCGCCACACCCGCACCAAGGTCCGGGTCGAGGCCAGGACCGACGGCCCCTACCACCTCGTCACGGTCACGGACGACGGCCCCGGCATCCCGGCCGCCGACCGCACCCGCGTCTTCGACCGCTTCACCCGCCTGGACGACGCGCGAGCCCGCGATGCCGGCGGCGCCGGCCTGGGCCTGGCCATCGTCCGCGAGCTCGTCCGCCGCCACGGCGGCACAGTCCGCTTGGCCGACGCACCCGAAGGCCCCGGCCTCCGCGCCGAAATCCGCCTCCCGACCGCCCCCACGCCTAGATGATCTATTCCAGGAGATGGAGATTCTGAGCTACCGCGACGCCCGTCGTGGTCCATGCCGTTGCTCCCGCGGCCTCACCCGTCCGCCGTTGGTCACGGTTACGGCCTGCGGCCGGCGAGGCAGCAAAATCCCTGCTCTTGCTGCCTCAGACCGCGATTGAGGCCACAAAAGCAGGGATTTTGTCGGGATCTTGGTCGGGCCGGAGGCCAAGACGGGGTAAGCGCGACCAACCGCGAAGGGTGAGGCCGCGGGGTTGACTGTTCGCGAGGGGTCAAGATTCGGTGTGGTGGTGAGTGCGGCGTTGATGCGGGTGGCGGTGTCGGCGACGAGTGTGATCTTGATGTGGGCTTGGCGGGGGTTGATGAGGGTGATTTCGAGGTTCAGTACGTCGTAGAGGTCGCGTTGCAGGTGGGTGGGTAGTTCGGCGAGCGCGACGGGCATGTGGGGTATGGCGTCGAGGAGGGCGGGGTTGTCGGTGGCTGCGGCGGGTTGGGTGGCGTAGAGGCCGGCGAGGTGGGCGGCGGTTTCGACGCGTCGGGTTTCGAGGGTGTTGAACCGGTCGCGTAGGCGGGTGCGCCAGGCCCGGTTGGTGGCGGGGGTTTCCTCTAGTTCGGCGGTGATGTTGTCCTGCCGGGTGGTGATGTCGGTCAGGGTGGCTTGTGCGGCGGTGATCGCTGCGGCGTGTTCCCGGGCGGCTTGTGCGGGTGCGGTGTCGTGTTGTGCGGCGAGGTGTGCACGCCGGTCCGGGCCAAAGACCCGTTCGGCGATGACGGTGTGGATGGCGGGTAGTAGGACGTCTTCGCGGACGTAGACGGCGCCGGGGTGGTCGGCTAGTTGGGGGCGGTTGGCGCTGTCGCGGGGTCCGTGGCATCCGTAGTAGGTGCGGTGTGCGCGGGTGGTGCCTTTCATCCGTTGCCCGCAGTGCTGGTGTCGGATGAGTCCGCGTAGGACGTAAACCTTCCCGGCGCCGCTATCGCTATTGCCGCCGCTGCTGTTGTTGTTGTCGGTGTCGCGGTCGCCTCTCATGGCTTGAGTGATGGTCGCGGCTTCGTTGAAGTCGTCTAGGGAGATGAGTGCGGTGTGGGTGGGTTGCGGTGACCATACCCATTGGTCGGTGGGGTTGGGTCGGTTGTTGCGTTTGCGTTGCACGGTGACTCCGGTGCGGGTGGTGGTGCGGTTCCATACCATGTGGCCGGTGTATTTGGGGTTGGCGATGATGTTCCGG
>Ga0081539_10002295_pt1 | contig 27678 bp, 22 predicted proteins | sample TabmetS4T2R2_FD_71023 | JGI IMG/M metagenome (GOLD analysis project Ga0081539, IMG submission 71023) | Tabebuia heterophylla rhizosphere microbial communities from the University of Puerto Rico - S4T2R2 | ecosystem: Host-associated > Plants > Roots > Rhizosphere ... | reverse complement strand
CCGACCGGGCTTGGGCTCTCCGCCGGAACCTGAGGTTCCGGTGCCGCGGAGGTGCGCACGACGGTGGCGCGGCCTCGGGCCACCACGCGGCCGGCCAGAGCGCCGCCGACCTCGGCGCGACCCCGGGCGATCCGCGGGGACTGAGCCGCGATCGGCGGCGCCGTCTCCGCGTCCGGTGGCGTGTCCCCGATCGCGGGCCTGACGTCGATCCTGGGCTTGATGTCGGTCCTCGGCTGGACGCCGATCGCGGGCTTGATGTCGGTCCTCGGCTTGATGTCGGTCCTGGGCTTGATGTCGATCGCGGGTTTGATGTCGGTCCTGGGCTGGACGCCGATCGCGGGTTTGATGTCGGTTCTGGGCTGGACGCCGATCGCGGGCTTGATGTCGGTCCTGGGCTGGACGCCGATCGCGGGCCTCTGCGTGACGGCCGGTTGGCCTGTCGGCGGCGGCGGCCGGCGGGTGCTCGGCGTGCCGGTCGCTTCCCAGACCTGGCGCCGGAAGCGTCGGGCCAGCAGGAGCAGAGCGGCGGCCACGGCGAGGACTCCGGCGGCGAGGCCGCCCAGTAGCACATTCCGGACGCCCGGATCGCCGGATGAAGTGGCGACCGACGGGGGTGCGGTGATCACCGCTTCACTGCTCAGCGTCAGGTCTCCGGTATCGACCCGCACGGACACCCGCGCGGGCAGGGCCGGCGGCGTCGGGAACTGAACGAGGTACCGCCCGCTGAGCGTGGTCTGCACCTGGTCGAGTGCGGGGACGACCACCGGGTTGCCGGCCGGCGCGAAGAACCCGCCGGTGGCCGCTGCCGCGTCGGTCCAGTACCGGTCGGCGTCGGCGGTACCGACCACCACCAGGATCGTCCCGCTTGCCCGGAACCGGGCGCTGAGCGCCGCGGCACTCTCGCCGCCGGCCTCGGACGCGGTCGTGTAGAGGACGACCACCCGCCGGCCGGCCGGAGCGGCCGGGAACTGCCGGGTCGCCAAGGTCAGCGCGGCGGCGGTGTCCCGGTCACCGCCGGCCCGGACCGCGTTGAGTGCCCGGACGATCTCGACCGGTCCGCGCTGCGGCCGGGTGATCGCGGAAGCGGGCTTCGTGTCCGCGATGACCACGGCCTGCGTCGTGGACGGTGCCTCCAGGATGAACCGTGCACCGGCGCTCAGCCATGCCGGCAGCGTCGCGGCGCCGGCGGCCGAGGCGTCGACGACCAGCGTGACCGCGAGCTGGTCGGACACCACCGGTACCAGCACGGCCTTCTCCGGCACGCCGCCACGTGTCACCGAGACCGTCCGGGGGCCGGGCGACGTGCTCGCGCTCAGGTCGACGACCAAGGACGTCTGCCCGCCGGCGGTGAGGATCGCGGCGATCGGCAGCGGCACCGCCGCGGCCGCCGGTGCACCGTGGCCCACCGCCGCGACCAGCGCCAGAAGCATCGCCGCGGCCCGCAGCGGATGCCGCTCAGAGAAGATCCGCGAACGCGATGACATTGTCCCGGTAACTTTCTCGAGTTCTGTCGAAGACACCGCCACAGGTCACCAGCCGAAGCGTCGGATCCAGCGTAGGCCCGTACACCAGGTCGGTGGGAAAACGCACCTTCGGCACCCGGGACACCTTGGTCACCCGGAACGTCACCGAGCTGCCGTCGGCGCGATCGACGCGCACGCGTGCGCCCAACCGCACCTTCACCAGATTGATGAAGACCCCTGGACCGGTGCGGGAGTCGACGTGACCGAGGATCACCGCGGGTCCGGCCTGCCCGGGCCGGGGACCCTTCTCGTACCAGCCGGCCACGTCGGTGCGCTCCGGCACGGCGACGGTCCCGTCCCGCTGCAGACCGAGAGGGTCCAGGCGGCTGTCGACATGCAGCGCCGGGATCCTCAACCGCACCGGCCGGGCTACCGCGGGGTAGGTACGTGCCGACGTGAAGGAGTCCGCCGCGACCGGCGCCGAAGCCGCCGGTGGTACGCGCGCCCCCGACCGGACACCCGCCGCAGGCGACCGGACGACCGGCTGCGGCTGGGCTCCGGTGAGTATGACTATCAGCGACACCGCGAGGCCCGCCAGGAACGGGATACGGGCGTACCGCCACACGTCAACGGCTTCCCACGATGCCGGCCAGCCCGCCTTGACCGGTCTGGGGCCCACCGCGTGGCAGGCGCGACGCCACGGTGGCGCCGAACGCGTCAGCCAGCTGACGGGCCACCTCGAACATGTGGTCGTAGGTCTCGTGCGCGAGGTCGTGCGCCGTCGCGTAGTCCTTGGCACCGTACGCATCGGCGTGCCGTAGCAGCATCTGGTCGTGCGCCAGCAAGGCCGCGGACAGATCCCCTTCGCCCATCCGGCCGCCCGTCGCGGCGGCGAGGAAGGTCGCCATCTGCCGCTCGAACTCGCGCAGCGCGGTTCGCGCCTGGTCCTGCCTGGCGGAGTCCTTCGCCGCCGTCGCGGCCCCGTACGCGACCAGCTGTTCCACGTGGTCCGCCCACAGCGCCTGGAAGCTCTTCGCGGCCGGTGCGCCGAACAGGGTGTCGATCGCCGACGCCAGCGCTCGCGTGTTCTCGTTGACCATCTTGGCCGCGGCGTCGAAGTCCGGGCTGTTCGTGACGGCCGCGCGGTTGACGTCCTGCACCAGCACGGCGTGTTCGGCCAGCAGCTTGCCGAGCTGCGACCGCAGCCGCCAGATCGGGGCCTGCAGCGCGGCCCGGTCCGCCGCGGGCAGCAGTGCCTCGGCCAGCGCCAGACCCAGGTCGTACGCGTGCCCGTAGCCCTCCCGGTTGATCCGGTCCGCGGTGGCGTAGTCCTTCGCCGCGTACGCATCGGCCTGCGTGGTCAGATGGTCGACGTGCATGCCGACGGCCGCGTTGGCGGCGCCCGGCGAGAGACGCCCCTTCGATGCGCCGGCGAGGAAGTCGGCGAGTTCTTTCTCGTACTCGACGAGCTCCTCGCGGGCGTGGGCGCGGGCGGCGTCGTCGTGCTCGGCCAGCGCGCTGGCGTACGCGACCACCTCGACGACGTGTTCGGACCACATCGGCTTGAAGCTGCTCGCCGTGGCGCTGCCGAACAGCTGGCCGATCAGCGTGGTCATGGCGTCGCTGTTCTTGCCGAGGGCGGCGTTCGCGGCCTGGACGAAGTCGTCGTCGCCGCGGATGCGGCTGCGCATGACGTCGGCCGCCAGTATCGAGTGCTGGCCCAGCAGCGCCTGCAGACGCACCGCGAGGTCCGCCGCGGATGCGGGTGCCGTGGCCGCCATGCCGGCCCGCTGAGACGTCTCGTGGACAGCGCCGTTGCCGGCGGCCGCGGTCACCGGGCGGTACGCCGTGACGGTCGCCCACACGGCGGTGAGGACGACGGCGAGCAGGCCGGCGCACAGGATGGAGACCAACTGCCAGGAATGACCCGGTCCGCGTGTTCGCATCGGCCTCATCGCCCCGCCATCGAGAGGAGACGGCAGCCGCGCAGCGCGCGACCGAGCGGATGCCGGCGGTTACGTAGGAGCCGACCATACGCCGCCGTCGATCGCCGTCGAGTCCGCCAAGCGGCCGTCCGCATCGACCTAGCGGACCACCCCGCATCACCCGAAATCCCGGCTTTCAGGGATGAATGCCTGGTCGGATATGCAGTACCGTCGAGGTGCTGGCATTCGCGGACTTCCGAGGTGACGGCATGGCGGCGGTAGGAGGACTGGTCGCCGGGCGCTACCGAGTCGTTCGCCCGCTCGCGACCGGGGGGATGAGCCGGGTGTGGCTGGCCACCGACGAGACTCTTCGTCGTCCGGTCGCGATCAAGCAGTGCAGGCTGCCGGACGGGCTCACCACCGAGGAAGAGGACCTGGTCCGGAGCTGGACGCTGCAGGACGCGCGTGCGTTCGCCAGGGTCAACCATCCCGCCGTGATCCCGATCCTCGATGTGGTGCCGGGGACCGACCACCCGTGGATCGTCATGGAGTACTTCCCGTCCCGGTCGTTGCTGGAGGTCGTCGACGAGTCCGGCCCGTTGCCACCGGCCCGGGTCGCGGACATCGGACTCGCCGTGCTGGACGCGCTGAACGCCGCCGGCCGCGCCGGCGTACTGCACCTCGACGTCAAGCCCGGGAACGTGCTGATCGCCGACGACGGGCGGGTCGTGCTCAGCGACTTCGGCCCGGTCGTCACCGAGCAGGGGATCGGTGCCCTGGCCGGCGCGGGGATCATCCTCGGCTCGCCCAACTACGTCGCGCCGGAGCGCCTGTTCGACGGTGTCTCCACCGCGCGGGCCGACCTCTGGTCGCTGGGCGCGACGCTGTACTACGCGGTGGAGGGCCGTCCCCCGTTCCTGCGCCCCACCATCCCGGAGACATTGCGGGCGCTGGCCGACGGCACACCGGACCCACCGCTGCGGGCCGGTCCGCTGACCGGTGTCCTGGCCGGCCTGTTGCAGCGGAACCCGGCCGCGCGGCTGACCGCAGCCGAGGTGGAGGAGCGGCTGCGCGATCTGGTGGATCCGCCCGCACCGATCCGTCGGACCGCTCCGGCCGAGGCCGCCGCGAGAGAGGCCGAGCCACGGCGGTGGCCCGCCTTCCGCCGTGCGGTGGTGCTCGCCACGGTCGTCGCAGTCGCGGCGATGCTCGCGGCCGCGGCCGCCGGCACCGAACGCGGTGACCACACCGCGGTGCGTTCGGCGGCCACCCCGACCGTGCTGAGCGGGCAGCAGTTCCCGTCCAGCGCTCCGGTCCTGCTGCCGCCCGGCTTCACCTGGTGGAACGATCCGAGCGGATTCCGGGTGGCCGTGCCGAGCGGGTGGCGGCGTACCCGAGACGGAGACGGCGCGCTGATTCTCACCGCCACGGCCGGCGTGCCGAGCCTGCGGATCGGCACGTGGACGCCGGAGCCGGGCAACGTCGTCGCCGGACTGATCGCCGAGGAGCGCGACGTCCAGCTCACCGCCTACCGGCGTATCCGGATCGAGGCGTTGCCGATTCCGCCGGACGCGATATGGGAGTACACGTACCGGGATGCCGTGGCCGGGCCGATGCGAGGTCTGGAACGGGTCACCACCGGTGGGGGGCAGACGTACCGCATCGAGTGGCGGACGCCGCGAACGGCCTGGGCGAGCGGTTTGCCTACTCTGGACGTGGTGTTGAACAGTTTCGCGCCGCTGCCAGGCGCGTAGCCCCCATGGGCAATAAACTGCGCACGTGAATGAGCTGCGCGTGGATCTGCTGACCCGTGAGTACCCCCCGGAGGTCTACGGCGGCGCCGGGGTGCACGTCGAGTACCTGGCCCGGGACCTGCGCAACCTCGCCGATGTGCGGGTTCATTGCTTCGGCGGCAAGCGTGACGAGCCGGGCGTGACGGCGTACCCGGAACCCGCCGGACTGGCCGGCGCCAACGCGGCGCTGCGCACGATGGGCGTCGACCTCGAGATGGCGGCCGGGTGCGACGGCACCGACATCGTGCACAGCCACACGTGGTACGCGAATCTGGGCGGCCACACGGCCAAGCTGCTGTACGGCGTACCCCATGTGGTCACCACCCACAGCCTCGAGCCGCTGCGACCGTGGAAGGCCGAGCAGCTCGGCGGCGGCTACGCCCTGTCGTCGTTCTGTGAACGCACCGCCATCGAACAGGCGGACGCCATCATCGCGGTTTCCGGCGGTATGAAGCGCGACGTGCTGACCGCGTACCCGACGGTCAACGAATCGAAGATCCGGGTGGTCTACAACGGCATCGACACCGAGCAGTACCGCCCGGACCGCGGCACCGACGTGATCGAGCGGCTGGGCATCGACCTGAGCAGGCCCAGTGTGGTGTTCGTCGGCCGGATCACCCGCCAGAAGGGCCTGCCCTACCTGATGCGGGCCTGCCACGACCTGCCCGCGGATGCCCAGATCGTGCTGCTGGCCGGCGCGCCGGACACCAAGGAGATCGCCACCGAGGTGGAGGGCCTGGCCATCCAACTGCGCAACGCACGGGACGCACGCGGTGTGATCTGGGTGCAGGAGATGCTGCCCAAGCATGAGGTCGTCCAGGTACTCACGCACGCCACGGTGTTCGTGTGCCCGTCGGTCTACGAGCCGATGGGCATCGTGAACCTGGAGGCGATGGCCTGCGAGACCGCGGTGGTCGCCACCGCAACCGGCGGCATCCCCGAGGTGGTCGCGGACGGTGAGACCGGACTGCTGGTCCCGATCGAGCAGCTCTCCGACGGAACCGGCACGCCGGTCGACCCGAACCGGTTCGTCGCCGATCTGGCCGCCGCGATGACGACCCTCGTCGAGGACCCGGCCCGGGCCGAGCAGATGGGCCTGGCCGGGCGGCGGCGGGCGGTGGAGAAGTTCTCCTGGGCGACCATCGCCCAGGACACCATGGAGGTCTACCGCTCCCTGCTCTGAGCGGCTCACCTGCTCCGAAGGATGGCGTGCGCGACCGCCCGGCCGGAGAGCCAGGCGGTCTGTACCCGCGGCTTGCCGAACGCGTCCCCGGCCAGATAGACGTCGCCCTGCCGGTAGAAACGCCCGTCGACCGGCTCCGGTTGAGCGAAGGTCCACCGGTGCACCCGAACCGCATCGGCCCTGGGCAGAGCCAGCAGATCCCGTACCGCGGCCTCCAGTTCGTCGGCGGCCGCCGCCGGATCGTCCAGCCGTGGCCGGGCGAAGCCCGCCGTGGAGTGCGCCACGAGCACCGATGCCCGGTCGCCTCGGCGGTCACCGTCGTCGCAGACGCTGGCCAGCACCGGATGATCGTTGACGAACATGCCGTGGAAGTCGCGCCAGTCGCGTACGGGATAGGTGAGCACCGCCGTCAGCACGGGCGACCATTCCTGGCGGATGTCCAGCGGCGTGATCCGCTGGGCCTGCGGCCCGGGCATGGCGAGCACCACCGCTTCGGCGTGCGGCAGGTCGGTGACCTCGTGCTCGAGGGTCACGTCCAATTCCAGCGCCAGGTCCTCGGCGAGGCTACGCAGGCCGCCCGGCGCAGCCCAGCGCACCGGCCCGTTCGTCTCGGTGGTGACGGCCGCGCCGCAGACCGCGAACGTGTCCGTCCAGGGATGCGCCAGCCCGGCGATCCGCCAGCTCTCCAACCGGCCACGGAAGCCCGGATCGTCCGCGGTGAGGTAGGCCGCGCCGATGTCCACGTACCGGTCGTCGAATCGCTTGCTGGCCAGCCGGCCGCCGACCACCCGCCCCCGCTCCAGGACCCGGGCCGGCACCCCGGCATCGATCAGTTCCCGGGCGCAGGCCAGGCCGGCTATCCCGGCGCCCACCACGATGACGGTCACCTGTGTGACTCTAGTGAGCTGCGCCGGCGGCGGTTGTCGGGGTTCTGCTCGCCGGGGGCGGGGGCACACTGGATGTCATGCCGTGGCGCCTGCCCATCCGGATCGTGGCGGTTCTCGTCGTCGCGGGTGTCGCCTTCGGCGCCATCGGGGTGGGTCTACTGCGGGCCGCCACGTACCAGCCGCCGGACCGGCAGGCCGCGCTCACCGGGGTGGACGGCCCGGGCGGATGCGGGGGAGTGCGGCCCCGGCCGCCGCGCGAGTTGCGCGGCATGTGGCTGACCACGGTCAACAACATCGATTGGCCGAGCCGGCCGGGCCTGCCCGAGGCGCGGGTGAAGAAGGAGTACCTCGGCTGGCTGGACCTGGCTCAGCGGCAGAACCACAATGCGATCTTCGTGCACGTGCGGCCCAGCGGTGACGCGCTCTGGCCCTCGCGGTACGCGCCCTGGTCGGAATGGCTGACCGGCCGGCGAGACGGCCGGAGCCCGGGCTGGGATCCGATGGAGTTCCTGGTCGCCGAGGCCCATGCCCGCAACCTGGAGTTCCACGCCTGGTTCAACCCGTACCGGGGGTCGCAGCCGGGACCGAACGGCCCGGGGGCGGACTTCACCGAACTGGCACCGAACCATCCGCTACGCCAGCACCCGGAGTGGGCGATCGCGTACCCGAAAGGTGAGTCCGCGCGCCTCTACTTCGATCCGGGCAATCCGGCGGCCCGACGGTACGTCGAGGACTCCATGCTCGAGGCGGTCCGGATGTACGACGTCGACGGTGTGCACTTCGACGACTTCTTCTACCCGTACCCGCAGGCCGGGCAGGACTTCCCGGACGACGCCAGCTACGCCCGGTGGGGCCGGGCCTTCTCCAGCCGGGCGGCCTGGCGGCGGGACAACGTCAACACCCTGGTTCGCGAGATGGACCAGCGGATCAAGCAGATCAAGCCCTGGGTGAAGTTCGGGATCAGCCCGTTCGGCATCTGGCGCAACGCTGCCACCGACCCGGCCGGCTCGGACACCAGCGGGCTGGAGAGCCACGACGCCATCTTCGCCGACACCCGCACCTGGGTGCGCGAGGGCTGGCTGGACTACGTCGTCCCGCAGCTGTACTGGGCGATCGGCTTCGACAAGGCCGACTACGCAAAGGTGCTGCCGTGGTGGGACAAGCTCGTCAAGGGTTCGAAGGTGCAGCTCTATATCGGCCAGGGGGATTACCGGGTGGGCGAGAGAGGCCCGTGGCGCGACCCCGACCAGCTCAAGAAGCAGCTCGACCTCAACGAGAAGTACGCGGTGAGCGGCAGCGTGCACTTCAGCGCCAAGCAGATCCGGGCGGACCGGCTCGGCGCGGTCACGCGGTACCGCCAGGCCCACTACGCCACGCCGGCGCTGTTGCCCACGATGGAGCAGTTGCCGGCCGACCCCCCGTCGGCGCCGCGTCTGATCGGTGCCCGCAAAGCCGGCGCAACCGTCGAGTTCGACTGGCGGCCCGGCGCGAAGAAGCCGGTGAGCTGGGCGCTCTATCGGGTGGACGGCCGGGCGGCCACACTGGTCGCCGCCGGCCGGGCGGGCACCACGGTCGTCGCAACCGGACCGGGTACGTACTGCCTGGCCGGCCTGGACCGCTCCGGTAACCAGGGCGAGCTCAGCGGCCAGATCACGGTCAGCCCGTGACCTTACCGTCGACCACCTCCAGGTGGCGGTTCGTGTGGACCGCGTCGAGCATCCGGCGGTCGTGCGTGACCAGCAGCAACGTGCCGTTGTAGCTGCTCAGCGCCGCCTCCAGCTGTTCGATGGCGGGCAGGTCCAGGTGGTTCGTCGGTTCATCCAGGACCAGCAGGTTCACCCCCCGGGCCTGCAACAGGGCAAGCGCGGCCCGGGTCCGTTCGCCGGGCGACAGCGTGCCCACCGGCCGTAGGACGTGCGCGGCGGTCAAGCCGAACTTCGCGAGAACGGTACGGATCTCCGCCTCGCCGAACGCCGGTACGGCCGCGCCGAACGCACCGAGAAGCGGTTGCGCCCGGTCGAACAACCCGCGCGCCGGGCCGCGTCCGGTGCCTGGTCCACCGGGCAGCGCGGCGAGCCCGGGTCCCCGGACCTGATCCACCTCGCCGACCACCACGCCGGGACCAAGCGTCGCCGTCCCCTGGTCCAGCGGCAGCCGGCCGAGCACCGCCGCCAGCAGCGTGGACTTGCCCGAACCGTTGGCTCCGGTGATGGCCACCCGGTCCGCCCAGTCGACCTGCAGGGTGACCGGGCCGAGCGTGAAGGAGCCCCGGCGCACCACCGCCTCGCGCATGGTGGCCACCACCGCGCCGGCCCGGGGCGCGGCCGCGATCTCCATCCGCAGCTGCCATTCCTTGCGCGGTTCCTCCACCACCTCGAGACGCTCGATCAGCTTCTCGGTCTGCCGTGCCTTCGCCGCCTGCTTCTCACTGGACTCGGTACGGAAATGCTTGATGTGCTTGTCCGGGTCGGTCGCCTTGCGCCGGGCGTTGCGCACGCCCTTGTCCATCCACGCGCGCTGGGTCCGGGCCCGTTCGAGCAGGTCGTCCTTCCTGGCGGCGTACTCCTCGTACTCTTCACGGGCGTGCCGGCGGGCCCGTTCACGCTCGGCGAGGTACGCCGCGTACCCGCCGCCGTAGAGGTTGACCTGCTGCTGCGCCAGGTCCAGCTCGAGCACCTTGGTGACCGTACGCGTGAGGAACTCGCGATCATGGCTGACCAGCAGGGTGCCGGCGCGCAGCGTGCCGACGAAGTCCTCCAGGCGCCGCAGGCCATCCAGGTCCAGGTCGTTGGTGGGCTCGTCGAGCAGGAACACGTCGTACCGGCTGAGCAGCAGCGATGCCATGCCCGCCCGGGCTGCCTGCCCGCCGGAGAGCGCGGTCATCGAATGGTCCAGGTCGACGGCCAGGCCCAGGTCCGCAGTCACCTGTTCGGCACGCTCGTCGAGGTCGGCGCCGCCCAGGTTGAGCCAGCGTTCCAGGGCCACCGCGTACGTGTCGTCCGCACCCGCCTTGCCCCCGGCCAGGTCGTGCGCGGCGGCGTCCATCGCGGCGTGCGCGGGGCCGACGCCGGTGCGCCGGGCCAGGAAGGCGCGCACCGTCTCGCCCGGCCGCCGTTCCCGTTCCTGCGGCAGATACCCGACGTTGGCGGTGGGCGGGCTGATCGAGACGGTCCCGTGCTCAACCGGGTTCACCCCGGCGAGCGTACGCAGCAGCGTGGTCTTGCCGGCGCCGTTGGCACCCACCAGGCCGATCACGTCGCCCGGGGCGACCACCAGGTCGAGTCCGCTGAACAGGCTGCGGTCGCCGTGCCCGGCGGCGAGGTTACGGGCGATCATCGTGGCGCTCATCGCGTCTCAAGGCTATCCGGGCCGTCATTCCGCCTCCGCCCGGAGGCCGTCGGCGCATCTGCGTCCCGCCGGCCGGGACCGGCCCGCGTCACATGTCGTTCCTTGTCACATCCCGGGAGTAGCTTCGGTTCCGTGACAGACGCGTCGACTGCGATCACTCCCGAACCACCTGCCGACCTCCCGCGCACTCTGGGCGAGCTGCGGGCCTCCGGGCACGAGTTCCGCACCGTCAAGGAGGAGCTGCGCGACAACTTGCTCGACCGGTTGCGCTCGGGCGTGCCGCGCTTTCCCGGCATCGTCGGCTTCGACGACACCGTGCTGCCCGAGGTCGAGCGGGCGCTGCTCGCCGGCCACGACATGGTCCTGCTCGGCGAGCGGGGCCAGGGCAAGACCCGGCTGATCCGCGGTCTGGTCGGCCTGCTGGACGAGTGGACGCCCTACATCACCGGCTCGGAGCTGCGCGAGCACCCGTACCTGCCGATCACCCCGGCGTCCCGGCGACTGGCCGGCGAGACCGGCGAGCTGCTGCCGATCTCCTGGTTGCACCGCTCGGAGCGGTATGGCGAGAAGCTCGCCACTCCGGACACCAGCGTCGGCGACCTGATCGGCGACGTGGACCCGATCAAGGTGGCCGAGGGCCGCGCCCTGGGTGACCCGGAGACGATCCACTTCGGCCTGGTGCCCCGTACCAACCGCGGGATCTTCGCCGTCAACGAGCTGCCCGACCTGGCCGAACGCATCCAGGTGTCGCTGCTCAACGTCCTGGAGGAGCGCGACATCCAGGTTCGCGGCTACCAGTTGCGCCTGCCGCTGGACCTGCTGCTGGTGGCCAGTGCCAACCCGGAGGATTACACCAACCGCGGGCGGATCATCACCCCGCTCAAGGACAGGTTCGGCGCCGAGATCCGCACTCACTATCCGCTGGAGGTCGAGCTGGAGACGGCGCTGGTTCGGCAGGAGGCGGCGTTGTCCGCCGCGGTGCCGGAGCACCTGATCGAGGTCCTGGCCCGGTACACCCGCGCGGTTCGCGACTCACCGGCCGTGGACGCTCGCTCCGGCGTCTCCGCCCGGTTCGGCATCGCCGCGGCCGAGACGGTGGCGGCGTCCGCGCTGCGCCGTGCCGGCCTGCGCCGGGAGCGCGACGCGGTGGCCCGGATCTGCGACACCGTCTCGGTGACCTCGACACTGCGCGGCAAGGTCGAGTTCGAAAGCGGTGAGGAGGGCCGGGAGATCGAGGTGCTCGGCCACCTGTTGCGGGTGGCCACCGCCGAGACGTTCCGGACCCGGCTCGCCGGGCTCGACCTTTCCGGTTTCACCGACCTGGTCGCCGACGGCGCGATCATCGAATCCGGCGACCTGGTGTCGGCCGACGAGCTGCTCGCCCAGATCGGCACGGTGCCCGGCCTGGCCAAGGTGCTCGACCGGCTCGGTCTCGGCGACGCGCCCAGCCCCGCGCAGGCGGCGTCCGGCATCGAGTTCGTCCTCGAGGGTCTGCACCTCACCCGCCGGCTGGCCAAGGAGCTGACCGACGACGGCCGCACCCTGTACGGGAGCTGACATGAGCCGACGGCGTCTTCTCCCGCCCGGTGTCCTCGTGCCGCCTGAGCCAAGCGGGGCGCCGGCATGAGTGGCAACCGGTTCCGGTACGGCGAGTGGAACGACGGCCCGGATCCGCTCGCGCCGCCGTACGACGTGCGGGCCGCCGTGGACGAGGTGGGCGAGCGCGTGCTGGCCGGCGAGAGCCTGCGTGACGCGCTGCGCGATCTGCTCCGGCACGGCCCGCGCGACGGCCGGGGCCTGGACGATCTGCGCGAGCGTGCCCGGCGGATGCGGCGTGACGCCCTGCGCCGCGGCAACCTGGACGGCGCGGTGACCCGGGCCCAGCAGCTGCTGGACCAGGCGATCGCCGCGGAACGCGAGGAGCTCGCCCGGCGGGACGACGACGCGGCCCGGTTCAGCGAGGCCATCCTGGACAATTTGCCCCGGTCCACCGCGCAGGCCGTGCAGGAGCTGTCCGGCTACGACTGGGCCAGCGACGAGGCGCGCGCGACGTACCAGCAGATCCTCGACGGACTGCGCCGTGAGGTGGTCGAGCAGCGCTTCGCCGGGATGAAGCAGGCGCTGCAGGGCCGCGATCCGGCCGCCGACGCCCGGGTGTCGGCGATGCTGACCGCATTGAACGATCTGCTGGGCAAGCACGCCCGCGGCGAGGACACCGACGACGCCTTCCAGCAGTTCATGGACGAGCACGGTGAGTTCTTCCCGGAGAATCCGCGCAACGTCGAGGAACTCATCGACTCGCTGGCGCGCCGGGCCGCCGCCGCGGAGCGGCTGATCCGGTCGCTGAGCCCGCAGCAGCGGCAGGAGCTGTCCGAACTGATGGATCAGGCACTCGGCGACGGACCGTTGCGCGGCCAGCTTGCCGAGCTGACCGACAACCTGCGGGCACTGCGGCCGACCCTCAACTGGGGTCGGGGCGAGCGGATGCGCGGCAGCGAGGACCTCGGGTACGGTGACGCCGCGGCCGCGCTGGGTGAGATCGGTGAGCTGGACGAGTTGCTGGACCAGCTCGGCCAGGAGCACCCGGGCGCGACGTTGGACGACATCGACGTGGAGGCGGTGGAACGGCAGCTCGGCCGGTCCGCCGCCGACGACGTGCGGCGGCTGCGGGAACTCGAGCGCGAGCTGCGCCGGCAGGGCTGGGTCACCCGCAACGACGCGGGGCTGACCCTCTCGCCGAAGGCCTTGCGCCGGCTCGCCCGCACGGCGCTGGCCAGGGTCTTCTCCGACCTCGACGGCAGGAGGCACGGCGAGCACGACCTGCGGGACGCCGGCGCGGCCGGTGACCTGATCGGCTCGTCGCGGCGCTGGCGGTTCGGTGACCAACAGCCGCTCGACGTGGTCCGCACGATCGGCAACGCCGTGCGCCGCCGGGCCGGTGCGAGTGGCGCGACATCCGTACCGGGCAGATCCGCGACCGGAGGTCCCGAGCGGCCCCGGACGGTCCGGTTGCAACCGGAGGACTTCGAGGTCGCCGAGACCGAGCGGCGGGCGTCGGCCGTGGTGGCACTCTGCGTCGACCTGTCCTACTCGATGTTCGCCGACGGCCGGTGGGGGCCGATGAAGCAGACCGCGCTGGCGTTGTCACATCTGGTCGCGACGCAGTTTCCGCAGGATTCGCTGCAGATCGTCGGCTTCGGCCGGTACGCGATGTCCCTGTCCCAGGGCGAGCTGGCGGCGATCGAGCCGGACATGGTGCAGGGCACCAACCTGCAGCACGCGCTCAAGCTGGCCGGACGCCACCTGCGCCGGCACCCGGGCTCGGAGCCGGTGGTGCTGGTGGTCACCGACGGCGAGCCGACCGCGCACCTGGACGCCGACGGCGAGGCATTCTTCTGCTGGCCCACGTTGCCCGAGACGGTGCACGCCACGGTGCGGGAGGTCGACCATCTCGCCCGGTACGGCGCCACGCTCAATCTGTTCATGCTGGGCGAGGACGAGGGTCTGCGCCGGTTCGTGGACGCGGTGGCCAAGCGCAGTGGGGGGCGGGTGTTCAGCCCGGATGTGGAGGAGCTCGGCCGGTACGTGGTCGACGACTACGTCCGATCGCGCCGGGGCAGGCGCTGACGTCCTATCATCCTAGGACGCTCTACGCGGTGTGTCCGGCCGCACGCCGCGGCGCGCTGGCTATAGTTGCTCGGCGAGTGACCGGCCCGGTTGGGATGGAGGCGGCGAGGATCTGCCGAGCCGAAGGTCCTGTCGGGGCGTCGTGTCGGGCGGGCACGGCTGGGGGAGAGGGAGTCGCGATGTCGCAGCAGCCTGCGCCCGCGCCGGTCATCATCTCCGACCGAATATGGACGATTCCGAACCTGATCAGCTTCGTCCGGCTGCTCGGCGTGCCGCTCTTCCTCTACCTGTTGCTCGGGCCGCGAAACGACGTCGCCGCGGTGCTGGTGCTCGCGGTCGGTGGCACCACCGACTGGGTCGACGGCTATGTGGCCCGGCGCCTGGGTCAGGTCAGCCGGCTCGGCGAGCTGCTCGACCCGTTCGCCGACCGGCTCTACATCCTGGCCACGCTGGTCGGGTTCACCGTGCGTGACGTCATCCCGTGGTGGCTGACCGCCGCGCTGCTGCTGCGCGAATCGGTGCTGGGCGTGGCGCTGCTGGTACTACGCCGGCACGGGTACGGGCCGCCGCCGGTCCACTACGTCGGTAAGACGGGCACGTTCGTGCTGCTCAGCGCGTTTCCGGTGCTGCTGCTGGCGGCGGCGGTGCCGGCCTGGGAGCCGGTCGCCGGGCCGGTGGGCTGGGGTCTGGCGTGGTGGGCCCTCGGCCTGTACTGGGCCGCGGCCGTGCTTTACCTGGCGCAGGCCGCTGCCTTGTTGCGCGCCGATCGCGCCGGCCCCGGCGCGCCGCCGCCGCCGTCGGTGCCGGCAGCCGGGCCCTCGGCACCGGGCGAGTCTCCTCAGGGCCGGTCCGTTCCGGGCACGTCCGCGGTGGACCGATCCGCTACAGACCGGCCCGTTGCGGACCGATCCCTGCCGGGCGCGTCCGCACTCGGCGGATTCGCGACGGGCGGACCCGTGCCAGGCGCGTCCGCAACCGGCGGGTTCGCGACCGGCCGATCCGTGCCAGGCGCGTCCGCACTCGGCGGATTCGCGACGGGCCGATCCCTGCCGGATCGATCCGCGCCGGGGCACGCGGCTCCCGGCGGCGCGGCCGGCGGTTCGTCGGCGGTCACGGGATGACCTCCGTCGACGGCGGCCGCTGGGACGGCAACGAGCGCCGATCGTTCGCCCCGGACTTCCTCTCCGAGCTGTTCCGGAATCCGCTCGATCCCGGGTATGCGGACGCTGCCGCTCGCAGGGCACGAGGCGAAGGGCCGTCCGGCGCGACCCGGAGAATCATCAGCGGGATCACCGCGCTGGCCCTGGTCGCGCTCGGGTTCCTGTTGGTGGTGGCGTACCAGCAGACGATGGCGGACGAGCCGGCCCGCAGCCGGGCCCACGACCAGCTGGTCGGCCAGGTGCAGAGGCGGCGTACCGAGACGGTAGCCCTGCAGGACCGCGCCGACCGGCTCCGGGCCGAGGTGGCCACGCTGCGCGACCGCGAGCTGGGCGGGGCGGCGGTGGCCCGGCTGCGTGAGCTCGAGGCGGCCGCCGGGCTGGCACCGGTACGCGGGCGCGGCGCGAAGATCACGCTGGCCGACGGGCCGACGCCGATCAACCCGCTGACCGGGGAACGCAAGACCGAGGCCGAGGTCAAGGACACCGACCTGCAGCTCGCTTCGAACGCGCTGTGGTCCGGCGGTGCGGAGGCGATCGCGATCAACGGGCAACGGCTCACCGCGACCTCGACCATCCGGCAGGCGGGCGAAGCCATCCTTGTCGACTTCCGGCCGGTGACTTCACCGTATGAAGTGGTGGCGATCGGGCCGGACAGCCTGGCCGCCGACTTCCGGGCCGGGTACGCGGGCCGGTTCTTCGAAGAGCTGGTCAACCGGTACGGGATGGCGTACGACGCGGCCGAGGTGAACGACGTGACCCTGGACGCCGCCACCGACCTCAACCTGCGGCTCGCACGACCGTCGCCCAGCGCCTCACCGTTGCCAGGTTCATCCAGGTCCGGCACTCCGGACAGCACACCATCGGAAGGCGGCCGATGATCGCCGTACTCGCCCTGATCGCCGGTGTCGTGCTCGGCATCGTGTTTCATCCGACGGTTCCGCCGGGGCTGCAGCCCTACCTGCCGATCGCGGTCGTGGCCGCGCTGGACGCGGTGTTCGGCGGGGTCCGCGCCAAGCTCGACGGCATCTTCGACGACAAGCAGTTCGTCGTGTCGTTCGTGTCGAACGTACTGGTCGCCGGCGTGATCGTGTACCTCGGCGACCAGCTCGGCGTGGGCGGTCAGCTGTCCACCGGCGTGGTCGTCGTGCTGGGTGTGCGCATCTTCGGCAATGTGGCGGCGATCCGCCGGCACCTCTTCCGGGCGTAGGACGGCCGATGACGGACCAGCACGAGCCGAAACAGCCGCGGCCCGCCGGGCGGCCGGCCGGCGACGGCGTGCCGGTGACCGGTCGCAAGCCCGAGGCACCCCGGAAACCGGTGGGGGACGGGCCCACGGTGCCGCTGAAGCGCCCCGAGCGGAAACCACCGCCCGTGGCTGAGGAGCCGTCCTTGGGAGAGCGGAAACCGCCGCCCGCGGCCGAGGAGCCGGCCTCGGGGGGACGGAAACCACGGCCCGCGGCCGAGGAGCCGTCCTTGGGAGAACGGAAACCGCCGCCCGTGGCCGAGGAGCCGGGGTTGGTAGGACGGAAGCCACTGCCCGCGGATGAGGAGCCGACCGCGGTGAGCCCCGCCGCGGTGCCGGACGGGGGCTCCGCGGTGGTGCCGCCGGAGCCGGTGGATCGGCGGCCGGTGACCGGCCATCAGCCCGAAGCGGACGATGGGGCGCGAGCGGATCACGAGTCCACAACCGACGGCGAGGTCACGAGCCTGCTGACACCCGCGGCGGGGGAGGCACCGCAGGCGGGGCCCGGTACCGCGGGCACCGTACCGGACGGCGAGCCGGCGATGACCGATCCGGCCGGAGAGCAGGCGAGACGGCCGGACCTGGAGGGGGAGACGCAGCGGTTACGGCCGCCCGCGGTCGTGCCGGGAGCCGCCGTGGACGGGGAGCGGCGTGAACCGTCGGCGTCACCTGAACCGGTGAACGGTGGGGCCGACGCCGGCCCGGAACCCTCCGTGGCGCCGTCGCGCTTACCGCAAGCCGAGACGGCCGCGAGCGAGGCGGGGCCGGTCGACCCGCGGCCGGTGCAATCACCGGCGAGGCGGATGTCCTCGGCGGGGGCGCTGATCTGGGTGCTGCTGGCGTTGTTCGGATTCACGCTGGTGGTGCAGCTGCGCAGCAACGACACCGACGAGGGCCTGGCCTCCGCGCGGCAGGAGGACCTGGTGCGGATCCTGTCCGATCTGGAAGCGCAGGACACCCGCCTGCAGGCCGAGATCGCCGCCTTGGAGAACAGCCAGCGGCAGCTCAATTCCGGTGTGCTGGGCCGGCAGGCCGCGCTGGCGGAGGCGGAGAAGCGGGCCGACGAACTCGGCTTGCTGGCCGGCACGATGCCGGGGCGGGGGCCGGGGCTGCAGATCGTGGTCGGCGGGGTCAAGGCGTCGTCAATCCTGAACGCGGTGCAGGAGCTGCGCGGCGCCGGCGGCGAGGTGATGCAGCTGGCCGGGACGACCGGCGCTGCGGTGCGCATCGTCGCCTCCACGTACTTCGTGGACGCCGAGGGCGGCGGCATAGTGGTGGACGGCACGCGGCTCACCGGCCCGTGGACCCTGTCGGTGATCGGGCCGCCGCAGACGATGGAGACGGCCCTGCAGATTCCCGGTGGGGTGGTGGCTTCGGTCAAGGGCGACGGCGGTAGCGTGACCATGAAGCAGCGCGACGCGGTCGAGGTGACCGCGACGCGCAGGGCCACCAGCTTGCAGTACGCGCGCCCGGTCTCCTGACCGGCGTCACTACGGAGGAACGTGTGATTCCTGAGGATCTGCGGTACACAGCCGAGCACGAGTGGGTGGCGTCGGACGGCAGCGGGCACGTGCGGGTGGGCATCACCCACTACGCACAGGACGCCCTCGGCGACATCGTCTTCGTGGAGTTGCCCGACGAGGGCACCGAGGTGCAGGCCGGCGAGTCGCTGGGCGAGATCGAGTCGACCAAGAGCGTGTCGGAGATCTACGCGCCGATCTCGGGCACCGTGGTGGCCAAGAACGGCACCCTCGCCGACGAACCGGAGCTGATCAACGCCGAGCCGTACGCGGCGGGTTGGCTGGTCGAGATCGCCCCGTCCGACCCCGCGGCGGTGGACGACCTCCTGGACGCGGCCGCATACCGCGCGCTGACCGAGAACTGAGCCACCGACGTCTGCGCCTCGCGCCACTTCGGTGCGGTCCGTCACGACAGGCCGTCCGCGCGTCCGGTTGCCCTGCGCTTCCGGGGCTGACTAGGCTCGCTGGGCACCTGTAGAACTTGTCATCTCTTCGAAACCGATAGTCGTGCGTCCGGGCCTCCGGGCAGCGGCGGGGGGTGCCGCGCCCCGGGCGTCTCGTCCGGTCTCCCGCACCCCTTGTCGCCGGGCGTCGACCGCGACAGATCCGTGAGGTGGTCCGATGACGCGCCCAGACGACGAGTTTCCCCCACTCGACGTCACGTCCACGCTTAACCTCGGTGCGCTCGACGAGGTGCTCGAGGGTCCCGAGACCGACGTGGTGCCCAGCCGCATGTCCGGCTCGCTGCCGCCCGGCATGGCGTTGCTGGTCGTGCGCCGCGGGCCGAACGCGGGCGCCCGGTTCCTTCTGGACCACGACGTGACCACCAGCGGGCGGCATCCCGACAGCGACATCTTCCTGGACGACGTGACCGTGTCACGCCGGCACGCCGAGTTCCACCGCGACGCCGGCACGTTCACCGTACGTGACGTGGGATCGCTGAACGGCACGTACGTGAACCGGGAGCGGGTCGAGGCGGCCACGCTGAGCAACGGTGACGAAGTGCAGATCGGCAAGTTCCGCCTGGTGTTCATCGCCGGTCCGCGGCCGGAGGGCGAGGGCGGCCGGCCGTGAGTCTGCCGGGGGCGGCGGCCGGCGACCCGGGTGCGTCCCCGTCGGCGGGCGCCGCGCGTGACGCCGCGCTGATGAGCATCGGCGAGGTGCTGGCTCATCTGCGTGCCGAATTCCCCGACACCACGATCTCCAAGCTGCGGTTTCTCGAGGCGGAGGGCCTTGTCGATCCGCAGCGCACGGCGTCGGGCTACCGCAAGTACTCCTGGGACGACGTGAACCGGTTGCGGTTCGTGCTGACCGCCCAGCGGGACCAGTACCTTCCGCTGCGTGTCATCCGCGAGCAGCTCGACCGTCAGGAGCTCGAGCCGCCACCGCGGCCCACGCTGGTCGCGGTGGGTGGGCAGAAGGCCGCCGACCCCGCGGACGTCCGGGTTCCGCGGACCGATCTGATCGCCCGGACCGGTGTCTCCGGCGAGGTGCTCGCCGAGCTGGAGAGGATGGGCCTGGTCACGGCCCGCCCGCCGGGCTGGTACGACGGTGACGCCGCGGTCATCGTGGAGACCGTGGTGGGGCTCGGCCGGCATGGCCTGGAGTTGCGGCATCTGCGGGCGTTCCGGGCCGGCGCGGACCGGGAGGTCGGCCTGTTCGCGCAGCTGCTGGCGCCGCTCGTGCGCCAGCACGACCCGGCGGCGCGGGCCCGGGCCGCGGAGACGGCGCGGCAGCTGCAGGCGCTGTCGCAGCGCCTGCACGCCGCCCTGGTACGCGTCGGCCTGCGGGGGGAATTGGGCCGGTAATCTCGTTCGGCCCGACCCGTCAGCGGGTATGCCGCGCAAGACGGACACGGACGCGATGCGTGTACCGTGCAGGAGAGGGCTTCCGCTCACGGGGCGGCGGACGACGATGGCGACACACGGAGGCGGGCGGTGCGCGAGCTGAGCGTGGTCGGGGTTCGGGTGGAGCTGCCCAGTAACCAGCCGATCGTCCTGCTCAGGGAGGTCGACGGCGATCGATATCTGCCGATCTGGATCGGCGCGGTGGAAGCGACCGCCATCGCCTACGAGCAGCAGGGTGTGAAGCCGGCCCGACCGCTGACCCATGACCTCCTGCGGGACATCCTGTCGGCGCTGAAACAGCCGCTCAAGGCGGTGGAGATCACTGAGCTGAAGGAGAACGTGTTCTACGCCGACCTGCTGATCGGTGAGAACCTGCGGGTGTCCGCCCGGCCCAGCGACTCGATCGCGCTGGCTCTGCGGGTGGGTGCGCCGATCCGGTGCGCCGACCAGGTGCTCACCGAGGCCGGCATCGTCATCCCGGATGAGCAGGAGGACGAGGTGGAGAAGTTCCGCGAGTTCCTCGACCAGGTCCGGCCCGAGGATTTCGCCGGCTGACGCGGGCGTTTTAGCGCCTTTCGTACCCAAAGGTCGGGTCGTCCATACGCGGCGTGTCGCGCGATTACCTCGCTGTCTGCGGGCGCGCTGAGATATAGGCTCGTGAGGTCCAGGGTCAAGCGGCAGCGGGAGGTAGTCGCGTGCACGATCAGCCTCTTGAGGGCCCCCTCGTCGGCGAGGACGGCTCGGTCGGATACCGCGGCGTGACCGCCTGCCACGCCGTCGGCATCAGCTACCGCCAGCTCGACTACTGGGCCCGCACCGCGCTGGTGGTGCCGAGCATCCGCGACGCCTCGGGTTCCGGGACGCAGCGGCTCTACTCCTTCCGCGACTTGGTGGTGCTCAAGGTTGTCAAGCGGTTGCTCGACGCCGGTGTCTCGCTGCAGAACATCCGCAAGGCGATCGACACGCTGCGCTCGCGCGGCGTGGACGATCTGGCCGGCATCACGCTGATCTCCGACGGCACGACGGTGTACGAGTGCCGCTCCGCCGAGGAGGTCGTCGACCTGCTGCAGGGTGGCCAGGGCGTGTTCGGCATCGCGATCGGCGGGGCGTTCAAGGAGATCCAGGGTTCGTTGTCGCACCTGCCCGCCGAGCCGGCGTCGCCGCCGCAGCGGGTGGGCACCGATGCCCCGGCCGAACCCGCCGGCGGCGACGAACTCGCCGCTCGGCGCGCTAAGCGCCGGGCGGGCTAGCCCCGACGCCGAGGAGCCGCAGCACCAGAGCCAGTGGCGGCCAGTCCGCCCGCCCCCGGCGCGTCACCGCGTAGGCCCGTAGCAGCACCGGCGGATCGCCGAACGGAACCAGCCGCACGCCGGGCTGCGTGGGCTGGTCGGATGGCAGCATGCCGACACCGAAGCCGGCCACGATCAGGTCCTGCACCAGCGCCAGGCTGTCCGCCTGGTGCACCACGTGCGGGGTGAATCCGCCGATCGACGCGAGGGTACGCACGACGTCCTCGTCGGCGGTGTTGCGGGAGTTCACGATCCAGTCGTGGTCGCGGAAGTCCCGGATCGCCGGTTCCGCTTCCGCCGGGCGGCGCCGTCCGAGCGCAGCCGCGGCCGGCACGCCCAGGCTCCACGGCACCGACCAGAGCGGGCGGGCCACCAGGGTCGGGTCGAACGCCGCCGGGGCGAGGTTGTAGTCGTACGTCAGCCCCAGGTCGATGGCGTCGGACTCGAGCAGCGCCAACTGCTCGAGCGGCTCATGCTCCAGGATGGACACCCGCAGCCGGGGATGGCTGCGTTTCAGGTCGGCCACGATCGGCAGCAGCGACCGGCGGATCGCGGTGGCGAAGCCGGAGACCCGCAGCGGGCCGGCCGGTTCGGCCTCCGGGTTCAGATCCAGCCGGGCCGCGTCGACGGCGGCCAGGATCGTGACGCTGTGCTCGGCCAGCCGACGGCCGGCCGGCGTGAGCCGCACCCGCCGCCCGTCCGGCTCGATCAGAGCCGTCCCGACTTCCTTGGCGAGCGCCGCCACCTGTTGCGACACGGTGGAGGTGGTGATGGACATCGCATCTGCCACGTCGCGCATCGAGCCGAGTCGGTACAGCTCGAGCAGTATTCGCAGGCGGCGCGTCTCCATCGAGCCATTGTCCACGTCCGGTGAACAGACCGTCCATAAATCTCACGTGGACACGAACGGTCGGCACCCTCTCTACTGGGGCCATGACGAACTCGCCGCGTACCGGCACCTCGCTCGCCATCGGATCGATGATCCTGGTTCAGATCGGCCTGGCGCTGTCCGTGGGTCTGATCGACCGGATCGGTACGGAGGGTGCCGCCTGGCTGCGACTGGCCTGGGGCGGCCTGCTGCTGGCGGTGCTGGTCCGGCCACCGCTGCGGTCGTTCGGCCGCCGTGCACTTCTGACCAGCATGGCGCTCGGGGTGGTCACCGCCGGCATCACGATGCTCTTCATGGCGGCGATCGCCCGGCTGCCGCTGGGCACGGCCAGTGCCCTGGAGTTTCTCGGCCCGCTGGGCGTGGCGGTCGCCCGTGGCCGCCGTGGTGCGAAGGTCTGGCCGGCCGTGGCCGCGGCGGGCGTCGTGCTGCTCACCGAGCCGTGGCACGGCGGGGCCGACCCTGCGGGTGTCCTGTTCGCCCTGGCGGCCGGCGCGTGCTGGGCCGCGTACATCGTGCTCACCCAGCGGGTCGGTGACTCGGTGTCCGGATTGCGCGGCCTGGCCGTGTCGATGCCGGTCGCCGGTGTCGTCGCCACCCTGATCGCCGGGCCGTCGGTGATCGGCCGCCTCGACTGGGACCTGGTGTGGTTCGGGCTGGGCCTGGCCATCGTGCTGCCGGTGATCCCGTTCAGCATGGAGCTGCTGGCGTTACGCCGGCTGACCACGGCGGCGTTCGGCACGCTGATGGCGCTCGAGCCGGCGATCGCGCTCCTCATCGGACTCGTCCTGTTGTCACAGGTGCCGAGCTGGGTGGCGGTGGCGGGCATCGTCTTCGTGGTTGTCGCCGGGATCGGCGCGGAACGCACCGGCCAGCGCGGGGCGATTCTGCCCGCGGCGCCGCGAGAGCCGGCGGCGGTTTGAGCCGGCCGCGGGGCATGTCGGCCTGACCCCGCGCGAACCTCGGGCCGGGACGACCCGGCCCGAGTTCGCGCAAGCCGACACGACTTCCCGCCAGCTCGGCCGGGACGACCCGGCCCGAGTTCGAGCAGGCCGACACGACTTCCCGCTAGCTCGGCCGGGACGACCCGGGCAGGGCTCGCGCAGGCCGACACGACTTCCCGCGAACTCAGGCCGGGGACGACCCGGTCGAGCTCGCGGGCAGGGCGGGGTCGTCGCCGGTCAGCGCCCCGGACGACCGGGCCCACCGTGGCCGCCCTGGGGTAGCACGCCGGCTTCGGCAGCCTTCAGGATGGCGGCGGCCTCCTCGGCGGTCAGCTTGCCCGCCTGTACCGCCTCGTCCAGGCGGGTCTTCAGCCGCGCGGTCCGGTCCGCGTCGGCCTTGGCCTTCTGCGCCGCCTGTACCTTCTCCACCGCGGCCGCCACCTTGGCCTTGTCGATGCCGAGCTCGGTGGCCAGGGCGGCGGCGAACTCGTCCTGGCGTTGCGCCCGTTCGGCCTCGCGGTCCGGTGCGGCGCCGGCCGAAGCCGACGACGATGCCGACGGGGTGGGCGCGGGCGCCTCGGCCTGTGCGGGACCGCCGATCAGGGCGACGAGCGCCACGCCGGCGGCGCCCACACCTCCGAGGACAGCCGCGACGGTGCGTTTTCCGGGTCGTTGCACAAGTGCCTCCTGGCGGGTCGTTGTATCGCTCACCACACCATGACCGGCGTTGCTGTCAGGAACCTGTCAAGACCTCGGGCGCCGGCTGGGAATCCGCGCGGAACGCCCCGCGCTCAGTGTGGGCCGACGCCCGTCACCGTGACGGCGGCCGCGCCCAGCTCGTCGGACGCGGCCAGGTCGATCGTCGCGTCGATGCCCCAGTCGTGGTCGCCGTCCGGGTCGTCGAAGGTCTGCCGGACCCGCCAAACCGCCGTCCTCGAACGGGGGTCCTCCGCGCCGATCGAAGGGCCGGCCGCCGGCTGCGGCTCGGTCTCGATGTGCAGCAGCGCCGGCCCGCGCGCGGCCGGGCCGGTGCCGATCTCGTCGTACTCCGCGAAGTAGCCTTCGATCGCAGCCGCCCAGCGGTCCGCGGTCCAGCCCGCCTCGCCGTCCAGGTCGCCCAGCTCGTCGTAGCGGCGCAGCGCGGCCAGCTCGACGCGGCGGAACAAGGCGTTGCGCACCAGCACCCGGAATGCCCGCGCGTTGCGGGTGACCGCGGGCGGCTTGTCGTCCAGCCGCACCTCGGCCGGCGGCGCGGCGTCCGGATTGCGCAGCCGTTCCCATTCGTCGAGCAGGCTGGAGTCCACCTGCCGGACCAGCTCGCCGAGCCACTCGATGAGATCGGTCAGGTCTTCGGTACGGGCGTCCTCCGGCACCGTCTGCCGTAGCGCCCGGTACGCGTCCGCCAGGTACCGCAGCACCACGCCCTCGGCACGCGACAGCCCGTAGAACGACACGTACTCGGTGAAGGTCATCGCCCGCTCGTACATGTCACGTACCACCGACTTGGGCTTCAGCTCGTGGTCTGCGACCCACGGGTGGCCGCGCCGATACGTCTCGTAGGCGCCCTCCAGCATCTCCCGCAGCGGGCGCGGATGCGTGACCTCCTCGAGCAGCTCCATCCGCTGCTCGTACTCGATGCCCTCGGCCTTCATCGCGTTCACCGCCTCGCCGCGGGCCCGCTGCCGCTGTGCCGACAGGATCTGCCGTGGATCCTCCAGCGTCGCCTCGATGACCGACACGACGTCCAGCGGATAGTCCGGCAGCTGGTCGTCGAGCAGTTCCAGACAGGCGAGCGCGAACGGCGACAGGGCCTGGTTCAGTGCGAAGTCCAGTTGCAGATCGTCGACCAGGCGGTACGTCACTCTGCCGCCTTGGGAAACCTGCTCGATCACGCCGCCGGCCAGCAGCGCCCGGGTGATCGCCACCGCGTGCCGGATGTGCCGGCGCTGGGCGGCCGGCTCCTCGTGGTTGTCGGTCAGCAGATGCCGCATCGCGGCGAACGGGTCACCGCCGCGGCCGAGCACGTTCAGCAGCATCGCGTGCGACACCTGGAACGACGAGGTCAGCGGCTCCGGGTCGGCCGCCACCAGACGGTCGAAGGTTGGCTGCCCCCAGCCGATGGTGCCCTCCGGCGGCTTCTTGCGGACCACCTTGCGCCGCTTCTTGGGGTCGTCACCGGCCTTCGCCAGGGCGCGCTGGTTGTCGATGACGTGTTCCGGCGCCTGCACGATGACCGTGCCGATGGTGTCGTACCCGGCGCGCCCGGCCCGTCCGGCGATCTGGTGGAACTCCCGGGCCTTGAGCAGCCGGATCTTCACGCCGTCGTACTTCGACAACCCGGTGAACAGCACCGTGCGGATCGGCACGTTGATGCCGACGCCCAGGGTGTCCGTACCGCAGATCACCTTGAGCAGGCCGGCCTGCGCGAGTGTCTCCACCAGCCGGCGGTACTTCGGGAGCATTCCGGCGTGGTGCACGCCGATGCCGTGCCGGACCAGCCGGGACAGCGCTCGGCCGAAGCCGGCGGTGAACCGGAAGCTGCCGATCGCGGCGGCTATCGCGTCCTTCTCGGCGCGGGTGCACATGTTGATGCTCATCAGCGCCTGCGCGCGTTCCAGGGCGGCTGCCTGGGTGAAGTGGACGATGTAGACCGGCGCCTGACCGGTGGTCAGCAGCTCCTCGATGGTCTCGTGCGGCGGTGTCAGGGCGTACGAGAAGATCAGCGGCACCGGCCGTTCGGCGTTGGCGACCACCGCGGTCGGCCGGCCGGTCCGCCGGGACAGATCCTCGACGAACCGGGTGGTGTCGCCCAGCGTCGCCGACATCAGCAGGAACTGCGCCTGCGGGAGCTCGATCAGCGGCACCTGCCAGGCCCAGCCCCGGTCCGGCTCGGCGTAGAAGTGAAACTCGTCCATCACCACCTGGCCGACGTCCGCGTCGGCGCCCTCGCGCAGCGCCAGGTTGGCCAGCACCTCGGCGGTGCAGCAGATGATCGGTGCGTCCGCGTTGACGCTGGCGTCCCCGGTCAGCATGCCCACGTTGTGCGCGCCGAAGATCGCGCAGAGGGCGAAGAACTTCTCGCTGACCAGGGCCTTGATCGGGGCGGTGTAGAAGGTGGTGCGCTTGTCGGCCAGCGCGGCGAAGTGCGCGCCGGTGGCGACCAGGCTCTTGCCCGATCCGGTCGGCGTGTTGAGGATGACGTTCGCCCCGGTGGCGATCTCGATCAGCGCCTCTTCCTGGTGCGGGTACAGCGTCAGGCCCTGCTCCCGCACCCAGCTGGAGAAGGCGTCGAAGACGGCGTCGGGTTCGCCGGACCCGGGCAGGCGGTCGGTGAGCGTCATGATGCGGACAAGCCTAACGACGCCCGGACGTGCGGGACGGCACCGCGGCCGGGTACGAGCGCTCGTACCCGGCCACGATGGGGACCTTCCTGTGTGCTTCCACGGTGCGCCCGCCCGGTTGCCGGCGGGGTGCGGGTCGGTAGCGGGCGGGTGGTTGCCGAAGACTGGAATCCTGGGACCGGCGGGCGGTCGTCGGGCGGGGCGAGTCGGGCGACGTGTTCGAGGTCCGCCGACATGACGAAGCGGTGCCCGTACAGCTGGTTCGAATCGACCCGGCCGGCCTCCGTGCATGCCGGAGACTTCTGCTTTTCGGTTTGCCGGAGTATCGCCTGTAGGTTATTGATTCCCGTCGCGGCAGGCGGCTTGTCGTGGCCTTTTCTGAATCGTTTTCGTCGCTGGTCGGTTTCAGAAAACACCTGACTTCGGTATTTCGTGGCCCTGGTCCGGGTCGATCGGTGCGATGGCTTGCTGGAATCATTTCGTGGGCCCCGGGCGCGGGTTGGCGTCGGGGTGGGATCACGGCGGCTCCCTGCCGGCGGGGGCGTTGAGCAGCCGAGGAACAGACGTTTTCGAGGCGGTCGGGCCGGTGGAGTTTCGTCGGCGCGGCAATGGTGGCCGGAGTCGGGGATTGCCGTGCCGGGAGCGCGCTTCTCCGCTGCCCGCCGGTGGGGTTTGGGCAGCCCAGTGAGCGGGTGTCGAGCATCGCCGTGGCTGGGCGGGTTGCCCGCGATCGGTGCCGGGCTCTGGTCGCCGGGCGGATTGGCTTCCGGTCGCGGGCTGCCGGTGGATGCTGAGATGTACTGGTCGTCGTGTGTTCGGCGGTCCCCGCCGTCCGGGTGTGGCGGAGCTGGGACCGGTGGGGGCACCGGTGCGGGATCCGGTCGCGCTCCACCGGCCGCTGCGCTGGGTTGTGGTGTCGGCTGGGTGGGGTGCCGGTTGCGGCGGCCGGGAAACCAAGCGGTGGTGGCGGCGGGTCGGGCGGCGGGGTGTCGGCTGGGGTGGTCGGGACACAAGCAGTGATGGGGATGTCGGCCGGGGCGTCGGTCGCGGCAGCGGCGATGGGGGTGTCGGCTGGGGTGGCCGGGACACCAGCGGCGGTGGGGTCGGTTGGGGGGGTCGGGACACCAGCGGCGGTGGGGTCGGTTGGGGTGGTCGGGACACCAGCGGCGGGGGGGGCGGGTGGGGGGGTCGGGACACCAGCGGCGGGGGGGATGGCGGGTGG
>Ga0081539_10002294_pt1 | contig 27712 bp, 31 predicted proteins | sample TabmetS4T2R2_FD_71023 | JGI IMG/M metagenome (GOLD analysis project Ga0081539, IMG submission 71023) | Tabebuia heterophylla rhizosphere microbial communities from the University of Puerto Rico - S4T2R2 | ecosystem: Host-associated > Plants > Roots > Rhizosphere ... | reverse complement strand
AGGCGCGCCGAGAGCGACGAACGCCACAGTAGCGAGAAGAAGTTTCTTCATTTCGTTCTTGGTCTCCAAAGATCAATTCGCAAGACGCCGTCTGCAGGCGCCCATCCGAGGGCGCGCTGTTAGCGGTGTTCGGCATCAATTGCTGTCACCCATCGGACACAGTTTCGTTCGCTCAATGCGGCCGGAAACGTGCCGGAAAGCTGCCGTATTTCACGGCCAATTCCCCCTGAATCTGCGCTGATCTCACGCAAAAGGCAGCGGCGATGCGCCGGCCTTTCAAGAACTCTTGATCGTCTCTGCCGCGCCCGAACTGCGCCGGCGCAGTGCGTCAGTACCGGTCGATAACCTCGGCAACCTCGTAGAGATGCGGATCGATCTGATCGGTCATCGCATCGAATTCGCGCCAGGCCTCTCGAAAGGCCGGCGATTGATGCGCGCTGTGCAGAAGCTCGCGGCTTTCCCACTGGACATAATTGACGATGCGTCGTCCATCGAGGCTGCGGTGCAGGCTGATGGAAACGAAACCGGGCTGCTGTGCCATCAGGCGCGCCCGCTTCGCCATCATGGCCAGCGCCTCCTGCTGCTTTTCCGGATCGGCGTCGATGATGGTGATCTGAGTCACCGGCTGGTTGTCGGTATGAATGCTCGGCATGGAATGCCTCCTTATCCTCAAGGCCCCGGGGAAGTGCCGACGAAACGCCAGCCTTTCGACATCGGTTCCTCGCGGTTCCGCAAACCGTGATCCGGAGCGACCGGTCCCTAGGAACGAAATGCGCAACCATGCGCTTGAATCGGCGATGACCGAGCCAAGTGATCGCGCGCCACCGCCGTATCCGGCCGAGAAAGCTCGCGGCGGCGAGATCATTTTGCGCACGCCGCTGCGCCGGGCGATTTTCATCGGAGGCCTGGCGGGCGCAGCCCTGTTGGCGCTCGTATTGGCGCTGCTGGCGGCAGTTGCCCGGTAAGCCGCGATGCGCCGAAGACAGCGTCGGCCGACAAGACCGTGAGGATATGCGTCTACTGACGTCTCTATCTCGCGCCCGTTACTGACGCGCGCCACGTGCGGCTTCCCGCATCGACCGCAGATAGTGCTCGGCGTGCTGCAGATAATTCTCGGCGGCGATCTGGTCGCCGCTCAGGGCTTGGGCACGGGCGAGTGCAAGATAGCGCTCGTAGTTTTGCTGTGCGTTGTGGACCGGCGTGGTTTTGGCAGGACGGGGTCCGGAAGGCTGCCTTCTTCGGGTGTTGGTTTTTCTCGACATTGGTTTGGCTGCTGGTTTCATCGTTGGGCAGCGGCGCTGTCGCCGCCACCTGCCTGCGCAACTGCATATGAGCCCGCAAGGTTCCACCTTGGCCTCGACCGCGCGGGCATCTGTTCTAGATCGATCGGAACAAGAGCCACTGGCCGGCGATCAAGCCTCAAACGCTGCCAATATCGACGGCGCGTGAACCAAGGCGAGGCGAGCAAGTGGCGGAAAACGTCACGCCGGGATGCTCGCCCACGCCCCTGATGTAGAAAGCAGGCCGCCTGTTTCAAGCTTGCGCGGCCGCGGCAATTAGTAGCGCGCGACGACGGGGCTGGTGAAATTGAAGCGGTAGTTCACGCCGACCTTCAGCGTGTGCTCGTCATTGTGAAAGGAGCCGAACGGCACCAGCGCCGCGGGCGCCTGGAAACGGCTGTCACCGAAATCATAATATTGATACTCGGCCTTCACCGACCAGCTCGGCGCGAACATGTATTCCGCGCCGCCGCCGATGGTCCAGCCGTTGGTGTGTTCATTGCTGAGCAGGAAGGGAACGGGCGCGCCGCCCAGGGTCAGCGTCTCGCGATTGTCCGAATAGGCGTAGCCGCCCTTCACGTACACCAGCGCCGGACCGAAGGAATAGCCGAAGCGGGCGGTGATGGAGCCGAGCCCGCGCTGGTCATTGCCGTAAATGTAGCCGCCGGGAAACACGGTGCTGCCGCCGTTCTTGCCGAGCCAGCTGTACTGTCCTTCGGCGCCCAGCACCCAGTTGCCGGAGAACTGCCAGTCGGCGCCCAGCTGCACGCCGCCGAGGAAGCGCGCCTCATTGCTGCTGACCGCAAGTCCGTTGAAATTGTTGTCGGCGCCGAACGCGCCGCCGAGATGGGCGCCGACATAGAAGCCGGTCCAGGTCCAGATCGGCGCGGCATAGGCGGGCGGCTTGTTGTAGTAGCGCGGGCCGAGATCGGCCGCGACGGCGGGCAAGGCGGCGGTGAGCGCGGCGCAGGCCACAGCGGCGAACAGGATCTTTTTCATTTGTAGTCCCCGGTCATTCCAAGGCGCCCGTGCGGGCGCACATCCATGCCGGAGAGATTTGATCGTTCTTGCCTAATAGGCGGTGACCGTCCGCCCGCCGCCGTCGCCAAGCCGGTGTGTTGGCCGGTAAACCGTTTCTTGTGCTTAACGAAGCGTTATGGTGGCTCGGGCGCGAGAAGCCCTGATCCCTCAGTCCAGCCGCTCGCGCACTTCCGCGCGCAGCTTGTTGCCGAATTCGGCGCGCAGGGCCGGGCGCTCCTTGGCGTCGATGTCGTGGCGATCGAACACGTCGAATTTTTCCAGGATCGGATAGCGCTCGCTGGCCATGGCGAGAATGCGCATCCGCTCGGCCACGAGCCCAATCGGCCCCTTGACCTCCCACCGCGTTATCGTATCGGCGCCGCCCGCCTGCGGCAGGCCGCACAGCTTGGCCATGTCGGCGGCCGACAGCGCCCGGCCGATGGCTTCCCCCAGATCGATGCGCAATTGCTTGAATTCCGGTCCGGTCACGATTGCTTGTTTCCCCAATAACTTAAAAGTGTGAAGCAGATCACATGTCCCCGGGGTTTCACGGTCTATACCGCCGGTAAATCCGTTCCATCAGGAGGCCGAGATGCGCCGATTGATTGAAAGCCTGACCCCCGTCGACCGGCCGATCTCCTGGACGTGGATCGGCGGCATGTTCGCCTTTTACGTCGTGGTGATGGCTGCTGCGGTCACCCTCTATGTCAACCATCAGACGCGTGCGAATCTCGCGCAAAAAACCGGCGCCACTGTGGCGACCGGCTCGGCAGCCTCCGCCGCCGGCGAGTCCAGGGGACTTCGCAGCCTGCAGCACGTCGTGCATTACTGCGAAGATGCGAAGGTCTTGGGGAGCGAGTAACCGCGAGGCTACAGCTCACGGACATAATGTCGTTTCAGCCCACGCGACGCTCGCCTTTGGCAAACGTGCTCAGGCCAATCCACGCATGGATGGATCGGGCGATCGCCTTGTCCCCGTCGATCTCGACATGGCCCGCTTCGATCTCGCTGGAGAGGTTGGCGTGGCCCATCCAGATCGAGGTCATTGTGCGCAGCGCCGCGCGCACGTACAGGTCGACCTCATAGCCGGGGTCGCTCAGGCACAGGTCGACATTGGCGGATTCGACCACCAGCCACCACGACCGCTGGTCCGGCGTCTGCTCGGGATAGATGAACTTGATCGTGCAGCGGCGCTGCGGCAGCGGACCGGGCCGCAGATTGCGGCGGATGTCCCACATCAGAAGCGCCGGATCCAGATTCTTCAGAGTCAGCGTCGATTCGATCCAGCGCTGGCCCCAGCAGCCGATCGAGTCGATGATCCCGCGCAAATCCTCGCCCGCCGCGGTGAGCTTGTAATCCACGACGCCGGCCTGCCGCGTCGGTTCGGCAACGATCACACCGGCTTCTTCCAGCTCTTTCAGCCGCTTGGACAGCAGCGATGGCGACATCCGTGGCACGCCGCGCCGCAGATCGTTGAAGCGCGTGCTGCCGGCCAGCAGTTCGCGAATGACCAGCGCCGTCCAGCGGTTGCAGAGGATTTCGGCGGCCATGGCGACCGGACAGAACTGTCCGTAACTTCCGTGTTCGTCCATATCGGGCACGGTGTTCCCCTTGGATGGAGGAAGGCGTGGCGGCCGGGGCAGTCGCAAATATAGCCCAGGCCATGGCCGAGGTCATCGTAGCGGACCCCACAATTATCCCACGGCGCGTCCGATTGCCGCCTGCAGATACAGTTTCTGAACTGGAGCGCATTGGCGAGCCGGGTCTAGGCTCCTCCAATCGACCTTGAATAGGAGGAGCATCATGACCCTCAAAGCAGCATATTCCACCAATGTGGCCGGCGCGCGCCGTCCGATCGATATTGCAAGCGAGCTGGGGCCCGTTTTCGCCGGGCGCGCCGAGCACATGTCCGACGAAGACCGCTTTGTCGCCGAGAACTACGCCGATCTGAGATCATCCGGTCTGATCGAAGCCGGCGTGCCGACTGAGCTTGGAGGCGGCGGGGCTGATGTCGACGAACTTGCGGAAATGCTGCGCACACTCGCGCGCTACTGCGGGTCCACTGCACTCGCCTTCGCCATGCACACGCACCAGGTTGCCATTCCAGCATGGCGCTGGCGGCATCAGAACGCCGTGGCCGTCGAGCCACTGCTGAGGCGGCTCGCGCAGGAGCGCATTGTCCTGACCTCGAGCGGTGGCTCAGACTGGGTCGGCGGCTCGGGCAGGGCCGAGAAAGTAGATGGCGGATACAAGATTACCGCGCGAAAGATCTTTTCGTCGGGCTCGCCTGCAGGCAACTTCATGATGACTGGCGCAGTGCTGCAGGAAGAAGGTGAGCCGCCGATGGTGCTGCATTTTGGCGTGCCAATGAATTCACCCCAGGTGAAGATTCTTGATACCTGGCGCGTGCTGGGCATGCGTTCGACCGGCTCTAATGACGTGATGATCGACGGGCACTTGGTGCCTGAGAGCGCCGTGTCGGCTCGCCGCAAGGCTGGCGAGTGGGACCCGCTGTTTCAGACGATCGCCACGATTGCGCTGCCGCTGATATATTCTGTCTATGTGGGCGTCGCCGAGAGCGCGCGCGACATCGCGCTTTCGCTCGCGCGGCGCAAGCAGGCTGATCACAACGCCATACAACTGGCCGGTCGCATGGACACCGAGCTTGCGGGCGCGCGGATGGCGCGCGAGTCGATGCTCGCTGCAGTGCGATTCAATGCGCCTTCGGCCGAAACGGTGAACCAGGTGGTGATCGGCCGGCATCTCGTGGCGCGGCACGCAATTGCGGCGGTTGATTTGGCGATGGAACTCGCCGGCGGTGCCGGCTTCTATCGGGCATCAGGCCTGGAGCGGCGCTTCCGCGACGTACAGGCTGCACGCTATCACCCGCTGCAGCCCGGGCCCCAAGCCCAATACACCGGCGCCATGGCGCTGGGATTACCGGTGGACCGGATCTACTGAGCGGAGGCAAGAAAACCTGGTGCTGCCGGACAGGATTGAACTGTCGACCTCTCCCTTACCAAGGGAGTGCTCTACCACTGAGCTACGGCAGCAACGTTGCCCGGGAAATACAGAATCGGCCGCGATCGGCGCCTCCGGGCGGCCGGTTCTTGCCACAAGGGGCCCCCACGCGCAAGCACGCGGGCGCACGGACGGCCGATGAAAATCGGCCGAAAACCACCTCTTTTGCCTGACAGCCGGGCGCTCGCCGCCGAGGGCGGCGGAGGCGGTTCCATCGCCTGCAATGGCGATTGCCTTGCGCCATCAACGCTCCATATTGCCCGTGACAAGGCTGATCCACCGGGAAATCGATGACGCAGGATGACAAGGGCAAGAATTCCTCGCGGCAGGACCGGCTGAAGCTGGCGCTGCGCGAAAATCTCAAGCGGCGCAGATCGCAGGCGCGCGGACGCAACGATGCCGCCGCCACATCTTCCGCTCGCCCCAAAGTCTCCCTAGATGACGGCAACGAAGAAGGATCGGATTAAGGCAGGCGGGTAGCGACATGGCAGACGTCAGTAGTGTGAATCGACCCCGCGCCGCCGTCTCCTTCACGCGATATGAGCAGACCTTTCCGACGCTGACCCCGCATGAAATCGACCGCATGCGGCGCTTCGGCGAGGTGCGCCGCTACAAGTCCGGTGAGGCGCTGTTCGAGACCGGCAAGCCCGGACCCGGCATGTTCGTGGTGCTGTCGGGCCATGTCAGCATCACCCATCGCGACGGGCTCGGCCATGTCACCCCCATCATCGATCAGCCCCCCGGGCAATTTCTGGCCGAGATCGGCCAGCTCTCCGGCCGCGTCGCGCTGGTCGACGGCCATGCCGAGGGCGACGTCGAGACGCTCTTGATCCCGCCGGACAAATTGCGCGCGCTGCTGGTCGCCGAAGCCGATCTCGGCGAGCGCATCATGCGCGCGCTGATACTGCGCCGCGTCAGCCTGATTCAGGGCGGCCTTGGCGGGCCGGTGCTGATTGGTCCGCCATCGCTGGGCGACATGGCGAGGCTGCAGAATTTCCTCGCGCGCAACGGCCAGCCGCATCATCTGCTCGATCCCGCCACCGACAAGGACGCCGCCGATCTCGAGGCGCGTTACGCCGCCTCGCGCGCCGACCTGCCGCTGGTGGTGTGTCCCGACGGCACCGTGCTGAAGAATCCGTCGGAAACGGCGCTGGCGTTCGCGCTCGGCATGATTGGCATCCATGCCCATGACAAGCTCTATGACGTCGCCGTGGTCGGCAGCGGACCGGCGGGACTTGCAACCGCGGTGTACGCCGCTTCCGAAGGGCTGTCGGTGGCGGTGCTGGACTCGCGCGCCTATGGCGGGCAGGCCGGCGCCAGCATGCGCATCGAGAACTATCTGGGATTCCCCACCGGCATTTCCGGCCAGGCGCTGGCCGGGCGCGCGTTCACCCAGGCCCAAAAGTTCGGCGCGGAGATCTGGATTCCGGTGGCCGCGAAATCGCTCGATTGCGCCTATGGCAACGGCCTGTTCGCGCTGCAGACCGAATGCGGACAATTGCTGCGCGCGCGCTCCATCGTGGTGGCGAGCGGTGCGCGCTATCGTCGTCCCGAGATCGAGAATCTCGCTGACTTCGAAGGCAAGGGGGTCTGGTACTGGGCCTCGCCGGTCGAGGCAAAGCTGTGCGCCGATCAGGAGATCGTGCTGGTCGGCGGCGGCAATTCCGCCGGGCAAGCCGCAGTGTTCCTCTCGAGTCACGCGCGAAAAGTCTACATGATCATCCGCGGCGGCGGGTTAGGGGCCAGCATGTCGCGCTATCTGATCGAGCGCATCGAGGCGACGCCGAACATCGAATTGATCTTCAATGCTGAGGTGGTCGGGCTCGAGGGCGGTGAGAGCCTCGAACGCGTGCGCTGGCGCAGCCGGCTCGCGCCCGATGTCGATACGCTCGAGGTGCGCAACCTTTTCCTGTTCGTCGGTGCCGATCCCGCCACCGGCTGGCTCGAGGGCTGCGGCGTCAAGGTCGACCGGGCCGGCTTTGTGCTGACCGGCGTTCCGGCTGATGGCAACGGCAAGCGGCCGGCCGCGCCGCTGGAGACCACGGTGCCGGGTGTGTTTGCAGTCGGCGATGTGCGCTCCGGCTCTGTCAAGCGCGTGGGCGGTGCCATCGGCGAGGGCGCGCAGGTGGTGGCGGCGCTGCACGGATATCTGGGCGATGCAGCGAAGCCGGCGCTGTAGCGCAGGTCAGGACGGGCGACAAGGAGACGCAGTGACCGCGAAAGGGTGCAGCCATATCGCCGGCGTCAAGGACGTCACGCCGAGCGCGCTCGGCTGCGAGGAGTGCCTGAAATCGGGCAGCCGCTGGCTGCATTTGCGCATCTGCCGCACCTGCGGCCATGTCGGCTGCTGCGACGATTCCCCCAACAAGCACGCATCAGCGCATTTCCATGCCACCGGCCATCCCGTGATCGAAGGCTACGATCCGCCGGAAGGCTGGGGTTGGTGCTACATCGACAAGGTGCTGTTCGACCTGTCGAAGCGGCAGACGCCGCAGAAGGGCCCGATCCCGCGCTACTACTAGGGCTAATTCGCACAAGGCGGGGCCCTTAGTACAATTGTTCAACGCAAATTCGTACAAGCCGCTGGCTTGTGGCGGCGCTAAGATCAGTTGCGCGTGAGCGCGCTGCGATCAAGTGATATGCCGTGGGCCTCAACAGGGGAGCAATCAGATGAGTACGCTGGTTATTGTGCATGTGGTGATCAGCCTGATCGCAATCGTCGCTGGCCTGGTCGTGATGTTCAGGATGCTCGGCTCCGACCGCGCAGGCAATCTGACCGTCATCTTCCTGCTGTTCACGATCCTCACCAACGTCACCGGTTTCTTCATCCCGCCCTTCCTGCAAGACAAATTCCTGCCGTCGCACGCGATCGGCATCCTGTCGCTGGTGCTGCTCGCCATCGCCTGTTTCGCACTCTACGGCGCCAAACTTTCGAGCATGTGGCGCTGGGTCTATGTGGTGACCGCGCTGGTCTCGCTCTACCTCAACTGCTTCGTGCTGGTGATCCAGACCTTCCTGAAGGTGCCGGTGCTGCACGAAGTGGCGCCCGGCGCCCCGCCGTCGGGACCGGTGTTCGGCGTGGTGCAGCTCATCGTGCTGGCGTTCTTCGCTTACATGACGTTCCGCGCGGTCAAGCGATTCCACCCGGCCTGATCCGGCCCGCATCGTGCACGGCGAGCAGCGTGCCTCGCGCGCCGCTCGCTGCATTGCGATGGGCGACGGTTCCCGCTCCTGGGCCTTGCGCCTGTGCAGGGAGAGGTTAGCTGGAGTGTCATGAACGCCCCGCTGAAACTGATCGCGCTCGATGCCGACGACCTCGCGGTGATCTCGGCGCATGTGCAGGACGCCCACGTCCAGGCCTCCGATATCATCTGGCGGCAGGGCGAAAAGCGGCTGGTGATCGGACTGAACCGGCTGGATTGGGAGCAGACGTTTTCCGGCGAGACCTCGCCGCGCCGGCTGATCGCGGCCCTCAGGTTCGACCGGGTCCTGGCTTGCAAGTCGCGCAATATCGATCCGGCGGCGACCGAGTCATTGCTCGAACTGGTCGGCATCGAGTTCTGCCCGGGCGAGGCGCCCGGCGGCTGCGCGCTGTTGCTGTTCAGCCATGGCGGCGCGCTGCGCCTCGACGTCGAATGCCTGGAGTGCGAGCTGACCGACCTCGGCCCGGACGATCTCGGGGCGGGGCCGGGCGAGACATGGCAGGGCCGGGCGGTATCCTAAACTGTCGTCCCCGGCGTAGGCCGGGACCCATACCGCGTGATCTTTCGATTTTGGGCGGTCGCAGACGCCTCTTTTCCAATAACCAGACCCTGTGGTTATGGGCCCCGGCTTGCCGCCTTCGCTAAAGCTTCGGCGCCCCTCGGTGCAAACCCGGCGAAGCCTTGGCGGAGACGGGTCGCCGGGGCGACGCCCCCAAGGGTTGACGGCAGCACCCAAGCCGCGCCATTGAGGCGACAGGCCGCAAATCCCCTGGAACGCCAGAATGCCCGTCCGTCTCGACCGCAGCAGCGCCGATTTCGACCAGCGCTTCGCCGCCTTTCTCGCGGCCAAGCGCGAAGTTTCGGCAGATGTCGAGAAGGCGACGCGCGCCATCGTCGACGATGTCGCCGCGCGCGGCGATGCGGCGCTGCTCGAGGCGACCAAAAAATTCGACCGGCTCGATATCGACGCCGCCGGCCTGCGCGTCACCGCCGCCGAGATCGATGCCGCGGTCAAGGCGTGCGATCCCAAAACCGTCGAGGCGCTGTCGCTGGCGCGCGACCGCATCGAGACGTTCCATCGCCGCCAGATGCCGAAGGACGAGCGCTTCGCCGACCCGCTCGGCGTCGAGCTCGGCTGGCGCTGGAGCGCGGTCGATGCCGTCGGCCTCTATGTGCCCGGCGGCACCGCGGCCTATCCATCTTCCGTGCTGATGAACGCGGTGCCGGCAAAAGTCGCGGGCGTGCCGCGCGTGGTGATGGTGGTGCCGGCGCCCGACGGCAAGCTCAATCCGCTGGTGCTGGCCGCCGCCCATCTCGGCGGCGTCGCCGAGATCTATCGCGTCGGCGGCGCGCAGGCGGTCGCCGCGCTCGCCTATGGCACCGCGACCATCGCGCCGGTGGCAAAGATCGTCGGCCCCGGCAATGCCTATGTTGCCGCCGCGAAACGGCTCGTGTTCGGCAAGGTCGGCATCGACATGATCGCCGGCCCCTCCGAAGTGCTCGTCATTGCGGATGACACCGGCAACGCCGGCTGGATCGCCGCCGATCTCCTGGCGCAGGCCGAGCACGATGAGAGCGCGCAGTCGATCCTGATCACCGACAGCGCAAGGCTTGCCGCCGACGTCGAGCGCGCCGTCGAAGCGCAACTTGCGACACTGCCGCGGGGAAAAATCGCGCGCGCGTCGTGGAACGACTTTGGCGCCATCATCATGGTCGGCGATCTCGATCAGGCCGCAACGCTGGCCAATGCCATCGCTGCCGAGCATCTGGAAATCATGACCGCGGATGCCGAAACGTTTTCGGCAAAAATCCGCAATGCCGGCGCGATTTTTCTCGGCGCGCATACGCCGGAAGCGATCGGCGACTATGTCGGCGGCTCCAACCATGTGCTGCCGACCGCGCGCTCGGCGCGTTTTTCCTCAGGGCTTGGCGTGCTCGACTTCATGAAACGCACCTCGATCCTGAAATGCGGTCCCGATCAGCTCCGCGCGCTCGGGCCTGCGGCGATGACGCTCGGCCAGGCCGAGGGCCTGGATGCGCATTCGCGTTCTGTCGGATTGCGGCTCAATCTGTCATGACCACAAAGCCCACAGACGCGGACGCCAACAACCGAATCGTCGCCGTCACGCTCGACGAGGAGTCGATCGGCCGTTCCGGGCCCGACATCGAGCATGAGCGCGCGATCGCGATCTATGACTTGATCGAGCAGAACCTGTTCGCTCCCGAAGGCGCGCCGGAAGGGCCGTACACGCTGCACATCGCCATTACCGGCAACCGGCTGATGTTCGACATCCGCCATGAGAGCGGCACGCCGGTCGTGGCGCACCTGCTGTCGCTGACGCCGTTCCGGCGGATCGTGAAGGACTACTTCATGATCTGCGACAGCTACTACCAGGCGATCCGCACCGCGACGCCGGACAAGATCGAGGCCATCGACATGGGCCGCCGCGGCATCCATGACGAAGGTTCGCGCACGCTGCAGGAACGGCTGAAGGGCAAGGTGCGGGTCGATTTCGAAACCGCCCGCCGGCTCTTCACGCTGATCTGCGTGCTTCATTGGAAAGGGTAGTCCCCAGTGGTCGCGCTGGCGCGCGCGAAGAATCCGCAGGCCGTGCTGTTTGCCTGCGGCCTCAACAGCGTGCGCTCGCCGATGGCCGAAAGCCTGTTGAAGCAGATGTTTCCGCAGGGGCTCTACGTGAAATCCGCTGGCGCAAGGAAGGGCGAGCTCGATCCATTCGCGGTCGCCGTGATGGCCGAGCTCGGCCAGGACATCTCCCACCACAAGCCACAGACTTTCGAGGAGCTCGACGATTGGGAGGGGCTCAATTTCGACCTCATCATCACGCTGTCGCCGGAGGCGCATCACAAGGCGCTGGAGCTGACGCGCACGCTCGCCGCCGATGTCGAATACTGGCCCACCCCGGACCCGACCGGCACCGAGGGCAGCCGCGACCAGAAGCTCGCCGCCTATCGCGAGGTGCTCGACGGGCTGTCGATGCGCATCCGCAAGCGCTTTGCCAGGGTGGCCGCCGCGAGCGGGTGAAGCGTCGACATCGGAGAGGCGAGGCACTACGCTGACCGACGGGCGGGCGCGTTGCGCACAGGTTCATTGCGCATTTCATGTTGGAGTAAGCGATGAGCGAGATCTGGCAACTCCCGGCCACTGAACTGGCGCAGCGCATTGCGCGTCGACAATTGAGTTCGGCGGAGGTGATCGATGCCCATTTGGCTCGTATCGATGCGGTGAACCCGGCGCTGAATGCTTGCGTGCGCGTGCTGGCCGACGACGCCCGCGCTGCCGCCGTCCTGGCCGACCGGCGGCTGGCGTCCGGCGAGACCATCGGCCCGCTGCACGGCGTGCCTTTCACGGTGAAGGAAAACATCGACATGGCTGGCCTGCCCACAAGCTGGGGCGTGCCTGCGCTCGCCAAAGCGGTGGTGCCCGCGGATGCTCCGGTCGTCGAACGCATGCGCGCCGCCGGCGCGATACCGATCGCGCGCACCAATCTGCCTGACATGGCATTGCGCGTGCACACCGACAGCTCGCTTCACGGCCTGACACGAAATCCCTGGCATCCCGGCCGCACCGCAGGCGGCTCGAGCGGCGGCGAGGCCGCGGCGCTGGCCAGCGGCATGAGCCCGATCGGCCTTGGCAACGACATCGGCGGCTCGTTGCGGAATCCGGCGAACGCCTGCGGCATCGCCTCTATACGTCCGTCTGCCGGCCGCGTACCCGATGCGGGCTATGTACCGGCCGAAGACCGGTTGCTGGCGGTGCAACTGATGAACGTGCAGGGGCCAATGGCCCGCCGCGTGGCGGATGTGCGTCTTGGCTTGCGTGTGCTGATGGGCGCACATCCGCGCGATCCCTGGTCGATCGATGCCCCGTTCGAGGGGCAAGTGTTGGCGCGGCCGATTCGCGTGGCCGTGTTGCCCGAGCCGCCCGGCGGCGGCACCGATCCAAAGGTGGCGGCCACGGTGCGGCGCGCCGCACAGGCGCTGGCCGACGCCGGCTATGTCGTGGAAGAAGTCTGTCCGCCACGCTACGAGGACGCGATCGTCTGCTGGAGCCGCCTGATCATGGGTGATTTCAGTTCGGTGCTGGCGTTGTTGTCCCCGATGATGGGCGCCGACGCGATGGCCTTTCTGAACAACTTCAATCAGGCCGTGCCGCCTTTGGCCGACGTGGCGTCGTGGTCGCAATTGATGGCCGAACGCGACGGCATCGCGCGCGCATGGTCGACCTTCATGGTGGACAGGCCGTTGCTGCTGTCGCCGACCTGGACGCAACTGCCGTTCGCGCATGGCTTCGATTCGGCCACTCCGGCGGGATCGGCAGCGACCAAGGAACTGATGCGCCCGGTGGTCCCGGCCAACCTGCTTGGGCTACCTTCGGCGTGTGTGCCGGCCGGGCGTGACGCGGAGACGGGATTGCCGATCGGCGTGCTGCTCACCGGGCCGCGGTTGCGCGAAGATTTGTGCCTGGAAGCCGCCGAGGCGATCGAGGCCCGCCTCGGCGTTGCGACGCCGATTGATCCGGTGCGTTGAGCGGAAGCGCTGCGCCGCGCCCGGGCACGCGATTGAGGCACGGCCTGCCGCAAAGACGACAGTTTTTTGAAGGCACGATAAGGGCTTGTCCGAGGTTGTGAAACACAACCCCGTCAGATACTTTCCGCGCGCAACCCGCCCCCTGATTCCCAGCATCACAAGCCCCCTATGCTCGGCCGCCCCAAATTCGTTCTTGCTTCCGGCTCTCCCCGGCGTCTGGCGCTGCTCAACCAAGCCGGCATCGAGCCGGATGCGCTGCGGCCGGCCGACGTCGACGAGACGCCGCGGCGCGGCGAGCTGCCGCGCGCCTGCGCCAACCGCCTGGCGCGCGTCAAGGCCGAGGCCGCGCTGAAATCGGTGCAGCTCGACGACGAGCTGCGCGGCGCTTTCGTGCTCGCCGCCGACACCGTGGTGGCGGTGGGCCGGCGCATCCTGCCGAAAGCCAATCTGGTCGACGAGGCGGCGCAGTGCCTGCGGCTGCTCTCCGGCCGCAACCACCGTGTCTACACCGCGATCTGCCTCGTGACGCCGAAAGAAGCCTTTCGGCAGCGCCTGATCGAGACGCGGGTGCGCTTCAAGCGCCTCTCCGAAGAAGACATCCAGGCCTACATCGGCTCCGGCGAATGGCGCGGCAAGGCCGGCGGCTATGCCGTGCAGGGCATCGCCGGCTCCTTCGTGGTCAAGATGGTCGGCTCCTACTCTAATGTCGTGGGCCTGCCGCTTTATGAGTCGTGCACGCTGCTCGGCGGCGAAGGCTTTCCGATCCGCTTCGGCTGGCTCAACGCCGCCGCCACCGGCGCTTAAGCCGCCGGCTTGGTGTAGACTGCCGCGATGGCGGATCAACCCGCAAAGACCAGCGCCGCAAAACCTTGCCCGATCTGCGGCAAGCCCGCAGTCGCCGCATCAAAGCCGTTCTGCTCGGAACGCTGCCGCGACGTCGACCTGAACCGCTGGCTCTCCGGCTCCTACGCCATCCCGGCGCGCGACGGCGAGGAGGAAGACCCGGAGTAGGGGCGCGGCGCGTTGGCGCCATCCCGTCTCTCTGCCGTGAGTACTGGAATCGAAAGGGGTCGCTCTATGGCGACCCCTTGCCGGTCAAAATCTTGTTCGGGAATAAAATGCAGCCCCGGCCCGAGTGGTTTTACGGATTTCCGCAGCTGCTGTGGATTCCGTAAAACCACGGTGTTTCATTGCCGGAACCCAAATTGCCGATCCTTCGTATTCCCCAGGACAAGCGTGGGGCCGATCAGGCCGCTTGAATATCCGCGTTGGCGCGACACATTGCTTTTGCCGCGCTCCGCCGCCACAGTTCGGCGCAACAGCACGACCCCAGACAATCGGGCGCCGCATTCCGAGGGGAGGAGCCCATGCTCAATCGCCGCCGTTTTGTCTCGCTTGCTGCCGCAAGCCTCGCCGCGCCGTCGGTCATCCCCTCCCGCGCGCTTGGCGCCGGGATCGACTGGCCGGCAAAATCGGTGCACATCATCGTGCCGTTCACACCGGGTGGCTCGACCGACATCACCGCGCGCCTGATCGGCAACCGCCTGCAGGAGGTCTGGGGCCAGTCGGTCGTGGTGGAGAACAAGCCCGGCGCCGGCGGCAACATTGCCGCCGACCAGGTCGCGAAATCCGATCCCGACGGCTACACCATCTTCATCGTCGGCCCGGGCATGGCGACCAACAAGTTCCTCTATCTGCAGCTCACCTACGATCCCGTCGGCGATTTCGCGCCGGTGACCCGGTTGATCACCCAGCCCAACATCATGTGCGTGCCGAACACGTCGCCGGCGAAATCGGTGGCCGAGTTCATCGCCTTCTGCAACGAGAACAAGGGCAAGGTCACCTATGCCTCGTCCGGCAACGGCACCACGCTGCATCTGTCGGGCGAGCTGTTCAAGCGCCTCGCAAAAGTCGAGATGACCCACATCCCCTACCGCGGCGGCGCGCCCGCGATCAACGATCTCATCCCCGGCCGCGTCGACGTCATCTTCGACAACCTGCCCTCGATCATCGGCCATGTCCGCGGCGGCCAGGTGCGCGGCATTGCGGTCTCGACGAAGGAGCGCGTCGCTGTCGTGCCCGATGTGCCGACGATCGCTGAAACCGTCCCCGGCTTCGACGTGTTCTCCTGGTTCGCCTTCTTCGTGCCTGTGAAAACGCCGCCGGAGGTGATCGCCAAACTCAACGCCGACACCAACGCCGCGCTGGTCTATCCCGCGGTGAAATCCCGCTTTGAGGATCTCGGCGCCGTGCCAAAGGGCTCGACGCCGGCGGAACTCGCCGCCTTCCTGCAGTCCGAGATCGACAAGTGGGGCCCTGTGATCACGGAAGCGAAGATCAAGCTGGACAATTGAGGGGGTTCGCCGCGAGTGGCGCAGCAGGCGTGCTCGTTTCCATTTCGTCTGCCCGGGCTTCTCCCGGCCATGACGGCGGTATTTTTAGCCGCGCGCAATCGGTGAACTCGCCAACCCGCTGATTCCGCGGCGTTTCGCGGCCTCCTGCCGTTTCCGGGATGGGTAGACAGGACCGTCCGACCCCACTATAAACCGCCCGCCCGCTTATGGCCGAAAGGCTCCTTCCGCGGCATGCCCAGGTAGCTCAGTTGGTAGAGCATGCGACTGAAAATCGCAGTGTCGGTGGTTCGATTCCGCCCCTGGGCACCATGACTTCTACCCACCAAGTGTCGGTGGTTCGATTCCCAGGCTCACGCCAGATGAAGCGCTTTGGAACGCGGTGAACAACCGCAAGCGGCTTTCACCTGGGTAGGATTCTGGGTAGCGACGAAAATCGAACTGACGTCCTACCCATCCGATTTGTCCGTGGTTCGATTCCCACCTTTGACAATCCACACGATCCGTTGCAGGCGCGGTTGCGTGTTTGTCGTCGACAATAACTTGGTGCGCCACAAACGGCTAATCTAATCTCCGCCCTTTGTGGATTTTAGAGCTTCATTTGCCGCCAAGAATGCTTGGCGTCCCGCAGGCGTCCCGCAGTAAACAGTGACCTGAACCAAAGTCTCTTTGATCTCATCAATCGTTACGCCGCTGGCGAGCGCGGCATTCGTGTAGATGCCCAGCTCTTGAAAGCGGCCGAGTCCTGCGAGGATTCCAAGAGTCAGGATGCTCCGTGTCTTCTGGTCAAGTCCGGGGCGGCTCCAAGCGTATCCCCAGGCCAATTCTGTAACGGCACGTTGAAACGTCATCATGAACTCATCTGAACCGGCAAGGTTTGCGTCTACAAACTTGTCGCCGAGGACCTGCCTTCGCTTCCTGAGCCCCTTCTCAAATAACTCGCTGTCCGGCATCGTTGACCTCCTTCTGTCGCTTCGGATGATTGTGCTTGAAATGATCATAGCGCCCCGTGGCAGCCCGCACACTGTCGGGTAGGAGTCTGGGTAGGCAATTTTTTTCGTGTGAATTGCCTAGCGTTGGCAATAAGTTAGACGGGCAGATATGGTCGGCCCCTGGGCACCATCACATGTAGCGACCAGATTTCCCTCCTCTCATCGTCAAATTGCGCCAATGATGGGCATTATGGCTAAAGACCATTACGAGGAGCTCCCATGACACATGGCGAACATGCAGATGCTGCTGTTGTCAGCGATTCCGACGTTGGGCGCCATCGCCGCCGCAGAAGTCCAGGAGTTCTGCGTTACATCCCCGGATTCACTTATATCCTGGTGGTGTTCGTCATCGGGCAGCTCGTCTTCGCGGATCCGAGAGCGACGCTGTTCGATTATGCCGGCTATCGGCTGGCGTGGGTTGAGGTTCTGATGGTCGCGGCGGCCATCGTTGCGATGGCCGAGCAGATCAAGGTATCGGACCCTGGCGTCAACAATATCTACGAAGTTCTGCTGATGGGAGCGATCGCGGTCTTGCAGATTGTGCTGTTTGCTCTCGCGGCCGCCGGCGTGCAGCGCCTTGCCATGTTCAACAATACGGAATTCCTGTTGCTCACGATCATCAACGTGGCACAGACGGTCGTGGCTTTCCAGATCAACGCCGCGACGTTGATGCGGACGATCAGTTCGTAGGATCGGTTGAGCTGAGCGAGAGCGAGGTCGGACCTTCGATTCCGCTCCGCGCCATCTCCTTCACGGGCAAATCCAGCCGCCGCCGTCGGGGCGCGGGAAGCAGCCGACCGATTGCGGCAGCAGTTTCTTCGGCAGCCACAGCACCACTTCCGGGAAGTAGATCGTAAAGGCGATGGCGGCGAAGAACACGATGTAGATCGGCAGCGAGGCGAACATCGCGCGCGAGAATTTGACGCCGACGAATTTGGACGCCATCAGCAGGCACAGGCCGTAGGGCGGCGTGATCAGGCCGAAGGCGAGCGTCGTGATGATGACGGCGCCCATGTGCACCGGATTGATGTCCGCATTTTGCGTCAGGTCGATGATCAGCGGCATGAAGATGATGATCGCCGGGATCGCGTCGATGAAGTCGCCGACGACGACGAACAGCAGCACCAGCAGCAGCATGATCATGAAGGGATCGCCGCCGGCGGCATTGGCGATCCATTCCGACACCACGGCGGGCCCGCGCAAATAGGCGAGCATCCAGCCAAACATCGAGGCGGCGCCGACGGTGATCAGCGGAATGGAATAGAGCAGCCCCGTCATTGCCATGTCGTGCGGAAGGTTGCGCAAATGGCTGATATTGAGCAGCGGGATCGCGACGAACACGATATAGGCCACCGCGATCACGCCAGCTTCGGTCGGCGTGAATTTTCCGGTGAGGATGCCGCCCATGATGATGAGCGGAATCATCATCGGCACGGCCGATTCCTTTACCGCCGTGGAGAACATGCCGAAGGTGGCGCGCTGGCGCATGACGCCGACCGGGCCGAAGATGAAGCTGTAGATCATCAGCCCGATGCCGACCACGAGGCCAGGGACGACGCCGGCGAGGAACAGCCCGCCGATCGAGACGTTGCCGGTCGCGCCATAGACCACCGCCATGATGCTGGGCGGAATGAGGTTCGCCATCGTCGCCGCGGACGCGATCAGCGCGGCGGTGAAGGCCTTGTCATAGCCCTCGCGCGTCATTTCCGGTGCGAGCGTGCGGCTGAGCACGGCGACGTCGGCCGCGGACGATCCGGAAACGCCAGCAAAGAACATGCTGAAGAGCGTCACGACCTGCGCCAGCGCGCCGCGCAAATGTCCGACCAGGACCTGCGCCAGGTTGATCATGCGGATCGTCACATTGGCCGACGTCATGAGCTCGCCGACCAGCAGGAAGAACGGCACGGCGAGCAGCGCCTCGACATCCATGCCGTTGAATAATTGCGCGACCATCGAGGCCTCGCTGACCGGCGTGAAGATGGTGACGATGATCACCGCTGCCATCAGCGCGAACGCCACCGGCACGCCCATATAGCCGAAGAACAGGAACAAAAAGCCCATCAGCGCGATGAGCAGGCCGTTGGTGGTCACAGCACTTCGCTCCCCATGCTCTGGTGATGGGGCGCATCCTTCGGCTCGGCAAAGCCATGCCGCCAGCCGTTCACCATCTGCTCGATCGTGAACAGCGCGACCAGCGCGCCGCAGATGGGAACGGCGATGTAAAGGCTCGCCAGCGGCGTCATCGACGGCATGCGCAGGCTTTTGAACCCGTCGAGGAAATTGAGGTAGCCGTACCAGACGAGGCCGCCGGCGACCGCGAGCACGACCAGGCGGTTGAACATCTCGAAGGCGAGGCGCTTGTAGCCGGTCATCGATTCCGCGAGCACCGCCAGATAAAGATGGTCGTTGCGGCGGGTGGCGGCGGCAACCCCTGAGAAAATCCCGTAGATGAAGAACGTCATCGTCACTTCCTGCGCCAGCAGCCACGGCGTGCCGATCGCGCGGGTGATGACGTCAAGCAGCACGACGATGCTGAAGCCGCTGATGCAGATGCCGCACAGCACCATCAACAGCTGCTCGAGCGGGTCGAGCACGCGCCATTTCAGGTGGCGCTGGTCCTGCGTGACGAGGCTGTTGAAACGCATGGCGGTGTCCGGAAAGCGCGCAAAAAAATGAACGCGGGAGCCATGCTCGCCGCGTTCGAGGCTGCGGTTGCTATTTCATGTTCCGCACCAGCTCGAGCACCTTGACCGCGTGCGGTCCGAGGTCGCTCGCAAGCTTGTCCTGGATTGGCTTCGAGATCTGCTGAAAGCCGCTCTTGTCGACATCCTTGACGATCTTGACGCCCATCTTCTCGAGTTTTGCCAGCGCCTCATGCTCGAGCTTGAAGGCGATTGCCGGCTCGTTCTTTGAAATCTCGTCGGCCGAAGCCTGTATCCATTTTTTCTGCTCGTCGTTAAGGCTCGACCAGGCCTTGTCGCTGACGAACAGCGCGGCGTTGTTGGCCTCGTGCTCGGTAAGCGAGAGCACCGGCGCCGGCTCGTAATGCTTGTTGATGAGGTAGTTGTTAATGCCGTTCTCGGCCATGTCGACGACGCCGGTCTGCAGGGAGGTGTAGACCTCGCCGAACGGCATGTGCACGACCTGGGCGCCGTAGGCCGGAAACAACGTGTCTTCCGTCACGGTCGCCTGCACGCGCATCTTGACGCCCTTGAGGTCGGCGACCTTCTGCACGGCCTTCTTGCCGTACATGTGCCGCAGCCCCTGCGAGCCGAGCCCGAGCATATGGGCGCCCTTGATCTTGGCTGCATAAAGCTCCTTCATCGCCGCGATGACAGCGGGATCGCCCAGCACCTTGATGGCGTGGGCCTCGTCGCGGAAGATGAAGTGGATCGAGAACACGCCGGATTCCGGCTGCGCGGTCGAGGCATTGGCGGTCGATAGCAGCACGAAGTCGATGTCACCGGTCTGCACCTTCTGCATGGTCTGCGCTTCGGTGCCGAGCTGCGCGCTCGGATACTGGTTGATCGCCAGCGTGCCCTTGCTCAATTCGGTCAGCTTCTTGCTGAAGATCTCGGCGGCGGCGCCGTAGCCGCTGGTCTTGGGCTGGTCGTAGGCAAAGGTGAATTCGCGCTTCTGCGCATTTGCCTGCGACGAAAGCGCAAGCGCGGCTGCGAGCATGGCGGCGCACAGCATGGTCCGGCGAATGTCGAACATGGACTACCCCTCCCTGGTGCGCTTGCCCTGCGCCGGCCGAATGGCCCGCGCCGGTGCTTCCGGCGGCGGAAGCGGAGCGCTTATTTTTGCTGAAGCTGCCAGCCAATATTCGCGTTGTCAATAATTCAGCGTAAAACGGCGCTGGGACTGGCCATTCTCGGTAAGATTATCGATAATCCGGGCGCCTGCCTGCAATGTCAGGCGGCCTTTTTCGCCCGCAACGAATACGACAAGGGGATGCGCGGGTATCCCTCGGGAAGCCGCCACAGCCTGTCGGTCGCAGGCACCAGGATCGGCAAGCCCTGCCAGGGCAAAACGTCGTGCTCCCTGAACATCGTGATCGAGAGGCCAGCGTCGATCAGCCCGCCGAGCACCGCTGACAGCGAGTGAATCCATTCGCGGGTTGCCTGATGCGACAGGATGGTCGGATCGCCCGTGTACGTCGACTCATTGACGAAGTGCAGCGGCCTGTCGGCGGGCGTCTGAAAATCGTAGGTCGGCACCAACCTTCCGTCGACCTCCTCCAGCACATTGAATGCCGGATGCGCGTCCGCAAAGTAAAGCTCGCCGCCCGGTGCCAGCACGGACGCGATGACCTTCGCCCAGACCGCCATGTCGGGCAGCCAGCAAATCGTCCCCCAGGTCGTGAACACCAGATCGAACGGGCCCGGCGTCAAATCCGGCGCCTGGTCGACCGTCCCCTGCACGAACTCGGCCTTGAGGCCGGTCTCTTCGGACAAACGCCTCGCGACATCCAGCGCGGCCCTGGAGAAATCGAGCCCGGTGACAACAGCGCCGCGCCGCGCCAGACAGAGCGTATCTCGCCCGATATGGCACTGCAGATGCAGTACGCGCTTTCCGGAGACATCGCCAAGCTCGGCGGCCTCGATGGCGTGAAGCGCATCCTCGCCCGCACGAAACCGGTCGAGCATGTAATCGCCGGTCGTGTCCCGGGTGTGAATCGCCACGCGCTCTTCCCAGTTCTGCAGGTTGATTTCGATGTAGTCGGCCATCGGCTTAGGCTAGCGCATGCGTGCAAGGCGAAACAGCCCTGTCTTTGTTCTTGCAGCGGCAGGTTGCAAGTTTCCGCCGATATGATCCAATAAACCGAAAGCTGTTTCCACGGACGGTTCTCCTACCAGCGCGGCACAGACAAGGAGAGACACTGCATGGACGAGGTATTGATCCCCACCACCACGGCCGGCGATCAGGGGCAGCCCGGCGTCTGCGGCCTGCAGGGCACGCAATTCGTTGTGGTGTGGGAGGACCGCGGTGACCACACGATCAAGGGTCAGATGTTCGGCGCAGGCGGCGAGAAGAGCAGCAGCGAGATCCTGATCAACCTGCCGACGCCGCCGGGCCCGCGGCGGCAGCTGCCGGCGATTGTGGAGTTCGGCACCGGCTTCGTCGTGGCCTGGATCGAGCAGGCCGCCGGCAGCGCAGCGACGGCGCCGGCGCAGCTGAAACTTCGCATCTTCGATGCCGACACGCTGTCGGGTCCGGAAATCCAGGTCTCTTCGTCGCCGGTCGAGCCGCTGATCCGGCCCGCCCTGGCGCGCCTGAACGACGGCAACTTCATCGTCGTCTGGGCCGACAAGCGGGCCGATCAGCGCATCCGGGCGCAACGCTTCGGCCGCGACGGCACGCCGGTGGGGACGGAGTTTCGCGCCAATACCGTCGCCGGGCTGCATCGCGTGCCGATGGTGGCGTGCCTTGCCAGCGGCGACATCGTCATCGCCTGGCGGGCGCGCATCTCAGGTCCCCTTCACATCCGCTTTCAGCTGTTCAATGCGCAAGGGCCGGTCGGCGGCGAGCACATCACGGAACCGGTCACCACGGCAGCCGCCATGGTTGCGCTCGACAACGGCCAGTTCGTCATCGCGCATCTGGACGATCACGGCGAAGAGGCGACCGTCGACACCCTGATCGTCGTGGAAGCGGATGTCTTCAACGCCGACGGCTCTCCCGCCCATCTCCACTTCGTCTCGACGTCGGAGCAACGCATCCGCGCGACCTGGCCAAACCTCGCGCCGCTGTCCGGCGGGCGCTTCCTCGTCAGTTGGGTCCAGTTCAATGTGGATCGGCAGCCTCCCACCACGAATGTGAAGGCCCGCCTTTTCTCGACGCAAGGCCCGCTCGGTCAGGTCACCCAGTTCAATACCTCGACTGGCCACGACCGCTTCAGCCTTGCCGCCGCGATTCTCGCAACTCCCGACGGCGAGAACGCCTTCGCGGCCTGGACGGACGACACCATGAGCGGCGGCGACATCGCCGGACGCGCCGTGCGCGGGCGAGCGCTCAAGGTGCCGGCGGCGGGGTTTTAGGGCGCAGTCATGGCAAAGCATCGAATCTACACGACGAGCTTCGCAAGCGTTTATCCGCTTTACGTCGCGAAGGCAGAGAAAAAGGGGCGCACAAAGGCCGAGGTCAATGAGGTGATCTGCTGGCTGACTGGCTATGATCAGAAGGGGCTGGAAGCCCAGCTGGAAAAACAAGCTGACTTTGAAACCTTCTTTGCCAAGGCTCCGAGAATCAATCCATCGCGAGCCTTGATCAAGGGCGTGGTTTGCGGGGTTCGCGTGGAGGACATCAAGGAGCCGACCATGCGGGAAATTCGCTACCTGGATAAACTGGTCGATGAACTGGCTCGCGGAAAAGCGATGGACAAGATTCTGCGAAAAGAATGAAGCCGGACGTTTGGCGCGCCATGCTTCCAAAGGGGGCCCATGGCGCGCTGGCAAAGTTGGCTTATGATGGCGTCAGTCGCGCAGGATGGGTGGGCGAAGCTAAGCCCATCCGACGGCTCGATTCAGACCGGTCGCCCCGACGTCAACAGAACTTCACAACAGAAAATGATCGCTCCCGAGCAGCGGTGCGCCGGCGAGCCGGATCGCGGCGTCTGCGGCGAGATCACCGTCGGTGTTGATCCACACCACGGTCTCGTCGCCCTCGATTGTCCAGCGCACTTGACCGGCCGCCGTGAAATCGCCCATGCCGATGAATTCGAGGGCTTGATGGCCGGCCATCTTGGTGTCGGCATCGATGGCGCTCAGATCGATCCGGTCGACACTCGCATCGAAATCGGAAATCAGGTCGGCGGTCGCGAGGGTGGCGCCGGTTTCGTTCGGCGCCAACCAGACGAAGGTGTCCGCGCCGGCGCCGCCGAGCAGCGTGTCAATTCCCCTCCCGCCCACGAGCTTGTCGTTGCCGTCCTCTCCCCACAGAAAATCGTTGCCTTCATTGCCCGTCAGCGTGTTGTCGTCGTTGTCACCTTGCAGGAAATCGCCATAGGCCGTGCCCGACAGGTTCTCGATCCACCAATAGGTGTCGCCCGCCGCATCCCCGGTGTAACCTGCGCGGAACAGAAGCGAGGCCCACACCGGGCCCAGGCTGTCGGAGTAGTCGACCGTGTCATTGCCGAAACGGCCGACCACGACATCAGCGCCGCTGCCGGGCATCAGGATGTCATTGTCGGAGCCGCCGTCCAGGTAGTCGTCGCCGTCACCACCGATCAGAAGATCGTCGCCGTTGCTACCTTCGAGCTCGTCGCTCCCCGCGCTTCCAATCAACACATCGTTAAATGCGGAGCCGAAGACGCCCTCGATCTCGAACAGCACGTCGCCCTCGGCAGTGCCGCCATAGCCGAATCCGGTCCTCATGTCGACGACGACCCCGGCGGTGGAGTCCAAGTAAAACGCCATATCGAAACCCGCGCCGCCGACCAGAACATCGGGCCCGGCTCCGCCGACCAGGAGATCATTGCCGTCTCCGCCGAAGAGGTAATCTCTGCCGCCAAGACCGACCAGCATGTCGGAGTCCGCGGTGCCATAGAGATAGTCGGTTACATCGCCCTCGCTACCATAGATGTTCATGGCTTGCCTTCTTGAGCCGGGGTTGCGCTGCTCCTTCGTGGCTGCGAACCGGCGGGCGGTTCACGCGGCGCGGGGCATTTTCATGTGTTGGCACGGATGGCGGCGATCCAGCGCCAGCGAACCCGCGTGGGAATTGAATCAAGATGACAGCAAGGTGACAACGCGACTCAGCGCTTCTCGATCTGCTCGCCCAGCAAGAGATCGACTGTGTGTGCAGCAACTTTCCTCAGCTGCGCCTCATCGCCGAACGCGCGTTCGAGCACGGCCAGCCCGCGCGTGATGGTGGCGATGTGCAATGCCGCAGTCGCGGGATCGCCCTTGAACTCGCTGCGCTTGGCGCCGTCTGCCAAGGCCTCCTGAAGCAAACCCGTGACGCGGTTCATCAGTGCGGCGAAAGCTTCGCGCGCGTTCTCGTCCAGCCCTTCGCCTTCCGCCGCGCCCAGTTCCATCAATCCGCGCGTGGTGGGGCAGCCGCGCGGCGGCGAGCCAGAGCGGAAATTCTTGATGGTGAGATCGAAGAACGCGGTGAGACGCTCGCGCAGGGTGCCGTTGCTGAGCGCCGTTTGCAGCGCGTTCACGTAGTCGCCCGCGTAGCGTTCGTAGGCGACCAGGAACAGCGCCTCCTTGCTGCCGTAGGCGTTGTAGAGGCTGCCGCGCTGCACGCCGGCGTCGCGCGCGATGTCGGACAGCGACGTGCCGCGCACGCCCCTGCGCCAGAACTGTTCGAAGGCGATGCGCAGGACGTCATCGTGGTCGAATTCGCGCGGTCTCACGGTTGGCTCCTTTGCTGCACACGCCGCTCTATCTCCTCATCCTGAGGAGCCGCGCAGCGGCGTCTCAAAGGATGAAGGCCCGTCTGTGGCTTCATGGTTCACCGAGCGATGCGCAGCATCGTCCGGAGACGGCGCGGAGCCTCCCATCGGGCCGCGCTTTGCGCGGACCCGTTGGCGCCTCCTCACCACGAGAGTTGGACACCGGTCGAAAATAGTATTTGACACGTCGTCAAGAATGCGGATATGATTTTAGACGTCGCGTCAAAAACTATGGTCCTGTATCCGTTTCGTCAACTCCTCAGGAGCATTCCCATGCCGCTCATTCACATCAACCTGCGCGCCGGAAAGCCGCCAGCCTACCGCCAGGCGATCTTCGACAGCCTTTACCGCGCGATGCGCGAAGCGCTCTCCGTGCCCGAGGACGACCAGTTCATGACCATGTCAGAGCATGACGCGGCGAACTTCCGCACCGGCACGGCCTATGGCGTCGCCCGCAGCGATGATGTCGTCTACATCCAGATCACCGTGTTCGACACCCGCACGCCTGAGCAGAAGAAGGCACTGTTCAAGCGAACCGCGGAGCTGCTCGGCAAAAATCCCGGCATCCGGCCGGAAGACGTGTTCATCACCATTCTCCCCAGCGCCAAGGAGAACTGGTCGGTCGGCCACGGTCTGGCACAGTTCGCCTGAGGCGGAATGTAAAGCCGATGTGACGTTCGCCGCCGGCCGCGCCCCTTATCCGCAATGTTCCCGTGTGCGGCTGCCGCGTTCATGGGGTTGGATTCGGCCGATCCCTTGGCCTATCCTTGAGCCCAGGGGTAGGGCGATGAAGGAACGCTCCGGGGCAGGCAGGACATCGGCGAAATCGCGCGGCCAAGCGGCCAAGGCGCGAACGCGCGCCGGCGCGCCCAAGTCTTCATCAAAGTCCAAATCGAAGTCCGCCGGCGCAGCAAAGCCCGCGCGCGGCGCCACGCCCGCCGCCGCCAAAGCCGAGATCGCGCGGCTGGTGCTCGAACTGCAGGAAGCCCGCGAGCGGCAGGCCGCCACATCAGAGGTGTTGAGCCTGATCGCCGACGCGCCGACCGATCTTGCGATCGTGTTCGACCGCATCGTCCGCAACGCGGCGCGGCTGTGCCAGAGCGTGCTCAGCGCCGTGTATCGCCGCGACGGCGACCACGTCCATCTCGTCGCACACGACCAGTTCTCGCCGGAATCGGTGGCGGCGGTGCGCAAGGCCTATCCGGCGCCGCTGTCCAGCGGCAATCTGATTTCGGTCGCGGTGCGCGAGCACCGCGTCGTGCACGAGGCGGACGTGCTGGTCTCCGGCGGCTACAGCGAGCTGCAGCGCACCTCGGGCTATCGCAGCATCCTGATCGTGCCGATGCTGCGCGACGACGTCGCGATCGGCGCCATCGCCGTGATGCGGCTTGAGCCAAAACTGTTTCCCAAGGCACAGGTCGAGCTGTTGAAGACGTTTGCCGGCCAAGCGGTGATCGCCATCGAGAACACCCGGCTGTTTGCCGAGCTGCAGGAGCGCACGCGGCAATTGTCGGCGTCGCTGGACGATCTGCGCACCGCGCAGGACGGCCTGATCCAGACCGAGAAACTCGCCGCGCTCGGCCGGCTGGTGGCAGGTGTCGCGCACGAGATCAACACCCCGGTCGGCACCAGCCTGACCGTTGCGTCGGCGCTGATCAACAAGACAAAACGGTTTGAAGCCGACCTTGCCGGCGGCGATCTGCGCCGCTCGTCGCTGAACGACTACATCGCGGCAACGCGCGAGGCCGCCTCGCAAATCATGGGCAATCTCGGCAATGCCGTCGACCTGATCCAGTCCTTCAAGCAGGTCGCAACCGACCGCAGCGCCTCGGACCGCCGCCGCTTCGATCTCGCCGAGGTCACCGAGCAGGTGGTCAGGGGGTTGCGCTCGGGGCTACGCAGCCCGAACTTCACGGTCAGCGTCGAATGCGCGCCGGATCTTGCCATGAACTCCTATGCCGGGCCTTACGGCCAGGTGCTGACCAATCTCGTGCTCAATTCCGCGGTGCATGCCTTCCCCGACGGCGCGCGCGGCACCGTCCGCATCGCGGCGCACGCGCTCGGCAACGACAATGTCGAGGTGCTGTTCTCCGACGACGGCTGCGGCATGAGCCCGGAAGTCCGCCGCCAGGTGTTCGATCCGTTCTTCACCACGCGCCGCGACCAGGGCAGCACGGGGCTCGGCCTGCACATCGTCCACAACATCGTGACCAATCGCCTCGGCGGGCGGATCAATCTCGAAGCCCGCCCCGGTGCCGGCACCAAATTCCGCATCGTCGTCCCCCGCGAAGCCCCGCTGGAGTTTGCCGCGAGGTAAATATCTTTCTTCCGTCCCCCTTGTGGGAGAAGGTGGCGCGAAGCGCTGGATGAGGGGTCTCTATCCGCGGAGACAGACCCCCCTCACCCGGATTTCATCTGCGATGCAATCCGGCCTCTCCCACAAGGGAGAGGCGAAGGGGCGGGCGCCAAGTGTTGCCCATTCGACACGAAGGGCAAAAACTTCGGTTTAGCGGAATCATGTCAAGCCCTAAAATCAAAAATATTTTGCTTTACAGAAATTCGGATTTGCGTTATCAATCCCCCAGCCCGCGCCACCATGAGGGACGCTTCGCGGTCGTCACGAAACGGGGTGCGGGTTGCGATGGGCCGCAGCCAGCGTCAGGTGCCTTGTGCACCCGACGAAACGTTGGCAGCGGCCGGCGAAATCGTGTGGTCCTGGCGCCGCGACCCTGGCGCTACACCGGCGGTAAGTCCCGCCGGCAACGGGGGCAAAAAAGGCCGCTTCCCCGGGGAGCAACTGTGCTGTGAAGTAGACCGCCGATCGGCCGGCCTCAAGGCTGGCGCAAGCGCGCCACCGCCTTCGGCGGCTGACGGCCTTGACCCCGTCCGCCTCGCC
>Ga0081539_10002293_pt1 | contig 27714 bp, 25 predicted proteins | sample TabmetS4T2R2_FD_71023 | JGI IMG/M metagenome (GOLD analysis project Ga0081539, IMG submission 71023) | Tabebuia heterophylla rhizosphere microbial communities from the University of Puerto Rico - S4T2R2 | ecosystem: Host-associated > Plants > Roots > Rhizosphere ... | reverse complement strand
GGGAGCGAGACTGCGGCTGGGAGCGGGCCACCCGCGTTCCCTGATCCATATGGGGGGAGCTCGCCCCCCCCACGGCCCCCCCGGAAGGCCGGTCGGGTATGCCCGACGCGCATGCGGCGGGCCTGCCAGAGCCTCGGCGAAAGCCAATGCGACGTCGATACCCGACCGGCCTTCCGGATCGCCTGTGCCTTGGCCGGGGTCGTGGACTACGGCGATCAGCGCGAGCCGCCCTTGCGCCCGATCTTCTGGTAGAACTCGATCCCGTAGCGCTGCTTGGTCGTCTCCCCGCCCTTCTTTCCGCCCATCCGGCCGATCTTCCCGAAGAAGTCGTCGCCGTAGCGCTTCTTGGTTGTCTGACCACCCTTCCGCCCGGCCTCGGCCCTGCTCATCTTCTTCGTGTCCGGCATCCGACCACCTCCTCCGGATGCGGTTGCCCTGGTTGTTCGTGCGTAAACCACTTGAATGGCCCAAGGGCCGGGACGCGTATGCTGCGGGCATGCCCGAGCTCTCCCCCGCCCAGCGTGAAGCCCTCGGTGCCCTCCTGAGCGCGGCCCCGTTCGCCAAGGTCGTCCGCGACCTCGGCCGGCGCTTCGAGGCGGACGGGCACGAGCTGTACCTGGTCGGCGGGACCGTCCGCGATGCCCTGCTCGACCGCACCTCACCCGACATCGACCTGACCACCGACGCCACCCCGGACCAGATCCTGGCCGTGGTCCGGCACCGCAACTGGAGCGACGGGGTCTGGCTGCAGGGAGTCCGGTACGGCACCGTCGGGGTCCGCAAGGGCGACTTCCGGCTGGAGATCACCACCTTCCGCTCCGACACCTACCGCGAGGACTCGCGCAAGCCCGAGGTCACCTTCGGGCGCTCCATCGACGAGGACCTGGCCCGCCGCGACTTCACCGTCAACGCCATGGCCATGAAGCTGCCCGACGGCCCCTTCGTCGACCCCCACGGTGGGCTGGCCGACCTGGCCGCCAAGCGGCTGCGCACCCCCTCCAGCCCGGAGGTGTCCTTCGACGACGACCCGCTGCGCATGCTGCGGGCGGCCCGCTTCGCCTCCCAGCTCGAGCTGGTGCCGACCCCCGATACCCTGGCCGCCATCACCGAGCGCCGGAGCCGCCTCCAGATCGTGTCCCACGAGCGGGTCCGCGACGAGCTGAGCAAGCTGCTGCTGGGCCGGGTCCCGGCCAAGGGCCTGTGGCTGGCCGTGAACACCGGGCTGGCCGGCGAGTTCCTGCCCGAGCTCCCCGCCCTGGCCCTGGAGCAGGACCCGGTCCACCGGCACAAGGACGTGCTGCGCCACACCATCGCCGTGGTCGAGCGGGCGACCGCCTTCGACGCCGACGAGCCCGACCTCACCCTGCGCATGGCCGCCCTGCTCCACGACGTCGGCAAGCCGCGGACCCGCAAGGTGGGTCCCGAGGGCGTGACCTTCCACCTGCACGAGGTGGTCGGGGCCAAGATGGCCGAGAAGCGCCTCACCGAGCTGCGGTACCCGACCGACTTCATCGCCGACGTGCGCCAGCTGGTCCTCCTCCACCTCCGTTTCCACACCTACCGGCTGGGCTGGAGCGACTCGGCGGTGCGGCGCTACGTCCGTGACGCCGGGCCACTGCTCGACCGGCTCAACTTCCTGGTCCGCTCGGACTGCACCACCCGCAACGTCTTCAAGGCCAGGCAGCTCGCCGGCTACTCCGACGAGCTGGAGGAGCGGATCGCCCGCCTGGAGGCGGAGGAGGAGCTGGCCAGCATCCGCCCGCCCCTGGACGGCCGCCAGGTCATGGGGCTGCTCGAGATCCAGCCCGGCCCGGTGGTCGGCAAGGCCCTGGCCCACCTGCTGGAGCTGCGCCTCGACCGCGGCCCCATGCCCGAGGAGGAGGCCGTCGAGGAGCTGCGCGCCTGGGCCCGAGAGCAGGGCCTGGAGATCCCCGGAGACGCCCGAGCCGACCCCTGAGCCGACCCCTGAGCCGACGCCCGACCCGACGCCCGAGCCGAGCCCTGGGAATCTCGGGCCCCCGAACGGGAGGGTAGCCGGCGGGCGGAGGGGGCGCTCGGGGATGTCCACAGCCCCCACCTCACTCAGGAAAGGCGGACGACCACGCCCTCATCGGGACCCAGGTGCAGGGGGCGCAGGGACAGCTCCTCGCCGGCCGTCCGGGAGGGGTCGGTGGAGAGCTCCAGGCGGCCCCGGTCCGCCTCGCCGACCTGGTACTCCAGCGCCTGGCCGGTGAAGTTCAACGCCACCAGCAGGTGCTCGTCGCCGGCGGTGCGGGCATAGGCGTAGCAGCCACCGGGGGCGTCGGGCAGGGAGCGGTAGGCGCCGCCGTGGAGGGCGGGGGAGCCCTTCCGGTACGAGATGAGGCGCCGGTAGAGGCTGAACATGGACGCCGGGTCGTCGCGCTGGACGGCCACGTTGACCACGGCGGCCTCGGGGCCGACCGGGAGCCACGGGTTGCCGCCGCTGAAGCCGGCGCCGGGGGAGGCGTCCCACTGGACCGGGGTGCGCTCGGGGTCGCGGCCGTCGACGTCGACCACCCGGTCGGGTGGGATCTCCCCGTCGGCCTGGCCGATCTCGTCGCCCATGTACAGGAACGGCGTGCCGCGCAGGGTCAGCAGCAGCATGGCCGCCACCCGGGCCCGGGCCCGGCCGTTGCCGCCCTCGTCGTAGCGGCTGACGATCCGGGAGGCGTCGTGGTCGCCGAGCATCCAGGCCGGCCAGGCGCCGGCCGGCAGCAGCCCGGTGAACCGGTCCACCACCGAACGGAAGGCCTCGGCCTTCCAGGGTTGGATTAAGAACACGAAGTTGTGGGCCAGATGGAACTCGTCCTGGCCGGAGCCGTAGTAGCGGGCCAGCCGCTCCAGGTCGAGCAGGTAGACCTCGCCGACGGCCATGCGGTCGTCGTAGCCGTCGAGGGTGCGCCGGAAGCGGCGGAGGATCTCGTGGACCTCGGGCCAGTCCTCGTCGTAGCGGGGGACCGACTTCAGCTTGGCCCGGCGCCTGGCCCTGGCCTCGCCGCTCTCGTCGAGGTCGGCCTCGTCCAGGTCCACCAGGGGGTTGTCGCGCAGCTCGGGGTCGCGGGCCATCTTGTGGGCCACGTCGACCCGGAAGCCGTCGACGCCCCGGTCGAGCCAGAAGCGCATGACCTCGTCCATGGCCTCCCTGACCTCAGGGTTCCACCAGTTGAGGTCGGGCTGCTCCGGCGTGAAGGAGTGCAGGTACCACTGCCCGGTGGCCTCGTCGAAGGTCCAGGACCGACCGGCGCGGGGGAAGGCGCTGACCCAGTTGTTGGGCGGCCCCCCGTCCGGGCGTGCGTCGGCCCAGACGTACCAGTCGCGCTTGGGGTTGTCCCGGGACGAGCGCGACTCCAGGAACCAGGGGTGGCGGTCGGAGGTGTGGTTGGGCACCAGGTCGACCACCACCCGGATCCCGCGGGCGTGGGCCTCGGCGACCAGGCGGTCGAAGTCGTCCAGGGTGCCGAAGACGGGGTCGACGTCGGTGTAGTCGGCGACGTCGTAGCCGAAGTCGGCCATGGGCGACGGGTAGAAGGGCGACAGCCAGATGGCGTCGACTCCGAGCGACCCCGGCGTGCCGTCGTTCAGGTGGTCGAGCCGCGAGGTGATCCCGGCCAGGTCACCCACGCCGTCGCCGTTGGAGTCGGCGAAGCTGCGCGGGTAGATCTGGTAGATGACCCCGTGACGCCACCAGTGACCGTCACTGGTGGCCAAGTGCGCTCCTGGTGCCGGCGGCGAACTCCTCAACCAGCTGCCTGGCCTCGTCGTCGGTGTACTGCACCGGAGGCGACTTCATGAAGTAGGCGGCCGGGCCGAGCAGGGGCCCGCCGATCCCGCGGTCCAGGGCCAGCTTGGCGCAGCGGACGGCGTCGATGACCACGCCGGCCGAGTTCGGGGAGTCCCAGACCTCCAGCTTGAGCTCCAGGTTGAGGGGAACGTCGCCGAAGGCGCGGCCCTCGACCCGGATGTAGCACCACTTGCGGTCGTCCAGCCAGGGCACGTAGTCGCTCGGCCCCACGTGGACGTTGCGCTTGCCCAGGTCGTGGTCGACCTGGGAGGTGACGGCCTGGGTCTTGGAGATCTTCTTGGACTCCAGCCGGGTGCGCTCCAGCATGTTCATGAAGTCCATGTTGCCGCCGAAGTTGAGCTGGTAGGTGCGGTCGATGTGGATGCCGCGGTCCTCCATCAGGCGGCTGAGCACGCGGTGGACGATGGTCGCCCCGACCTGGGACTTGATGTCGTCGCCGATGATCGGCACGCCGGCCCTGGTGAAGCGCTCGGCCCACTCGGGCCGGCCGGCGATGAACACCGGCAGGCAGTTCACGAAGGCCACCCCGGCCTTGAGGGCCTGCTCGGCGTAGAAGCGGGCGGCGTCCTCGGAGCCGACCGGCAGGTAGCAGACGAGCACGTCGGCACCGGATGCGGCGAGGGCCACGGCCACGTCGACCGGAGCGGCGTCGGACTCCTGGATGGTCTCGGTGTAGTACTTGCCGAGCCCGTCCAGGGTCGGCCCGCGCTGCACCTCGACCCCGAGCGGGGGCACGTCGGCGAACTGGATGGTGTTGTTCTCGCCGGAGCGGATGGCCTCGGCGAGGTCACGCCCAACCTTCTTGGCGTCGACGTCGAAGGCGGCCACGAACTCGATGTCGCGGACGTGGTAGCCGCCCAGCTCGACGTGCATCAGGCCGGGGACCTGGTCACCTGGCTCGGCACCGGCGTAGAAGTGCACGCCCTGCACCAGCGAGGACGCGCAGTTGCCCACGCCGACGACCGCGACGCGTAGCTTTCCCATCAGTTCTGGTCTCCTCCCGAGACGTGCGCGGCCTACCCGGTCTGGGCGGGCAGGCGGGGGTCGCGCGGGGAATGGGGAAGCTGAGCCGGGGGCTTGGGCTCAGCCAGATCCTGCTCGTGGTGCGGTTCGGTGGACCGGCGCTCGCGGGCGATCAGACGGTCGAGCCACGCGATCTCGCGTTCGCGCTCGTCCAGCCCGTGGTCCATCAGCTCGATCGTGTAGGCGTCCATGCGCTCGCGGGCGGTGCGCACCGAGGCGCGCAGGTCGGCCAGCCGCTCCTGGAGGTAGCCGCGACGCCGCTCGAGCTGGTAGAGGCGGGCCTCCGGCCGCAGGTAGCGGAAGAAGGCCAGCCGCATGGAGAACCGGTCCTGCTCCAGGTCGTGGCCCTCGGCCGTCTCCAGGAGCTGGTGGAACAGGCGGTTGCCGTCATCGGTGAGCCGGTAGACGTGCTTCTTGCGCGAGGTGAACGGGGCGACCTCGACCTCGAGGGCGCCCTCGCCGGCCAGCCGCTTGAGGCACGGATACAGCGACCCGTAGCTCACGCGCCAGAAGGCCCCGAGCTTGAGCGTGAGCTGCTTCTTCAGCTCATAGCCCGACATCGGGGCCTCCTTGAGGAGCCCCATCACGGCCAGGTCGAGCACGGAGCACGTCCCCTCTGCTTGTGGTTCACTATTGCAGGCCGAGCCGATGTATCGGCTCGATGTATCACGACGATAGGTACGCCGACGCGAGTATGTCAACTCGTGTCGCCAAGTCGTGACCCCCGTGGTGGCGACGGCGGCCAGGTACACTGGCGCCGAGATGCGGCTCGTCGACTACACCCTGGCCAAGCGGGCGAAGCTCACCGAGCTCCGCGGGGGGCGCCTGTCGCGCGACGACGTCTGTGACGCCCACCCGGAGCTGCTGCGGGCCGCCCGCAACGTCGGCGAGCAGACTCCGACCCCCTGCCCGGTCTGCGCCACCGGGCCCCTGGTCCACGTGACCTACGTGTTCGGGGACGCCCTGCGCCAGGCCAACGGCCGCGTCTGGCCCCGCAACGGCCTCGCCGACCTGCACCGCTCCATGGACGAGGTGGCCTGCTACGTGGTCGAGGTCTGCACCGCCTGCTACTGGAACCACCTCGCCCAGCGCTACCTGCTCGGGCGTCGCCACGTCGGCTGATCGGGCCGAAATCGGCTTCGAGCCTTCGGTGGAGTAGCATGCTGCCGCTATGGCCGCACCCCCGATCACCCCCACCCGGGCCGCCAGGCACCAGCAGCAGGGAAGACCGCAGGGCAAGGAGCGCAAGCAGACCCCCCCCAGCCGCTCCCGCCTGCGCAAGATCCTGCGCTGGACGCTGTGGCTGGCCGTGCCGGCCGTGGCGGTCGCCGCGGGCACGGTCGTCGGGCTGATCTACGCCTTCGCCCGGGTGCCCTTGCCGGCCGAGATCCCGACCGCCCAGACGACCGTGTTCCTCGACGAGACCGGCCGCGTGGAGGTCGGCACCCTCTCGGTCCAGGAGAACCGCCGGGTCGTGAGGCTGGACAAGATCAAGGACCACACCCGCCAGGCCGTGCTGGCCGCCGAGGACCGTGACTTCTACGAGCACGGGGCCATCTCCTGGCGGGGGCTGGCCCGGGCGACCGCGGCCAACCTGCTACGCCGCCGCATCTCCGAGGGCGGCTCGACCATCACCCAGCAGTACGTGAAGAACGCCTTCCCTGGGGTGGGCCGCGACCGGACCCTGTTCCGCAAGCTCAAAGAGGCGGTGCTCGCGGTCAAGCTGGAGCGCAAGTTCTCCAAGGACAAGATCCTCGAGTTCTACATGAACACGGTCTACTTCGGCCGCGGGGCCTACGGGATCGACGCCGCCGCCCGCACCTACTTCTCGGTCCCGGGCAAGAGGCGGGTCACCGTCGAGGACCTCAGCCCCGCCCAGTCGGCCCTGCTGGCCGGCGTCATCCGCAGCCCCGAGTTCTACGGCAAGAAGGAGCACGCGGTCTCGGCCAAGGTCCGGCGCGACTACATCCTCCAGGCGATGGTCGACCGCGGCTGGCTGTCGGCCAAGGACGGGCACAAGGCCATCACGTCCAAGCTCGGGGTCTCCTGGGCGGCCAAGCGCCAGGGGATCGCCAACTCCCGGGCGCCGTTCTTCCTCGAGAAGGTCCGCCAGTACCTGGTCGCCCGCTACGGCGCCGAGGCCGTGAACGCGGGCGGCCTGCGAGTCCGGACGACCCTGGACGTGAGGATGCAGGACCTGGCCAACCAGACGGTCCGGCGGATCCTGAACAACCCCAGGACCGACCCCAAGGCGGCACTCGTCGCCATCGACCCCCGCACCGGGGCCGTGCGGGCCATGTACGGCGGCCGCAGCTACAAGTCGCGCCAGTTCAACTACGCCACCGACTCCCTCCGCCAGGCCGGCTCGACCATGAAGCCGTTCGTGCTCGCCCAGGCCCTGACCGACGGGATCTCGGTCAACTCGGTCTTCCCCGGGCCGGCCGAGCTGATCGTCGACGGCGAGGACTTCCACAACTACGGCGACACCAACTACGGCTCGATGACCCTGCGCGACGCCACCCGGCTGTCGGTCAACACCATCTACGTGCAGCTGATGCAGACGGTGCGGCCCGACCGGGTGGTCAAGTTCGCCAGGGCTCACGGGCTGGAGGCCGAGCTCGACGGTCGGGTCGGGACCGACCGGGACCCGCGGCCGCTCGAGGTCGCGCCCCTGCTCAAGCCGGTCCTCTCCCAGTCGCTCGGCTCCGGGTCGGTCACCACCCTGCAGCTGGCCTCGGCCTTCGGCACCTGGGCCAACCGCGGCATCCACCAGACCCCGCACCTGGTCGAGAGAGTGGTCGACTCGCGGAACCGGGTGCTGGAGGACAACTCCCGCCCGCAGGGCCGGCAGGTCCTCCCCCAGGTGCACGCCGACACCATCAACATGGTCCTGAAGGGCGCGGTGGAGAACGGCACCGGCATCGCCGCCCGGCTGTTCGGCCGCGATGTCGCCGGCAAGACGGGCACGACCAGCGACTACACCGACGCACGGTTCGTGGGCTACACCAGCGACCTGGTCACCTCGGTATGGCTGGGCTTCGACGACAACAACCACAAGCTGGTCAACATCCGCGGGCTGTCCGGGGTGTCGGGCGGGTCGCTCCCCGCCCAGATCTGGCACGACTTCATGGACCAGGCCACCCGAAACCGGCCCAACCAGCCGTTCGTGCCCCCGGAGGGCCTCGGTGGCCAGGTCCTGAACCCGACCACCACGGCCCCGCCGCAGACCGCGCCCCAGACCACCCAGCCGCCGCAGAACCCCGGCCAGCCTCAGCCGACCCTGCCGCCGCCCAGCCAGCCCGGCCCGTCGCTGCCGCCGCCCAGCCAGCCCGGCATCACCCAGCCGACCATCCGAGGCTAGGCGGGCCAGGGGGTATGCGGGCCGCGACCGCAGCGGCAGGCGGCACCCGCCGTGGCCTGAGCCGGGCCCGCAGCGGGATCCCTGCACAGGCAGCGGCAGGCGGCACCCGCCGTGGCCCGGCATGGGCCCGGACCGTCGGCCGCGACCAGCCCCAGGCGGGCACGGCCGACCGGCTGGTGCTCGGGCTGTGGCTGCTCACCCGGGCCGTGCTGCTGGTCGTCTCCCTCAACCCGCGCCTGTACTCGGCCGCCCTGTTCGGCGACGTCCGCTTCTACGGGGCCAAGGTGGAGCGGATGTTCCAGGGTGAGCTGCCCTACCGGGACGTGGCCACCGAGTACCCGCCGGGGAGCGTGCCCTTCACCATCCTGCCGGCCCTGGTCGTGGGCACCGGGGGCGGCTACCGGCTCGCGTTCGCCTGCGAGATGGTCCTGGTGGACGCGGTCGGCCTCTGGGCCGCGACCCGGCTGGCCCGGGTCGTGGACGCCGGTCGCCGTCGCATCCCCCTGGCCTACGTGCTGGCCATGGTGGCCATGGGGCCGCTGCTGGTGCTCCGCTTCGACCTCGTGCCCGCGGTCTGCGTGCTCGTGGCGGTGGCGCTGGCCGCCCACGGCCGGTTCGGCTGGGCGGCTGCCGCCCTTGGCTACGGCACCGCGGCCAAGATCTTCCCCGGGGTGCTGGCCCCGCTGCTGGTCCTCGGGATGGTGCCGGCGCTCGGATGGTGGCGGTCGCTGGTCCGAACGGTGCCGCCGTTCCTGGCCGGGTTCGGCCTGACCGTGGTCCCGGCGCTTCTGCTGTCGGTCAGGGGGACAGCCGACTCGGTGCTGTACCACGTGCAGCGGGGAGTACAGATCGAGAGCCTGTGGGCCAACCTGATCGGCATCGCCCATCTGTTCGGCCTGCCCGCCCGGACCGTCTACGGCTTCGGCGCCTACGACCTGACCTCCAGCGTCTCCGGGGCGGCCAAGGCCCTTTCCGGAGTGCTCACCCTGGCCGCCCTGGCCGGGGCGGCCTGGCTGGTCTGGCGGCGGGCCCGTGTCCGGGGCGGGCTCGGCCCGGCCGACTGGGCCGGCGCGTTCACCATCGGGACCTTCGCGTTCGTGCTCCCCTCCAGGGTGCTGTCGCCCCAGTACCTGGTGTGGCTGTGCGCCCCGATGGTCGGGCTGGCCCTGTACCTCGCCGGCCGGCGGGCGCTGTGGACGCTGGTCGCGGCCGCCCTGGTCAGCCAGGTGGTGTTCCCGTTCCGCTACACCCAGCTGCGGCGCCTGTACCCGTTCGACGTCGTCCTGCTGACCCTGCGCAACCTGCTCCTGGTGGTCGCCTGCGTGCTGGTCGTGCAGGCCTTCAACCGGCCGGTCGAGGCGCCAGACCGGGCTGTGGACAACGGCCGGTGACTGTCGGGGCCTTCTGGGAAACTGCCGCCATGGCTGGGTCGAACCAGAACCCCCGTGGGGTCGGCGGCTGGCGACGCGGGCGGAGCGCCTGCTACCCTCGGCCGGCTTCACACTCCTGCTCCCGCACCGGGGGCCGCTCAGTCCAGAGGAGGTGACATGCGTCACTACGAAGTCATGCTGATCCTCGACCCCAGCCTGGAAGACAAAGACGCCAAGGCGGCGGTCGACCGGTTCCTGACCACCGTCACCAGCCGTGGTGGCACGGTCGGCAACATCGACCACTGGGGCAAGCGCCGGTTCGCCTACGAGATCCGGCACCTCGAAGAGGGCTATTACACCGTCGTCGACCTCGAGGCCGAGCCCGAGACGGTCGACGAGCTGTCGCGGGTGCTCTTCCTGGCGGACAATGTGATCCGGCACAAGGTCATCCGGCCTCAGGCCGCCTGACCGGCGTCTCCTTCCCCGCTGGCCCCCGGCCGAAGACCGCTCAGGTCGAGGTCGAGGCCGTCGTACTGGTTCGTGCCCGGCCACCGAGCCGGCGCGGGATGCGAGAGGTGGTACACCGCAAGTGGCAAATGACAACCAAGTGATGCTCGTCGGCAACCTGACCGACGACCCCGAGCTGCGCTTCACCCCCAACGGGGCGGCCGTAGCCAACTTCCGCCTGGCCGTCACCCCCCGCATACGGGAGGGCGACTCCTGGAAGGACGGGGAGACCTCGTTCTTCCGGATCAACGTCTGGCGCCAGCAGGCCGAGAATGCGGCCGAGACCCTGCAGAAGGGCACCCGCTGCATCGTGGTCGGCCGGCTCCGGACCCGTTCCTGGGAGACTCCCGAGGGCGAGAAGCGCTCCGTCACCGAGGTGGAGGCCGACGAGATCGGCCCCAGCCTCAAGTTCGCCACCGCCAAGGTCGAGCGCTCCAGCCGGGGCGGCTCGGGTGGCGGCGGCGACTGGGCGGGCAGCGCGGCCGGGGCGAGCAAGGGTGGCCAGTTCAACGACGAGCCGCCGTTCTAGGAACACGGCGAAGAACCGAAAGGCAGCACCCTCACATGCCCAAGAGCACCTTCCAGCGCAAGCCCAAGCGCAAGTTCTGCCAGTTCTGCGCGGAGAAGCAGGACTACATCGACTACAAGGACGTCAACCTGCTGCGCAAGTTCATGAGCGACCGGGGCAAGATCCGTGCCCGCCGGGTCACCGGCAACTGCGCCCAGCACCAGCGCGACGTCGCCGCCGCCGTCAAGAACGCCCGGGAGATGGCCCTGCTCCCCTACTCCATTCGATGATCGGGTTCGCGTGCTGCGAATGAAGGAGTTGAACTGTTGGGATCCGAGCGGGCCTGAGGCAGCGCGTGGATCCGATCACAAGGAGATCTGACGTGAAGGTCATCCTGAACCAGGAGGTCCGGGGGGTGGGCGCCCCCGGCGACATCGTGGACGTCTCGGCGGGCTACGGCCGTAACTACCTGCTGCCCCGCAACCTGGCCCGCCTGGCCACCCCCGGCGCGGTCCGCCAGGCGGAGGGGATCCGGGCCCGCCGGGCCGAGCGCGAGATCGCCGATCTCGAGCAGGCCCGCTCCATCGCCGGCCACCTGGAGGCCCTGAAGGTCACCATCCCGGCCAAGGCCGGCAAGGAGGGCCGCCTGTTCGGGTCGATCACGACCCCGCAGGTCGCCGAGGCGATCGAGCGCGTCGGCGGGACCGCCATCGACCGGCGCCGCATCCACCTGGACGCCCCCATCAAGTCCACCGGAACCCACCGCCTCACCATCCGCCTCCACCCCGAGGTCGAGGCGACCGTGAACGTGGAGGTCGTGCCCGGCTAGAACGTTGGGCGGGTATCGACGTCGCATCTAGATATGCTGCAGTCTGGGCAGGCCCTCCGCATGCGCGTCGGGCACACCCGCCCGACGTTCTAGGAAGGGGAGCAGCGAGCAAGGAGAACGGCAATGGCCATCCGCCCCGTCCCCGAGGGCGGCTCGCGGGCCAGCGCTTCCCCAGCCTACGAGCGCGTCCCACCCCACAACGTCGAGGCCGAGGAGTCGGTCCTCGGCTCCATGCTGCTCTCCAAGGACGCCATCGCCGAGGTCCTCGAGCTGCTGCGCGAGGACGACTTCTACCGCCCGGCTCACCGCACGGTGTTCCGCTCCGTCCTTGAGCTGTACGGCCACGGCGACGCCGTCGACGCCGTCACCGTCCAGGAGGAGCTACGCCGCAACGGCTCCCTGGCCGACATCGGCGGTGCCCCCTTCCTCCACACCCTGGTGGCCAGCGTCCCCACCGCCGCCAACGCCGGCTACTACGCCCGCATCGTCAAGGAGGCCGGCGTCCTGCGCCGCCTCATCGACGTCGGCACCCAGATCGTCCAGCTCGGCTTCGAGACCCCCCAGGACACCGAACGCGCCGTCGACATCGCCGAGTCGCTCGTCTACCAGGTCGCCCAGGGCCGCGTCACCGAGGACTACCACTCCCTCCGCGACGTCCTCACCGGCACCCTGGAAGCGATCGAACGCCTCCACGAGGACCACCGCGAGATCACCGGCGTCCCCACGGGGTTCCAGGACCTCGATCGGCTGACGTCGGGCCTCCAGCCGGCCAACCTGGTGATCGTGGCGGCGAGGCCGGCGGTGGGGAAGGCGCTGGCGCTCGATACGCCACTCCCCACCCCGACCGGCTGGACGACCATGGGGGACGTCGTGGTCGGCGACCAGCTCATTGGGGCGGACGGGTCGGCGGTGACCGTTGTCGCCGCGACCGAGGTGCTGCACGGCCGGCCCTGCTACGAGGTCGAGTTCTCAGACGGCACCGTCATCGTCGCCGACGGGCAGCACCAGTGGCTGACCGAGACCCGGGCGTCGCGGAAGTCGGCGTGGGCAGCCGCTCGGGGCTACAACCGCACCCGGACCCAGCGCACGTTCCCCTCGGTCAAGACCACGGACGAGATCCTGGCGACACTCCGCTGCAACGGCACCGAGCGGCGGCTGAACCACACCGTGGTCAACACCAAGCCTCTTGACCTGCCCGAACGGGAGCTGCCGCTGGTGCCCTACGCCCTTGGGGTCTGGCTCGGCGACGGCCACTCGGCAGGCGCAAGGATCACGACTGCCGACCCGGAGATCGTCGTCCACCTGGAGGCAGATGGATTGTGGGTCGTTCCCGGCAGCGGCCTGAACTACTCACTGCGGTTCCCGGAGAGGCCTCCGACCTGTCCTGACTGTGGCGGGCCGTCCAGCGGGATGGCGCAGTGTCAGGCGTGCCGGAACCATCGCGGCACCGTGCAGGCGGTCCTGCGGACCTTGGGTGTCCTCGGGAACAAGCACATCCCCACCGGATATCTGCGAGCCTCCGAAGCGCAACGGCGGTCGCTCCTGGCCGGGTTGCTCGACACGGACGGGACGGTCGCCCCGAGCGGAGCGGTCCAGTTCAGCGTGACCTCGCGGTGTCTCGCCGAGGGCACCCGCGAGCTGATCGTCAGCCTCGGGTACCGCTGCTCGCTGACGACCAAGCTGGTCAAGGGGCGGACGGCGGCCTCCTCCATCGCCTACACCCTCACGTTCTCGACCACCGACGACATCTTCCGGCTGGAGCGCAAGCGGCTGCTGCACAAGGACCGGAGGGGTCCGGGCCGCACCGGCAAGCGGCAGATCACCGCCGTGCGGCCCGTCCCGAGCGTTCCCGTCCGCTGTGTCGAGGTCGACAGCGCCGACCATCTCTACCTGGCCGGCCGGTCGATGGTCCCCACCCACAACTCCACCCTCGGGCTGGACGTGGCGCGGCATGCGGCGGTGAAGGCGGGGGTGCCGACGGTGGTGTTCTCGCTGGAGATGAGCCGGACGGAGCTGGTGCAGCGGCTGATGTGCGCGGAGTGCACGGTCGACATGCAGCGGCTGCGGACAGGGCGGATGGAGGAGTCGGACTGGACCCGGCTGACGAGGTCGCTGGGGAAGCTGGCGGATGCGCCGCTGTTCATCGACGACTCGCCGGGGACGACGATGATGGAGATCCGGGCCAAGTGCCGGCGGCTCAAGCAGCGGCACGGGCTGGGGCTGGTGGTGGTCGACTACCTGCAGCTGATGCAGCCGAGTCGGCGGTTCGAGAACCGCCAGCAGGAGGTCAGCGAGATCTCCCGGTCGCTCAAGCTGCTGGCCAAGGAGCTGGACGTCCCGGTGATCGCCATCTCCCAGCTGTCGCGGCAGACCGAGGCCCGCTCGGACCGGCGGCCGATGCTGTCGGACCTTCGTGAAAGCGGCGCCTTGGAGCAGGACTCGGACGTGGTGCTGTTCATCTACCGTGACGAGCTCTACGACCCCGAGTCACCCCGGAAGGGTGAGGCCGACCTGATCCTGGCCAAGCACCGCAACGGCCCCACCGACACCGTCACCGTCACCTTCCAGGGCCAGTACTCGCGGTTCGCACCCATGGCGGCACGGAGCCTCTAGGGCGGCGGTCCTGGCTCTCGCATCACCGCGCTCGGCCGTCGGAACTGCTCGCGTCCGACACCGCCTCGTCGAGGGCGTCCTCGGCCCAGCGGCCGAAGCTGTCCAGGAGCTCCCGGACGACCCCGGGATCGGCCACGGGCCGCCGCCCCTGCTCGGCGGCGCGCCGCGCGGCCTCAGCCCACTGAGGGAAGACTGCACCGACCGCGGCGGCCTGCTCCTCCAGCACCGTCGCCCAGACGCCCTCGCGTGCCATCACGACCGCGAAGGCCACCTGCACCATCCGCTTGGAGGCCATCCTGGAGACGCGCCGGATGACGTCCGGGTCGGTCGAGCTGGCCAAGGTCTGGCGCGCCCGGGCCAAGACGGCATGGGTGTCGGCATGGAACCCGGCCGCGACGGCCGCCGACGGCCGGGTCCGGGGCAGGCCCGGCCGCAGGTCCTCACCGCCGATGCACACCGCCAGCTCGCGGAGGAAGACCTGCAGGCCGTAGCGCTGGGCCGGGGAGCGGACCTCCTCGAGGTGGGTGATGCCGATCCCGGCGCTGGACAACACCGGGAACCGTTCGACCAGGGCTCGCTCGACGCGGTCGGCGCGAACGCGATCCTCGTCGGTCGGAGCTGGACGGAGCACCGCGACCACATCGACGTCCGAGCGGCCCGGGACGGCGTTGCCTCGCACCACGCTGCCGTACAGGTAGGCACTGTGCAGGCGCGGTCCGAACGCCTCAACCAGCAGCGCCGCGGCCGCGTCGGGCAGCCCTTGGTACTCGGGCTGGACGTTGGCCACGTCGGCCTCCGGGCGGATGTAGCCCTCGGGGTCAAGCTGGCCCATCTGGGGACCGCCTCTGGAGAGCACGTCGACGACGAAGGCTCCCTTCCCGGCGGTGTAGGCCTGCCGGTCACCAGCGAACTGCTCGCCAAGGCGGCGCTTGACCCCTGCGTAGGCCGCCCGGGCGTCCGGGTCGATTCGTAGCCGGTCTCGGAAGGCCAGGTACCGCTGCCACCGCTGGCCGCCGTGGGGGACGACGTGCAGATGGGCGATCCGGTGAGCCGGCGGGTCCTCGAGCACGAACAGCAGCCCACCGGTATCGCCCTTGTCCCCCCGGAACACATACCCGAGCTGTTCGATGGCCGGGCGGACCCGGTCGGTGCGGGCACCTGGCGCGAGGCCGACCGCCAGATCGAGGATCGGCTTGGCGACCAGCCCGGGCACGGCGGTCGAGCCGACATGCTCGACGGCGACCGCCAGCTCCCCAAGTGCGCCGCGTAGCTCAGCCGCCAGCACCTCGAACGCGTGTGGCCATCCTGGGTCGCTGTCGACCAGCCGGACCTGTCCATAGGGCAAGCCGAGCACGGCGCCACCGAGGCGGTTCATCCACGCAGTGTGCGCGGCAGGCTCGACCGCGGCCATGGACAGCGGAAGTCGTCGACGTGCTGCTGTCCCGACCAACAGGGTCAGGCGCAGAGCCGGGCGTGGGCGTCGCGGGTGGCGAGTGCCGGGTCGAGGGTGGCCAGGGCCAGCCAGGCGGCGCCGCCGACCTCGGTCCGGGCCCGGCGGACCGGGCCGGCGAACCGGGCCGGGAGCAGCGCCCGAAGCGTCGAGCCGACCGGCGAGGCGTCGTCGGTGAGGCTCCCGGCGAGGACGATCGGGGTCGTCTCGGTCCCGCTCCGGACCCGGCCGAGGGTGGCCACCAGCGCGGCCGCGGCGCGCTCGACGATCGACCGGGCCTCCCGGTCGCCGTCCCGGTAGGCGGCGCTGACCAGCGGGGCGAGCGCCGACAGGCGGACGCCGGGACGCGAGTGCACCGCCTCGATCACCCGATCACGCCGCCGGTCGGCCGGGCACCCGTACCCCGCCGGCAGGGCTTCCTCGGCCGGGTCGGGGGCGTCGAGGGCGCGGAGCACGGCGCCGGCCAGGGGGCCGGGGGGCTCGCCGGCGTCGAGGGTTCGCAGTGCGGCTCGGACGGCCTCGCGTCCGAGCCAGAAGCCTGAGCCATCGTCGCCGAGCAGCCAGCCGTGGCCGTCGGCCGTCCGTGCCAGCCGGCGGCCGCTGACGGCGCCGGCGGTGGCGCCGGTGCCGGCGACCAGCACGGCGCCGTCGGGCTCGGGCGTGCCGGCCGCGAACGCGACCTCGAGGTCGGCCGCGTAGCCGGGGTCGCAGGTCAGGCCCGTGTCCGCCCAGACCTGCCGGAACCGCGCGGCCACCGGCGCGGACCGCAGGGCCGACACCCCGGCCACCCCGATCACCGACGCCGTCACCCGGGCCGGGTCGACCCCGGCCAGGGCCGCGCCCAGGGCCTCGCCGAGGGCGGCGGCGGCGCCGTCGGGGTGGCTGACGGGGTTCCCGGCTGCGGCGGCGCCACGGCCACGCTCCCGCGCGTCGGTCCCGACGACCAGGATCCGCGTCGAGGTCCCTCCGAGGTCACCGCCGAGGACCAGCGACTCCGTGCGCATGGGAGCTCCATTCCGCGGGAATGGGCTATTGTCGCACCGGCAGCCAGCCAACGGACAGGAGGCCAGGTCCAATGGTGGACGCGGTCAACGGGGCCGGCGGCGCCCGCGCTCCCGGGAGCGCCGTCAGCGCCCAGGCCTACCTCGACGCCCTCGCACCGATCATGGCCAGGGTCGCCAGCCAGGCCAACGGGCCGGTGCAGCGGGCGGCCGACCTGGTGGTGGCCTCGCTGCGGGCCGGCGGCGTCGTCCAGGCGTTCGGCACCGGCCACTCCGAGGCCCTGGCGATGGAGGTGGCCGGCCGCGCCGGCGGGCTGGTCCCCACCAACCGGATCGCCCTGCGCGACGTGGTCATCTTCGGCGGCGAGCCGCCCGAGGTGATCGGCGACGGGCTCCTGGAACGCGACCCGTCGATCGCCCGGCGCCTGTACGACCTGGCCGCCGTGTCGCCCGCCGACGTCTTCGTGATCGGCTCGAACTCGGGCGTCAACGGCGCCATCGTCGAGTTCGCACGGCTCATCAAGGAGCACGGGCACCGGCTGATCGCGATCACCTCCTTCACCCAGACGGCGGCGGTGGACTCCCGGCACCCGTCCGGGACCAAGCTGATCGACCACGCCGACGTCGCCCTCGACAACGGCGCCCCCTACGGCGACGCCGTGCTCTCCCTGCCCGGCGGGGGCACCGTCTGCGCCGTCTCGTCCATCACCGGCGCCCTGCTCACCCAGCTGGTCGGCGCCGAGGTCGTCCGGCGGATGCTCGAGGCCGGCGAGGCGCCCCCTGTCTATGTGTCAGCCAACGTCCCTGGTGGGTATGAGCACAACCACACGCTGGAAGCTCGCTACGCCGGACGGATCAGACGCACCGCCTGAGTCCCTCGACCTTCCAAAGGAGATGGATCCATGGGCACCCCCTCCCTGTACTCACGGCGACGGTTCCTCCAGCAGGCCATCCTCGTCTCGGTCGCCGCGGCCGGCGGCGGCTCGGTGCTGGCCGGCTGCGCCAGCGGCGGCGGGGGCGGCGGCACGGAGCAGGGCGGCGAGACGAGCGCCGAGAACCCCTTCGGGGTGAAGGCCGACGCCCCGCTGGACGTGGTCATCTTCAAGGGCGGCTACGGCGACGACTACGCCAAGTTCCACGAGGAGCTGTACAAGAAGAAGTTCCCCGACGCCCAGGTCAAGCACGCCGGCATCACCGACATCCGTCAGCAGCTCCAGCCCCGCTTCAACAGCGGCAACCCCCCGGACGTGATCGACAACTCGGGCGCCGAGCAGCTCCCGCTGGCCACCCTGGCCGACACCGGCCAGCTGGCCGACCTGACCCCGCTGTTCGACGCCGAGTCCATCGACGGTGGCAAGATCCGGGACGCCCTGAACCCGGTGGCGATCGAGGCCGGCGACTACGGCGGCAAGATCCTGGTCCTCAACTACGCCCTCGAGGTCTACGGCCTCTGGTACGACCAGACCCTGTTCGACCAGAAGGGCTGGAAGCCGGCCGAGACCTGGGACGACTTCCTCGCCCTGGCCGAGGAGATCAAGGGGGCCGGGATCGCGCCCATGGCCCACCAGGGCAAGTACCCGTACTACATCCAGCAGGTGACCATGGACATGGCCGTCAAGCACGGCGGCAAGGAGGTCGTGTACGCGATCGACAGCCTGGAGCCGAACGCCTGGAAGCACCCGTCGGTCAAGATGGCCGCCGAGGCGCTGCTGGAGATCAAGTCCAAGGGCTACATGCTCCAGGGCACCGAGGGCCTGGACCACATCCAGTCCCAGACCCGCTGGAACGAGGGCAAGGCGGCCTTCATCCCCTCGGGGTCGTGGCTGGAGAACGAGCAGAAGAAGGTGGCGCCCAAGGACTTCAAGACCACGGTGGCCCCGACCCCCCTGATGGACGGCTCCAAGCTGCCGTTCCAGTGCACCCGGGTCAGCGCGGCCGAGGCGTTCATCGTGCCCGCCAAGGCCAAGAACATCCCCGGCGGCCAGGAATATCTCCGCATCATGCTGTCGAAGGAGGGGGCGTCGAAGTTCACCGAGCTCACCGCCGCCCCGACCGTCGTCACCGGCGCCGGCGAGGGCCTCGACCTCACCCCGGCCGCGAAGTCCGCCAGCGAGCTCGTCAAGGCCGGCGGCGACAACAACTGGAACTACTACTTCTTCGTCTGGTACTCGCCGATGCGGCCCAAGATCGAGACGGCCTTCGGGGAGCTGGCGGCCGGCCGCATGACCGCCGATGAGTTCTGCGCCGCCTGCCAGAAGGCGGCCGACGAGACCGCCAAGGACCCGCAGACCAAGAAGCGCACGCGCGGCTAGCCGGGGATCTCCATGCGACACGGACAGAACCGCTTCATCGTCGGGTTCCTTGTCCTGCCCCTGGCGCTGTACGCGGTCTTCGTGATCTCGCCGTTCGTCCAGGCCTTCTACTACTCGCTGACCAACTGGACCGGCGTCTCGCCGACGTTCGATTTCGTCGGGCTGCAGAACTTCCAGACGCTGACGCAGGACTCGCTGTTCCTGCGGGCGGTGCGGAACAACCTGGTCCTGCTGGTGGTCATGCCGCTGACGGTGATCCTGCTGGCCCTGTTCTACGCCTTCCTGCTGAACGTGGGCGGGGCGGGATCGGGCGTCGGCGTCAAGGGCGTGCGCGGGTCCGGGTTCTACAAGCTGGCCTTGTTCATGCCACAGGTGCTGTCGGTCCCGGTGATCGCGGTGATCTGGGCCGTCATCCTCGACCCGACGCCGAACGGCCTGGTCAACAGCGCGATGCGGCGCGTCGGGTTCGGGGGCTCGGAATGGCTGGCCGACCCCAACCTGGCCCTGTACTGCGTGCTCTGGGTCCTGGTGTGGGGCAGCGTCGGGTTCTACCTGGTGCTGTTCAACGCCGCCATGTCCTCGGTCCCCAGAGACATCTACGAGGCGGCGGTGATCGACGGGGCCGGGCGGGTGGCCACCTTCTTCCGGGTCACGATCCCGCTGCTGTGGGACACGATCCAGACGTCATGGGTGTACCTGGCGATCCTCGCCCTCGACGTCTACGCCCTGGTCGCGGTGATGACCCCCGGGCCGGGCGGACCGGCCAACTCCACCCAGGTGATCTCCCTGCAGATCGCCCAGAACGGCTTCCAGTTCGGTCGCGCCGGCTACGCGTCGGCGATGGGCGTCGTCCTGTTCTTCTTCACCCTGATCATCGCCACCATCATGCTGCGCGCCACCCGGCGCCAGCGGATCGAGTACTGAGGACCCGGCCATGGCCGTGACGACACGCACCGGCGACGCCGGCACCCCGGCTGCCGCGCCACCCCGGCAGCCAGGCGAGGGCCGCCGGACCGGCGGGGCCGGCGACGTCGGGGCCAACGTCTTCTCCCACGTCGTCCTGATCGGCTGGACGGTGATGGTCCTGGTCCCGTTCGCGTGGGCCCTGCTCGCCTCGGTGAAGACGTCGCGGGAGATCTTCGGCTCGCCGTGGTCGCTGCCCGAGACCTTCCAGTGGTCGAACTTCGCCCACGCCTGGGACAAGGGGGTCGGCGAGTACCTCCTGAACAGCGTCATCGTCGTCACCGGCGGGGTGGTGCTGACCATGCTGCTCGGGTCGATGGCCGCCTACGTGCTCGCGCGCTACCAGTTCCCCGGCAACCGGCTCATCTACTACCTGTTCGCCGCCGGCATGATGTTCCCGGTGTTCCTGGCCATCGTGCCGCTGTTCTTCGTCGTCCAGAACCTGGGCATGCTCTCCACCTACCAGGGGCTGATCCTGGTCTACGTGGCCTACTCCCTGCCGTTCACCGTCTTCTTCATGCATGCGTTCTTCAAGACGCTGCCCACGTCGGTGGCCGAGGCCGCGTTCATGGACGGCTGCTCCCACGCCGGGGTCTTCTTCCGGGTGATGCTGCCGATGGCCAGGCCGGGCCTGCTCAGCATCGGCATCTTCAACGTGATCGGCCAGTTCAACCAGTTCGTCCTCCCGCAGTTCCTGTCCCCCGAGCGGCCGGTGCTCGCCCAGGGCATCGCCACCCTGCTGGCCAGCCAGCGGTACGAGGGGGACTGGGGCGCCCTGTTCGCCGCCCTGACCATCGCCATGGTTCCCGTGGTCGTCGTCTACCTGATCTTCTACCGGCAGGTCCAGGCCGGCCTGACCAGCGGTACGCTCAAATAGCATGGACCGGGGGCGGTTCATCCAGGCCGAGGTCGCGTCGCAGCCGGACTGCTGGCGGCGGGCCGCCGAGGTCGCCGCCGGCTCCCGGGGCCTGCTGCCCCGACACGGCGAGCGGGTCGCCGCCGTCGGCTGCGGCACGTCCTGGTTCATGGCCCAGGCCTACGCCTCGCTCCGGGAGTCCGCCGGCCAGGGCGAGACGGATGCCTTCGCCGCCTCCGAGATGCCGGATGGGCGCGGCTACGACCGGCTGGTGGCGATCACCCGGTCGGGGACGACGACCGAGGTCCTCAGCCTGCTCGACCGGGTGCGGGGACGGCAGCCGACGCTGGCCGTCACCGGCGACCCCGCGTCCCCCGTGACCGGCGCCGCCGACCAGACCATCGTGCTCGACTTCGCCGACGAGCGGTCGGTGGTGCAGACCCGGTTCGCCACCACCACGCTCGCCCTGCTGCGGGCGAACCTGGGCCACGACCTCGGGCCGGCGATCGCGGCGGCCACGCGGGCCCTGGCCGCCGAGCTGCCGGCCGGCCTGCTCGAGCGGACCCAGTTCACCTTCCTGGGCTCCGGCTGGACCGTCGGGCTGGCCAGCGAGGCCGCCCTCAAGCTGCGGGAGGCCTGCTCGGCCTGGGCGGAGTCCTACCCGGCCATGGAGTACCGCCACGGCCCCATCAGTGTCGCCGGCGCCCCGAGCGCGGTCTGGTTCCTGTCCCCGCCCCCGGCGTCGCTGCCCGAGGAGGTCGAGGCCACCGGCGCGCTCGTGCTGACCCCTGACGGCGACCCGATGGCCCAGCTGGTGACGGTGCAGCGGCTGGCCGTGGCCCTCGCCGCGGCCAGGGGGCTGGACCCGGACCGGCCCCGCAACCTGCGCCGGTCGGTGATCCTCCCGTCCCGGCAAGGCTAGGGCGTCACCTTGCCCCCGACCGACTACGTGGCGGCCCTCGACGTCGGCGGGACGACGGTCAAGGGGGTGGTGGCCGGCCGCGACGGCACGGTCGTGGCCCGGCGGCGCCGGCCGACGCCGGCCCGCGACCGCGGGTCCGGCGAGGTCCTGGCCGCCATCCTGGCCGCCATCGACGAGCTCACGGCGGCCGCGCCCCGGGAGGGCGGGGTCCGTGGGGTCGGGCTGGCCCTCACCGGCATCGTCGACGAGCGGCGGGGGCTGGCCGTCCACTCCGAGAACGTCGGCTGGCGCGACGTGCCCGTCCGCTCCCTGGTCGAGCGGGCGACCGGGCTGCCGGTCGGCTTGGGCCACGACGTCCGGGCCGGCACCCTGGCCGAGTGGCGCCTCGGCGCCGGCCGCGGCCTCCGCGACCTGGTCTTCGTCCCCATCGGCACGGGCGTCTCGGCCGGGATCGTCGTCCAGGGACGGATCGTCACCGGCGGCGGCTACGCCGGCGAGATCGGGCACGTCGACGTGGGCCACGGGGAGCCGTGCGCCTGCGGGGGGCGCGGCTGCCTGGAAGCGGTCGCCTCCGCCGCCGCCATCGCCCGCCGGTATGCGGCCGCCGCCGGGCGGCCGGTGTCCGGCGCCGGCGAGGTCGCGGACCGGATGCTGGCCGGCGACCCGGCCGCCCGGCGCGTGTGGACCGAGGCCACGGCGGCGCTGGGGCTGGCGCTGGCCTGGACCGCCGCCGTCCTGGCGCCGGAGGCCATCCTCCTCGGCGGCGGGCTGGCCCGGGCGGGACGGCCGCTGTTCGAGCCCGTCGGCCGGGCCCTGGCACGTCACCTCGGCGTCCTGCGGCAGCCACGGCTGGTGCCGGCCAGCCTGGAGGACGAGGCCGGCGTCCTCGGCGCTGCCCTCCTGGCCTGGGAGGCCCTCGGGGTCGAAGCCGCCCCCCTCGGGCGGCCGCCGTGATCCTCACCGTCACCCCCAACGTCGCCCTCGACGTCACCTACCGGGTCGACCGGCTGGTCCCGGGATCGAGCCACCGGGTGCGGCCGGTCGGGGAACGGGCGGGCGGCAAGGGCATCAACGTCGCCCGCGTCCTGCGGGCGCTGGGCCAGGAGGTGCTGCTCCTCGGGTTCGTCGGCGGCGCCACGGCCGGTGCCGTCACCGACGATCTCGACCGCTGCGGGCTGGCGCACCAGCTCATCGCGGTCGACGGCGCGACGCGGCGATCCGTCGCCGTGGTCGACGCCGCCGGCGAGGCGACGCTGTTCAACGAGGAGGGACCCCGCGTTCCCGCCACCATGTGGGCGGCCCTGGAGGCGCAGGTCGCCGCCGGGCTTCCGGAGGCGGCGGCGCTGGTCGTCTCCGGAAGCCTGCCCCCCGGCAGCGACGACGACGCCTGCGCCCGGCTGGTGGGCCTGGCCGCCGACCACCGGGTTCCCGTGCTGGTCGACGGCGCCGGCGGGGCCCTGCTCGCGGCCGCCGCGGCCGGGGCCGACATCGTGAAGGCGAACGCGGGCGAGCTGCTCGACGTCGCCGGCGGCTCGGAGGTCACGGCGGCGGCCGCCGAGCTGCGCCGGCGGGGCGCCAGGGCGGTCGTGGTGTCGCTCGGGGCGGCCGGGATGACCGCGTGGACCGAGGAGGGTGCCTGGCGGGCCGCGCCGCCGGCCCGGATCACCGGCAACCCCACCGGCGCCGGCGACGCCGCCACGGCGGCGCTCGTCGCCGGAGCGGTCGCCGGCGCGCCATGGCCGGACCGGCTGCGCGACGCCACCGCCCTGTCGGCCGCGGCCGTGCTCCAGCCGACGGCCGGGAGCGTCGACCTGCGCGACCACCGCCGGCTCGTCCCGCTGGTCCTCCTGGAGGAGCACCATGCCCCTGGCCTCGACCGCTGACATCGTGACCTCGGCGGCCCGCGACCGTCGCGGCGTCGGCGCCTTCAACGTGGTCCAGCTCGAGCACGGCCAGGCCATCGTGGCCGGCGCCGCCGGGGCCGGCGCCCCGGTGATCCTCCAGGTCAGCCAGAACACGGTCCGGTACCACGCCGGGCTGGAGCCGGTGGCGCAGGCGACCCTGGCCGTCGCCCGGCGGGCGGCCGTGCCCGTCGCCGTCCACCTTGACCATGCAGAGTCGCCGGAGCTGGTGGAGGAGGCGGTGCGGCTCGGCTTCGGCTCGGTGATGTTCGACGGCTCCAGGCTCCCCTACGAGGCGAACCTCGCCGCCACGGCCGAGGTCGCGGCCCGTTGCCACGCCCGCGGGGTCTGGGTCGAGGCCGAGCTGGGCGAGGTCGGCGGCAAGGACGGGGTGCACGCACCGGGGGCACGCACCGACCCGGAGGCGGCGGCGGCCTTCGTGGCCGCGACCAGGGTCGACGCCCTGGCCGTGGCCGTCGGCACCTCCCACGCCATGCTCACCCAGGAGGCCACGCTCGACATCGACCTCATCGGCCGGCTCGGCGACCGCCTGGACGTCCCCCTCGTCCTGCACGGCTCCTCCGGCGTGCCCGACGCCGACCTGGCCCGGGCCGTGGCCGCGGGGATCACCAAGGTGAACGTCTCCACACGCCTCGGCCAGGCGTTCACCGCCGCCGTGCGCGACCGCCTCGCCGAGGACTCGTCGCTGGTCGACCCCCGCGCCTACCTCGGCCCGGCCCGGGAGGCGGTGGCGGCCGAGGTGGGGCGCGTCCTCCGCGTCCTCGGCTACGGTCCGCCGGCGCCGCCGTCCAGCCGGAAGTCGTAGACGAAGGGCACGTCCGGGTCGGGGCCGGTCCTGCCCGGTGGTGCCCGGTGCACGGTGTGCCACAGCTCCGAGAGCGACACATCGCCTTCCCGCAAGTCGGCGACCTCGAGCCCGCCGGCGAGGATCCCCCCGGCATGCCGGAGGTCGCCGCCGAGGGCGGCCGCCCGTGCCTCCAGGAACCGGAACCGCCCGGCGAACGACGACGGCGGCGCCGTCCGCGCCAGGGCGATCGCCTCCCGGAGGCGGTTGGCCGCGATCAGCGCCTCGACCGCCTCCACGCGGAGCTGGGGGACGCCCGGCGTCAGCTCCTGCGCCCGCAGGTACCGCTCGGCCGACCGCCCAGGCTCGCCCATCAGCCTGTCCGCGGCCGCCAGGTCGCGCAGCGCGAGCCAGCAGTCCGGCTCCAGTGCCAGGGCCGCCTCCCAGGCCTCGACGGCCGCCGCGCGACGGCCGGCGCTCCACCGCACGACCCCCCGGTGCAGCATCGCCGCGGCCGAGTCCGCGGCCCCTTCGAGCCGGCCCGACCAGGACGGTCCGGCGACGTACGAGCGTGGTGGTCCCGGCGGCACCCTGCCCGTCTCCAGGAGGGCGACCCACGGCGCCTGCTCCTCCCCGAGGCTGGAGCGGGGGAACAGGCGGTCGAGGACGGGCGACGGCGGCTCCCCAGCCACCTCCCGCCGGAGCGACTCGAGCGCTCCCCATCCCGAGCCGGTGTGCACTCGCCGGCCGTGACGGTCGCCGGCCCGGGCCGGGCCGCCGAGCTCGGCCTCGGCGGTGGCCTGGGCGGCCGCCGACTGCAGGGCCGCGACGGCACCGGCCCACGGCCCGTGGGCCGCCTCCGGGGGGACCGAGACCGGCCCGTAGACCTCGGTCCACGTCCAACTGGCACCGGGACCGAGCGGGACGTGCTCGAGCTGGGTCCTGGCCAGGCCGGCCTGGATCTCGAAGTAGGCCTCGGTGGAACCGGTGAGGAACTCCTGCCAGCGACGCCCGCCGGGGCTGTCGCCCCAGGTGAACAGCTTGCGTCCCCGGAGCCGTCCGGTGGAGACCTGGAGCAGGCCGGTCCCGGTCGGGTCGACCGCCGCGATCCAGGGGAGCCTGCCGGGGTCCAGCTCGAAGAAGTGGTCGACGGCCCGCCTCGCCGCCAGCGGATAGGTGAGGTCGTGGCCGGCGGTGCCTGGCACGGGGACGCGGCGGAGCCGTCGCGCATAGGTGAACTCGAACGCCGACCGGGCGGGCACGACGACCCGGCTGCCGGGCGAGCTGGGGACCGCGGCGTTCGACCACCAGTAGGCCGGGACGGCACGGGGGTTCGGGTTGGTCACCGTGATGTCGACCGCCAGGCGCCGCGAGCTCGGTCCCAGCCAGAAGTCGACCTGGTAGACGAGGTCCCGCAGCCGCTCCCACTCGTAGACGCGGAGGCAGGGGGTGCCGTCGGGGAGCTCGAGGGCGACCGCGTGCACGGGTGAGCAGGTCAGCGCCGCATGCCCGGTGGTCCCCAGGTTCCATTCGACGCCGCCCGCGAACCAGGCGTTCCGGAGCCCGAGGTTGCCAAGCTGGATCCGGTCGCCGGTGTGCAGCAGCTCCCGGCCGGCGACCTTGTCCCGCAGCGACCAGAGCCGGCCGCCGAGGTCCAGGAGCACCATGGCCCGGAGATGGTCGTTCTCGAGGGTGGCCACGCTGGTCGCCTGGGGCTCGAGCTCGCGCGAGTAGTCGTCCTGGAGCAGGTACGGCAGCACGCTGTCGACCTTCCCGTAGCGAAGGTTGCGTGCCATCTCCGCATCCAGCCCGGTGGGGTCGATGTCGCCGTGCAGCTCGCCGAGCAGCCGCAGCGGAGGCAGCGGGTTCGGGCGGCCCCGGCGGGGCATGGCCAGGACGATGGAGCCGACCTCCAGGGTCGTCATGGCGCCGGCAGGGGCACGTACAGCAGCCGCGCGACCACCTCTCAGGCCGAGATGGCCACCGGGCGGCCGGCGGCTGTCTGCAGGAGCGCCGTGACGGCGGCCCAGCCTCTGGGTGGGGCGGCGGCGGGGGAGTAGCCGGGGGCGTGGCGGGGGATGCGGACCCGAAGGACGCCAGGGAGGGTGCGGAACTCGAGCGGCGGGTCGAGGAGCATCGCCTCCCCGTCGATGCCGATCTCGACCGGCTGGGCGGAGTGCAGCACGAAGCGGTCGTCGGACCATTCGGCCCAGCCGGGGGGGCGCCAGCTGCGGCCGCCGCCGACCGACTCGACCAGGCGGGCGAGCTCGCCCGAGTTGCGGAAGGTGGCGGCGACGATCCCGAGGGAGCCGGCGTCGATGCGGCGCCGGGAGCCGAACCCCTCGCCGCTGCCCAGCTGGTAGCGGTCGTTGGAGACCAGGATCAGGTGGGCCGAGGCGTGCTCGGTGCCGTCGGGGCCGGTGAAGCGCAGGTCGAACGGGGTCGCGCGGGGCCCGAGCATCCCGGGGAGCAGCTCCAGGGCGGTGCCGACCTTGCGGTCGCGGTAGGCCGGCGACTGCACGATCTTGGCGTACAGGCCGACGGTGGCGTTGTTGACGAACACCCGGCCCGAGACGAGGCCCAGGTCGACCCGGCGCTCGACCGCCTCCCCGAAGGCGTCCAGGGCCGCGACCACGTCGTCGCGGTCCAGCCCCAGGTCCATCGCCAGGTGGTTGCGGGTCCCGGCGGGCACGCACACGAACGCGACCCCGCGGGCCGCGGCCACCCCGGCCACCAGGGCCTGCGACCCGTCCCCGCCGGCCATCCCGATCACGTCGGCCCCGTCGGCCACCGCCGCCTCGGCCAGCCGGAGCAGGTCGTCGCCGGGGGCGAGCACCACCGGCTCGATGCCCCGCCTGCGGGCCTCCTCGACCAGCCCGAACCGCCCGACCTTCCCCCCGCCGGACTTGGGGTTCATCAGCAGGACCGGCCGGGCCGCCGGGCCCACCGGGTCTCCCGGGGTGGGGGCATGCTTGAGCGAGGCCAGGTCGCGCCCCAGCGCGTACCTGGTCGTGGCCCCGCCGACCAGCGCCAGCGCCACCAGCAACGCCACCATCAGCAGGCCGCCGCCCGCCGTCAGGAGGAGGATGACCGCCGCGACCAGAGCGACAACGGCCAGGACGGCCGCCCCCGCCCGGAGCGCGCCCGTCCGCGTGACCGCGAAGGCGGCCGCCGACACCCCCACCCCCACGCAGACCGCCGCCGCCACCAGCTCCAGCGGCCGCCGCAGGAGCACGACCACGACCACGGCGAGCAGGGCGAGCGGCGCCAGCAGCGCCACCACCGCGCTCACCCTCCGTGCCGCGGGCACCGACCGCACATCGCCCTCCACCGCCGACCGTTGCATCTTGGCCGTCCCGGCAGAGCGATACAAGCGCGTCGGCCGGCTCCGGTAGGCTCGGAGTGACCCACCACCCCCCGCCCGAGGAACGGAGCATGTGCCGCAACATCACCACCCTCCGGGGTCTCGA